>Ga0116218_1000319_pt1 | contig 33943 bp, 39 predicted proteins | sample Sb_taG_2_FD_88966 | JGI IMG/M metagenome (GOLD analysis project Ga0116218, IMG submission 88966) | Peat soil microbial communities from Weissenstadt, Germany - Sb_50d_5_LS metaG | ecosystem: Environmental > Terrestrial > Soil > Wetlands > Peat | place: Germany: Weissenstadt | collected 2010-09-21 | reverse complement strand
TCGGACAGCGGCGCAGCCGGAGGCACGGGGATCGGGTGATCATGTCCCGCGGCGCCAGCGGTCATTCCGCATATCGCCGTGATCGGGCAAGGATCAGCCGACCGATCACTGCGAGCGGGAGCATGAGCAGCAACAGGATCAGCCCTTAATCTTGGCAAGGAAGGCAGGACGGCGCCTGCCCACGCCCATAGTTACGCACCCTAAATGAACAGGAATTGAATAAGAAAGGAACGAACAGACGGCCAGTTGATGTCATATAGGTGAACGACGCCTATCCGGTGCGGAACGCAAACCACGGGAAAGCCGCCTGCGGCAGGGCTCGGCGAGACCGGCGGCACCGGCCCGGGGGCGGGGTCGGGGCCGGGGCTGCGACGGCCGTATAACCCCTCCCACCTGGGTGCCTCGCCGGCTGGATCAGCCTCGCCGGCCGCGCTCCGGCCCGGAACCGGGCCGCCTAAGACACCAGAACTTAACCTTCTAGCCCGCTTCTGTCCATCTTTCATTTACCCGCAGGTACTGGCGACGCCGACAAACTGGACTCGCACACCACGGTTGGCAGGATGACCGGGCTGCTCGCTGCGGCCCAAGACCCGATAAACCCTGTAAGGAGTACCTGATATGCACCTTCGACGTAGACGGCAGGTGACAACGGCGGGGCTTGCGGTCTGTGCGCTAGCCCTCGCCGCATGCTCCTCATCGAGTTCGTCGTCGACCAGCAGCACCACGTCGTCGAGCAGCAGCGCATCCTCGTCGGCCAGCAGCGCCGCCCTCAGCGGCACTCTCAACGGGAGCGGATCGACGCTCCAGCTCACCTACCAGCAGGCGGCCATCTCGGCCTTCAGGTCGGTCCAGTCCGGCATGACGGTCAACTACGGTGCCGGCGGCTCGGGCAAGGGACGCACGGATCTGGCCTCGGGGGTGGTCAACTATGCGGCCTCGGACTCGCCGATTCCCGCCGCCCAGGCGTCGACCTTCAAGGGCACGGTGCTCTACTTCCCCGACGTGATCGCCCCGGTCACGGTCTCATACAATCTGTCAGGCCTCAGCAAGCCGCTGCAGCTGTCGGCGCCGGTCATCGCGAGCATCTTCCAGGCCAAGATCACGACCTGGAACAACTCGGCGATCGCGGCGGACAACCCCGGGGTCACCCTGCCCAGCACCCCGATCACCATCGCAGTCCGCTCGGACTCCTCGGGCACCACGCAGAACTTCACCCAGTTTCTCGTTGATGCCACGGGGGACGGATGGACGCTTGGCACCAGCTCGACCATCAAATGGCCCGCCACCGCCCGCGCCGGCAACGGCAACGGCGGGGTGGCGTCGATCATCAAGTCCACCCCGGGGGCCGTCGGGTACGTGGACTACTCCGACGCCAAGGCCTCCGGGCTGACCTTCGCTAATATCAAGAACTCGGCCGGCGATTACGTCACGCCGTCGGTAGCGGGGGCCTCCGCCGCCGCCAGCCAGGTCACCGTCAAGCCCAACCTGACTTTCAGCGCGATCTGGGCGCCCGGCGCCACCTCGTACCCGATCAGTGCTCAGTCGTACGTTCTGGTTTACGAAACTCAGCCGAATGCGAACGACGAGGCCATGCTCAAGGCGTGGGTCGGCTACCTAATCGGAGCAGGCCAGCAACTGCTCCCCAACCTGGGCTTCGCGCCGCTGCCCTCTAGCATCCAGTCGATGGCCCAGGCGCAGCTCAGCAAGATAAGCATGTAATAGTGAGCGTTGTGATGCAGGCAGATCAGATCGGCTCGCTGTCGTGAGCACTGTCGCGCGGGCGGATCAGGCCACCCCGGCCGGATCCGCCCGCGCCCTGTCAGAGCGGCGGCCGCTCGGCGACCGCGGCTTCCAGGTCCTCGCGCTCGCGTGCGGCCTGCTGGTGCTGGTGATTCTGGTCCTGATCGCCGTCACGACCAGCCAGCAGGCCTCGTCGTGGTTCACCACCGAGGGCTGGAAGATCTTTGCGAACAACTGGAACCCCGGGGCCAACCAGTACGGTGCGCTGGCCTTCATTTACGGCACGGCCATCACGGCGGTGATCGCGCTCGTGATGGCCGTCCCGGTCAGCCTCGGCATCGCCCTGCTCCTGACCGAGGTCGTGCCGTACCGGTGGTCGCGGCCGATCGTATACGTGATCGACCTCCTGGCGGTGGTCCCGTCCGTGGTCTGGGGCCTGTGGGGGATCCTGGTCTTCGCGCCGTGGCTGCAGCACATCTATACCGACATCGCCTCGGGCGTGAAGGGCGTGCCGGTGCTCGACTCGCTGTTCGGGCAGCCGGTGAGCGGGGCCTCGTTCTTCACCGCTGGCATCATCCTGGCCTTCATGATCACGCCGATCGTGACCTCGCTGTCGCGCGAGGTCATCGCGACCGTGCCGGCCATCGACCGGGAGGGCGCGTATGCGCTGGGCGCCACCAGGTGGGAGATGATCCGCGGTGCCGTGTTGCCGCACAGCCAGGGCGGCATCGTCGGGGCGGTGCTGCTCGGCCTGGGCCGGGCGATGGGCGAGACGATCGCCGTCGCCCTGGTCATCGGCTCCTCGCCCGTGATCACCTCGCACCTGTTCGCTCCCGGCTACAACATGCCCGCGGTCATCGCGAACCAGTTCGGCGAGGCCTTCGGCCTGTCCCGCGCCGCGCTGATGGGGATCGGCGTGCTCCTGTTCGTCTTCACCATCATCATCAACGTCCTGGCCCGGGGGATCGTGGAACGCAACGCCCGGCGGAAGCGGGGTGCCTGATGGCTGTCGTCACCGCTGAACCGCAGCTACCCGACCTGCGAGAGGCGAAGGGCTGGCGGCGCACCAAGAACCGCATCATGACCATCCTGATGGTGGTCTCGTTCATCCTGGTGATCATCCCGCTGGGGTTCGTCCTGTTCACCGTGATCGCCAAGGGCGCCTCGATCATCAGCTGGTCCTTCCTGACCGGCGGCCCGATTGCGTCGACCGTCGCGCCCGCGGGCGTGGGCGGGATGGGGCCCGCGGTGCTCGGCACCATCGAGATCACCGCGCTGGCCACGGTCATGGCCGTGCCGCTCGGCATCCTCGGCGCGGTCTACCTCAACGAGTACGGCGGCAAGAACTGGCTCGCGGCGCTCATCGGGTTCATGAGCGACGTGATGACGGGCGTGCCCTCGATCATCATGGGCCTGTTCATCTTCACGATCTGGGTGCTGCACTTCGGCTTGTCCGGCCTGGCCGGCGCCTTCGCCCTGGGCTGCCTGATGCTGCCGATCGTGATCCGCTCCAGCTACGAGATGCTGAGGTTGGTGCCGAACGCGCTGCGCGAGGGCAGCTACGCCCTCGGCGCCACCAAGGCCCGCGTGACGGTGACCGTGGTGCTGCCCGCGGCGATCGGCGGCATCGTTAGCGGCTCGCTGCTCGCCGTCGCCCGGGCCGCGGGCGAGACGGCGCCGCTGCTCTTCTGCATCGGCGCGGCGTCCGAGGCGAACAAGAATGTGTTCAGCGGCGCCAATACGGCGCTGCCCTCGCAGATCTTCGCGAACGCGAACCAGCCGTACGTCGGCGCGCAGGACCGCGGCTGGGGCGCCGCGCTCACCCTGATCGCCCTATGCTTCATCCTCATGATCGCGGCCCGCCTCGTCACCGCCCGATTCGCCAGGTACTCTCGCTAGGAAGGTCATGGAACAGTCTGAGCAGAACACCGCCCCCGGCCTCAAGGCGATACCCGAGTCGGCGACCCGGCAGCCGCAGGTGCAAATGCCGGAGCCCGCGGCCATCCGGGACGCCGAGCAGACGGCGGGGCTGCCGGCGGAAGCGGGCGTACCCATCTTCGAGATGAAGGACGTTTCGATCTACTACGGCTCGTTCCGGGCCGTCACGAACGTCTCGCTGACCATCTACGAGCACCAGATCACCGCGTTCATCGGCCCGTCCGGGTGCGGCAAGACGACCGTGCTGCGCACGCTGAACCGGATGAACGACCTCATCCCGGGCGCCCGCGTCGAGGGCGAGGTGTCCTACCGCGGTGAACAGCTGTACGGCAAGGATGTCTCCCCGATCGCCGTGCGCCGCCGCATCGGCATGGTCTTCCAGAAGCCGAACCCGTTCCCCAAGTCGATCTACGACAACGTGGCCTACGGGCCGCGCATCAACGGCGAGCGCAACAAGAAGAAGCTGGACGAGATCGTCGAGCGCTCGCTGCGCCAGGCCGCGCTGTGGGACGAGGTGAAGAACCGCCTGGGCACTTCGGGCCTGAGCCTGTCCGGCGGCCAGGCCCAGCGGCTGTGCATCGCCCGCACGCTCGCCGTGGAGCCGGACGTCGTGCTCATGGACGAGCCCGCCTCCGCGCTCGACCCGATCGCGACGGGCGCCATCGAGGACCTGATGAAGGAAATCAAGGACCGGTACACGATCGTCATCGTGACCCACAACATGCAGCAGGCCACCCGGGTCAGTGACCGCACCGCCTTTTACTCCGTGCTCGTCAATCCGCAGAGCGACACCCGGACCGGCACGCTGGTCGAGTACGCCCCCACCGACCGCCTGTTCGGGGATCCGCAGGACGACCGGACCAAGGCCTACGTCACCGGCCGGATGGGCTGACCGGCCGCCTACGGGGCGGGGTGAGCCCCGGGCACGATCACGACCGGGCAGGCCGCGTGATGCATCACCTTACTGCTTACCGACCCGCTGAGGAGCTTGGCGAACCCCTGGTGGGCTGGCCCCACGACGAGCATGTCGGCGCCAAGAGAGGCGGCGGCCAGTTCTGCCGCCGGATCACCCGTCACTACCTTCACGGTGATCTCGGGCGCCGGACCTCCGAGGTCGCTCGCGGCCTGGTCCACGATTTCCTGGATCCTCTTGCGGATGAGCTCCAGGTCAACGTCGTCCCCGGGCAGGTCGGGCTCGGCCCAGTAGATCCTGGCGGCCGGGCGGGCCGGGTTCGGGTGGACGGTGACGACGGTGAGCGGGAGGCGGCGCTGCGCGGCCTCGCGCATCGCCCAGCCGAGGGCATGACGAGACTGGCCCCAGTCATCCAGCCCGACGACGATTCCGGACATTGCGGCGCTCCTACGATTCCAGATCCAATTATCCCGCTCACCAGTCTGGCCGGGCGACCGGATGAGAAACAGGGCCTGCAGTCCCGGGCCGACGGGACTCAAGGCCCGGCGGGCGCGAGGAAGGCGCGCTAGTCCGGCACGGGCCCAGAGGGCCCCGGCCCGGATCCCGCCAGGTAGACCACCCGGCGGGCGATGGTGACCGCGTGGTCGCCCAGCCGCTCGTAGAAGCGCGCCACCAGCGTCATCTCCATCGTCACCGGCAGTGCCATCTGCCCCGAGGCCAGCTCGCCGATCAGGCTGGAGTAGAGCTGATCCATTTCGTCATCGCGTTCGGCCAGCGCCAACGCCGCTGACCGGTCCCGCTGGTACCAGCAGTCGGCGGCCTGGCGCCACATGTCGGACGCGACGCTCCCCATCCGCTCGACGATCCCCCGGGTACGCGGCGAGAGATCGTCAGTGAGGAAGTGGTTGGCCCGCGAGGCGATCTGCATCACCAGGTCGTGGGAGAGCTCGAACTCGGTCAGGACGCGCAGCACGGACAGGAGGAAGCGCAGGTCATCGGCGACGGGCGCTTGCAGCAGGATCTCCCGGTTAGCCAGTTGCTCGATCTCCGGGTAGAGCGCGCTGATGACCTTGTCCCGCTCGCTCAGCCGCTGCATAATCTCGTTGTTGCCGGTCAGCAGGGCTTTGGTCGCCTCGGGCAGGTCTTCGGCGACGATGGCGAACAGCTCGATGATCCTGGCCTCGATGGCTTCCAGCTCATGCTCGAATTCCTGCCGGTGCTCAGCCATGGCCAAATCCTACTGGCCGCCTCGCTCGGCGTTCATGTCCGGCAGGTGAACAAATACCAGCGGGCCGGGGACCCTGCGCCGGGCACCTGGGCTTTCAGACCGCGGCCAGGTGCCCGTCCTGCTCGCCGTAGAACTCCTGGAACGCGGCGAACGCCCGCGCGCCGTAGACGGTGCCCGGGCCGCCGTTCATCAGGAAGGCGACGCCGATCGCCTCGGCGGCTTCCTGCGGGTTCGCGCCCTGCAGGACCGCGGCGTGGGCGTGAGCGGCGATGCAGCCGTCGCATTCCTTGCTGATCCCGATGGCCAGGGCGATGAGTTCTTTGGTCTTGCCGTCCAGCGCGCCCGGGGCCAGCGCGGAGTCGTGAAGCTCCTTGTAGCCGGCGTACACGTGCGGGATCGCGTGCCGCAGCTCGCGCGTGGGCACCCGCAGCTCCTCGCGAACCACCTTGCCGTAGCTCATCGTCGCTCCTCCGGAGGATTGATCCATACCACCGGGAGTATCCGATGACGGCCGGTCACCGCCGGGGTCCTTCGTCCCGAAGACGCGAGCCACTGGTCCCCCGTCCAGGGTGCGGCCGCCGGATGCGATACCGCGGCCGCGCCGTTCGGCCTGGCTAGGCTTAGATCGTCACGAGGCGCGGCTACCGGGACGCTCGTAGCGGCGCGTTCAGCTCAGCAGCTGTGCTCCGCTGGGGCCAGTGACCTGCTGGAGCATGGTGAGGGCGAGTTGCCGGACCTGGGGCGGCAGGGGCACGTAGAGGTTCGCGGCGGCGTACGCCTGGCCGTCGTGGGTGAGCCAGTCGATCATGGTGACCAGGGCCTGCCCGGTGGCCTGGCTGGGCTGGCGGGTGTAGATCAGCGCCCAGCTGTAGCCGCTGATGGGGTAGCTGCTGGCGCCGGGCTGATTGACGATGGAGAAATCGGTCGGCGTGATGTCGGGTTTCTGGGCGGCGGCGGCGGCAATGGTCTGGGTGGACGGGAGGACGTAATTTCCGGCCTGGTTGCGGATAGCGGCGAACGGCAGGACCAGGCCCTGGGAATATGCCTGCTCGACGTATCCGATGGAGAAGGGGGTGCGGAACACCGTGGAGGTCACACTGCCGTTGCCTTCGGCGCCTTCCCCGACCGGCCAGTTGAGCGTCTTGCCGGTGCCGACCTTGGCCGCCCAGGTGGGGTCGACGCTGGACAGGTAGTTGCTGAAGATGTAGGTGGTGCCGCTGCCGTCGGAGCGGTGCACGACGGTGATCGACGCGCTAGGGAGCGTGATTCCCGGGTTGAGGGCGGTGATGGCCGGGTCGTTCCAGTGAGTGATCTGCCCGAGGAAGATGGCCGCGAGGACCGGGCCGGTCAGGCGCAGCCGGGCGCCCGCCGGGAGGCTGAGGTTGTAGGCCACGCCTTCGGCGCCCAGCGCGTCGGGCACCTGGGTGAGCGGGCCTCCTTTGGCGGCTGCTAGCTCGCTGGCGTTCATGGGCACGTCGGAGGTGCCGAAGTCGACCTGCTGGGCGCTGATCGCGGCGATGCCCGCGCTGCTGCCCACGGCGGAATAGTTCACGGTGACCGCAGGGTGCTGCTGATGGTATCTGGCGAAGGCCAGGGCGAAGAACGGGGCGACGTACGTCGAACCCGCCCCGGTGAGGGTGCCCGGCCCGTCGCTGGGGCCAGCGCTGGCCGCGGTGCTCGTGGCGCTCGTGGTGGTCGTGCTGCTGCACGCGCCGAGGGCGAACAGGATGATCGCCGCGGCGGCTGCCCTGATGGCGGGGTGCCGTGTGTGGTGTGGCTGAGGGCCGGGCTCTCTGGTGTGCCCTGACATGGCTGTTCCTCTGCTTGAAGATCCGGGGCGGGTTAGCGCCGCTGGGTGGCCCGGGTCCAGGCCTGTGCGCCCATCTGGACCGCGTCCCAGGGGCTGCCGAGCGGCGGGGTGTAGGACAGGTCCAGGTCACTGACGGCGTCAACGGTCATGTTGTTGAAGATCGCGGCGGCGGCGATGTCGATGCGCTTGGCGATCTCGGCGTGCCGGTGCCCGAACAGCTGCAGGCCGAGCAGCCGCCCCGTGGTGCGGTCGCCGGTGACGCGCATCGTGATGCGCTGGCTGCCGGGGTAGTAGGCCTTGTGGTCATCGGCCTCGAAGGCGACGGTGACCGGGTCGAACCCGGCCGGGGCCGCTTCGTGGTCGCGCAGCCCGGTCCGGGCGGCGGCCTGGTCGAAGATTTTCACCACCTGGGTGCCCAGGCTGCCCGCGAACTGCCGGTTCCCGCCGAGCGCGTTCTCCCCCGCGACCCGGCCCTGTTTGTGCGCGGTGGTACCCAGCGGCAGGTACGTCACGCCGAGCAGCCGGTGATGGGTGATGACGCAGTCCCCGGCCGCGAACACGTCCGGCAGATTGGTCCGCATCGTCGGGTCGACCGCGATCGCGCCCCCCGGGCCGAGCGTGGCCCCGGCGTCGGCGGCCAGGCTGGTCTCAGGCCGCACCCCGGTCACGACCAGCACCATGTCCGCCGCGCGAGTGACGGCCGTGCCCTCGGCCGTGGCGGCCTGGACGTGCAGCCGCCCGGCCTGGCCGGGCAGGGCCTTGCTGATGGCCTGGACGGTGGTGCTGGTCAGCACCTCGACGCCGTGTCCGGCCAGCTCGGCGTGCACCAGCGCGCCGAGTTCCGGGTCGACGGTGGGCAGCACCTCGGGCAGCTGCTCCATCTGGAGGACCGCCAGGCCGCGGACGGTCAGCGCGTCCGCCATCTCTAGGCCGACGTACCCGCCGCCGACGATAACCGCACTGGCTGGGGCGGCCTGCTCCAGGGTGGCCATGACGGCGAAGGTATCGCCCATCGAGTGCAGCAGGTGCACCCCATCATCGGGGCCCAGGGCCTCTGGGCCGGTTAGGCCGGTAATCGGGGGCCGGACCGGGACGGCACCGGTGCCGGCGATGAGCTTGTCGTAGCCCAGCAGTTCCTCGCCGCCACCGGTGGAGCTGACGAGGAGCTTGCGGCCCGCAACGTCGATGCGCTGGGCGGTGGTGTCCAGCCGCAGCCGCATCCCGGCGGCTTCCAGGTCGGCTACGGTGCGGTGGGCCAGGTTGCGCCAGTGGGTGACCTCGCCGGAGACGTAGTAGGGAATGCCGCAGATGGAGAAGTTCGGGTAGGCATCCTCAAGGACCACCGTCACATCGGCGGCCGGGTCGAGCTCGCGGGCGCGCAGCGCGGCGCTGATCCCGGCGTCGCTGCCGCCGATCATGACCAAGTGCATGGCAGGGCTCCCTCTAGTTTTCTGCTCAAAGCGACTGGACCGGGCGGGGCGGGCCGGCTGCGCCCGCCCGAGCCGATCACCACCGCGGCCAGGAACGCGCTGCCGAGGAACTCGGCGGCCAGCCGTCGCAGCAGCGGGACGGGCGCACTGGTCACGGGGCCATCTTGACAGAGGACTCTAGCTCAGTCAAGATTGAGTCAATGCCTAATGATCGAATCTCTGAGCTGGAGCGGCGTGCGGTCCTGCACGCCGCGCTTTCCGACATTGCCCGGCTCCAGATCACCGACACGCTGCTGGCGGGGGACGCGTCCCCCTCCGAGCTGGCCGCCATGCTGGCCATGCCATCCAACCTACTCGCCCACCACCTGCACGTGCTGGAGCAGGCCGGGATCATCACCCGCCGCCGCTCTGAAGGCGACCGCCGCCGCACCTACCTGCAGCTGGTCCCCGGCGCCCTGGACTCGCTGGCGCCGCCCACAGCCCGCGCGGCGCTGCGGGTGCTGTTCGTGTGCACCGCCAACTCCGCGCGCTCGCACCTGGCCGCCGCGCTGTGGCGCCGGGCCAGCGCCGTCCCGGCGGTATCGGCCGGCACGCATCCCGGGGCGGCGATCGATCCCGGCGCCATCGCCGCCGCCGCACGCCACCGCCTGGCGCTGCCCCGGGTGCGGCCCCGGCACATCAGCGAGATCCGGCGCGAGGGTGACTTGGTCATCACCGTGTGCGACCTGGCTCATGAGGAACTCGGCGAGGCCCTGGCGGTGCACTGGTCCGTACCGGACCCGGTGCCGGCCGGCGACCCGGCCAGCTTCGACGCGGCGCTGGCCCAGCTCGCCGATCGTGTCGGGCGCCTGGCACCACGCCTGGCGGCCGTCTCCTGACCCGGTCACCTTCCCACGCAACCGGCCGGGGACGGCGCGATAGCGGCGAGAGCGGCCAGTGGGACCTGGTGGCAGATCGTCGCCAGGCGCCGGCTGGGGCGTAATCGAAGGCCGCCAGGCCTGGGCCGGGAAAACCTGTGGCTGCGCAGCCTGCTAAGAGTGCCCCCAGCGCACTGGCCAGCCGACAGGCGCGTCTACAGCAGACGGCCGTACCGGCAAGACGGATCTCAACTGAGTCCAGCCCGCCAAGGCCGACAGGGGGGACTCACGGCCGGTGCACAGGTGACCAACGGCCCGGCTGCCGTGTGCCCCGCAGGGCATACCGTCATGGCTGTGAATACTTCAACGATTATTGCATCGAGCCCGGTTGAACTGACAGCCCGCCTCGCTGCGCTGGCCGACCCGGTGCGGCTGCGCATCGTCGGGGTGCTGGCCGGGGGCGGCCGGTGCGTGTGTGACCTGCAGGAGAAGGTGCCGGTGGCCGCGAACCTGCTGTCCTATCACCTTCGCGTGCTGCGCGACGCGGGCCTGTTGACCGCGGCCCGCCGGGGGCGCTGGATTGACTACCGCCTCGATGGTGACGGGTTCGCCGCGTTGTGGGCGCAGGCGTCCGCGGCAGGCGTGCCGCTGCCCGGCGACCGGGTCATTACCGGACGGCGCGGGTCGCCATGCGAGGACGACGGCGTGGGGGTGTGCGGTGAGGCACGCTAACCCGACCGACGGACACGACGGACACGAGAATGCCATGCCCGTGATCAATGTCTACGAACCAGCCTTGTGCTGCAACACCGGGGTGTGCGGCCCCGACCTCGACCAGGCCCTGGTGACGTTCACCGCCGACTTCGATCACCTCAGGGGCCTGGGCGCGGACATCTCCCGGCATAACCTGGCCAGCGATCCGGTCGCGTTTGCCGAGAACGACAGCGTGCGCTCCTTCCTGGAGGTGGCCGGATCTGAGGGACTGCCGCTGACCATGGTTGACGGGGTAACCGTCGCCACCGGCAGGTACCCGGCCAGGGATCAGCTGCTCCGCTACGCAGGCCTGGCCAGCGCGGCACCTCCGGCGGGCGTGACCGAGCTGGGACTGACCGCCGTCACCGGCGGCAGCTGCGGGCCGGCCGGATGCTGCCAGGGAGCGAGATGAAGTTCCTGGAAGCCCCACCGCGGTTCCTGTTCTTCACGGGCAAGGGAGGGGTCGGCAAGACGGCCGTCGCCTGCGCCGCAGCCTTGCGCCTGGCCGGCCGCGCCAAGCGGGTGCTGCTGGTCAGCACTGACCCGGCGTCGAACGTCGGGCAGGTGCTCGGCGTCACGATCGGCAACACCATCACCTCGATTGACGAGGTGCCTGGCTTGTCCGCGCTGGAGATCAACCCCGGGCAGGCAGCTGAGGCCTACCGCGAACGGATCATCGCCCCGGTGCGCGGCCTGCTCCCGGACAAAGAGCTGGCCATGATCACCGAGCAGCTGTCCGGTTCGTGCACGACCGAGATCGCCTCGTTCAATGAGTTCACCGCCCTGCTGGCCGACGAGAGCCTGATCGCCCGGTATGACCACGTCGTCTTCGACACCGCGCCGACGGGGCATACCATCCGCCTGCTGCAGCTTCCCGGGTCGTGGAATGACTTCCTGGCGGCGGGCAAGGGCGATGCGTCCTGCCTGGGCCCGCTCTCTGGCCTGGAGAAGCAGAAAGCCGTGTACGCGCGGGCCGTCGGCGCGTTGAAGGACCCGGCCCAGACGAGGATGGTCCTGGTCGGCCGCCCGCAGGCTTCGGCGCTGGCCGAGATCGAACGCACCAGCGGTGAACTCGGGCAGATCGGCATCGCCGGCCAGTACGTCGTCGTCAACGCTGTCCTGCCCCAGACGACCGGTGAGGACGACCTCACCCGGGCCGTGCGGGCCAGGGAGGCCAGCGCACTCGCCGCCATGCCGCCCGCGATCGCCGGCCTGCCGCGCGACATCCTGGCCCTCAAGGCGGCGAACATGATGGGCGTGGAGGCACTGAGCACGCTCTTCAGTCCCGCAAGCATGACCGCCGCGGCCGACGCGCCCCCATCGCCGGATCTCCCCGATGCGGCCCTGGCCAGGCTGGTCGGCGAGATCCTGCGGGCCGATCACGGACTGGTCATGTGCATGGGCAAGGGCGGGGTCGGCAAGACCACCATCGCCGCGGCCATCGCTGTCGCGCTGGCCCAGGCGGGCCGCGAGGTGCACCTGACCACCACCGACCCGGCAGCGCACCTCACCGAGACACTGCACGGCACCGTCGCCGGACTGCAGGTCTCCCGCATCGATCCCGTCGCAGCGGTCCAGGCCTACCGCGACCATGTGATGGCGACGAAAGGCAAAGACCTGGACGAAGCCGGACGAGCGGTTCTAGCCGAGGACCTGCTGTCCCCCTGCACCGAGGAGACCGCGGTCTTCCAGCAGTTCTCCAGGGTGCTCAGCGAATCCAGGCGCCGCTTGGTCGTCGTCGACACCGCACCCACCGGGCACACGTTGTTGCTGCTGGATGCCACCGGCTCCTACCACCGCGAGGTCGCCCGCCACATGGGAGGCTCGATGAACTTCACGACCCCCCTCATGCGCCTGCAGGACCCAGCCCAGACCAAGGTCATCCTGGTGACCCTCGCCGAGACCACACCGGTCCTGGAGGCCAAGGGCCTCCAGGAGGACCTGGAGCGCGCGGGAATCCATCCCTGGGCATGGGTCATCAACAACTCCATCAGCGCCGCCCGCCCCGAGGCGCCGTTCCTCCGGCAACGCGCTGCCAGCGAGGCCGGGCCGATCCAGCGGGTGAGCGCCCTGGCCGACAGGATCGCCCTCGTCCCCCTCCGCGCCACCGAACCCACCGGGCAGAAACGCCTGGCCGCACTGGCCAATCTCACCCGCCAGCCCGCCTGAGTAACTGATGGACTCGGGGCGCGGCCGGAACCCCAACCAGGGAAGCGTGCGCAGCTGGGCCGCAAAGCCCAGGCGATCGGCCGGCCCGCGGCCGCGACCTGGATCGATGAACGTCACGTCAGCTAGCCCGATCCCGGCGAAGGCCAGGTAGAGCCCGGGCAGGTCACCGACCCGAGCCCACCCTAGCACGCAGCCGCCGAGCAGGGATCCTGCGGTCATCGGCCCCGCGCGGTTCAGCAGCATGCGGCCGCGGAAGAGGCCGGCCCACCGGCGCTGCCGGCGTCGGCGTCGCAGCACCCGGGGGCGCCGTGGTCGTGGTCGTAGAAGGTCTCGCTGTCGGCCAGGACGGTGTAGACCTCCCAGCCCTCGCCGTCGGGCGCCCCCTGGACCCAGAACTTATCCTGCCGGGCGTAGCAGCAGGTGGTATCGCGCTTGTCCGCCGAGGCGAGCCCGGCCGCGGTGAGCCTGGCCTGCTCGGCGTCCACGGCGCCGGTGTCGGGGACCTCGATGCCGAGGTGGTTGAGGCTGCCGCCCTGGCCGGGGTTCTCCAGCAGGACGAGCTTGAGCGCCGGGTCGGCGACCGCGAAGTTGGCGTAGCCGGGCCGGAGCTTGGCCGGGCCAGTGCCGAACAGCTTGGAGTAGAACGCGACGGCCTGGCCGATGTCGTTGACGTTGAGGGCAAGTTGCACGCGGCTGGACATGAGAACCTCCAGGGATAAGAGATCGATAACTGTCTATATCCGTTCTCCCGCCGAGTTTGCCATGAGACATCGATCTCTGTCAATATAGATCCATGGCTAAGTCTGCGCTGGAGCTGAGTCCGGCCGACAGTGCGGCGTGCTGCCCGCCGCTGTCCCAGGTGCCGCTGTCGGCCGAGCAGGCCGGGAAGGTCGCGCCGCTGCTGAAGGCGCTGGCCGAGCCGGTACGGCTGCGGCTGATGTCGCTGGTGGCCTCCCATCCGGGCGGCGAGGCCTGCGTGTGCGACCTGGCCGGGGCGTTCGACCTGTCCCAGCCGACGATCAGCCACCACCTGAAGGTGCTCCACGAGGCCGGCCTCCTGGACCGGGAAAAGCGCGGCGTGTGGGTCTACTACCGGGCCCGGGCCCAGGCGCTGGGCAGCCTCGGCGCGCTGATCGGCCACCCGCCGGCCATCTGAGCGTGACATGCACCAGCCAGGATCGTCGCGCTGCGGCCCGTTCGGCCCATCAGTCCTTACCCCGCCGGGTCGGCCAGCGGCCAGCGGTGCGGTACCGGCGTCGCAGGTCAACGCCGAAGACCGCTGCCTGGGCCGGTCGCGCCGGGTGCGGCGGTCGGGGACGGGCAATGCGCGATCAGGTCCGTGCCAGGGGGATGCCCGCGTGCAGCAGAAGCCAGCAAGGGCGCGGCCCGCCCTCCGCGAGGGGGCGGGCCGCGCCCTTAACGTGGCTGACGGCGGTCAGATGGTGACGTCGACGGTGGTGACCCGGCCGTAGTCCGCCTGCACGGAACGCTCGGCCCGCAGGCCGCCGGGGGCCAGGACGCGCAGCGTCCACGAACCGGGCGCAGCGAAGAACCTGAAGCCGCCGTCGTCGCCCAGCGGGACCTCGGCCACGAACTCGTCACCGGTGCCGAGCAGGCGCGCGTATCCCGGACTGACCACGGCGCCGGCGCGCGTGACCTTGCCCTCCACTACCGCCTGGCTGCCCGCGGCAGGCGCGGTGACCCCGCCGGCGGGCGCGCCGCACCCGTCAGCCGTCGCAGTGCTGACCGGATTCGCTTCGCTCATCGTGCCTCACCCAGCTCGATCGGCACGCCGACCAGCGACCCGTACTCGGTCCAGGAGCCGTCGTAGTTCTTGACGTTGGGCAGGCCGAGCAGTTCGTGCAGGACGAACCAGGTGTGCGCGGAGCGCTCCCCGATGCGGCAGTAGGCGATGGTGTCCTTGCTGAAGTCCAGCCCCGCGTCGCCCCGGTACAGCTGGCGCAGCTCGTCGTCGGCCCGGAAGGTGCCGTCCTCGTTCGCGGCCTTGGACCAGGGCACGTTGCGCGCGGTGGGAATGTGCCCGGCCCGCTGAGCCTGCTCCTGCGGAAGGTGCGCCGGGGCGAGCAGCCGGCCCGAGAACTCGTCCGGGGACCGGACGTCGACCAGGTTGCGCTTGCCGATCGCGTCGATGACCTCGTCGCGCAGCGCGCGCAGCGAGCGATCCTGTTCCCGGGCGGTGTAGCTGGTGCGCGGCCGCTCGGGCACGTCGGTGCTCAGCTCGCGCGAGTCCAGCTCCCACTTCTTGCGGCCGCCGTCCAGGAGCAGGACCTGGTCGTGCCCGTACAGCTGGAAGTACCAGTAGGCGTAGGCCGCGAACCAGTTGTTGTTGCCGCCGTAGAGCAGGACCGTGTCGTCGTTGGAGATGCCCCGCTCGGACAGCAGCGCCTCGAAGCCGGTCCTGTCCACGAAGTCGCGGCGCACCGGGTCCTGCAGGTCCTTCTTCCAGTCGATCTTGATCGCGCCCGGGATGTGGCCCTTGTCGTAGGCGCTGGTGTCTTCGTCTACTTCCACGATGACGACGTGAGGGTCGCCGATATGGGCCTCGGCCCAGTCGGCGTCCACGAGGATGTCGGAACGACTCATGGTGAAATTTCCTCTCTTGTTTCAGAAGCTCGCGTTACTCTGGCCGGTCACTAGGCGGACGGCCGGACCCGCAGGTTCCGCTGGATGAACAGATACACCTGGCAGCCCAGGCAGAAATCGAAAGCCGCGTTGAGAAACGCGGCGATCAGCGCGAAGGCGGTGAAGACGATGCCCACCACGGGCGCGCCCAGCGCGTAACCGAGAACGCCGCCGGCCGCGAAGACCATACCCACCCCCTGCGAGAATCGCGGCGGGGCTTCGGCCTCGGTCCTGGCGGGCGGCCCGAGCCGCGGCCGGACGAGACGGCGGTACACGACGCCGTACGGCGCGTACCGCAGCCCGAGCACGGCGCCGATGGCGAATACCAGCAGCTGCGCACCCAGCAGCCAGGCGCTGCCGGTGATCAGGACCACCGCCAGCACGACGGTGGTGATCACCGCGCCGAACCGGGGCCCGCGCGGGTCGATGTCCATGGTCATGCTCCTCGCCATCAGACGGCTACCTCCTCAGCCGCCGCCGCGCCTCCCGACTGTCGCGGGCGCGGGCATCAGCCGAACGCGGCGCCGCGGGGCCCGGGAATCAGGGCGGCCGGACGCGGACAGATGGCGGTGGCGACGTGGCAGAAGTCGACGGCACGCCGCTTGGTCAGCACCTTCGCGGGCGGGAACATCACGAACCCGATGGTATTCGGGCGAGGTCCGGCTGTCACTCCACGCCCCCGTGCGGACCGGACCCGGGGATCACCGGGCCGAGCGCGGCGATCACGTCGGCCTTGCGCGGCAGGCCTACCGCGCGCCTGACGATGGCGCCGTCCGGTCCCAGCACCAGGATGGTGGGGGTGCTGTTGATCCGCAGCCGCCGTACCAGGTCCAGCCGCGAGGCGGCGTCGATCTCGACGTGGGTCACGCCGTCCACCATGGCCGCGACCTGGGCCAGGATCTGCCGCGTCGGACGGCACGGGGCGCAGAACGCGGTCGAGAACTGAACCAGGGTGGCGTGAGCGCCCAGGCTGCTGCCGAGGTCGGCTTCGGTCAGGGCGCCGGCTTCCGCGCGGTTCGCCGTCTCTACGGTCCCGGCTGAGGAACGGAATCGCCCGGCGCGGCGGCGCAGCGCCACCCCTAGCACCGTCGCCACGAGCAGAGCCGCGGCCAGCGCGATCAGCCCGCCAGTCACGACCAGAGACAGCACCGGCGCCGCGGGATCCATTCCCGCCGCCGGCCGCGGCGTTCCCGTCAGGTCGGCGTGACCGTGAGCAGGGTCTTGTTTCCCGCCGTGATCACGAACTTGCTGATCGACCCCGCGGTGCTGGGCATTGAGCCGGCGTACCAGACATGACCCTCGTCCCGGGCCGTCGTCCAGGCGGCCACCTGGGTCCGGGTCCCGTCGGGGTGAACCACCCACATCTGGCACGTGGTCCCCGCCGGAATGTGGTCGACCAGCACCTGGAACGCGTTGCCCCACAGTTGCTGCGAGTAGGCGACGGTGGCGGTCGCGCCGGTCGCGTGGCTGGCTCCCGTCACGCTCTCCCAGACGCCCGGCCCGGCCGAGACCACCTCGGTCCGGGTGACCGTGGTCGATGTGGCGGCCTTCAGCCCGCCGAACAGGCCGCCGGCGATCGCCACCACGGCCGCGGCGGTGGCCAGGTAGCGCCACCGGTTCCTGCGGCGCCTGGCTTCGGCGAGGCCCAGCACGGTGCCGAGCAGCTCCTCGGGCGGATCATCGGCGGCGAGCGGGCGGACGGTGTCGTCGGCGCAGATCCGGCTGATCTCGTCCGGGTTGACCCGGGCCAGGAGCGCGGGCAGGCCGGCCAGGCCGGCCAGCTCGTCCCGGCAGTCGCGGCAGGTGACCAGGTGAGCATCGACGAGCCCGCGCTCGGCGGGGTCGATGGCACCGAGCACGTAGACGCCAAGCGACAGCCTGGCCTCCGCGCAATCCCATGTCTGCTGTGTCATGGCGCCAGCCCTCGCTCCTGCAGCGCCAGCTTGAGTGCCTTCAGCGCGTAAAACGTCCTCGATTTAACCGTACCTGCCGGTATGCCCAGCGTGGCCGCCGCCTCCGCCACCGAGCAGCCCCGGTAGTACGTCTCCACGATCACGCGCCGGTGATCCGGGCGCAGGGAGGCCAGGGCGTCCGCCACGGCCCACGATTCAAGCGTCCGGTCGGCGTCGTCGTCAGCCGGGAGTAGTTCCAAGGCCGCCTGCCCGGTCTCAGGCGGACGTGCCTGCCGCGCACGGTAGGAATCGACCGCGAGGTTGCGCGCGACCGCAAACAGCCATGGCCTGGCCGGCCGGTCGGCCAGCGCCTCGGGGTGGCGCCACGCCCGCACTATCGTTTCCTGCACAAGGTCCTCCGCACGCTGCCTGTCTCCGCCCGTCAGGTGGAGGGCGTAGCGAAGCAGGGCGCCGCCGTGTTCGGCGTACAGGGCCCGGACGAAGGCTTCGTCTGCCACCCGCCCTGAGCGGGGCGCGGTTCCCGCGTTTGGCACACCATGGTGAACGCGGGGCGCGGCCTGGTGGTTCAATTCGCCGGGAAAATTCCTCCCTCCGGGCCCCTCAGGACTCGGACGGCTGGGTGGTACGTGCTGGCTCATGCTCACCCGCTGCGGGTACGACTTCGGAACGTACTGGTGTGACCACTCTAGGGCGTTATCCACTCAGTGTGCCCCAATACCCGCGGATTGCCCAGCCCGTAAGACTTCCGACACCTAGCCGCCGGCGAAGGGGGGCAGCACCTCGATCCGGGCCGCTTCCGGAAGGACCAGGTCGGCGGGCAGGCGGCGGCCCGCGGGCACGCCGTCGACCAGGAAGGAAGATGCCGCCAGCACCGAGCGCAGGCGCTCGTCATCCCCGCGCCGCTCTACGATCACATCCAGCGCCTCGGCCAGCGTCTCCGCTTCGAGCGACTCCGCGGCCACGCCCGCCGCTTCCTTGGCCGCGGCCCAGTACTGGATTGTCACTTTGGCCATTTCGGATATCCTCTTGTTAGCGGACCCGGGCGCTGTTGCCCCCGGGTCCTTGTCTGTTTATACAAGTAGCGAGGTGCGCCCGCACCAGCGAGTGGAGGTGCCATCGAGTGAGTGACCTGCTGCTGATCACCGCTGCGCTCGAACCGTCCGCCGAGGTCCTGCCCGCTCTGGGGCTGCTGCTGCACCCGGTCCGGGTGCTGCCCGCGGACGCTTCCGCCCTGGTCGAGGCCCCGCCTGCCGACGCGGTGCTGGTGGACGCGCGCCGGGACCTGGCGCAGGCGAAAAGCATCTGCAGGCTGCTGAGCACCACCGGCCTGGACTGCCCGTTGTTCGCGATCGTGACCGAGGGCGGCCTGGCCGCGGTCAACGCGGAGTGGGGCGCGGATGACGTGATCTTGCACACAGCGGGCCCCGCTGAGGTGGAGGCCAGGGTCAGGCTCGCCCTCGGCCGCCGGGCCATCGCCGCGGTGCAGGAGGCCCCGGACGAGATCCGGTCGGGCGAACTGGCCATCGACGAGGCTACCTACGCGGCCCGGCTGCGTGGCCGGGTCCTGGACCTGACCTTCAAGGAATTCGAGCTGCTCAAGTTCCTCGCCCAGCATCCCGGCCGGGTCTTCACCCGGGCCCAGCTGCTGCAGGAGGTCTGGGGATACGACTACTTCGGCGGCACTCGCACGGTGGACGTGCACGTCCGGCGGCTGCGGGCCAAGCTCGGCCCCGAGCACGAGGCGCTGATCGGCACCGTACGCAATGTGGGCTACCGCTTCGTGCCGGTCAAGACCGAACGGGCCGAACGCGGCGGCGAAGACCGGACCCGGAGTGCCCCGGGCGGCGCCGGGCCGGTCCGGGGCTCGGGCGCCCGCACCGCGGCATCCGCCCGGTAACCCATGACGCAGTGGTCGATCACCGGCGGCAGGCTCACTCCGGCGCAGATCACCAGCGTCCTGAACCTGGCCGGGGCCGCGGCCGCGGCTGACTCGGTGGCGCCGCTGTCCGAACACGTGCTGCTGCACCTGCGCTACGACGCAGCCGCCCCCGAGAACCCCGGCGCGGACCCCGTGCCGGGCCGTGATCTCGTACTGACCGTGGACGGCGAGATCGCCGGCTATGCGTACCTGGATTCACCCGGGCACTCCGATCCCGACGTCAGCGGCGAACTGGTCATTCACCCGCTCCACCGCGGCCACGGGCTGGGCCTGGCCCTGGTGCGCGAGCTGATCGCCCAGGCGGGCGAGCGCCGGGTCCGGCTCTGGGCGCACGGGGACCTGCCCGCGGCGGCCCGGCTCGCGCGGGCGGCCGGGTTCGAGCGGTTCCGTGCCCTGTGGCAGATGCGCCGGTCCCTGCGTGACCCGCTCGAGGCGCCCCGCCTCCCGGCTGGCACGACGCTGCGCACCTTCCGCCCCGGCCAGGATGAACCGGAGTGGCTGAGCCTGAACGGCCGCGCGTTCGCCGAGCACCCCGAACAGGGCGCCTGGACGCGGCACGACCTCGAACTGCGCGAACAAGAGCCGTGGTTCGACCCGGCGGGCTTCTTCATCGCCGAGCGCGGCGGCGTCATGACCGGCTTTCACTGGACCAAGATCCCCGGGCCCGTGGACGCGGACCAGGGCATCGGCGAGGTCTACGTGGTCGGGGTGGACCCCGGCGAGCGCGGCACCGGGCTGGGCCGGGCCCTGACCCTGGCCGGGCTGCACTACCTGCGCGACCGGGGCCTGACCGAGGCGACGCTCTACGCCGACGAGGACAACGTGCTGGCCATCCGGATGTATGAGGGACTGGGCTTCATCCGCTGGAGCACCGACGCCATGTATGGGCAGTGCCGCTAGTTCTGGTGGATGCCCAGCGCCTGGTCGAGTTCGGCGGGGGTCAGCGGCCGGTCGGCAGCCGCGACCGCGCTCAGCACCTCGGCGTAGAGTTCGATCTCATCAAGGGCGACGCGGTCCTGAACACGAAGGTCCAACTGCCTGGGAATCGTGCTCACCTCCGGCGCTGATCGCTTGCGCCCCAGGTTACGTGCCGACACTGCTCCTCCGCATGACCCAACAGGGCCATTCGCTTACCACCTTCACGTGCGGTTTTACCCAGCCAGACGGTAACGATTCCGCCAAACTGCCGCGCAGTTGCCGTCAATCCGGTAGTGCGCAGTCACAGAGGGCACAGCGGCATCTCTGCCCAAAGTACTCACATGCCGCAACAGCCTCATATGGGACATATGGGTCTAAATGGGGGCAGTAGTTCGTTTCGGTTGCGCAGGGGAGTGACAACCGGCCAGAGTCATGCTCGTATTGCCCTGTCCACTCCGTCCTGAGCACGCTGACTACAGAAGCAGCGGTCCCGCTCGCCACTTAGGCGGTTCTGCGCCTTACTAGCACCGCTAACCTCCGGACACCGTCTCCCGCCTACTTCGGACTACTTGATCTCGGAAAGCCATGAATGACAACAGTGATCTCCTGCCGAACCTCGTGCACGAAGATGCATTCGAAATGCAGATGCGCGGGTACAGCCGCCGCCAGGTGGATGAGTTCATCGCCCGCTGCCGCAGCCAGATCCGGGACCTGGAACAGCGACTTGCCCGTGCCCTTGACGACCAGGAGGAACTCAAGCGCGACCTGGCCACGGCGCGCCAGCAGGCGCTGGGCGCCAAGCCCGCGCACGAGGAGGTAAGCGAGCGCATCGCCCAGATTCTCAAGCTAGCCGACGACGAGGCCAGGTCCCAGAAGTCCAAGGCCCACGAAGACATCGTCCGGCAGCGCAACGACGCCCAGCAGGAAGCGGACAAGGCCCGCGCCGAGGCCCGTGAGCAGGCCGAGCGCATGCTGACCGCGGCTCAGGAACAGGCCGAGCGGGCCATCACGTCGGCGCGGGCCGAGGCGGAAAAGACGCTGAACGCCGCCCGCACCGAGGCCGATAACACCACGTCCGACGCCAAGAAGAAGTCCGAGGCGGTCCTGGCTAGTGCGAAGGCACAGGCCAAGAAGGCGCTCGACGAGGCCACGGCGCGGGCGACCGCCATTCACGACGGGGCGGAGCGCCGCCTGAACCTGCTGTCCACCAGGCACGCGGACACGATCAAGCGGCTTTCCGACATCCTCGACGGGGTGTCCTCGCTCGTCGCCGCGGAGACCGCCCGCATGTCGCTCGAGGAAGAGGTCGACCAGGCCACCGCGAAGGGGATCGCCGCGGCCGAGTCCGCCAGCGCCGCGCGCCCGGCCGCGGCTCCGGCGGGCTCGGCCGGGCCCACGGGCCCGGCCGCCGCGAACGGGCCGACGGGCCCGGCCACGCCCAGCGCGCCCGCGGGTCCGGGCACCGCGGCCGGCCCGCGTCCGGCCGCGCAGTCACCGGCCGCGCAGTCACCGGCCGGCCCCCCGGCGGCGTCACGCCCGGCCGCCGCGGCCCAGCCCTCCCCGGCCACACCGAGCCAGACCGCCCCGGGCTCCCCGCCTGCGCCGGACAAGCGCGCGCCGGGGCGTACCGGGGTCCTCAACTCGGACGAGCACGGCGACGGCGTCCGCCTCGTGCCGGGCAGCGACAACTAAACGCGAGCGCCCTGCTCATTTCCGGCGATCAGGCGTCATCCTCGAGACCCTGGGCCAGCAGGTCCAGGCGTCTCAGGATGACGCCTTCGCGTAGGGCCCAGGGGCAGAGTTCGAGCTGGTCGGCACCCAGCAGGTCCAGGGCGGCGTCCGCGACGATGGCGCCCGCCGGGAGCTGGGCCACCCGGCTCGCCGATACGCCAGGCAGCTTGGCCCGCTCGTTCTGTGACATCGTGGGCAGACGTTCGGCCAGCGCGGTCAGGTCGGCGTGCCGGAGGGCGCGCTTGACGTACGGGCCTTCGCCGGACGGGGCCGCGCCGGCGATCCTGGCCAGCTGGCGGAAGGTCTTCGACGTTCCCACCACGTGATCGGGCGGACCGTGCCGCAGCATGCTGCCGGTTTCCCGGCCCAGCTGCGCCCGCACGTGCTTGCGCAGACGGCGCACGTCCGGCGCGGCCGGCGGGTCGGCGGGGATCCAGTCCCTGGTCAGGCGGCCGGCACCCAGCGGCAGCGAGGCCACCGCGTCCGGCTCCTCGTCGGGTCCCGAGGCCAGCTCGAGTGACCCGCCGCCGATGTCGATGACCAGCAGCCGTCCCGAGGACCAGCCAAACCAGCGCCGCGCGGCCAGGAACGTGAGCCGCGCCTCCTCGTGCCCGGTCAGCACGGTAATCTGCGCGCCGGTCTGGTCCCGGATCCTGGCCAGGACCTCCTCGCCGTTCTTGGCCTCCCGGACCGCCGAGGTCGCGAACGCGATGAGATCCTCGACCCCCTTGTCCTCCGCGATGCGCAGCGCCTCGACCACCACGTCGCGCAGGCTGCGCTCACCCGGCCTGGACAGCGAGGCGCCGTCGTCCAGGTGATCCGCGAGCTTCAGCTCGGCCTTGTGGGAGAAGGCCGGCAGCGGCCGGGCGCCCGGGTAGGCATCCACCACGAGCAAGTGCACAGTATTCGACCCCACGTCGAGCACCCCAAGTCGCATACTCTGACGCTACCTCGCTAGTGATCCAGAAAGCCTGGCTGCGCCGAGGCTGTCGCATCTGATGGCGATCCGTCCCGCCTTGGATACTACTTTTGCCGGCTTTTCAGATAATTTATTCCGAACGGCCGGTGGTGCGCGTACCGAGGAAAGGTTCTGTGGGACGGAGGCCCGCCATGCGAAACGGCGAGGTGTCCTACTGGTGGCAGGCCCGCGGCGTGCCGCCACGGCGGCCGCCGCTGCCGGGCGGGACCGAGGCCGACGTGTGCATCGTCGGGGCCGGCTACACCGGCTTGTGGACGGCCTACTACCTCAAGCGGGCCGACCCCGGGCTGCGGGTCATCGTGCTGGAGCAGGACTTCGCCGGGTTCGGTGCCTCGGGCCGGAACGGCGGCTGGGTCACCGCGTCCCTGCCCGGCTCACGTGCCCGCTATGCCCTATCCATTTCCGGGCATCCGCGCGGCCGCAGCGGCGTCCGCGAGCTCGAACGGCACCTGCGGGAGACGGTCGACGAGGTGGCCCGGGTGTGCGTGGCGGAGGGCATCGACGCCGGCCTGGTCAAGGGCGGCACGCTCACCGTCGCCACCTCGCCCGCGCAGGACGCCCGGCTGCGACGCCAGCTGGAGCACGAACGGTCGTGGGGCGATGGGCCACGGATCGTTAGGTATCTCGATAAAGCCGAACTGGACTCCAGGGTGCAGGTGACCGGGGCCGTCGGTGCCCTGTTCTACCCCGATTGCGCGCGCGTGCAGCCGGCCGGCCTGGTCGCCGGCCTCGCGGACGCGGTGACCCGCTCCGGCGTCCTGCTGCATGAATCGACCCGGGTGACGTCGATCTCAGCTGGCCTCGCGCGCACCCCGGCGGGTGACGTACGGGCGCCGTACATCCTGCGGTGCACCGAGGGGTTCACCGCGGGCCTGCCCGGCCAGCACCGGACGCTCCTGCCGATGAACAGCTCGATGGTCGTCACCGGGCCGCTCAGCCACGCCGCCTGGAAATCCATCGGCTGGGAGGGCTGCGAAACGCTCAGCGACGAGGCGCACGCGTACATGTACGCGCAGCGCACCGCCGATGGCCGGATCGCGCTCGGCGGGCGCGGCGTCCCGTACCGCTTCGGCTCCGGGCTCGATCACGACGGGGCGGTGGCGGCCTCGACCGTGGCTCAGCTGGGCCGGATCCTGCGCCGGATGTTCCCCGTGACGGCCGAAGCCGGCCTCGACCACGCATGGTGCGGGGTTCTCGGCGTGCCCCGGGACTGGTGCGCCGCGGTCATGATGGACCCGCGCACCGGCCTGGGCTGGGCCGGCGGCTATACCGGCCAGGGGGTGGCCGCGGCCAACCTGGCCGGCCGGACGCTGGCCGACCTGGTACGCGGCGTGCCCAGCCCGCTCACCACGCTGCCCTGGGTGGGCCATCGCTCACCGCGCTGGGAGCCGGAGCCCGCCCGCTGGGCCGGGGTCCACGGCCTGTACGCCCTGTACCGCACGGCGGACCGCCTGGAATCGGCGGCCCGCTCGCCGCGTACGTCCCTGCTCGCCCGGGCGGGCGACCTGATCTCCGGCATCCCGCACTAGCCCGCCGCAATGGGGCCTTACCGGATGAACCGGAATCGTGGTTCTATCGGCAGGCTCCGTCAGAAGATCTTCTTGTAACCGCTCTTGTACGAGATGTACCCGTGGCTGTTGTAGCTGATGACGTAGGTCTTCAGGTGCGAGGAGTAAGGGATCGTCCCGAACCGGCACTGGGTCGTGCCGTGGCCAAAGGCCACCGCGCCCAGGTTGCGCGAATGGGAGCCGCTGGAGTTCGTCGCCACGACGACCGCCCCCACCGCGAACGCGCTCCCGGTGTCCTTGGCGCAGACGTTCACGTAGATGCCCTTGCTGGTCTTCTTGTAATTGCCCCAGGAAGATATGCCGCTGTGGCCGGGGAAGGAGAGCTTGTGCGTGCTCGAGTGCGGAGCCGCGGAAGCCGGCAGCGCGCTGAGAGCGAGCATCGCCGCGGACGCGGCGATGACAGAGAGTCGGCGCAGCATGGGAACGGTGTACCTCCGTGTCATCTCTGGCGGGGAGAGCCAAACGTAGCAGCATCCGGAGGGCCGGCGCACGGAAAACGGGGCCGGCGTGTCCGGTGACGGGCCAGGTCGGCTCGCTTGACCCTGGCTAATGCGCTGATTACCCTCGTGATCACCATGTGGGGCATCGCGGCGAGACATCTGCTCAAGCATTTCAAAATTGGCATGGTGCTGCTCGCCATAACGATTGTCCTGTCCCTGGGCTGGTCCTACCTCTCCCACCTGTGGTTCGCCGTCATCGTGGCCTGCGGAGGCAGCGTCGCGCTGCTGGGCGTGGCCAGCCACGACGGGTGGCGTCAGACCGGCCGGGCCGACCCGCCCCCGCCGAAGGCCGCCAAGCCCCCGGCACGCGGCCCGCGGTCCCCGAAGGCGCAGGCCCGGAGCCGCAAGCGCGGCGAGCTGCTGCACCCGGACGCCACGGTCACGCTGTCCGACGAGCGCGCGGAGACCGGGGTCGACGACGTGTTCGCCACCTTGAACCGTGAACTGGTCGGCCTCCTCCCGGTGAAGCAGAAGGTGGAGGAGGTCGCCTCGCTGCTGCTGGTGGACCGGGTCCGGCAGAAGTTCGGCCTTATCGCCCCGCGGCCGAACCTGCACATGTGTTTCACCGGGGAACCCGGGACCGGGAAGACCACGGTGGCGCTGCAGATGGCCGATCTCCTGCACCGGCTCGGCTACCTGGAAAGCGGGCATCTCGTCCATGCCATGCGAGATGACCTGGTCGGGGAGTTCATCGGGCATACCGCGCCGAAAAACCAGACAGGTCCTGGCTCGCGCCATGGGCGGCGTCCTGTTCATCGACGAGGCGTACTACCTGTACCGCCCGTCCGATTCGAAGGACTACGGCCAGGAATGCGTCGATATCCTGCTCCAGGTTATGGAGAATGACCGCGACAAGCTCGTGGTCATCCTCGCGGGTTATCAGGACCGCATGGACGAATTCTTCGCGTGCAATCCGGGCATGAGCTCGCGGATCGCGCACCACATCGACTTCGCCCCCTACCAGCTGGACGAGCTGGTGGCCATCGGCCGGGCGATGCTGGACCGGGCCTCGTACTACCTCTCCGGCGAAGCGGAAGCCGCCTTCCGTGAGTACCTGACCCGCCGGATGCGACAGCCGCGATTCGCCAACGCCCGGAGCGTCCGCAACGAACTCGAGCGGGCCCGGCTCCGCCACGCGCACCGCCTGGCGACCGATCCGCAGCTGAGCCGGAGCCGGGATGACCTCATGCGCCTCGAGCCGATGGACATCCTGACCAGCCCGGTGTTCTCCCAGGCCGTCACATAATCTCTCTGGGTGCGGACAGTCCGCCCCGAAGGAGAGTGGATGTGAAGGCGCTGATGTTCCGGCACAACCTGGCCCGCGAGGCGGTCGCGACCATCGGCGGGCGCGTCGACCGGCACGCCTTCGTATCCAGGCTGGCGCCGGTCCGCATCGAGGACGTCGACGAGCTGCCGCTTCCGGCCGAGGACTGGGTGCGGGTCGAGACGATCTTCTCCGGGCTGTGCGGCTCCGACGTGAAACAGATCCTGCTGAACGGCTCGCGCGACAACCCCCTCACCGCGCTGGTGTCCTTTCCGCACGTGCTCGGGCACGAGGTGGTAGGGCGCCGCACCGACAGCGGCGAGCGGGTGGTGCTGAACCCGTGGCTGTCCTGCGGGCCCCGCGGCATCGACCCGCCCTGCGAAGCCTGCCGGGCCGGGCGCTACCCGTGGTGCCGCAACTTCCGCTCCGGCGACCTGCCCGTCTCGATCCACCTCGGCAACTGCGCCGCGGCCTTCGGGGCGCACGCGGAGCGCTTCGCCGCGCACCCGTCCCAGCTGTTCGCCATCCCCGGTCACGTTTCCGACGAGGCGGCCGTGCTGGCCGACCCGGTCAGCGTCTCGCTGCGCTCGGTCCTGCTCGCGCCCCCGCCGGGCGGCCGGCCCGTGCTGGTGTACGGCTCGGGCACCCTGGCGTTCGCGGCGGTCGCGCTGCTCCGCCACCTGTATCCCGGCACCGAGGTATGGGCGGCGACGCGACCCGGCGCCCGGGCCGCGCTGGCCACCCGACTTGGCGCGCACGTCGCGCTGTCCTCTTCGCCCGACGAGCTCGTCGCCCAGGTCGCCCGTCGCGTCGGCGCGACGCCGCTGCAGCCGTGGAGCAAGCACGACTGGCTGCAGGACGGCCCGGCCATCGTCTACGACACCATCGGCTCGACCGAGACGGTGGAGACCTCGCTCCGGCTGCTGGCCACCGGCGGCACGCTCGTCATCTCCGGGGTCGAGCCGCCCAAGCGTTTCGAGTGGACGCCGCTGTACTTTAAGGAACTGCACGTCATCGGCTCCAACGGCTTCGGCATCGAGGAGGTCGGCGGCGTGGCCAAGCACTCCATGGAGCACTACTTCGACTTTGTCGCCGACGGCCTGGACCTGACTCCGGTCATCACGCACCGCTTCCCGCTCGAGCGCTGGGACGAGGCGGTCCTGACGCTGAAGGACTCGCGGCGCACCGGCGCCGTCAAGGTGCTGCTGGAACCCGCGCGCTGACCGGCCGCCTGGGCACCAGGCCCGTGGCCGGCTGCGCCGATCGCGCCAGCGGCAGCCCGGGTGGCCGCGCCGGACGGGCCCGACGACCGGACGGCGGCCGTCGCGGCGATGTCACACGGCGCCAGCTGAGCGTCAGGCCGACGGCGGCCACCGCGCCGATCCCGCCGCCCGCGGCGATGACGGACGCCGGCGTCACGACCTCCGCGGCGGCGCCGGCCGCCACGAAGGCGGCCCCCTGGGCGACGACGACGCCCATGCTCGCGATGCCGAACGCCTGGGCCCTCCGCTCGTCCGGCACCCTGACCACGAAGGCGGTGTTGACCGCGAGCTGGTAGGCCCCGGATGCGGCCGCAGCCGAGAAGATCACCAGCGAGATGACCAGGCTCGGGCGGAGTGCCGTGAGGACGAGGGTGGCGCCGGTGGCCGCCGCCAGGGGCCCCATCAGCGCGAGCCGGCGGCGGGGGGTGACGAACCGGCTGAACAGCGGCGTGGCGATCGCCGTGGCGGCCGCCGTGGACGCCAGCACGAGCCCGGTAGCGGCCGGGCCGCCGCCGAGCCGGGCCGCGTACGGGGCGGCGATGCCCTGCGGGATCGTGTAGAAGACCACCAGCCAGCCGAGCAGCACGAGGGTGCGCAGGGCCGGGTCGCCGAACACCAGCCGGAGCCCGGCGGCCGCCCGGGCCAGCGGCGAGCCCGGACTGGCATCCGGGCGGGCCACGGCGGGCCTGGCCCTGGTGCCGAGCCCGATGAGCAGGGCGGAGGCGACGAACGTGACCGAATCGACAAGCAGTGAGGGCCGCACGCCGAAGAAGCTGACCGCGGCTCCCCCCGCGGCCGCGCCGGCCACCTCGGCGGTCAGGTAGGTGGTCTGCATCACTGCGGTGCCCAGCGCGTAGCGCTCGCCGGGCAGGATGCCAGGGGTGATCGACGCGCGGGCCGACTCGAACGGCGAAGCGAACATGGTGGCGGCGAACAGCAGCAGCACCAGCGCGGTAACCGGCATGCCCGGCACGATCATCGCCGCGACGAGGACCGCGCGGACCGCGTCGCAGGCCACCATCACCGTGCGGCGCGGACGACGGTCGGCCAGGTCGGAGAGGAACAGCCCGCCGATCACCCACGGCAGGTACCCAGCCGCGTACGCCACGGCAGCCAGCAGCGGCGACCCGGTCCGGTCATAGACCAGCACCGCCAGCGCCACCAGAGCCAGGCGATCGCCCGCCGCGGACAGGATCACCGACAGCCACAGGGCACGGAACTCGCGGACCGCGAATACGTCGCGGAACGTGGCGCGCGCTTGCGGAGCAGCCTTCACCGGGCCGGTCAGCCGGTGGCTGTGGGGCGGACGCGGCCTTTAGCGGGGCCCGGAAGCGCCGTCACCATGGCCGCGATCCGCTCACTGCGCGGCGCGCCGACCAGGTCGACGGGCGGCTGGCGCCATAGCGGTCACGCTCGGCGATCCGAGCGGCGCGCGTCAACCTGCATTCCATCCGGCCGGCCTCCCCTCTCCCGACGGGAGTCCCTGACCGGGCGGCCCTGCGGGAGGAAGGGCCGCCCAGGCCGTCCGCGAACACGAAGCCTGCCGTTGCAGCCGGTCAGGTCCATGTGTCACGCACGGCGGCTCCTTTCCTCCGAGCCGCTTCCTACGCACCATTCACCGTCCGGTGATCACTGAACGCAACAGCGCAAACGGGCATTAGTCACAAAATGGCCAGATGTGACGGTACGCATACAGTTACATTTAGCTATACCTGGGCCTATTGTGATGGTTCGCGAACGCAGCGAACGGGCAGGTCGCACCCCGGCGCACGTCGGCAGGCATCAGATAAAGCGGCCGGAGCCGTCGTGGATCCATGACCGGCCTGGCTGGCCAAGCGGTCCTGGCCGTGTGGTCCCATCTGTTAGGGGAGGATGGGAGAGCTCTTACGAAGGGTGGGAGGATGGTGCAGCGAGCCGGCGCCGACGATGCCGTGCGCGGTCATGTCGTTCTTGCTTCGGCGGATAGTGAGGCGTTCGGGTCGTTGCGGCGGCGCTCGACGTCGCGGCTGGACCGGTACCGGACGGGCCGGGATTTGCGGCGGCAGGTTCCGCGCCGTTCGCTGGGGGAGTGGGTGGTGCAGGTGAACCGGCCCGATCCGGTGCAGCTGATCACCGAGTCTCATCGGGGCAGGCTGGACTGGCTGATCCCGGTCCGGGTCGGGCGGATGACCGCCACGCCATACGGGTTCCTGCGTGGCGCCGCGATCGTGATGGCGGAGGATGTCGCCCGGTTGCCGTCCACCGGGATCACCCCGGTGATCTGCGGGGATGCGCATCTGGGTAACTTCGGCTTCTACGCGTCCCCGGAGCGGCATCTGGTCATCGACCTGAACGACTTCGATGAGGCGCACCCCGGGGCGTGGGAATGGGATCTTCGCCGGCTGGTCGCGAGCATCTGGGTCGCCGGGCGCCAGAATGGCGCCGGCGAGCACGAGTGTGAAGCGGCGGTGCTGCGGTGTGTCGCTGGGTACCGCGCCGAGGTCGGTGACCTGGCCTCGACCACCCTGCTGGCCCGGTCCTACCAGCACTTCGACATCGATCACCTGCGGCAGGGCACGGCGGGCAAGGCGTTGCGGGCCGAGATCAAGCGCGCAGCAGCTCGGGCCCGCCGCCGGACCAGCGACCGGGCGCTGCCCAGGTTCACCCGCGAACGTGACGGGCAGCGCCGGATCGTGGAAGACCCGCCGCTGGTCACCCGGATCAACTATGCCGAAGCTGACCAGCTGGCCCGGGGACTGGATGACTACCTGGGCACCCTGGCCCCGCACTGGCGGCGGGCGCTGGGGGGCTACACGATCATCGACATCGCCCACAAGGTGGTGGGCGTTGGCAGCGTCGGGCTGCGCGCCTACGTGGTGCTGCTGGAGGGCAGCAGCCCCGACGACGTGGTATTCCTCCAGCTGAAGCAGGCCCGCCGGTCGGTTCTGGCCCGGCATGTCCACGGCGAGTCCGCCTGGCACGCCCACCAGGGCCAGCGAGTGGTCGAGTACCAGCAGGCCTTGCAGACGGTCAGCGATCCGCTGCTGGGCTGGACGACCGTCGACGGACGCCAGTATTACGTGCGCCAGTTCCGGAACATGAAGGGCAGTGTGACGCTGGATTCCGTCGACGCCGCGGCGCTGGCGGACTACGCCGCGATCACCGGGCACCTGCTGGCCAAGGGCCATGCCCGTACCAGCGGAGCGTCGATGATCGTCGGTTACGCCGGGTCTTCCGACCGCCTCGACATCGCCCTGGCCCGGTTCGCCCGGCTGTACGCCGACCAGACCGAGGCCGATCACGCCGCCCTGGTCAAGGCCGCTAACCGGGGCATCGTGCCCATCGAGCCCGGTCTATGAGCCGGCCCGCCGGCGGCCCGCCCGGGCCGTCTCTTACCTCATCGTGGAGGCAAGGAGCAACGCAGTGAAAGTGCAGATCGACCGCGAGCGCTGCCAGGGGCACGGCCGCTGCTACGACCTCGCCCCCGGCCTGTTCGGCGACGACGACGAGGGCTACGGGATGGTCCTCGGTGACGGCACGGTGCCGCCCGGCCAGGAGCACGCCGCGCGCCTGGCCGTGCTCAACTGCCCCGAACGCGCAGTCGCACTGTCCGGGGAGGCGTGACATGGCCGCCGATGACCGGTTCACCGGGGAATATCTGCGCTCCCGCGACGACGACACGCCGGTCGGGGTGCGTAACGAGATCATCACCGGCCCGGTCTCGGACTGGGCGGCCGACTTCTCGCACCTCGAGCCCGAGTGGGTCTCTGACCCTTACTCGATCCAGGACGACCTGCGGCAGCGCTGCCCGATCGCGCACACCGCGAGGTTCGGTGGCGCGTGGCTGCCCACCCGGTACGAGGATGTCGCGGCGATCGCCTACGACACCGAGCGCTTCTCATCCCGGTCGATCATCCTGAGCAACTTCCGGCCACCGCGCGAGCTGGCGCCCATCGGCGGTTCGCCGCCGATCTCCTCCGACCCGCCGTTCCACCACGAAGCGCGTAAGCTGCTGCTCCCCGCGTTCACCAAGGGCGAGATCGCGAAGCAGGAGCCGGGCACGAGGAGGTTCTGCCACTCGCTCATCGACGCGTTCGGGGAGCGGGGCGTCGTGGACGCCGCTACCGACTACGCGCAGCACATCCCGATGCGGGTCATCGCCGACATGCTCGGCTTCCCGCCGGAGGACGGCCCGCAGTTCCGCGAGTTCGTCGAAGACCTGCTCGAAGGCATCAACCTGCTGCCTGATGAGCGCATCGAGCGCGTCTCGCGGATGTGGGAGTACCTCCTCGCGCAGGTCCACGAGCACTTCGACCACCCCCGCGAGGACCTCACGAGCTACCTCATCAACGCGGAGCTGTACGGCCGCAAGCTCGAACCGTCCCACGTGGTCGGCGCAATGGCCCTGCTGCTCATCGCCGGGATCGACACGTCCTGGAGCGCGATCGGCGCCTCGCTGTGGCATCTGGCGAAGACCCGGCCGACCGCAGGCGGCTCGCCGCCGAACCCGGGCTGCTGCCGACCGCGATCGAGGAGTTCCTCCGCGTCTATGCACCGGTCACCATGGCGCGGCTGGTGAAGGAGGACATGCACTGGCACGGCGTCGACATGACCGCCGATGACTGGATCCTGCTGTCGTTCCCGGCGGCCAACCGCGACCCGGCCCAATTCGACCGCGCCGATGAGGTCGTCATCGACCGCGAGGTCAACCGGCACGCCGCGTTCGGCCTCGGCATCCACCGCTGCCTGGGCTCGCACCTGGCGCGCATGGAACTCCGGGTCGCCCTCGAGGTCTGGCTCGAACGGATCCCGGAATTCAGTCTGGCCGACCCGCCTGCCGTGACCTGGGCCGCCGGCCAGATCCGCGGACCGCGCGCGCTCCCGCTCCGCATCCGCTGACCGCCGGCGGGGGTGAACGGGCGCAGCGCAGCGTCAGCCACCCGGCCGGCACCTTGGGGCAAACTGTGCCGCTGCCCGGCGATCGGCCTGAATCACAGCTGCACTGGATCGCCTCTGTGGGACAGAGGCACCGGATGAGGGGAGCCTGCGGTGAGCCGGGGCTATTTGTTGCGGCGCGCGATCATGATCTTCGCCGCGTCGTGGATTCTCGCCGGCGCTCTCTCGAGCATTGCGTACGCCGCCACCCAGTTCGGGGCAGAGATGCCACCTGCGCACATGAGCCATCATGCGTGGCTACGCGACTCGGTCTCGGAGGCAACCGGGAAACCGTGATCGAGGCGCCTGGTGCGGGAACGCGGGAAGCGGCCGCGGTGTCGTCGCAGGTGGACACGGGGACAGCCAGCATTGACACTCCAGAGGCGGCGGGGTACGCTGTCGGCGTTCTTGCTGGCTATGTAGGGATCTTGACCGGGATCGCCTACTTCCGAGACCCGCTTCGGAAGGCTCGCCGACGTACACGATCGACGCTCTCGCACAGCCTGCCGCAAGGGGCGGAAGTCAGGGACGTATCCGTCCTCGCCCAGAACGACAAGAAAATCGCCATCCGGCGGCTCGTGGTTCAGCTGATTGGTTCATGCGTAGCGGCATACGGTGCCTACGTATTCTTGGTCCCGCATTGGTACATCTACCTGGTGATCGGGCTGGCCATTGTCTGGGCAGGCGGCCGGTTCCTCCATCCTGGAGGAGCGGGCCGCGATAACAATCGCGCGATCCTGGCCGGATCGCGCAGGATCCGGGTCACGGTGATGCTGTCCGTAGCATCGGCGCTTGTCCTCCTCGGACTGGCCTCGGTGATCATGGCCAGCCTGGACCACGCGCAGCCTCCGGACCCGGTGTTCCGCCCGTGCCCCCGGAGGACCTCCAGCGGAGGTGGCGGGAATTTCTAGACGCATGTGCGAGGCTCTGGCCGTTTACGCCCCCGTTGCCCGCGGAGGACCCGCGTGCGCTGGTAGTCGCGTACAGGAACAGCGGGTGGATGGTGATCACTGCGGACCGGCGGACCGAGTGGTCATACAGCGCGGCGCTCAAACAGGCGCTCGGTGATTCGGCCCAGCCTGCTCCGGTCATCACGGTTCGATGTCAGGCCTGCGGGCACATGGGGCAATTGTCAAGACCTGTGGATGGGAGCTGCACCGACCCAGCGGCGATAGGCGTCTAGGTCGACGTTGCTGCCGCACACGATGGTGACGACGTGCCGGCCGGCGAAGCGGTCACGGTCTTCCAGGATCGCCGCGATGCCGAGCGCGGCCGACGGTTCGGCGACGAGGCCAGCGCGGTCCAGGAGCATCCGCATGCCGGCGATGATCGAGGCCTCCTGGACCAGGACGGCGTCGTCAGCGACCAGGAGGAGGTCGTCCAGGACGGCCGGGAGGGGACGCCGGCCGGCGACGCCGTCCGCGATGGTGCTGGTGAAGTCGGTGGTGACGACGCGCCGCTGGCGCCAGGAGTG
>Ga0116218_1000318_pt1 | contig 33978 bp, 34 predicted proteins | sample Sb_taG_2_FD_88966 | JGI IMG/M metagenome (GOLD analysis project Ga0116218, IMG submission 88966) | Peat soil microbial communities from Weissenstadt, Germany - Sb_50d_5_LS metaG | ecosystem: Environmental > Terrestrial > Soil > Wetlands > Peat | place: Germany: Weissenstadt | collected 2010-09-21 | reverse complement strand
CTCCGAGCCTGTTCCACTGGGCTCCGAGCCTGTTCCACTGGGCTCCCAGACTGATCCGCCGGGCTCCAAGCCTGATCCGCCGGGTGCCCAGACCGATCGGATCGGCTCCCAACGGGCGCTCTCCGGCGCCGCTGCTGGCCCGCCTGAGGGCGTCGCACCGGACTGTTGACCTGCACTGCGGGCACTGTGATCGAACCTGCTCTGGAGCAGCTGATCCGCCCGTTGGTCGGAGTCCGCAGTCTGGTCGTAGCTCGTCATAGGCCCTTGTCTTCAGTGCCGCGTCAGCTTCACGTTAGCCCGTTCTCGCGGACGCGACGTCCGGCACGGTGACTTGGCATGGGGTGTCCAAGTATCGTTCCGCCATAGACTTGGCACTCAGGACTGCTGAGTGCCAGGGGAGGTGAGTACGTGCTAGATGACAGGAAGCTGGCGGTGCTGCGCGCCATCGTAGAGGATTTCGTCTCCACCAATGAGCCGGTCGGATCGAAATCCCTGGTCGACCGGCACAACCTGGATGTCTCTCCAGCCACGATCCGCAATGACATGGCCGTGCTCGAGGAGCAGGGCTACATCGTGCAGCCGCACACCAGCGCCGGCCGGATTCCGACGGACAAGGGCTACCGCCTGTTCGTCGACCGGCTGTCGGGCATCAAGCCCTTCTCTGCCGCGGAGCGCCGGGCCATCGAGACCTTCCTCGCTGGCGCCTACGACCTCGATGACGTCGTCATGCGGACCGTCCGGCTGCTCGCACAGCTCACCCGCCAGGTCGCCGTCGTACAGTACCCATCGCTCAGCAAATCCGCTGTCCGCCATGTGGAGCTAGTCCCGGTGACTGACCGGCGGCTCCTGCTCGTGCTGATCACCGACACCGGGCGGGTCGAGCAGCGAGTCGTCGAGCTGCCGGCCAGCTTCGACGACGATTCCATCACGCAGCTGAGAGCGGTACTCAATGCCTGCCTGGACGGGCGCAAGCTCACCGAAGTCGCGTCCATTGTCGCCGACCTGCCCGGGCGGGTGGCGCCCAGGGAGCGGGCCAACGCTGCAGCGGTGTTCTCGGTGATCATCGAGACGCTGGTAGCGCGGCATGAGGAGAAGGTTGTCGTCGGCGGTGCGTCCAACCTGACCGCAGCAGACTTCTCCCAGGGACTACGCGAGGTACTTGAGGCGTTGGAAGAACAGGTCGTGCTGATGCGCTTGCTCGGCGAGTCGGACGACCAGTCTTCGGTTACGGTCAGGATTGGCGCCGAGAATGATGTGCTTGGCTTGCGCAGCACCTCGGTTGTTGCGGCAGGCTACGGATCGGGTGACCGAGCGCTGGCCAAGCTCGGAGTAGTCGGCCCGACCAGAATGGATTACCCGACAGCGATGGGAGCAGTACGCGCGGTGGCACGGTATACGGGCCAGATCCTGGCGGAGTCGTAGGGGTGAGCGTGGCAACGGATTACTACGCCGCGCTTGGCGTGCGCCGGGATGCGAACGCCGACGAGATCAAGAAGGCATACCGGCGGCTGGCGCGTGAGCTGCACCCGGATGTCAATCCGGATCCGGTGACCCAGGAGCGATTCAAGGAGATCACCCAGGCGTACGAGGTGCTCTCAGATCCCGAGAAGCGCCAGATGTACGACCTGGGCGCGGACCCGTTCGCACCGGCGGGCGCGGGGGCGGGCGGCTTCGGTGCCGGGTTCCCGTTCAGCGACATCATGGATGCCTTCTTCGGCGGTGGCGCGGCCAGTCGGGGGCCGCGCAGCAGGGCACGCCGGGGCCGAAACGCCACGATCAGGGTGGACCTGGACCTCGCTGAGTGCGTGTTCGGCGTCACCAGGGACCTGACCGTGGACACTGCCGTGGTCTGCCCGACGTGCTCAGGTGAGGGCAGCGCCCCTGGCAGCCATCCGACTACCTGCGAGGTATGCAACGGCCGCGGCGAGGTCAGCCAGGTGACCAGGTCCTTCCTCGGCCAGGTGATGACCTCGCGGCCCTGCCCGGGCTGCGGCGGCTTCGGGACCATCATCCGCAGGCCCTGCCCTGAGTGCGATGCCGACGGGCGGGTCAGGACCAGGCGAACCATCAAGGTGCGGATCCCGGCCGGCGTGGAGGACGGCACGCATATTCAGCTGGCGGGCGAGGGTGAGGTGGGCCCTGGTGGCGGGCCGCCTGGAGACCTGTTCCTGGAAATCGTCCAGCGAGCGCACGCCATCTTCGAGCGGCATGGCGATGATCTGCACTGCACGCTGACGATTCCGATGACGGCGGCCGCCCTAGGCGCCACGCTGCAGATTCAGACCCTGGACGGTCCGGCGAACATCGACATCAGGCCGGGAACGCAATCCGGTCAGGCCCTCCCGCTCTTCGGCCAGGGCTCATCACACCTGAACGGCCCAGGCCGGGGGGATCTGGTGATTCATGTGACCGTCGAGACGCCTACCAAGCTAGAGCCCGAGCAGGAGGAGTTGCTTAGGCAGCTTGCCAGGCTGCGCGGCGATGAGTCGCCTCCCGGTCGCTTTGCGCCAGGTGAGCAGGGATTCTTCTCCCGGCTGCGGGACGCGTTCAACGGCCGCTGATCGACGGGAGGCATGCGCTGACACCGCCGGTCTTTGTGGGTGATCCCGCTGACCTGGTGCGCGAGAGGTTCACTTTGGCCGGCCCAGAGGGCAGGCACGCTACTACGGTGCGTCGGCTCGGACCCGGCGAGCGGGTGGACGTGACAGATGGCGCGGGCCTGATGACGCAGTGCGTGGTGACCGCCGCCCGGCCGGGAGAACTCGACCTGACCGTGCTTGGCCGGCGAACCGAGCCCGACCCGCAGTGCCGAGTCGTCGTGGTGCAGGCCATCCTCAAGGGCGACCGGGGTGAGCTTGCCGTGGAGTTGATGACCGAGGTCGGCGTCGATGTGATCGTGCCGTGGGCCGCCGAACGGTGTGTGGCCCGATGGCCCACCGGCCGGGCGGACAAGGCTCTTGGTCGCTGGCGTTCCACTGCTCGGGAGGCGGCCAAGCAGTCGCGCAGAAGTCGGTTTCCGCAGGTCAGCGAGCAGGCGCTGACCTCGGACGTGGCAGACCGGGTCGCAGCGGCAAGCTTGGCTCTGCTGCTCGATCCGGCGGCACCGAACTTGCTGCATCGCGTGGACCTGACCGAGGTGACTGCTGCCGGGTCGCAGTCACCGGACACCACGGCAGCACCGCCCCGGAGCGATGTCGTCCTGATCGTCGGTCCCGAGGGCGGGATCAGCCCGGCCGAATCGGCGGTGCTTAGCGCCGCCGGCGCGGTGCCAGTTCGGCTCGGGCCTTCGGTGCTGCGCGGGTCGACAGCCGGCGCGGTGGCCGGGGCCCTGGTCCTCAGCCGATGTGGTCGCTGGGCGTGACGCGCGACCGCGCCGTCGGCTACCTCGGGGAGTTCACCCGCACGGCGGCGTGACTGATGGTTTCGGTGCAGCGCTGTGCGTCGGTTTTGGCGACGCAGTTCGCCGGTGCCCGGCCGGGGACGTCGGCCTGGCCGCGGACGCCAGATTGGCCGTCGACTGCGGGCTCGCTTGCGGCGACGAGGTATCCACCGGAGAAGTGGTCGGCGACGGGCTGCCGGTGGGGGAACCGCTCGGTGACGGACTGCCGCTGGGGGAAGTGCTCGGCGACGGGCTAGCACTCGCCGTCGGGCTTGGTGTCGCCGTCGGGCGGGCGGTGGGCGGGACGCGCACCGCCCTCGGCTTGCAGCTCGGCGTTCCCGAGGGCTGCGAGCTAACGCCCGGGCCAGGAACGCCACCGCCGTGCGAACCCGGGCCGGTCGAGCTGTTCGCAGCCGGAGTGCCGACGCGGATTGAGTGTGGTCCGGCATTGCTGTTAGCCGATGGTGCGATGACCTGCGGCAATGCGGTGACTGCCCAGGAGCCGGCCACTACCACGAGCAGAACGATGGCCAGTGCCCCGGCTGGCCGCAGCCAGCCGTATCGGCCCGAGCCGCCCGGATTCGGCCGGAAATTGTCGAGTGCCACATCGAGCATCGGCCGCAGCCTGGCGGCAGCCGTCAGCAGCAGCAGAAGCGGCGCGGCGCCGAAGCGATCGGCGTGAGCCATGCTCAAGCGCGGCTGCCTGCGCTGCCGCCGGGCCGAGATCTTAGTGCGAATCCGATCCAGTCCGTCGGCGGCCGGCTCGATGGACTCAGCTGCGGTGATCAGCGCCCGGCGCAGGACGTCTTCCAGGTCGCGCTGCCGCGGGTCAGGACGTCGGTGGGTCATTCGTTACGCTCCAGCACGGAACGGAGCGCCGCCATCGCGCGCGATGTGTGACTCTTGACGGCGCCGCGGGTGATCCCCATGGCAGCAGCGATCTGGGCCTCCGACAGGTCGGCGTAGTACCGCAGCACGACCACTTCGCGCTGCCGGTGCGGCAGTGTCCGCAGCGCCGCGACGACGGATGACCGCTCGATCATCACGAGGGCGCTATGCTCCGCGCTCGGCATGTCCGGCACCGGCTTGGGCGCGTTGCGGTCGACGACGACGCGATGCCTCAGCACGGAGCGTGATCGGTTGACCACCGCGGCTCGAAGGTAGGACAGGGCTTTCTCGCTGTCCCGCAGCCGGTTCAGGCCGACGTGCAACGCGACGAACGAGTCCTGCACAACTTCCTCCGCGGTCGCGGTGTCATGGACCAGCAAAGCCGCAAGGCGCACCAGGGAGCGATAATGCGCACTATACAGCTCGGTAACCGCCGCGTCGGCGTCAGCTTGATCGACGCGGGGCGCTGCTGGGACCGAACCAAGTGCCGTGCCCGCCACGAGCGTTTCGGTCACGTTGATTGGACGCGCGGACGCGCCGCTAGGTTCACTCGCTGTCATCGCTAGTTATAACGCGGGACTCGCGTGCACCGCCTCGCCTCACGTTCCCCATCGCCCCAGATCCATCCAGACCACTTCTCCGCAGCCGCGCTGAGCTGCGCTCCCAGACGGTGCGAAGGCCAGCGACGAGGCCGCCGCGCCGCAGGACGGAGCGACCAGAATACGCGCGGCTGCGCTGGTCGCTCGCGGTGCGCCGGAGGTTCGCAGTGTTGCAACCATATATGTCGGCCGTCGGCTAAGCAGGCTACACGTTAGGATCGGGCCGTGCCCGATTGCCTATTCTGCAGAATCGCCGCCGGCGAAGCACCGGCCACCCGAGTGCTCGAAACCTCGCGCACACTCGCATTTCGTGATATCAATCCGCAGGCTCCGGTTCATGTACTCGTGATACCGAAGGATCACTATCCCGACTTGGCCGCGCTGGCTGTGGCCAGTGCTGACCTGCTGGCCGAAGTGGCGGGTCAGGCTCACGAGGTGGCGCGGACCGAGGGCGTCGCGGTAACCGGATACCGGGTGATCTTCAATACCGGCGGTCATGCCGGTCAGACGGTGGATCATGCGCACGCGCATGTCCTCGGCGGCCGGAGCATGGGATGGCCACCGGGATGAGGCGGGCCGGTTGAAGAAGAATCCCAGCGATCATCAGGCGGCCGAGCCGAATTCGGGCGGTGCCACGTCGGTGCGGATCGTGATACCTGAAGATCACTCGATGGTGAGTCTGCTCGGCTCGAGGGATGAACTGCTGCACATCATCGAGAAGGCTTTCGACTCCGACATTCACGTACGCGGTAATGAGATCACGGTGACCGGCTCGTCCAAGGAAGCGGCCGTGGTCGCCGACCTGTTCGACGAGCTGACCCGGCTGATCGCCAGCGGCGCGGAGGTCACCGCCGATGACGTGGAGCGCAGCGTGGCGATGCTGCGCCATAACTCCCGCACCCGGCCTGCGGACGTAATGACCCTGGATATCCTGTCGTCCCGCGGCCGGACCATCAGGCCGAAGACGCTTAACCAGAAGCGCTACGTCGATGCGATCGATCAGCACACCATCGTGTTCGCGATCGGACCTGCCGGAACCGGCAAGACCTACCTGGCCATGGCCAAGGCGGTCAAGGCGCTGCAGGCCAAGGAGGTCAACCGGATCATCTTGACCAGGCCGGCTGTGGAGGCAGGCGAGCGGCTGGGGTTTCTGCCCGGCACGCTGTACGAGAAGATCGACCCATACCTGCGGCCGCTCTACGATGCGCTGCACGACATGCTCGACCCGGACTCGATCCCGCGGCTGCTGGCGGCAGGCACGATCGAGATCGCACCGCTCGCTTACATGCGCGGCCGGTCGCTGAACGACTCGTTCATCATCCTCGACGAGGCGCAGAACACCTCCGCCGAGCAGATGAAGATGTTCCTGACCAGGCTCGGCTTCGGCTCGCAGATCGTGGTGACCGGCGACGTCACGCAGGTCGACTTGCCATCCGGACAGGTCAGCGGGCTGAGGTTGGTTCAGGATGTGCTCGACGGCGTGCCTGATGTGTACTTCTGCAAGCTGACCGCGCACGATGTGGTCAGGCACAAGCTGGTGGCTGACATAGTGGACGCCTACGCGCGCTACGAGGCGGCCAGGGATGCTGCCGAGGCCAGTCGGCTGTCGGCCGGGCGGGCGCGGCGTGACAGCAGCAGGAACCGGTGACCGCGGTCCCGGGATTATCTGCGATGGCAATAACAAATTCGGCGGAGACGGCGTGAGCATCGAGATCGCCAATGAGTCTGGGGTAGAGGTAGACGAGGCGGCTCTGGCAGGTCTGGCCAGACACGTGCTGGACGAGATGCGCGTTCATCCGCTAGCTGAGCTCTCGGTGCTGCTGGTCGACGAGTCTGCCATGACCGAACTGCATGTCCGCTGGATGGGCGAGGAGGGACCTACCGACGTGCTGGCGTTTCCGATGGACGAGCTTCGGCCGCCGCAGCCGGGCGGCATGCACGCCGAGCACGGTCCGTCGGATCCGCCGGAAATTGCCGGGCTGCTCGGCGATGTTGTGATCTGCCCGCAAGTAGCCGCTGCCCAGGCCCGCCGGGCCAGGCACGACGTGCAAGGCGAGATCGACCTGCTGTGCACGCATGGCATCTTGCATCTGCTCGGCTATGACCACGCGGACGCCCGCGAGCACGCCACGATGTTCGGTCTGCAGGACCGGCTGCTCGCCTCATGGCGAGCGGAGTCCGCCGCGGCCGCCGATCCGGATGGCGGTCACGCCGACGGCGAGGCCAGCGGCTATGCCGGCGATCAGGCCGACGGTCACGCGATCGATGGCCCGGCCGCCAGTTCGGCTGACTCCCCTTCAGGCCGGCCAGCGGAGCGCACGGCCGGCGCCGCGGGCGGCATTCTGCCTGACGACACGTCCGGCGGTCACGGCGGCAGTCCAGCCGGCGGCCGCGAGGCGCCAGGCTAAGGCCGCGATGGGCTGGCTGCTCGTCGCCGCGGCCGCGCTCGCCCTGTTCGCCGGGCTGTGCGCGAGTGCCGACACGGCCCTGCTGCGGGTATCCCGCGCCGGTGCCAAGGAACTGGCCACCTCGGCCGCTGAGGCTTCAGCACCGCTGCAGGCTGTGCTCTCCGAGGTGCCCAAGTACATCGCGGTACTGCTGCTGGCCAGGGTGGCGGCCGAACTTGGAGCGACCGTGCTGGTCACCGCTGTGCTGCTGAACTGGCTCGGGCCGGGCTGGCGGGCGCTGGTCATCACCGGTGCGGTGATGACCGCGGTGATCTACCTGGTGGCCGGGATCGTGCCGCGAACCCTGGGCCGGGAGTATGCGGCGGGGGTGGCCAGCGCCGCTGCGTCCGTTATGCAGCCTGTTGTTCGCCTGCTCGGACCGCTGCCCGTGCTGCTGCTCGCGACCGGGCGGGTACTCGGGCGGGGTGGCAAGCAGCAGAGCGGGCCATCCGGTGAGGAAGAGGACCTTCGCGGACTAGTCGACCTGCTCGAGCGACGGCGGGTGATCGAGCCAGGTGAGCGTGCCATGATCCACTCGGTCTTCGAGCTCGGTGACACCATCGTCCGCGAGGTCATGGTGCCGCGAACTGAGATGGTCTTCGTGGAGCGGGCCAAGACGCTGCGGCAGGCGTTGTCGCTGGCGTTGCGTAGCGGCTTCTCGCGGATTCCGGTGGTTGGCGAGAACCTCGATGACGTGGTCGGGATCGCCTACTTGAAGGACATTGTGACCTGGAGCTACGAGCACCGGGAGGGTGAGGCGACCGAGACGGTCGCCTCGATCATGCGCCCGGCGACCTTCGTGCCGGACAGCAAGCCGATCGATGACCTGCTCAGGGAGATGCAGGCGAGGCAGATTCATGTCGCCATCGTGATCGACGAGTATGGCGGTACGGCCGGGCTGGTCACCATCGAGGACATCCTCGAGGAGATCGTCGGCGAGATCGCTGACGAGTATGACCGCGAGCAGCCGCCGGTGGAATGGCTCGGTCCTGGCCATGCCAGGGTGACCGCGCGGTTGTCGGTCGATGAGCTTGCCGACCTGTTCAGCGTCCGGATCGAGGCCCGTGACGTCGATACCGTGGGCGGCCTGCTCGCCCAGCGGCTCGGCCGGGTGCCGATCGCCGGCTCGACCGCGACTGTGGCCGGCCTGCGGCTGACCGCTGAGAGCCTGGCCGGCCGGCGCAACCGGATCGGCACCGTCACGGTGGAGCGGGTGCGCGAGACCGGAGCCGGTCAGCCAGGAAATGGGCAGCGCGGGGATGGCCGAGCTGAGACTGGCACGGCCGGAAACGGGCAGCTGGTCTCAGATCAGCCGAGCAGTACCCGGGCCGAGCCGGAGCGGCTGGACGCCGGGCAGTCAGCTCCGGCCGAGGATGGCTCCGTCCGCGAGACTCCGGTGCGGGACGCGGCCAGGGACCCGGCGCGGGAGAGCGCCGGCCGGCCAGACGGCCAGCCAGCGGAAGAGGAACCGGGCAGCCGCTGAACCCGGCGGACCGCGGGCCGCTGTCACAGTAAGCTCGGTGAGGTGAGCGAGGCTCAGCTGGAGTCGGAAGACCTCAAGATCGTTACGCTGGCGCGATCTGCCAGAGCGCGGGTCGGGGCCGCGGAAGGCGCGGCTGTCAGGGACGAAACCGGCAGGACTTATGCCGCAGCCGCGGTCGCGCTGCCGTCCTTGCATCTGTCCGCGCTCGCGCTTGCCGTCGCGATGGCTGTCTCAAGCGGCGCGACCAGCCTGGAAGCCGCCGCGCTTGTCAACGAAGGGACCGAGCCCGACCCGGCCGATATCGCCGCTGTCAGGGACATCGGCTCATCCGCGTTCATCATCCACGCGGGCCCGGACGGGGCAGTACGCGCGACGCTCCGCCCCTGATTCACCCCGGCCAGGCCGCTCGGCAGGGCCGACATCAGCGGCGCGGTGCTCGGAGTCAGAGCCGGCGCCGGATTGCTAGGCGCCGAACACCTCATGCTGGAACCACTGCCAGGTGCTGCGGAGGCCGTCCTCGCGGCTGATGCTCGGCGCGTACCCGAGCACCTGCTTGGCCAGGTCGTAGGACGCGAAGTTGCGTCCCACCTCGCCGGGACGCTTGGGCCGGTACTCGACCGGATGATCCGGCGCGCCGGCCGCGGTGCGACACAGGTCGACCAGCTCCCGCGCGGTGGTCTCGACACCGGAGGCGATGTGCAGCACCGTGCCGCCGGGAACATCCGCATCCAGGGCCATCTCAAGCGCGCGCGCGATGTCATCGACATGGGTATAGTCACGCGACGCCGAGCCGTCGCCATAGATCACGATCGGCTCGCCCGCGTGAATGGCCCGGAAGAAGAGCGTGATCGCTCCTTTCTTCCTCGCGCTCCACGGGCCGTAGATATTGGCGAACCGGAGCGCCACCGTCCGCAGGCCGTAGGACATGGCGAAGGCGTGGGCGTAACCCTCACCGGCGAGTTTGCTCGCACCGTAGGGCGAGATCGGCTTCGGCAGGGAGTTCTCGCTGACCGGAGGCGTGGCGTCACCGATCAGCGCGCCTCCCGTTGAGGCCAGCACTGTCCGGTCCACTCCGGCTCGCCGAGCGGCGTCGAGCACGCGGAACGTGCCGACGACATTGACATCGAAGTTCGTCACCGGGTCAGCGACGGACATCACGACTGATCCTGCCGCCGCCAGGTGGACCACGGACTGCATCCCGCCGAGCACGGCCTCCAGCGCCGCGACGTCGCGAACGTCTCCCTCGACCAGTTCGGCGTCGACGCCGGCCAGGTACGTTGCGTCGCCGGTCGAGAAGTTATCGAGTACCCGAACCGAGTGCCCACCGGCGACCAGGCGCCGGACCAGCGTCGCACCCACGAACCCGGCTCCGCCGGTTACCAGAACGCGACCCGCCTGCACCATGAGACGCAAAGCTAGCAGCGGAGCCGGCCTCCTGGCGCGACGACATCCGCGATGACGCCACCGAGTCGGCCGGAAGTGGGTCAGACCACCGTCACGGGGAGTGTCTCGAAGCCGCGCAGCACAAGGCCCTGCCTGCGGGTGGGTTCGCCCGCCGCGCTGAACCGGCGAGTCGTATCTGAGCACCTCTTCGACAAAGGCCGCCACCGGCACTGACCGGTCGGCCACCGACTCGCCGACCGCCGGATCGGTCAGGATCACCTGCAGTCCGTTGCCCAGCAGGTTGGTCGTCGTCTCGAACCCCGCCACGAGCAGCAGGGTCAGGTTGTCGAGCAGTTCGCTGTCGCTCAGCCTGCCGTCGTCGGCATCGCTGGCTCCAGGCTCAAGACCCGGCGCTGGGTGAAAGCCCGCGCGACCAAGCTCCTGATCCTGGCGTGCTCAGGAGCGTTCAGGTTCAGAATCGATTCCATGCCAAGCGAGGGGTGCTCACGCCAGTCCGGGAAGATCTTGTCGAAGTAGGCCGCGTCGGATACCGCGAAAGCGGGGTCGCGCAGGACCGAGTTGATGGCGTCGTAGCCGTGCACGACGATGGCCCCTGGAGCGATGACAACGGCCTCGCCGAGTTCATGCAAGGCGGCATACAGCGGATACGGATCGGCCCTGCCCTCGGGCGCGAGCAGCGCCGTGAAGATCTCCGTCGCGTCCATCGCACCTCTGCGTTCTGCCGTTCCAGCCGATCATGGGCCTTCCGCCCGCAGTATCAGCGATGCCGCTAAGGTCGTCAAACAGCGCGGACCGCGGTCTGGTGGCGAGCGTGGCCGGATCACCACTGGCCCGGCGGGCCCGGCAGCCTGATCCGGGAGGCCGCAGTGCCCTTCAGTTATCTCTTCGCTGGCGTCGCCGTGACGGACTTTGCCTCGTCGCACGGCTGGTACGAGCTTCTGTTCGGACGGCCGCCTGACCGGTTCCCGACCGAGGACGAGGCCGTATGGCAGCTGACCGATACCGGTCTGGTCTACATCGTCGGCGATGGCAAGCGAGCCGGCCACGCCTTGCTCACGCTTGCCGTGGACGACCTGGATGACCACCTCGCTCAGCTGGCGCAGCGGGGACTCCAAACCGGACCGATCGAGACCGAACCCGGCCAATTCCGGCGAGTGGTGCTAGCCGATCCGGACGGGAACAAGATCAGCCTGTTCGAGGTCCCCGGCTCAGCCGGGTGATGAGCCCGTCCAGTCAGCCCCGGGCTTGTCTGCCATGCCCGAGCGGCACGCATCGGGTTAGCGCCGTCCGGCCGGCCGAGGTGTACCGGGTAGCCAGCCGGACTATCCTGGCTTACCGGTCGAACGTGCTCACGCTGCTGCGCCCCGGCGGTCCCGCCGAGAGTGTGGCCGAGCTAGGGAGCGGCGGTGGATCTGGGGCCCAGGTATTCGTGGCGGGATGAGCTAGCGGCGGCCGCGCGTACCGCATTCGGTCCCGGCTGCCGCGTGGTGCGGACCGAGCGGCTTCGCGACGCCAGCAAGAAAGGCGTGTACCGGCTGGTGCTCGGCGACGGGGCCTCCGCGATCGGCTACGTCTGGGACGAAACGGAGAACTTCTGGCCGACTCGGGCGGAGCCCGGCCCGGATCGCACTGATCCGTTCTCGGATGCTTCCGGCGCCGACCTGTTCGAGGCAAGCCACGGGCTGCTTGACGCGCTGGGTATCCGAGTACCCGCGGTCTACTTGCTGGATCGGAGCCGGACGGCGTGCCAGGCAGACATCGCGCTGGTCGAGGATGTGCGGGGCGGGACGCTGGAGACGCTGATGTCCAGCGGCCTGCCCGGAGCGCGGGCGGCCCTGGCCCAGCTGGCCGCCTCGCTGGACGCGATGCACCGGCACCGCAGTCCGCGGTTCGGCAAGATCGCCGCGGCTAGCTCGCTCACCGCCGGTGACAGCAGATCCTCTGAACAGGTCGTGCTCGATCGCGCTCTGGGCGATCTGGCCGACGCTGCACGCCGGGTGGAGCGGGTGGCGGCCGCTCGCGGTCGGCTGGAGGACGTCGTCCGTGAACTCGCCGCTGCCGTGCGCCCACGGGCACAGTACGGGCTCATCCACGGTGAGCTCGGACCCGACCACGTCCTCATCGACGATCGGAACCAGCCGGTGCTGATCGACATCGAGGGACTCATGTTCTTCGACATCGAATGGGAGCACGCGTTCCTGCAGCTGCGCTTCAAGGACTACTACCGGTGGCTGCGGGTCAGCGATCTGGATGAGCGGCGACTGCGGTTCTACCGGCTCGCCCTGCACCTCTCGCTCATCGCCGGGCCGCTGCGGCTGCTCGACGGCGATTTCCCTGACCGTGAGCCGATGCAGCAGATCGCCGATTTCAATACCGACCGGGTCCTGCGCTACCTGGGCTAGCTGGTCGAAATCCGGGCCGCGCGGATCATCGGTGCTCCGGTGGCAGACTGGCGGCGTGCAGGCAGAGCCCGGAGTCGGCGCAAACCCCGGTCCTCACTCGATCCGGCTGGCGCGGCCCGGCCTGGGCGATGCCGCGGCACCGGCCGGCGCGGCCCGGTCGGCCGGCGGCGCGGGCGCGGTGCTGGCGGCCGCTGCGCTCTGGGGTAGCACCGGAACCGTCGCTCACTTCGCGCCGCGCGGGGTGAGCCCGATATCGATCGGCGCGGCCCGGATCGTGGTCGCCGGACTGATCCTGGTCCTGATCGCCCTGGGCAGCCGGCCGGCGGACGCAGCCGAAGATTCCCGCCGAGGCGGTGAGTTCCGGCGCCTGCTGGCCGTCCGCGGCGCGGACCGGACCGCGCTCGTACTCGGCGGCGTAGCCGTCGCCGGATACCAGATCTGCTTCTTCTCGGCGGTGCGGCTGACCGGAGTCGCGATCGGAACGGTCGTGGCGATCGGCAGCGGCCCGGTCTTCACCGGGCTGATCAGCAGGATGACCGGCGCAGCACCGCTGTCAGCGCGCTGGATCGCCGCTACCGCTGGTGCGATCACCGGCTGCTCGATCCTGCTGGCCGGCGGTCGGACAGCGGGCGTGCAGCTGACCGGCGCTGGCCTCGCCGTGGTGGCCGGTCTGTGCTACGCCTGTTACGCGGTGGCCGCCGCTGGCCTGATTACCCGCGGCCGGTCGGAGCGGTCGGTGATGGCGATCATGTTCGGCGGCGGCGGGCTCGTCTTGCTGCCAGTGCTGCTGACCGGCCCGATCGGCTGGCTGCTGTCGGTCCGCGGCGCGGCGGTCATCCTCGAGCTGAGCGTGCTGGCCACCGCCGTGGCCTACCTGCTCTACGGTTACGGCCTGCGGACGGTCCAGGCGCCGGTCGCGGTGACCCTCGGCCTGGCCGAGCCTGCGGTCGCCTCGCTGCTCGCGGTCATCGTCCTTGGCGAGCGGCTGACCGGTACCGCGGCGGCCGGCCTGCTGCTGGTGGGTCTCGCGCTGGTGGTCCTGGTCATCCCTGGCCGTCGCGAACCGCGCACCGCTCGATCCGTGCGGCGCATGCCGGATCGTGACCGCCGACCGGCGGCATGACCGCGCTGGCGGGTAGGAGAGAATCACGAACGTGGAAGCGTCGCCGACCCCAGTTGCCGGGTTCTGCTCCGGCTTCGCTTGCTTCGCCGGCCGGCCCAACGTTGGCAAGTCGACGCTGATGAACGCGCTGGTCGGGACCAAGGTGGCGATCACCAGCAGCCGACCGCAGACCACCCGCCGGGTGATCAGGGGGATCGTGCGCCGCCCGGACGCCGAGCTGATCATCATCGACACCCCTGGACTGCACCGCCCAAGGACCCTGCTTGGGGAGCGGCTGGACAGCCTGGTCCGGTCCACGCTGACCGAAGTCGACGTGATCGGGTTCTGCATCCCGGCCGCGGAGCGGATCGGCCCGGGGGACAAGTACCTGGCCACCGAGCTGACCGGCGGCTCAGGTGGCCCAGGCGGTCCGGCCAGTTCGGACGGCTCGGGCGGCCACAGCGGCTCGCGCGGCCGGCCACGCGGCGCAGGCGGCTCCAGTGACCCGGCCGGATCCCGCGATGGCGGGCAGGGTGGCGCGGGACCTGCCGGGCGGACACCCGTGGTGGCCATCGTCACGAAGGCCGACCAGGCCTCGAAGGAGCAGCTGGCCAGGCAGCTCACCGCCGTGGCCGAACTCGGCGACTGGGCCGACATCGTGCCCGTCTCCGCGGTGACCGGCTTCCAGCTCGACGTGCTGACCGATGTGCTGATCGGGCACCTGCCGGCCGGCCGGCCGCTGTACCCGGGCGGTGAGCTGACCGATGAGCCCGAGCAGCAACTGGTCGCCGAGCTGATCAGGGAGGCGATCCTGGAAGGCGTCCGGGACGAGCTTCCGCACTCGATCGCCGTGGTGGTCGAGGAGATGGCCCCCAGGCCGGGCCGGGACGACCTGATCGACGTGCATGCCCTGATGTACGTGGAGCGGCCGAGCCAGAAGGCGATCGTGATCGGAGCCAAGGGAGCGCGACTGAAGGACGTCGGCTCGCGCGCCAGGCGGCAGATCGAGGCCCTACTCGGCAGCCGGGTCTATCTGGACCTTCGGATCAAGGTAGCCAAGGACTGGCAGCGGGATCCCAGGCAGCTGCGTCGGCTGGGCTTCTACGACTGACGAATCGCCTTGCCGGCAGCGCATTCCAGCATCTGCGGCAGCCTTGGCGCAGGAGTTGCCGCAGGTCAGAGGATGGTCGCCGGCCGACGGCTGGCTCGCGAGAATTCTCCGGAATCGGACACTGAAGATCGCTGATCATGTGATGATCGGCGAGTTGGGCGTGCGGGTCGTCGGCGGATTACCTGCCTGACCGGGGGACAGGAGGAAAGCGATGCTGATCATCGGGGCCAGGGTCTGCTATCGGGTCGTCGGCCAGGGCACTTTCCACTGCCAGCGGTGCGGCGGCGACCGGCCGTACCGGCAGCGGTCCGGGCGGCGCTGGTTCCACCTGCTGTGCATCCCGGTCGTGCCGCTGGACGCCACCGGTACCCATCTGCGGTGCACGATCTGCCGGACGTGCTACCGGATCGAATTGCTCGCCGTTCCGACCACTGCGCAGATGCAGGCTGCCCTGCTGGCCGGAACCAACGCGGCCGCGCTGGCCATGCTGCGGGCCGGGGAGCCCGTCAGCGCCGCGGCCCTCCGATGCGCCGTCGAGCTGATCAGGAGCGCCGGGTCGCCGGACTGCGATGAGGCCCGCCTGGCGGCGGCGCTCGGCAGGCCCGGCCGGCCTCAGACCGCGAGCCTGGCGCAGATTCGCGCGCCGGAATGCGAGCCCGTGATCAGAGAACTCGCTCTGCAGTTCGAGGTGCACGCCAGGGAGTGGTTCCTGGCCAATGTCGTTCGGATCGGGCTGGCCGACGGTCCGCTCTGTACCTCAGAGCGGCAGGTGGTCAGGACCATCGCCAGATTCCTCGGCATGACCCAGGCGCAGGCGGAGGACGTGATCTGGCTGACCGAGGAAGCCGCCCAGGCCGGGTAAGCCAGCCCAGGCAGCCGATCGCGGTCAGCGTGGGACCGCGCCCTGGCAGGCCGGCCGCGCGGCGTGCGCGAGAATAGCGGCGTGAGCATCTACCGGGACGACGGCATCGTGCTGCGCACCCAGAAGCTGGGCGAGGCTGACCGCATCGTCACCGTGCTTGCCCGCAAGTCGGGTCGGATCCGGGCAGTGGCCAAGGGAGTCCGCAGGACGAAGTCGCGGTTCGGCGCCAGGCTTGAGCCGTTTACCCACGTCGATCTGCTGCTGTACACCGGTCGGACGCTGGACGTGATCACTCAGGCAGAGACCGTGCGCGGCTACGGCGACTCGCTGGCCGGCGACTATCCGAGGTACACCACCGGGACCGCGATGCTCGAGACGGCCGAGCGATTCACGCCGGTAGAGAAGGAACCGGCCTTGCGGCAGTTCCTGCTGCTGGTCGGCGGCCTGCGGACGCTGGTGGCCGGCGAGCATGAGCCGCGGCTGGTGCTCGACGCCTATCTGCTGCGTTCCCTCGCGGTGGCCGGGTACGCGCCGGCCCTGGACGAGTGCGCGATCTGCGGCACCCGCGCCCCGTCCGACGGCCAGGCGTCCGGGCTGCGCACCTTCGGGGTCGCCGCTGGCGGCCTGGTCTGCCGGTCCTGCCGGGCACCGGGGGCCGCCACGGCCTCGGCAGCGACCATCGCGCTGATGAGCGCGCTGCTGCGAGGCGACTGGGAGCATGCGGACGCCAGCGAGCGCCGGTGCCAGGTAGAGAGCAGCGGCCTGGTTGCCGCCTATGTTCAGTGGCACCTGGAGCACTCGATCCGCTCGCTCAGGCACGTGGAGCACGCGTGAGCCGTCAGGTCAGACCGCCGGATCCGCATCCGAGCGGTGCCCGGCCGCCGAAGCTAGAGCCGGATCTGGTGCCCAGGCATGTGGCGCTGGTGATGGACGGGAACGGACGCTGGGCAAAGACGCGCGGCTTGCCGCGTACCGAAGGGCACAAGGCGGGCGAGTACTCGCTGTTCGACGTGATCATGGGTGCGATCGAGCTCGGCATCCCTTACCTGTCGGCCTACGCGTTCTCCACCGAGAACTGGCGGCGCTCGCCGGACGAGGTCCGGTTTCTGATGGGCTTCAACCGGGATGTGATCCGCCGCCGCCGCGACCAGTTGAACGAGATGGGAGTCCGGGTCCGGTGGGCCGGGCGGCGGCCGCGGCTGTGGCGCAGCGTGATCAGCGAGCTCGAGGACGCCGAGCGGATGACAGTCCGCAACTCGGTGCTGACCTTGCAGTTCTGCGTCAACTATGGCGGGAGGGCTGAGATAGCCGACGCGGCTGCGGCCATCGCTGCCGACGTGGTGGCGGGCAAGCTGCGGGCCGACAAGATCGACGAGAAGGTGTTCGCACGGTACCTCGATGAGCCCGGCATTCCGGACGTCGACCTGTTCATCAGGTCATCGGGTGAGCAGCGGACGTCCAACTTCCTGATCTGGCAGTCCGCCTACGCCGAGTTCGTCTTCCTCGACACCCTCTTCCCCGACTTCGACCGGCGGCACCTGTGGCATGCGTGCGAGATATACGCGAGCCGGGACCGCCGATACGGCGGCGCCGAGCCGAACCCGATACCCGATCTCGCCTAGGTGGCGTAACGCTGGCCACCGTTTCGTCCAAGAAGTGATGTCGGACGATTCGGGTGAGGAGCGCAGGTGCCTGTGCCGGGAAGGCTAGAGCCAGCAACTGGCCGCCTGGCCGGCCGCAGGCTGCTTGACACCGACGACATCGCTCGGCTGGAGGAGCGGCCCGTCGCGCTTGTCGCTTTCCTCGACCACGCAGCCGCGGCGGCCCGATCGGCTCCGGTCACGCTCCCCCGAGCAGGCCAGATCCTCTACCAGATAGTGAAAGCCGGCAACCGCACCAGGCCGTACGGATTCAACTACCTGTGCCTAGTGATGTGGTACGTCACGCCAGCAACGGGGCGGACCGGCTTCCCGACCGGCGTCAGCCTGGACGGTCGGCCAAGCGACCTTCGCCCGACCGACCGGAAGCAGCGCTGCCCGAGCCGGACGCCCAAGCCGGTCCTGGGCAGCTACGTCCCGTCCACGCACGGCTATCCGATGCCCGGCTCGCTGCCCAGAACCCCGTCCGCCCTCCTCGCTGCCCTCAGCGAGGACGCGGGCCGTGGCGCGTCGTACTGGAACACCGACGTGATCGATACCGGCAACGCGGGCATCGGCAGCGTCGGCCTGACCTCGCGGACCGCTATCGTCTTCGTGCTGATCGAGCGGCTACTCCAGGTGCCGATCCCAGGTGCCCTGCGTGCCGCGCTCTGCCAGGCGACCGCGCTGATTCCCGGTGTCCGGCTGGTCCATAGCGCGACCGACATAGCCGGTCGCCCAGGCGTCGCCATCGAACTGCCAGCACAACCAGGCGATGTCTATCACGACAATGGAAGGAGCTACAGCGGCCCGGGCATATCCTGCGAGTACATCCTGGATCGGGTCAGCTACCGGTTCCTCGGCCTCGTGTTCACGATCGGTCCGCCGAGCTTCGACCCGAAGCGTCCGTCATTCCGATGGACGGAAGGCTTCGCGGTCCTCCGGTCCGGCCGCCTGGTCAGCCCGGCTCGCCATTGAATTGAACTGTCGCACGCCTCCGCGCTCAGCAAAACCAGCTAGCGGGCCGGGCGGTCAGCCTGCCGCCCCGTCGGCGGTCAGTGCGTTAGGCGCACGAAGTGCAGTGCGGCAGCGATCAGCACGGTGGCGATCACCGCAACTCGGAGCAGGCGGCCCTGGCTGTTCAGCCGTGGCCAGGACAGTACCGCCAGCCAGCCGAGAACTGCGGCCACCGCGCACAACGCGATCCCGCCAAGCCAGCTGCGCACCGCGAGCCCGGTCACCAGCAGCGCGACCAGAACGACGGGCGCTAGCCAGACCGGCAGCTGGTGCAGCATCAGCACCGGCGCTGCACTGCGCTGCTCGATCACCTGGCGAGTCGGTGAACTGCTCGGAGTGAACAGCGTGTCGCCCGGCGGCAGTGGCTTTGGCTGCCGTGGCTGGGACTGGCGTGGCCGGGACTGGCGTGGCTGCGGCCGTGCCTGGGCGGGCTGGCTGGCGCTGCCAGCGCGGGACGCCTGGTCTTGCTGGCCGGGCGTCCTGCGCTGGCCAGCGCGGTTGGTGGTCAAGCGTGCGGTCCTTCCTTGGCGGGCAGGCGCATTAACCTGTTGCGGTACGCCGGGTCACCGACCACGATAGCCGCACCACCGGTGCGGCTTATCGCCGCTAAGCTTGCAGGCACCGCCCCCTGCACCGGGCTTGTGCTTGTTCAGCAGTCCGCCAACTGCCCTTATGGCGCTGGAGAAACCCGATGGCTCGTAGCAGTGACCGCTTGGAGACCGTTGTCAGCCTGTCCAAGCGGCGGGGAATTGTTTACCCGTCCAGCGAGATCTACGGCGGACTGCGCGCTTCCTGGGACTACGGCCCGCTCGGCGTCGAGATCAAGAACAACATCAAGCGGCAGTGGTGGCGGTCCATGGTGACCGAGCGAGACGACGTCGTCGGCCTGGATTCCAGCGTGATCCTGGCTCCGGAAGTGTGGCACGCCAGCGGCCACGTGACCGAGTTCGTCGACCCGCTCACCGAATGCCAGTCCTGCCACAAGCGGTTCCGCGCCGATCACCTGATCGAGGCGTACCAAGAGAGACACGAAGGCAACGAGCCAGCCAACGGGCTGGCCGACCTCGCCTGCCCGAACTGCGGCAACCGGGGCACCTTCACCGAGCCGCGGATGTTCAACGGGCTGCTGCGCACATACCTCGGCGCGGTCGAGGACGAATCCAGCCTGACCTACCTGCGGCCAGAGACGGCCCAAGGCATCTTCATCAATTACAAGAACGTGCTGCAGACCTCGCGTAAGAAGATCCCGTTCGGGATCGCGCAGATCGGCAAGTCGTTCCGCAACGAGATCACGCCGGGCAACTTCATCTTCAGGACTCGCGAGTTCGAGCAGATGGAGATGGAATTCTTCATCCGGCCAGGTACTGATGCGGAGTGGCATCAGCGCTGGATCGACGACCGGCTCGGGTGGCACGTCGGCCTCGGGGTGAGCCGGGAGAACCTGCGCCTGCGCGAGCACCCGCCCGACAAGCTCTCGCACTACTCCACTCGCACTGTAGACATCGAGTACAAGTTCGACTTCCCTGGCACCGTGTGGGGTGAGCTTGAGGGGATCGCGAACCGCACCGACTTCGATCTCACCACCCACGGGAAGGCCTCAGGCCAGGACATGAGGTACCTCGACCCGGAGTCGGGCGAGAGGTACGTCCCGTATGTCGTCGAGCCCGCGCTCGGCGTGGACCGGACCCTGCTCGTGCACCTGCTTGACGCCTACAGCGAGGACGAGGCACCGGACGCCAAGGGCAACATGGAGAAGCGGACCGTGCTGCGGCTGGACTACCGGCTCGCGCCGGTGAAGGTCGCCGTGCTGCCGTTGTCGCGGAACGCCGATCTGTCGCCGAAGGCGCGTGACGTGGCGGCGCTGGTGCGCAAGAAGTGGAATGCCGACTTCGACGACGCCGGCGCGATCGGCCGCAGGTACCGCCGCCAGGACGAGATCGGGACGCCGTACTGCGTGACGGTCGACTTCGACAGCCTCAACGATCACGCGGTCACGGTTCGCGAGCGCGACTCGATGAAGCAGGAACGGATCGGCATCGACGGCCTGATCACCTATCTGGCCGAACGGCTCGCTGGCTGCTAGTCACGCCTCCAGAGCCAGTGCTAGCACCCGCACGCCGGGCCGGCTGATGCCTCAGCGCGGGTCGCTTCGGGCAGCGCACAGGCATCGCCCGGCGGCGACAACGCCGGGCGCCACCCATCCGCCGTCCGAGCACCCAGTGTGGCTAGTTGTTACTGCGAGCCTGGGTTGCGACGCGGCGCATCCGGATCAGCAATGCCGCGCTTGGGATCACCTTGCCGGAGACGTAGGTGGAAAGACGCGATGCCGAGGTGCCGATCCGGGCCGCGAATTCGGTCCGGCTGAGCCCGGACTGTTCGACCAGGTCCGCGATCTCGGCGGCGACCTCAGCTCGCTCGGAGGTCTCGGCCGTCGCGCGTGCCCGGGCGATGGTGCGCTCCATGACTCCGGCGATCCCGTAAGGGCGGCTGTAGCCGAGCACCTCCTCGACGAGGCGGGCGACCGGTCCCCACGGGTCGACGGTGATCGCGGCGGCGAGGCGGTGCCAGTGCGACAGGCCACCGCGCTCCAGCGCGGCCTGCACAGCCTCGATCGGCCAGGTCTGCACCGGATCATCCGGGCTCACATCGACATTCCGGAAGGCCAGCGCGGTCATCGGCCCAGTCCCGCCATCTGGTCTGCGACAGCGCTGAGCGTTCGCCGGATCTCATTCCAGTCGGTCCAGCGTTGGCGCAGCCTCTTGTACTGTCCAAGCTGCCGGGTGGCCGACAGATCGGCGGGCCGGGGATCACTCAGTTGCCGGACCAGTTGCGTGGCGATCCCGTCCTCGGAGTCGTTCTGGTCCGCGTAGTAGTCGTCCATCCGATTCAGCACGGCAGCGGCGCGCTGTGCGCCCATGTGGGCGGCGAGGGCGGCCACGTCGAGATGGTCACGGGTCTGGTTGCGGCGCAGTACCAGGAACGCCTTGATCCGTAGCGTTTCCTCTTCGGTAGGCACGGTCAGTTCAGCCCCGGATGGCAGTCGAAGGCTGGCTACCTCCAGCGGGATCCTTCGGATCATCTGCCGTAGGCCCGCCTCGATTCCGTCCAGGTTGCCCAGGATCACCTTCCCTGGGACGAGCCTGTTGGTCGCCCAGCCGCGATCTGCCTCCACCGCATCAAGCACCATCTCGAATCGGTCGGTCAGATCAGCGACCACATGATCGTGATCGGTGGACAGCCGATGATTCGCGTAGAGTGCCGCCGCGGTGCCGCCAACGACGACCGCTTCGGGGACCAGCTGCTGGAGGCGGGCCGCTGACTCAAGCACGGCGACGAACTCTGGATCACGATCGTCCAGGTCAATGTCGGGATTCACCGGGCCTCCTGAGACTGGCCGGGTTGCCGTCCCTTGGCCGGGTGCTGGCCGCCCGCGGCATCACCGTCGTGCTTCACAGAGTTATCATATCAGATATGATAATCGCACGTGGGAAGGTGGTGTCCATACTGGATCGCTGCGAAATTCTCGATAATGTTGGTCGGAAATATTGACAACCGAGCATGGGGCCAGCCAGACTCAGAGCATGACGCCACACCACAGCGTTAAGCGCCGCTACGTCGATTACGCGATGGTCGCCAGCGCGATCTGTTCGGCAGCCGGCTGAGGCCGCGCCTCCCGCATCCAGCGGCCAGCGGCCAGTTCCGGCGATCGCCCCCAAACGATGTCGTAACTGCGTCTGCTGAAGCTCCCCATACGCATCTTCGATTCAGGTCGGCCATGCCTTCTTTGATCTGGCATGGCGCCCCTATGTCGGCCTGCATGCCCCCCGTCAGATCAGCAACGAAAGGGCTCCATCATGACGAGCACAGTCACGTCAGCGACCAGGATCGGCGTCAGTCGCCTGGCCGGCAACATTGGCGCGGAGATCACCGGCGTCGACGTCGGCGGTCCGCTCAGCGACGACGTCGTCGCGCAGATCCGCCAGGTCCTCCTCGACCACAAGGTGGTCTTCCTGCGCGATCAGCAGCAGCATTGTGGCCACCGAGCTGCTCGCGGCCACCAGCGGCCTCGGATTCCTGATCATGCAAGCCGGCGATTACCTGGACACCGCGCTGGTCTTCGCCGGGATCATCACGATTGCTATCGCCGGCCTGACTCTGGACGCGTGCCTGCGTGGCCTGCTCATCCTTGCCGATCCGAGTCGACGAGGGTAGCGCGACTGCCAGCGGCGCCGGCGCTAGTCCGGCGCGGCTTCCCCGGTCAGCGCTGCGAGGACGGCATCGACAGCGGCGTCGGCGGCCATTCCTGACCGGGCCAGCGGTGAGCGGCGGAAGATCTCAGCGGCGGCCTGATGGAATCCGTCCGGCAGGCCGGCTCCCGCCATTGTCGCGGCGATCTCCTCCATCTCGGCCACCCAGCGCCATCCCTTCGCGACCGCCGATTGCGCCGCGCCGCCGGACCGTTCGCCCAGCCCGGGCTGGGATAGAGCCCACTCCTCGAGGAGTGTGCTTTCCACTCCCTCGGCTCTGGCCAGAGCACGTGCCGCCAGCAGGAGCGCCGCGGTCCCCTTCGTCCAGGCCGCGTAAGCCATCTTCACCGCCGAGGCCGACCAGGTGCCGCCCGCCGTGATCCGGGCATCCAGGGGAGTGCCTTCGAACAGACCGCGGATGACGTCGGCCTGCGGACCGGAGAGATACAGGCGGGTGCTGCCCGCCGTCACGGGCGGCGCTCCGATGATCCCGCCGTCGACGTAGCTGGCCCCGCCGTCCTCTACCATTACGGCCACCTCGCGGGCGGTGGCCGGCGCGATCGCGTTCGTGTCGACGAACAGGCCACCGAAGCCCTGCACCGCCCAGGCCACGTCCAGAGCGGCGTGCGGCGGGCAAATCGACAGGATGATGTCGGCCCGCTCGGCAATCTCTTCCGGTGTCCCGGCATCCTCCAGGCCGGCGGCCCGTGCCCGCGCGGCCGTCTCCGGCCCGCGCCCCTGCGATGCCCACAGCACGACGTGTCCCGCGTTCGTCAGGCACCGGCCCACGGCGGCGCCCATCTCGCCTGGATGCAGCAGTCCGATCACAGTCGCGCTCGGCATGTCCATGGCTGAGTTTGGCACGTAGGACGCCACCTGCGGCAGGTTGATGCCGCGCTGGGCCGCCCTGACCTTCGGAATTCTGGCCGGATCATAACGGACAGAATGGTCGCCTCTGGCACCGGAACGACGCCTGCGGCGCCTGCGGCGGCTGCGGGCTGGATAGAGTCGTCTTGAGGGCCGCGAGGCCGCGATCACTGAGCCGCTTATTGCCCAGGTCATGCCGGGTAGCGGCATCGCAAGGAGAGCCGCAGTGCCGAAGCTTGTCTATGACTTCACTGAGGGCAACAAAGACATGAAGGACCTGCTCGGCGGCAAGGGAGCCAACCTGGCCGAGATGACGAACATCGGCCTGCCGGTGCCGCCGGGCTTCACGATCAGCACCGATGCCTGCCGTTACTACCTGCAGAACGGGATGGTCCCTGACGGTCTAGCCGCCGAGGTGGCCGTGCACCTGCGCAAGATTGAGCAGACGATCGGCAGGCACCTCGGCGACCATGAGGATCCGCTGCTGGTGAGCGTACGGTCCGGGGCCAAGTTCTCGATGCCGGGCATGATGGACACCGTCCTGAACATCGGGCTGTCCGACGAGTCGGTGCACGGCCTGGCCAAGCAGGCCGGCAACGACCGGTTCGCCTGGGATTCGTACCGCCGCCTGATCCAGATGTTCGGCAAGACCGTGCTGGGGATCGACGGCAGCGAGTTCGAGCACGCGATCGACGCAGCCAAGAAGGTCAAGGGAACCACGAACGACCTCGACCTGGACGCTGACGACCTGCGGGGACTTGTTGGCGCCTACAAGGAGATCGTCAGAACCCAGACTGGCCGGGACTTCCCGCAGCAGCCGCGCGAGCAGCTTGACCTGGCCATCAACGCCGTTTTTGACTCCTGGAACTCCGACCGGGCGATCCTGTATCGGCGTCAGGAGCGGATCCCCGCCGACCTGGGTACCGCGGTCAGCGTGGTGGCGATGGTCTTCGGCAATCTGGGCCTGGACTCTGGTACCGGCGTCGCCTTCACCCGCGACCCGAGCACCGGCCACCAGGGTGTCTACGGCGACTACCTGCAGAACGCGCAGGGCGAGGATGTCGTGGCCGGAATTCGCAACACCGTGCCACTGCAGGATCTCGAGCAGATCGACGCCAAGTCCTATAGCGAGCTGATGCAGATCATGCAGACGCTGGAGAACCACTACAAGGACCTGTGCGACATCGAGTTCACGATCGAGCGCGGCAAGCTCTGGATGCTCCAGACCAGGGTCGGCAAGCGGACCGCCGCGGCCGCCTTCCGGATTGCGGTCCAGCTCGTCGATCAGGGGCTGATCGACATGGACGAGGCGCTGCGCCGGGTATCCGGCGCGCAGCTTGCTCAGCTGATGTTCCCCCGATTTGACGAGAATGCGGGCGGGACAAGGATCACGACCGGCGTCAGCGCGTCGCCGGGTGCGGCGGTCGGCAAGGCCGTCTTCGACTCGGGTCGCGCGGTGGAACTGGCAGCAGCGGGCGAGGACGTCATCCTGGTTCGCCGTGAGACCAATCCCGACGACCTGCACGGCATGATCGCCGCGCGCGGCATACTGACCAGCCGAGGCGGCAAGACCAGCCACGCCGCGGTTGTCGCCCGCGGCATGGGCAAGACGGCGGTGTGCGGGGCCGAGGAACTGGAGGTCGACCTTGTCGGCCGGCGGTTCACCGCGCCAGGTGGCGTTGTCGTCGCCGAGGGCGACACCCTCTCCATCGATGGCACCTCCGGTGCCGTCTACCAGGGCGAGATGCCTGTCGTGGACTCCGCGGTGGTTGGCTACTTCGAAGAAGGGCTTGCCCCAGACGCCGATGACGTGGTCAAGGCGGTGCACACGCTGATGACCCACGCCGACGCCAGGCGCCGCCTCGGCGTGCATGCCAATGCTGACACCGGCCCGGACTGCGCCCGTGCCCGGCGGTTCGGCGCCAGCGGCGTCGGACTGACCCGCACCGAGCACATGTTCCTTGGCGAGCGGCGCCAGCTTGTCGAGCGGCTGATCCTGGCCGAGGACGACGCGACCAGGCAGTCCGCGCTTGACGCGCTCGAGCCGCTGCAGCGCGGCGACTTCGTGGAGATCCTGGAGGCGATGGACGGCCTGCCGGTGACCATCCGGCTGATCGACCCGCCGCTGCATGAGTTCCTGCCGGACCTGACCGAGATGTCGGTCAAGGTCGCGCTGGCCGGCGACAGTGCCACCGAGAGCGATCGTCGGCTGCTTGACGCGGTGCGCCGGCTGCACGAGGAGAACCCGATGCTTGGCCTGCGCGGGGTCAGGCTCGACCTGGTCGTCCCTGGACTGCTCGACATGCAGGTGCGGGCGATCGCTAACGCGGCAGCTCAGCGCAAGAAGGCGGGCGGCGACCCGCGACCGGAGATCATGGTCCCGCTGGTCGCGGCGGTGCAGGAGATGGAGATCGCTCGCGAGCGTATCGAGCAGATGCTCGCCGAGGTAGCGGCGGAGACCGGCACCAGTGTGCACACCCCGATCGGGACCATGATCGAGGTGCCGCGCGCCGCGCTGACGGCAGGCGATGTGGCGCGCAGCGCGGAGTTCTTCTCCTTCGGTACGAACGACCTCACCCAGATGGGCTGGGGGTTCTCCCGCGACGACGTCGAGGCCGCCTTCTTCAGCCGCTACATGGAGCTTGGCGTGTTCGGCGTCTCCCCATTCGAGACGCTGGACGTCGGCGGCATAGGTCGGCTGGTCAAGATCGCGGTGGAGGAGGGCAGGGCCACCCGTCCCGACCTGAAGATCGGGGTCTGTGGCGAGCATGGCGGCGATCCGGAATCGGTGCTCTTCTTCCACGCCGCCGGACTGGACTACGTGTCCTGCTCGCCGTTCCGGGTTCCCGTCGCCAGGCTAGAGGCCGGCCGTGCCGTGGTTCTTGAGACGACCGGAGGCAGCGACAGCAGGTGACCGCTGGCTACGACAGCCACGCGACGGTCCGGTTCGCGGCCGAGCCGGCCAAGCGCGCGCACAGCCCGCACCGCGGCCCGTTCCAGCGGGACCGCGCCCGGGTACTGCACAGCTCGGCGTTGCGTCGGCTCGCGGCCAAGACCCAGGTGGTGGAGGTAGGCTCGGCCGACTTCCCGCGGACCAGGCTGACGCACTCGCTGGAGTGTGCTCAGGTCGGCCGCGAGCTTGGCGCGGAACTTGGCTGTGATCCAGACCTGGTCGACGCGGCATGCCTGGCACATGATCTGGGCCACCCTCCGTTCGGCCACAACGGCGAGTCTGCCCTGGCGCAGATCGCTGCGAGCTGCGGCGGTTTCGAGGGCAACGCGCAGAGCCTGCGGCTGCTCACCCGGCTGGAAGCCAAGATTCCCGGCGCTGGGCTGAACCTGACCAGGGCCACCCTGGACGCGACGCTGAAGTACCCATGGCTCGCGTCGCAGACCTGTGCGGCGGCCAATCCGGGCGCGGCTGGCGGGACTGGTGCGGCTGACGGCGCTGGTGCGGCTGGCGGGGCTGGAGTCGGTGGCGGGACTGGTGGGGCTGACCGGACTGAAACCTCTGGCGGAGCTGGAGTGGCGAGCGGGACTGACGAGGCTGGGAGTCCGGCCGGATCAAAATATGGCGCCTACAACGACGACGTCGAGGTGTTCGGCTGGATCCGCGACGGCGCTCCGGCCGGCCGGGCGAGTCTAGAGGCCCAGGTCATGGACTGGGCCGACGACGTGGCCTATTCCGTGCACGACCTTGAGGACGGACTGCATAGCGGTCTGATCACGATCGACAAGCTCCGCGATCCGGCCGAACGCCGAGCGGTAGCTGAGCTGACCCAGACCGACTACTGCCCGCCCGGCTGGGCCACCATTGACGAGCTCGCCGAGGTCTTCGCTAGGCTGCTGCGGCTGCGCTGCTGGCCGGAGCGGTTCGACGGCGGGCCGGACACGGCTGCGGCGGTGAAGAACCTGACCAGCGAGCTGATCGGCCGGTTCTGCGACGCGGCGCAACGGGCCACCTTGTCAGCAGGGAGTCCACCGCTGACCCGTTATGCCGCTGATCTTCAGGTCCCCCGGCGGCAGCGGCTGGAATGCGCGTTGCTCAAGGGCGTGACTGCCCATTATGTGATGCGCAGGGATGGCGCGGCCGCGGCCCAGGCCCGGGAGCGCGAGATGCTGACTGAGCTGGCGGCGGCGCTGGTCGCGGGCGCGCCTGATGCGCTGGATCCGATGTTCCGGCCCGCATTCGAGGCGGCCGGGTCGGACGCGGCCCGGCTGCGGGTCGTGGTTGACCAGGTCGCGGCGCTGACCGACACCTCCGCGCTCGCCTGGCATGCCAGGCTGTGCAGCTAACCCGCCCCTCGTGATCACGCGGTTCTTTCTGGAACCCGTCCTGAAAGAACCGCGTGATCACCGAAGCAATGGCTGCAGCGGGCCGGGTGGCCGGTCCAACCTCGGCTTCGGAGGACGTCGGCGATCTCCCACGCAGTCTGGCATGCCCGAATTGTCACGTCCGTCCAGCTATAGTGGAGGATGATAAGGCCGGTGCGGGACAGCGCGTTGTCCCGGTGAATGTCCTGCCAACGGGCCTCGGCGGGATGAGCTGCGCGGCCATCGAGTTCGACGGCGAGACCGAATTCGGCGTACAGATTATCCAGGTAGCGGGATCGGGTGCCGGTGGTCACCAGCGCCTGCCGCTTCGCGGCGGGCAGGCCGTGTGCCCGCTCGACATCGCGGACGTACCGGAACTCCAGGGTTGAGTGCACTCCATCGGAGATCTCGTCAAGCGCTCCTGACAGCTCGGCGCGCCAGCGCAGCTTGCGGCGGTGCTCCATCGCGCTCGCAAGCAGGTCAGCCCTCGTCAGGCGCCGACCGCAGGCTCTGCTGAGCCACCCGACGGCCTCGTCCAGACTGGCCGCTACCTGGGTGAGATCGAGCGTGGTCTCTTCGATCCGGGTCCGCGGCGGCATCCGGGTCGGGTGCCTAGCTGATTCGACGCGCCGCGACCGGTGGACCACGATGCGCGGAGCGCTCCCGTGGCGCTCGGCTTCGGGGATGATGACCTCCCGGCCGGCAGCGACCGTCACGTGCAGCAGCACGGCAGGCCGGTCAGCCAGTTTGTCGACCTCGGCGGCGCTGTGGTAACTGAGCGCCGCAGTCGGCCCGCATCTGCGGACCGCAGCCCAGAGCAGGCTCTCCCGTGAGGGCTCACCGGTGAATGCGGCGTAGACGCCGCGGTACAGCGTCTGCCATCGGTCGCTACGCAGCATCACGTCGATGGTCGACGGGTCGAGCCCGCAGGTCGATGCCTGCCACCGAGCCAGAACGCCACGCTGCTGGTCAAGTAGTTCCTCGCAGTCGCTGGGTATTTGGATCCTCATCCGTGCAGACTCGCTCGATCCGAGCTGCGCAGTGACCCGGTAACCGCTCATTGTGCATGGAGCCACGGACCGCGGTGACGACTGTGGACGACCGCCGCCACCGTCGGTCGAGCGGGCTAGAATGCCCGCTCCGGGGCAGCGCCGACCATGATCGCGCGGTTCTTTCAGGAGGGCTTACTGAAAGAACCGCGTCATTCTCAGCGGGTCAGCACGGCATCGAGGACGGCTTCGGTGTCGGTCAGGTCGGGCAGCACGGCGTGGGCGCCAGATCCGGCGAGTTCGTTGGTCGTGAAGTGCCCGGTAGCCACGGCAACCGCACGGGCACCGGTGGTGAGGGCGGCCCCGATATCGAGGGGGGTGTCGCCGATGACGATCGTGGCCTGGCCGTCGAACTCCTGCCGATAGGCCAGTGCGGCTCGCTTCCGTGCGAGATGCACGAGTTCCGCCCGGACTTCGCTCTCGTTCCCGTAAGCGCCCACGTTCAGATCCAGGTACTTGGTCAGGCCAAGCGGCGCCAGCTTGACCTCGGCCAGCGGCCTGACGTTGCCGGTCAGCAAGGACTGCCGTGCCACGCCGTCGGGCCGGTGGCGGTCGTGCGTGTGGTGGTCGGGCCGGTGGTCGTCGTGCGTGTGGTGGTCGGGCCCGTGGTCGTCGTGCGTGTGGTGGTCGGGCCGGTGGTCGTCGGGCCAAGTACCGCCGTCGGTACTGCCGAGGGCGGCCAGCGCGGCGAGCGCGGCCGCGGCGCCAGGCAGGGCTTTGGCCGTTGTCCTGACCAGGTCACCGAGACCGGGAGCGAGACTGGCCAGGGCAGCCTCGAAGAAGCTGACCTCACCGCGCGGGTCAGGCACGCCGGCCAGCGCCAGAACGTCAAGTGCGATGGCCCGGTCGGTCCGCCCGGCCATGTTGGCCGCATCGGCCTGCTCTGGCAGTTCCCGGCTGTACAGCTCGGCGAATGCGAGCCGGTAGAGGTGCCGGCCGATGCCAGAGGCGTTTACTAGGGTGAAGTCGACGTCCCAGAGCACGAGAAAGCTGGCCACGCCGCGGACATTACCAGCGCCCGCCGGAGCCGCCCGGGGCTAGACTCGCCGCGTCCGGACTCGCCCGATCCGGGCAGGACCGTCTGGGCTCAGAAGGTTGCTTGGAGCGGAGGTGCGGGTGGCAGGCCGGATTCGGGACGAGGACATCGAACTCGTCCGTAACCGTTCGCCAGTCCAGGAGGTCGTGGGGGAGTACCTGCAGCTGCGCAATGCGGGCGGTGGATCGCTCAAGGGTCTGTGCCCGTTCCACGAGGAGAAGACCCCCTCCTTCAATGTCACCCCGGCGCGCGGCCTGTGGTACTGCTTCTCTTGCGCCGAGGGCGGGGACGTCATCAAGTTCGTGCGCAAGATCGACAACCTTGGCTTCACTGAGGCGGTCGAGCGCCTTGCGGCCAGGGCTGGCATCGAGCTGCGCTACGAGCAGGGCGGTCACGTTCCCGGGCAGGAGCAGTCACAGCGCCGCAGGCTGATCGAGGCGCACCGAGCTGCGGCGGACTATTACGCGGAACAACTGACCGGGGCCGAGGCCGGCGCCGCTCGCGCGTTCCTGTCGTCGCGCGGGTTCGAGCTGGCCGATGCGCAGCGATTCGGGGTCGGCTACGCGCCCGACGACTGGGAGGCGGTGACCAGGCACCTGCGCGGCCGGGGATTCACCGACACCGAACTGCTGGCCGGCGGACTAGCGGGCCAGGGTAGGCGCGGGCTGGTGGACAAGTTCCGCGGCAGGCTGATCTGGCCGATCAGGGATCTGACCGGCGACGTGATCGCGTTCGGCGCCAGGAAGCTGGCCGCCGACGACAACGGTCCCAAGTACCTGAACACCCCGGAGACGCCGATCTTCCACAAGAGCTCGGTGCTGTACGGGGCCGACCTGGCCAAGCGCGACATCGCCCAGCGCAGGCAGGTCGTGATCGTCGAGGGCTATACCGACGTGATGGCCTGCCATCTGGCCGGAGTCACCACAGCGGTTGCGACGAGCGGGACTTCATTCGGCGCTGAGCACATCAAGATCCTGCGGCGGCTGCTGATGGACACCGACCGGGTCCCCTGCGAGTTCATCTTCACCTTCGACGGTGATACGCCCGGCCGACGCGCTGCGCTGCGCGCGTTCGAGATGGAGGAAAGGTTCGTCACCCAGACGTACGTGGCTGTGCAGCCAGATGGTCTTGATCCGTGTGACCTGCGGCTCAAGGAAGGCGACGCGGCGGTGAAAGACCTGGTGGCGAGCCGGGTGCCGTTGTACGAGTTCTCGGTGCGCAGCGTGCTTGGCGAATTCGACCTGGACACCTCGGAAGGCAAGCTCGCCGCACTGGATGCCGCCGCTCCGATCGTGGCCAGGATCAAGGACCCGGCGCTGCGCAAGATCTATGCGGCGAATCTTGATCGCTGGATCGGCCTGCTTGACCAGCAGCTGGTGATCCACCGGATTGCCGAGCACATACCGAGCCGCTCGCGCGGTACCGGAGGGAGCACCGGTGATCTGGGTCGGGTCGGTGCGACGCGGGGGTCGGCCGGCAGCAGGTCTGGCGGCGACCGGCACGCTGGTTCGGCTCGGCAGGAACTGGCCAGGGACAGGACCGGTCAGCGAAGCGGAGTTGCCGCCGGTGCAGGTGGCAGCGACTCTGGGCACCAGGGTGACCAGAGTTCGGGCGAGGTAAGCGCGGGCCTGCCCGGTGCGGGCAACCGCGCTGAGCTACCGCGATACGACCCCCGCGATCCGGTGATCAACCTCGAACGACAGGTGCTCAAGCTGGCCATCCAGCGTCCCGCGCTGTTCGGTCCGGCGTTCGATGCCCTCGGCGCTGACGCCTTCACCGACCCCGCGCACCGCGCGGTCCGGGAGCTGATCGGCGGCTGCGGCGGAGTCGCGACCGCGGGACCAGTACGTGACTGGGTTGATCGGCTGCTCGCTGCCGCCCCGAATGACGCCGCACGTACCTTCCTGACCAGGCTTGCGGTGGAGTCCGTTGAGGCACCAGGAGTCGACGGAGAACCTGACGTCCGGTACGCCGACGACGTCTTGGCGCGGATCGAGGAGCTTGCGGTTTCCAGGCAGATCGCCGTGGTCAAGTCGCGGCTGCAGCGGATGAACCCGGTCACTGAACAGACCGCCTACAACCGCATGTTCGGTGATCTGGTTGCCCTTGAACAGCGGCGCAAGCTACTAGTTGAGCGGGCTGGCGGGGCGTAAGGCAGGTTCGCAGTGCACGCCTACAGGCCATGCGCCACTAGCTTGGCGGTGACATTATTCGAACCCCGCAGGTTTCCGCAGCTGTCGCAGACTGTTGTCCATGACTCCTGCGCTTGCTCCCCCGGCAGATCAGGTCATCGAGCTCCTCTCGCGAGCTCGGGAGAGTGGGACAATCGCGCTGGCTGACCTTAACGCAGCGTTCGAGCGCTGTGACCTGATGCCGGACGCGATTGATGACGTCCTTCGTCTCCACGACGAGGACGCAAACGAGATCGTGGAGACAGGCACCGAAGACCCGGACGAGCTGCGTCGCGGCGATGGGACGGAGCCTGCTCGCCGAACCGGAACCAGTGACCTTGTCCGGATCTACCTCCGCGAGATCGGCAAGGTGCCGCTGCTGACGGCGCACGATGAGGTGGAGCTCGCGAAAGCGATCGAAGCAGGCCTGTTCGCGCAGGAGATGCTGGCCGGCGGTTATGAGCGGTCGGTCGGAGACGGCGCGAACGTCACCGAGCTGGCGATTCTCGCAGCCGAGGGGACTCAGGCCAGGCAGCGGCTGATCGAAGCCAACCTGAGGCTGGTGGTGTCGATCGCCAAGCGGTACATCGGCCGCGGCATGGTCTTCCTTGATCTGATCCAGGAGGGCAATCTGGGCCTGATCCGGGCCGTAGAGAAGTTCGATTACGCCAAGGGCTACAAGTTCTCCACCTACGCCACCTGGTGGATCAGGCAGGCGATCACCCGGGCGATCGCCGACCAGGCTCGCACGATCAGAATCCCGGTGCACATGGTGGAGACGATCAACAAGATGGCCAGGATCCAGCGCCAGCTGCACCAGGACCTTGGTCGCGAGCCCACCCCGGCTGAGGTCGCGGCGGAGATGGGCCTGCCAGCTGACCGGGTCGCCGAGATCCAGCGGATCGCCCAGGAGCCGGTCTCACTCCAGGCACCGATCGGTGAGGAGGACTCTGACCTCGGGGATTTCATCGAGGACGCCGACGCGGTGGTGCCGATGGAGGCCGCCGCCTTCATCATGCTGCAGGACCAGCTTGAGCAGGTTCTCGATACGCTCTCACCACGCGAGCAGCGGATCATCCAGCTGCGCTTCGGCCTGATCGACGGCCATCCCCGGACACTGGAGGAGGTCGGCAGGGACTTCGGCGTCACCAGAGAGCGGATCAGGCAGATCGAGTCCAAGACCCTGGTGAAGCTGCGGCACCCTGGACGCGCCCAGATGCTCCGCGAGTATCTGGTCTGAAGTTTGGATTCCCGCGGTCGGCTAGATCAGGTCATGATCGCCAAAATCACCGTTCACCGGTACGAAAGGGTGCTGGTTGTCACGCGCCCGCCTTGGTGCGGAGCCATTGCCTGACATCGTGCCGGACGGGACGTCCGCCTGGCCGGGATCCGCTTGCTGCCCGCGGACCCTGGAAACGCCCTTGCGGGCTCCAGCGGCCGCCATGTTCCAGGTGGATTTCATCGTTCCGGTGGCCTGGGCGTGCAGCGCACCGGCCGCCTGCTGGACGGCGGGACTGTCGGCAACCGAGCGGACCATCTTCCGCATCTGCTCATAGCGCTCCCGGCCCGCTTGGGCGCCGAGGACGTAGCCGATCGCTAGGCCGGACACGAGGGTGAATCTGTAGAGACGCATCTGGGCACTCTCCCCGAAGATCAAAGCACGCTGCGAGATACCCCAAGCTGACCTGCCACTCTTGTTGCGCAGCGCTGACCTTCCCCTCATGCCCAGCAATCAGATTGTTATGCGCCCGCGGTCGGCCGCGAGCGCTGACAGCGGCGCGCGCATCTGCGCGCGTGCGCTAACCTTGTCCCCGCAGCATGTGATCATCGGGCTGACCATGTCGAGCCCGGCGTAGCTGGCTGTGGTGCGATCCCGCGTAGCTCAATTGGCAGAGCGTCCGGCTGTTAACCGGCAGGTTATAGGTTCGAGTCCTATCGCGGGAGCTCCGAGGTCTTCACGTTT
>Ga0116218_1000317_pt1 | contig 34039 bp, 29 predicted proteins | sample Sb_taG_2_FD_88966 | JGI IMG/M metagenome (GOLD analysis project Ga0116218, IMG submission 88966) | Peat soil microbial communities from Weissenstadt, Germany - Sb_50d_5_LS metaG | ecosystem: Environmental > Terrestrial > Soil > Wetlands > Peat | place: Germany: Weissenstadt | collected 2010-09-21 | reverse complement strand
GCGGTCCCGGGCCGGCGCGGGCCGGTCCCGTCGGCCTGCCCGGGCGCCCCGCCCCTGGCGCTGGCACCTCACCTGCGGCGCTGGCACCTCACCCGTCCCGTAATTCACCAGTATATTCGAAGCACTGGAAGTTTATGCGGAGGATATGGCTTATACGGATGATTTGGGCAACTATCGCTGCCCCGGATCTTCCGCGTAAGCCGGATCCTCCGCGCAAATGGGACGCTGGCGCACTCCTGGGGGCTGCGGGACGACGGCCGCGCACGGGCATCGTGCTGGCGGCAGCTCACGCCGGCACCCCGATCCCCTAGAGCCGTTAGAGTGTCACACCCGTCGGTTAGGCGAGCTGCACGCATGTGACGCGGTGAGCTGGTGGGACACAAGTGCCCACGACGAGCCACCGCCAGGCCCCTCACCGCGCGCCGACAACCGGTGCCTGTCCGGCGACCGCGACGAAGTACGGCAGATGCCGCAATCCGGTGTTCGTCGAGAGCGCAACCCCCGCCGCAGCGCCCGCCCCGGATCCATGGGAACAATAGGGGCACGAGGGAGGCCTGAACAAACATGAGCGAAAACCAGACGGGGGGACGGCTCGCACAGGTGATCGCGAGCCGCGGCGGCCTGGCCCCGCCCGAGGCGCCGTTGGTGATCGAGCATCGCGAGGCGCTGTACTACATGCTGTGCGAGGCTGCCGAGCTCGAGCACGGCATCATGTGCCAGTACCTGTACGCCGCGTTCTCGCTGAAGCAGTCCGAGGACGAGGGCCTGAGCGCCGGAGAAGCCGAGGCCGTCCAGCGCTGGCGCAAGCACGTCAGCCACATCGCCACCCAGGAGATGCTGCACCTGTCCCTGGTGCAGAACCTGCTGTCCGCCATCGGCGGTGCGCCGCACCTGTCCCGGCCGAACTTCCCTCATCCCGCTGCCCACTACCCGGCCGGCGTGCACCTGGCGCTGCTGCCGTTCGGCGAGCCCGCGCTCCAGCACTTCATGTTCCTGGAACGCCCGGAGGGCATGGACCTCGACGACGCGGAGGGGATGGCCGCCTGGGGCCGCGCCGCCCCGGCCATGCAGCCAGGCGAGATCGTCCCCCGCAGCCAGGACTTCAAAACCGTCGGGCACCTGTACCGGTCGATCGAGGCCGGGTTCGCGCGCCTGGCCGGCAAGTTCGGCGAGCGGCGGCTGTTCGTCGGCCCGCCGCGGGCCCAGGCCACCGAGCAGTACTTCGGCTGGCCCGAGCTGGTCGCGGTAACCGGCACGGCCAGCGCGCAAAAAGCCATCGACGAGATCCTCGAGCAGGGCGAGGGCCCGCGCGGGAACTGGAAGGATGCGCACTTCGGCCAGTTCGTCCAGATCATGGACGAATACACCCAGCTCCGCGAGGCCAACCCGGCCTTCCAGCCGGCCCGGCCGGTGGTCACGGTCAACGTCAGGCCGAGCGAGCACGACACCGGCGTCCCGCTGGTCACCGACCCGCTGACCAGGCAGGTCATGGACCTGTTCAACGTCAGCTACGAGGTCCTGCTGCTCATGCTGCAGCGCTTCTTCGCCCACACCGAGGAGACCGACCCCCAGCTCAGGGCCCTGGCCGACGCCGCCGTCAACCTCATGTTCCAGGCCATCAAGCCGATCGGCGACCTGGTCACCACGCTCCCGGCGGGCCCGGACTACCCGGGCCGCACGGCCGGCCCCAGCTTCGAGCTGTTTTACGAGTCCGACACCATCCTCCCGCACCGGGAGGCCGCCTGGATCCTGCTCACCGAGCGCATCCGCCAGGCTGCCGAGTACTGCGAACCCGGCAGCCCCTGCGCCCCCGAGGTCGCGGGGACCCTGGCCACGGTCCGCTCCAGCCTGAGCGAGATCGCCCGGTCCCTCGAGGCCCACCTGCCGGCCCGTGACCTCCCGCCCGAACCCCCCGCGCCGGCTGAGCCCGTAGCCGACCTGCTGGCCCGCGCCCTAGATATTTACCGAACGGGCCAAACTTTCACCGGCCAGGCCGACGAACTGCTCTCCAACCTGGGCGACCTGATCTGCTCCGTCTACCCGGTCGTGCAGGCCAGCCAGGCCGACGCGGGCCCGCTCGCGCGCCTGGTCAACAGCGTCCTGCGCCCCCTGGCCGAAGCTCTCCCCGCGCCGCCCGCCGACTCGCCGCCCGCCGCTTCATCCGCCCCCAGCGCCCCCAGCACCCCCAGCACCCCCAGCACCCCCAGCGCCTCATCAGCCTCCGATGTCCCATCCGACGCTGTGGCCTCCCTCTGGGACGCCGCGCTGCACGCCACCCGGCTGCGCGCCCGGTACGGCCGCTCGGCCCCGCACGGCCTGCTCGAGGCGACCGCCGCCCTGCAGGACCTGGCCCTCCGCCAGGCCCCGGAAGCCGAACGGGCCAAGCGGCTCGCCGCCCTGGCCGACCAGATGGCCAGCTTGCCGGCGGCCATCATCACCGCTAGGAACGGCCCGTACCTGGTCACGAACGCCCCGGCCGTCCGCAACCCGCTCGGCGAGCCGCTCACTCTGCCGTCGGCGCTCACTCTGCCGCCGGCGCTCACTCTGCCGCCGCAGCTCGCGCTGTGCCGGTGCGGTGCCTCGGCCATGAAGCCGTTCTGCGACGGGGCGCACGCGACCAGCGGGTTCACCGACGACAAGGACCCCAAACGGGTACCCGACCAGCGCGACACGTACCCGGGGGAGCAGGTCACGATCTTCGACAACCGGGGCATCTGCCAGCATTCGGGGCTGTGCACCGACCGGCTCGCCACCGCGTTCCGGACCAGGGCGGAGCCCTTCGTCGCCCCGAGCGGCGGCCGGATGGACGAACTCGTCCGGGCCGTCCGCGACTGCCCGTCCGGGGCGCTGAGCCTGGCCTTCGACACCGTCGAGGCCCGGGACCTGACCGACTGGCACGGCCTCCGTGAGCAGGCCATCGAGGTCACCCAGGACGGCCCGTACCGGGTGACCGGCGGCCTCCCGCTGACCGACGCCGCCGGGGACGACGTGCCCCGGGCTGCGGGCTCCTCCCGCGAGCATTACGCCCTCTGCCGCTGCGGTCACTCGCAGAACAAGCCGTTCTGCAGCGGCATGCACTGGTACGTCGAGTTCCGTGACCCGGTGCGCCGGCCCGGCGCCGAACCGACTCTGTTCGAGTGGGCCGGCGGCCTGCCCGCGCTGACCCGGATGACCCGGCTGCTGTACGAGAAGCACATCCCGGCCGACGACCTGCTGGCCCCGCTGTTCGCCGCCATGCCGCCCGGCTACCCGCAGCACGCGGCCGCCTTCATGGCCGGGGCGTTCGGCGGCCCCGCGGCGACACAGGCCAGCGAACGGCCTGGCTTCACCGAGGAGCAGCGCGCCCGCTGGGTCGTGCTGGCCGTGCGGGCCGCCGACGACGCCAAGCTGCCCGCCGACCCGGAGTTCCGCGCGGCGCTCACGTCCTACCTGGAATGGACGTCGCGGGCCGGCGCTCTGTCCAATTCGGCTGGTACCCCGCCCGCCTGGGACTGGGGCCCCGCCGGCCCGCCCGCCGAGGAGCCCGCGACCGCTACAGTGTTGGCCAATGCTGGCGCCGACGACCAGGAGGAGGTCACCCTGCCCGGACCCGACGAGCCCGTGAGCTTCGCGGCGCACGTCAAGCCGCTGTTCCGCGAGCACGACCGCCAGTCCATGTCGTTCGCGTTCGACCTGTGGTCCGGCGACGATGTCCGGGCGCACGCCGCCGAGATCCTCGAGCGCCTCGGCGACGGCACCATGCCCTGCGACGGCGCCTGGCCGCCCGAGCGGGTCGAGGTGTTCAAGCGCTGGACCGAGTCGGGCTGCCAGCCGTAGGCGAGGGGCGGACGTCGTGCAGTTCCTGGTCATCTGCCGCCCCGCCGCGGGCGGCGACCCCGACGAGTTCCAGCGGCTCGTCCCGTTCGAGACCGAGGCGCTGCGCGAGCAGAAGGCGCACGGCATCCTGACCGGCGCCTGGAGCCCCGGCCACCCGGGTGCCGTGCTCATGCTCGAGGTCCCGGACGCGGAGGCGGCCACCCGGGTCCTCGCGGGCTTCCCGCTGGTCGAGGCGGGCCTGATCACCACCGAGATCATCCCCCTGCACCCCGTCAACCTGTGATCGCACCCAGCGGTCAGCTGTGCCACGGCCGCCGTACCGGCTAGCCGTACCTCGAAATCTTCCGGCTGCCCGGCTGTTGCGGCGCTTCGTTGACCTGTTGGCTTCCAGATAGGGCAGCGCGGTGGTACGACGGTGACGAGGAGGGTTAGTTTGGCGGTGGTCAACAGGGTGGAGCGTCCCGAGCTGAACGCGAAACTGATCGCGCTCGGTGTGCTGGGTTTCCTGTCCGGAGCTGGCGCTTTTTGGGTCGCCAGCAGCGCCGTCGTCCGCCAGCCGCAGATCCCGAGCCCGCCAGTCGTCCTTCTGGTCGGCTGGTCGTTCGTCGGTAGCGGGCTGCTCTCCTGGCACGCACGACCTGACAACCGGCTGGGGCCGGGCATGGTCCTCACCGGCTTCGCCTGGTTCGCCAGGACCGTGGGAGAAGGGAACGGCTCCGTCCTGTTCACGATCGGTCTAGCCTTCGAAGTCCTCTATCTCGCCGGATTCCTGTACGTGATCCTCTCCTTTCCTTCCGGTCGGCTGCAGACCGCGCTCGACCGTGCTCTGATCATCGTCACGTTGGGACTCGTCACAGTCGTCCAGCTGGTGTGGCTGTTCTTCACCGACAGGCGCATCATGTGCGATCGCTGTTCGGCGAACCTGCTCGAAGTGGTCCGTAACGATGCGCTGAGCACCGCGCTGGTGCAATTCCAGCGGATCACCGGGCTGGCGGTCATCGTGGTCGCGACCGGCCTGCTGGCGATGCGCCTGGTCCGCGCCAGCCGCCCGCAGCGGCACGCGGTTATCCCGGTGCTGCTGGCCGGCATCGCGGCGCTCACCGCGCTGGCCGCATCGGTCGCCGCCGACGCGGCGGGCGCCGCGCACCGGGATGTCTTCGGCCGGGTCGCGGGCTATACGTTCGCCGTCGTCCCGATCGCGATTCTCATCGCGTTTCTGCAGCGGCAGCTGGCGCGCGGCGCGGTTGCCGGTCTTGTGGTCGAGCTGGGCGAGCCCCGGGCGGCCGTAGGTCTGGCCGAAGCGCTGTCGCGCGCGCTGGGTGATCCATCATTGTCTGTGGGTTACTGGTTCCCGGCCGAGTTTCGCTACGTCGACGCCGATGGAAAGCCGATCGAGCTGCCGGAGCCGACCGCTGGTCGCATGTCGACCGTGATCGAGCGCGGGGGCCAGCCGGTGGCCGTGCTGATCCACGATCCGGCGCTGCAGGACAACGCCGGGCTCGTCGACTCGGTGTGCGCCGCGGCCGGGCTGACGCTCGAAAACGAGCGGCTGCAGGCCGAACTCCGCGCCCGGCTCACCGAGTTGCAGGCGTCGCGGGCGCGCCTGGTCGAGGCGACCGAGGCGGAACGCCGGCGGATCGAGCGTGACCTGCACGACGGGACGCAGCAGCGGCTGGTGTCGATCGCCATGTCTCTCGGGCTGCTGGAGTTGAAGATGCCGATGGACGCGGCGCAGGCCAGGCCCATCGTCCGCGAGGCGCGCGAGTCCCTGACGGCCGCGCTCGCCGAGCTGAGGGAGCTGACACACGGCATTCACCCCACGATCCTCACCGAGCGAGGGCTGCCGACGGCGCTCGAGGAGCTGTGCCAGCGGGCCGCCCTTCCTGCTCATCTTCAGCTCGACCTCGACCAGCGTTTGCCTAACCGGGTCGAGAGCGCCGCTTACTTCGTCGTCAGCGAGGCGCTGACGAATGCGGCGAAGCACTCGCACGCCAGCGAGGCCCGGGTCAAGGCCGCGCGCGCGGGCGAGTTGCTCATCGTCGAGGTGGCCGACGACGGGATCGGCGGCGCTAGCGTCGGGGACGGCACCGGGCTGCGCGGGCTCACGGACCGGGTGGAGGCGCTCGGTGGAACGCTGACGGTGACCAGTCCCCTCGGCCGGGGGACCATCTTGCACGCGGAACTCCCGTGCGGGTAGTAGTCGCCGACGACGCCGTCATCTTGCGCGAGGGCCTCGCGCGGCTGCTGCGGGAAGCGGGCTTTGAAGTGGCAGGACTGGCCGCGGACGGCAGCGAGCTACTGGATCAGGTGGAGCGCTACCGCCCAGATGTCGCGATCGTCGACATCCGGATGCCGCCCACCCACACCGACGAGGGCCTGCGGGCGGCGAAGGTCATACGGCAGCGCCACCCGGGGGTCGGCATCCTGGTCTTGTCCCAGCACGTGCACGCCCGGTACGCGTTGGAGCTGCTGTCCGTCGGGACCGAGGGGGTCGGTTACCTACTCAAGGAGCGGGTGTCGGACCTGGCCGGGCTGGCCTCCAGCGTCCGCCAGGTAGGCGAGGGCGGTTCGGTGCTGGACCCGGAGGTGGTGGGCCAGCTCGTCGGCAGGCGCCGGCTGGGCAGCGATCCGCTCGAGCAGCTCACCGACCGGGAACGGGACGTGCTCGCGCTGATGGCCGAGGGGCGGTCCAACAAGGCGATCGCCGACCGGCTGTTCGTGACCGAGCACACCGTCGAGAAGCACGTCAAGAACATCTTCGCCACGCTGCGCCTGCCGCCCTCGGCCGACGACCACCGGCGGGTCCTGGCCGTGGTCACGTTCCTCAACGCGCAGTAGCGCTACCGGCCAGCCGTACCGCAGAGTATTGCTGCCCGGCTGTCGCCGGCCAGGTCCGGCAGGCAGCCTCGACGGTATGAAAGAAAATCTGATGCGTGACAATGTTCAAGCCGCGGCACGGGTGGCCGGGATGGCCGGAAGGCCGGCCGAAGGCGGCCGCGCCCGGCACCGGGGCCTGGCGCTGGGACTGGTCTTGCTGGCCCAGCTCCTGGTGGTCATCGACGTGTCGATCGTGACCTTGGCGCTGCCGGCGATCCAGCGCGGACTGGGCTTCTCGCCGACCGGGCTGCAGTGGGTCATCAGCGGCTACGCCCTGGCCTTCGGCGGGTTCTTGCTGCTCGGCGGTCGGCTGGCCGACCTGCTGGGCCGGCGCCGGATCCTGATCGCCGGGGCATGGCTGTTCACCGCCGCCTCGCTGGCCTGCGGCCTGGCCGACTCGCCGGGCATGCTGATCGCCGCCCGCGCCGCCGAGGGCATCGGCGCGGCGATGATGGCTCCGGCGGCGATGTCGCTGGTGCTGGCGATGTTCCCCGAGGGCGCGGAGCGCAACAAGGCGCTCGGCGCACTCGGCGCGGTCAGCGGCGCCGGCGGCGCCATCGGCGTGCTGGCCGGCGGGATGCTGACCACCTGGCTGTCCTGGGCGTGGATCTTCTTCGTCAACCTGCCGGTCGGGGCGCTGATCGTGGCCGGGGCCCGGCCGCTGCTCGCCGAGAGCCGCGCCGACCTGGGCCACCGCCGCTTCGACGTGGCCGGGGCGGTCACCGTCACCGCAGGGCTGTCGCTGCTTGTGTACGCGGTGGTCACTGCCAGCAGCCACGGCTGGGCCTCCACGACCACGATCGGCCTGCTGACCGGTTCGGCCGTGCTGATCGCCGCGTTCACGGTGATAGAGGCCCGGTCGGCGGCGCCGCTGCTGCCGCTGTCGTTCTTCCGCAACCGCACGGTGACCGCCGCGAACCTGGCCATGCTGCTGCTCGCCGGGACGATGTTCCCGATGTTTTTCTTCCTGTCCCTGTACATGCAGCAGATGCTCGGCTACTCGGCGATCAAGGCCGGGCTGGCGTTCCTGGTCATCGCGGGCGGGCTGATCGTGTCCTCCGGGCTGGCCCAGGGCCTGGTCACCAAGGTGGGCGCCAAGCCGGTCCTCACCGTCGGGCTGCTGGGTTCCGCCGTCGCCCAGGTGCTGTTTATCTACCTGCCCGTGGCCGGTAGCTTCACCGGTGACCTGCTGCCCGGATACGTGATCGTGGCCGTCGCCTTCGGCCTGGCCTTCGTGGGCGGCGTGATCGCCTCCACCATCGGGGTCAAGCCGGCCGATTCCGGCCTGGCCTCCGGGCTGATCAACACCAGCCAGCAGATCGGCGGCGCGGTCGGGCTCGCGGTCACCACCACTATCGCGGTCAACCGCACCACCGCCCTGCTGCACGAGGGCCACCCGGCCGCCGCGGCGCTGACCGGCGGGTTCCACGACGCGTTCGCCGTCACCGGCGCACTGGCCGTGGCCGGCGCCCTCGTCGCGGTCACCCTCATCCGCCGTACCCGCCGCGCGGCCGGGCAGGCCGAACCGTCAGTTCCCGGCGACCTGACGACCGCTAGCCAGGCCTTCTCATCAGGTGATATCGATGTCAGTTAACCAGCACATCCGCCGGTGCCGGGCCTGTGGCGGGCCGCGGGCCGCGCACTGGGACCCACGCACGCGGAGCAGATACCGATGTGGGAGGACTGGTGCCAGGCCCACCGGGCGGCGGTGCCTGAACAGGGCCCGCTGAACTGGGTCCTCACCCTGGACGGGGTACCGGCTGGCTGGCCGTCACCTGCCCGCTGGCATCGGCGCCGGGGAGACGCCGTGAACCCGACTACCCCCAGCCCGACTACGGCCCTGACGGGGCGAGCCAGCTGGCCCGGTTCAGCCCTCGTCCGCGGCGATCAGCCGCATGAAACAAGAACCGATGCAGTTACGCAGCCACATGACTCCGCATGATTGACAGAAGGGAGGCGGGCCACGCATGGTCTCCGCCGATCACAGAGCAGGTCCCGTAGGCTTCAATGCCGTCGACACGTCCGCCGATCCGGGCGGCCTGATCCGGTTCCTCGACGCAGCCAATACCACTACAGGGCTGACCGCGGCCAAACGCGCCCTACTGGAACAACTTGCCCTCGGGCGAGTGCACGCCGCCCTGGACGTCGGCTGCGGTCCCGGCATAGACATAGCAGAGATGGCGCGGCTCATGCCGGACGGCGCTCACATATCGGGTGTCGACATCAGCGAGACGATGATCGCCGAGGCACGTCGGCGCACCGCCAGCCTGAGCACGAGGGTTTCGCTGCGGACCGGTGACGCCGCCGACCTGCCCTACCCGGACCAGGCATTCGACGTCTGCCGGGCGGCCACCGTCTTGCAGCACGTCCCGGACCCGGCGCGCGTCATTCAGGAGATGGCCCGCGTGACCAGGCCAGGCGGACGGGTAGGGGTGCTCGAATTCGACCAGGAAACGGCATTCGTCGATCACCCCGACATTGAGACGACCCGGATCATCCTCGACACGTTCGCCGGCGCCATGGTCCAGGGCCCCATTGGACGGCAGATGCCGCGCCTGCTGCGGGCCGCCGGATTGACCGACGTGACGGTCACGCCGGGGGTGAACCTCGGCAGCCCGCAATTCTTCCGGGCCATCCTCCACGATCATGTGGCGCGCCTGCCAGACAAGGGCGTCCTGACCAGCCAGCGAGCCTGTCAGTGGTGGGCAGAGCTGGACGCATGGGCACAAGCAGGAGACTTTCTCGGCGGTGCGGTCGTATTCGTCGTGGCCGCCAGCCGCCCTCGCTGAGACCTCGCTCTGGCCCGCCCGCGTGGAGCTACGCCCCAACGGGATCGACGCTTCGGTGATTCCGGCGCATCCGCAGGTACGTCCCGGCGGCGACCGTGATCCCGACCGCGGCCAGGCGGGGCAGGCTGTACCCGGCGAAGCTGACCGCCTCGCCGCGGAGGAATCCCCCCGTGGCCAGGGCCAGCGCGGTCACGGTGGCGGCGATGGCCACGGTGCGGCTGCCGCGGGCCGTTGCCACGGTGAGCAGCGCGAACAGCACCGCCGGAAGGAGCAGCGGGTCGAGGCTGAAGAGCAGGTATACGGCCAGGATCCCGGCGAGCGCACCGACCGGCTTGCGCCGCCGTAGCAGCAGGGCGAGCACGGACTCGACCAGGGCGATGGCCTGGAAGAACGTGTGCGTGGAGCCGCGTCCGCCGTCGGCGTGCAGGGCGATCCACAGCGCCCCGTACAACGCGATGACGACCGGGGCCGTATACAGCACCATCCGGGGCCAGGTGGACGATCGGCCGCGGGCAGCACCGTCCCCCGTGACGGTGCTGCCCGCAGCCGGGCCGGACGTGCGCATCAGGCGTCCCGACAGGTGATCACCAGCGCTGCCGCCGCGATCGCCGCGACGGCGTAGGCGGTGGACGCCGTAGCGCTTGGCCAGTTCGCAAACCTCGATCATGTCCCAATGCCTTTCATGCTGGTAGTGACACCTTCGAGGCTGCCCGAACGGCCCGCAAACCGCGTCGGGCCACGGGCTGGACTTTGCCGCCCGCCCGGAGCCTGACGGCGTGGCCGCCGGCCCGCCCGGGGAATGACCCAGGCCCGTCCGCCCGCAGGCTGACGCGTAATCGAGGCGGGCGAGTTACGGTCATGACGTGACCAGCCACGCCCCGGGCGCGGCGGCCGGCCCCGGCCGCGACGGACAGCCGATACCGCGGCCGCCGCTGACCAAGCGGCTGCGGCCGGGGGACTGGCTGGCGATCGACTGCGTGATCGCGGTGCTGCTCGCCGTCGTGTTCCTGGTGGGCTCGACGCGTCCCGCCTACGGCATCCCGATCTGGGTGGCCCACGTGTTCGCCCTGGCCAGCACGCTGCCGGCCGCCGTCCGCAGGCTCTGGCCGCTGCCCGTCCTCGGCGTCGTGCTGGCCGGATCGGTCGCCGCGATGGCCATCGGCACCGGGAAGGATCCCTCGGTGGTGGTGGCGCTCGCGCTCTACCTGGTGGCGTTGCGCTATCCGCGGCGCACGTCGGCTGCGGTCCTGGCCGGGGTGTTGGCGGCGACGGCGGCCGGTACGTGGCGGGCGGCGCGGCGCTGGCCTACAGCGGGGCCGGCACGGTGGCGGCCCGTGTGGTGGGCGAGGCTGTCTTCCTCGCCGCGGGCTGGGCGATCGGGATCGCGGTGCGCGAACAGCGCGCCTATGCCGCCGGCCTGCGCGAACAGGCCGGACGGCGAGTCCAGGCCCAGCTGGCCGAGGCGCGGCGCACCGTTGCCGAGGAACGGCTCCGGATCGCCAGGGAGATGCACGATGTGGTCGCGCACAGCCTAAGCTTGATCGCCATGCAGGCCGGCGTGGGCAACTACGTGGCCGCCGCCCGCCCGGAGGAGGCGGCCCGGACCCTGGCCTCGATCGAGGCTACCAGCCGCGCCGCGATGCGGGAGATGCGTCGGCTGGTCGGCGTCCTGCGCGACGACCAGGCCAGCCCGGAGCTGGCGCCCGCGCACGGCCTGGCCGATGTGGGCCAGCTCCTCACCGGCACCGCGGACGCCGGGGTGCGGGTCCAGCTGGAAATCCGCGGCAGGCAGCACCCGGTTCCGCCCGGCGTCGACCTGGCCGCCTACCGGATCGTCCAGGAGGCCCTCACCAACGTCGTCAAGCACGCCCAGGCCACCGAGAGCCGGGTCGTGGTGACCTATGCCGACGACGCGATCTGCCTGGAGATCACCGATGCCGGCCACGGCGCACCCGCTGACTCCGTCACCGCCAGCGCAGGTCACGGCATCGCCGGGATGGCCGAGCGGGTCAGCTTGTTCGGCGGGGACTTTCACGCCGGGCCGCTGCCTGGGCGGGGCTTCCGGGTCGCCGCCCGGCTGCCGCTCGACAGCGCGCCGGGTGAGGGCAGCGCATGATCCGCGTGCTCGTCGCCGACGATCAGGCCTTGGTGCGGGGTACCGTCCGCTTGCTCGTCGACACCGCCCCTGACCTGGAGGTGATCGGCGAGGCGGCGACCGGCGCCGAGGCGGTCGAGATCGCTGCCGAGCGCAAGCCGGACGTGCTGCTGATGGACATCCGGATGCCAGGGATGGACGGGATCGAGGCCACCCGGCAGATCACCGGGTCCGGCCAGACCGCCGCGGTGCGCATCCTCATCCTGACCACCTTCGACCTGGACGAATACGTCTACGCCGCGCTGCGCGCGGGCGCCAGCGGCTTCCTGCTCAAGGACACCCCGCCCGCCGACCTGCTGACCGCGATCCGGATCGTGGCCGCTGGCGACGCGCTGCTGGCCCCGGCGGTCACCCGGCGGCTCATCTCCGAGTTCGCCCGCCGCCCTGAACCCGGCCAGGTACCTGCCGGGACCCTGGAAGGCGTTACCGACCGGGAGCGCGAGGTCCTGACCTTGATCGCCCGGGGCCTGTCCAACGCGGAGATCGCGCGGGCCCTGCACGTCACGATGGCCACCGCCAAGACCCACGTCGGCCGGCTGCTGGCCAAACTCGGCGCCCGCGACCGGGCTCAGCTGGTCATGGTCGCCTACGAAACCGGCCTGGTCCAGCCAGGATAGCCAGGCGGTGAACCCGGCCCGTCCGGCGAAAGGTCAACACCATCATTCACCTCGGCCGTGAGTTGACTTTGACGTAACGTCAACTTCTATCGTCGATATTCTGCCCGATGCTGCTGATCGGCCCACGCGCGGGAGGAAGCCGTCGCCGAGGCGCCCGGGTAAGCCCGGCGTGGATTACCCCCGACCAGGCCCATGCTCCAGGTCGCCAGCCGGGCCGAGCTGAGCGCGAAACTGTTTCACGAGCACATCGCCCCGCAGCTCGGCACCCGGCAGCTCCGCGAGTTCGGTGCGGCCGAGCTCGTCAGCTGAGTGTCACTGCCGGGCGGCCCAGTCGGCGAGTCGCCTGCCTACCGCGTGCGGGCCGCCCTAAACACCACGCGCCGGAATCTAAGTAGCCGCTGGGCCAGATAGTTAGGCGCGGCCCGGCATCTGGTCTCGGGGTCCGCCCGGCTGATCGTGGTCGATGACGTCGATCGCGGCGGGCCGGATGCGGTGGAGGTACTTGCGGTCGTTGCCGCCCGCTGTGGGGCGGCCGCTACGGCGGTGATAGCCACGGCCGTGGCGCCGTTGGAATTGGGACCAGAGCTGCGACTCGGAGGCCTGAGCGAGCAGGACCTGGCCGCAGCGCTCGGCGGCGTCGACGCCGAGGCTGGCCATGCGCTGTGGGTAGCGTTGCGAGGGCTGCCTGGGGTCGCGCGGCCGCTGGCAGACGAGCTAGCCGACCTCGGCGAACACGACGACCCGGTGGTCCACCTGGCGTTGCGAGCGCCATCGACGGCGGCCTTCCTCGACGTCGACACCAACCTGATCCGTCTGCTCGAGGCAGCCGCCGGCCGCGCCGCGGACGACGGCCCCCGGGCCCGGGTGCTGGCCAGGCTGGCCCGCGAGCTGCTCGGTGACGCGTCGGCGGCGGCCCGGCGGCGAGCCCTGGCCGACGAGGCCCTGCGGCTGGCCCGCCGGGCCGCGGATCCGGGCGCGCTGGCGGATGTCCTGGACGCCCGGCTGCACGCCCTGTGGGATCCGGACGGCGCGCAGGACCGGCTGGACGCCGGGTCGGAAATCGTCGGCCTGGCCCGGGCCGCCGACGACGACCGGCGGGAACGCCAGGGCCAGTTCTGGCGGTTCGTGGCCTTGATGGAACTGGGCCGGGTGGCCGGAGCCGAATCGGCGTTGGCCGCCTTCGCTCAGGAAGCCGCCGTGGCCGGGGACACCGAGGCCACGGTCATGGTGACGGCCCGCCACGCCATGCTGGCGATCTTGCGAGGCCGCTTCGACGATGCCAGCCAGCTGATCGAAGAAGTGGCCAGAGAGGCACGCCGGGCCCGGATGGCGGACACCGAGGCGATAACCAGGACGCTGACCGAGGCGGTGGCCGCCGAGCGGGGCCCCAGCACCGGCCGGGAGTCCCGAGTGGAGGAACTGCTTACCGCGGCCAGGCGGCAGCCAGGGCACCTGTTCGAGGCGACGGCGGCGCGGATTCTGGTATCGCTTGGCCGGGACGCCGAGGCCGGCGCCGAGCTTGACCGCCTGCTCTGCCGGGCGCTGGCCGGCTCGGGTCCCCGCTGGCTGGGGGCGATGGCCGATCTGGCGGTCGTGGCGGCCGGTGTGCGCAACACCGCGGCCGCCGCCCGGCTTCTCCAGGCCCTCGACCCGTACCGGGGACGGCTGGTGGTGTGGGCGGGTGCCAACATCACCTGGGGCCCGGTGTCGCACTACCTCGGGCTGCTCGCGGCCGCGCTGGGCAAGACGGAAGACGCGGTCCGGTACTTCGAGGAGGCCATCGAGCTCGAGCAGCAGATCGGTGCCCTGCCCTACCTGGCGCACAGCCTGAGCGGCCTGGCCGGCGCTCTGGCTGTCCGAGATGGCACCGGGGAGGCCGGCCGCGCGTCCGAGCATCGCCGTCGGGCCCGGCAGATCGCGCAGCGGCTGGAGATGACCGTGCTCCTGGAACGTCTGGTTCCCCCTGCCGATGAGTGGACGCTGGCCCGGGATGGCCAGGACTGGCTGCTGGAGGCGGGTGACGAGCGCGCCCGGCTGCGGGATGCCCGGGGCCTGCACTACCTGCGTGCCCTGCTCGCCGCGCCCGGCCGGGACATCCGCGCCCTGGACTTGGTGGCCGGAGGAGCCGGGCTGGCCGGATCGGGGATGGGCGCGGTCCTGGACGGCGCCGCCCGGGCTGCCTACCGGCGCCGGCTCGATGCCCTCAGCGAACGGCTTGACGCGGCCGGCCGGGCCGGGGATCCTGTGGCCACGGAGCAGATCGAGGCTGAGCGGCGCGTGCTGCTGGCCGAGTTGCGCCGCGCGTCCGGCCTGGGCGGCCGGGACCGCGTGGTCGCCCCCGAGGCCGAACGGGCCCGGGTCAACGTCACCCGCACGCTGCGCGCCGTGATCGAGCGGGTGGCGCAGACTGCACCGTACGCCGCCGCGCACCTGCGGGCCTCGGTCCGCACCGGCGGGGCTTGCCGGTACGAGCCCGCGCCCGGCGGCCCGACCCGCTGGCACGTGTGAACCGCGCGCCACGCGTGTCAACTGCCGCCTCGCTCCCCATTGCCTGCCGGGACGGCCGGCAGGATGTTGTTGTTGATGCGGAAGAAGTTGTCGGGGTCGTAGGCCGCCTTGATCCAGGCCTAGGCCAGCCGGGCGTAGTTGCCGCCGTACGCCGCGCGGACCCGGTCGGGGCCCTCGTCGGCTGGGATGAAGTTGACGTAGCCGCCGCCGGCCCAATCGCGCCGGGCCGCCTGCCGGGCGCCCCGCGCCCATGCGATGTGCGGCCCGGGCGGGCTGCCGGGCGCCCACTGCGCGTTGATATCGAGGTGGTAGGCCGCGTCCCGGTACCAGAACGCGGTGGCGTCTGCGGGCACCCGCCCGGCGGCGCCGCTCATCCGCTTGAGGATGATTGCCGACAACGGTGACGGGGCATCGGCGGCCGTCGCGACGAGTTCGCCGATCGTCTGGTCGTCCAGGTCGTGCAGCCATTCCGAGGTGTAGTAGTGATGCATGGCAGGCCGGTTGAACCCATCGACCAGCCGCTGTACCTCCTGGTAGGACATCGCCTTGGTCAGGTCGAGGACGGGCTGGCTCGCCGCGAGCAGCGGCGCCAGTGCCCGGACGGCTTCCTCGGCGGCGCCGAAGTAGACCGGGATCAGGCCGACCACCCGCTGCCCGCACAGGTGCTCGGGCACGAACGGCGCAGGCGGCGCGGTCACCAGCCCATAAGGCGTAAATCAGCGCCGAACGATCCGTACGGCACGCCCTTGCAGATGTCCCGCCGACGATGAACCAGCCGCCGGCGCCGGGAGCGGTGTCGTAGACCAGCGGGCCGGCCCGGGAGCTGGCCTGGAACGCGACGTCGCGGACGCCGCGCATGGCGCCGATCGGGGTGGATCCGGCCGGCATGCATCCTGGTAGGCCGGCTTGGCGACCGAGCCGGAGGCTGGAGCTCGAGCCACGGCCCGTTCGGCTCGATAGAAAGGCGCAGGTAGACGGAGGGAAACCGGCGGTGGCACGGTCGCGGTTCCCCCGGATCCCGGGCCAGGGCCGCCAATCCTCGCTTATCCTCGGGAGTTCACCGGAACCGAACCCCGTAGACGGGAGGACCGCTCTTGATCGCCGCAAGCGCTCCGCTGGCTGGCCTGGACCACTGGGCGCGCGGCCAACTGCTGGAGATCGTGCTGCTGGTGCTGGGGGCGATCCTGCTGACCCGGCTGGCCGAATGGACTCGCGACCGGGTCGTGGCGCGCATCGACCAGAACGCCCGGGAGACCGATGAGCTGGTGCGCTCCGAGGCGGCCAAGCACCGCCACGTCGTGGCGCAGGTCGCCACCTGGGCGTTCCTGGCGGTGGTGTATCTCGTCGCCGCCGTGCTGGTGGTGCAGCGGCTCGGCGTCCCCCTCGCGGGCCTGGTTGCGCCCGCCGCCCTGCTCAGCGCGGCGCTGGGGTTCGGCCTGCAGCGGTTCGTCCAGGATATCGGGGCCGGTTTCTTCATCACCGCCGAGCACCAGTACGGCTTCGGCGACGTCGTCCGGATCTCGGTCACCGGGGTAACGGAAGCGGCCGTCGGCACGGTCGAGGACGTCACCCTCCGGGTGACCCGCATCCGGTCCGTCACCGGCGAGGTCATCACGACCCCCAACGGCCAGATAACCCAGGTGACCAACCTGTCGCGTGACTGGGCGCGGGCGGTCATCGACGTGCCGGTCCCGGCGGCCGTCGAGGTCAGCCGGGTCACCGACATCCTCAAGCGCGTCGGCGAGGAAGCCTGGAACGACGACGGGCTGCGCAAGATGATGCTCGATCCGCCCAGCGTGATGGGCGTGGAACGGATCGAGGTCGATACGTTCTCGGTGCGCATGGTGGCGCGCACGCTGCCCGGCATGCAGTTCGACGTCGGCCGGGAACTCCGCGCCCGGGTCGCGTCCGCCTTCCGCGCTGAGGGCATCAACGTCTCCGCCGACCTCGACACCGGCCGCGCGACCGGCGCCTCATGAGCCGCCTCATGGGTAGGCGGCCCCGGACCTCGACCGTCGTCCTGACCGTCCTGTTCCTGGCCGTGCTCGCGCTGTACATGGTGGTGAGCCCCCCCGCGGCCGCCCCAGCGGCAGCGCCCCAGCCTGCCTCCGTGCCGTCCTCGTCCAGCCCCGCCCCGGCCACCGTGTCACCAAGCCCGTCCCGCACACCGCATCCGAGCCGCTCGGCCACGCCGTCTCATTCGGCCACGCCGACCCCCTCGGTCACGCCGACCCTCTCGGTCGCGCCGGCCTCCTCACCCTCTGCGGTGTCCGGCTCGCCCGGCCCGTCGCCCACCCCTAGCTCGCCTTAGCGTCCGCGCCCTTTCAACCCGGCCGCCCGACCTCAGCTCCGCCCGGCGAGCAGCTTGATCAGGCGCGCGGCGTTGGGCGAGCCCAGGCCGGAGGCCGGGTCCCAGCCGGGGCCGGCCTGATAGCCGGTGAACAGGGACACGTCCCAGCTGTTGTTGCCCGTCGTGACGTCATGGAAGGCGTGGTGGTAGCGCGGGCCGGCCGCGATCGCGTACAGCGCCGGGTTCAGCGGGCCGAGCCGGCGCCCGGCCGCCTGATCGGCGAGCGCCGCGATGGCCGCCCACTGCGGCGTGCCGGCGCTGGTGCCGCCGAAGACGGCGAACGTCTGCAACCCGAAGTTGCACTCGGAGCAGACGCCCAGCACGCCGCCGTAGACGTCCGCGTCGTAGGCGACATCGGGCACGCCGCGGAAGCGGCTGCCGGTGTGCGCGGCGTGCTGATAGGACGGCTGCGGGTAGACGGTGCTGAAGCCGCCGCCGCCGGCGCCGAAGTCGGGGTTCTCGTCGGAGTTGTTCCACACGGTCTCGGCCTGGTAGGCGCCGGTTGTCAGGCTCGCGTCCAGGTGGGTGCCGCCGACCGCCGTGACCAGCGGATCCGAGGCGGGCGTCCCGACGCTGTCGAAGAAGGCGCCGCCGACGCAGCCCCCCTGCGCCGCGCCGGAGTCGCCGGCCGCGGCGAACATGGTCATCTTCTCCCTGCTGGCCAGAACGAACGCCTGGTGCTGCGCCGAGAAGAGGCTGGGCTCCATGCACGTCTCGCCCTCGCCGAAGCTCTGGGACAGCACGTCACCCAGATGGTGATCGGCCACGTACTGCTGCGCGAACAAGATGTCAGCATCGTCGTCGCTCTGGGCGAGCACCAGGTCGATGGTGGCGCGCGGGGCGATGGCGTGCGTCCACTCGATGTCGAGGGAGGTTTCGTTGGTCCAGCCGACCTGGTCGGTGCTGGTGGGATCGAACGTCGGGCAGTGGCGGCCCGGGCAGATGATGTTGAGCGCGACCCGGGGGAGCCCGAACGTCGAGTCGAATTCCGCCACGTCAGTGCGAATCGTGGGATCCCTGAAGGCGTCGATGATGACGACCGTCCGGCCCGCGCCGGTCAGGTTGCCGGGGATGCCGTACGCCGCCCGGATCTGGGCCGGCCCGTAGCACGGGTCGGACGCGGTGGCGGACTGGCAGGAGAACCCGCCCGACCGGTCGGGCCCTGCGATCTTGTGCACGAGCGGTCCGCTGCCCATGTCGACCGCGGGTACCATCCGGCCGCCGGGCGGAGCCGTCGCCGTCGCCGCGGCCGCGCCGGCGCCGGCCAGGGACACCGCCGGCAGCGACGCCATCGCGGCGAGGCCGGCCCAGGCGGCCAGTGAGCGGATTGCCGTACGTGACCCCACACTCGGTCCTTTCGGAAGGGTTCGGGCTGATAAAGTCCTGGTCACAGCGCGCATGACCAGGGCGACTGATTGTACGCTGATGCCTGCGGATAACGACGGAGGAGGCCTGTCCGGTGGCTGCGGCCGATGACTGGGTGGCGCGCACGGCGGCTCAGGTGCGCGCGGAGGGCGAACGCCGGCATCCCGGCGAGGTCCCGACCTGCGCGTCGGGGATCAGCCCGTCCGGGCCGGTGCACCTGGGGAACCTGCGCGAGCTCATGACCCCGCACCTGGTCGCGGACGAGGTGCGGCGGAACGGCGCGCCGTGCCGGCACATCTTGTCCTGGGACGACTACGACCGGCTGCGCCGGGTTCCGTCCGGGTACCCGGAATGGCTCGCCGAGCACGTCGGCCGCCCGCTGACCGGCGTGCCGGACCCGGGCGGCTGCCACGAGAACTTCGCCGCGCACTTCAAGGCGCCCTTGCGCGACTCGCTGGACCGCCTCGGGATCCAGGTCACCGAGATCAGCCAGACCGAGATGTACACCTCCGGCGCTTACGCGGCGCAGATCGTGCTCGCGATGCGGCGCCGGGCGGACATCGGCGCGGTCCTGGCCAGGTACCGCACCAGGCGCGCGGACGCCGACGACGACGACGAGCCGCTGGCCGGTGAGTACTACCCGTTCCGGCCGTACTGCGCGGCCTGCGGCACAGACGACACCACCGTGACCGCCTTCGACGACGAGACCACCGAGATCACCTACACCTGCGCCTGCGGCGCGGTGGTGGGACCCGTCCCGATCGCCGGCGTGGCCGGGAAGCTGGCCTGGAAGGTCGACTGGCCGATGCGGTGGGCCTACGAGCACGTGACGTTCGAGCCCGCTGGCGTGGACCACGCCTCGCCCGGGTCCAGCTTCACCGTCGGCGGGGAACTGGTGACGGCGATCTTCGGCGGCGAGATGCCGCTGCACTTCGGGTACTCCTTCGTCGGCACCAGCGGGTCGTCGAAGATGAGCGGGTCCCGGGGCGGCGCGCCGACACCGGCCGACGCGCTGGAGATCTTCGAGGCTCCGCTGCTGCGCTGGCTGTACGTGCGCAAGCGGCCCGAGCAGTCCATCACCCTGGCCTTCGGCGCCGAGGTCGTCCGGGTCTACGACGAGTGGGACGCGCTCAGCCGCCGGGTCGCCGAGGGCAACGCCGACCCGGCCAGGTACGCCGAGTTCGCCCGCGCGTCCGGCACGTCGGACGGCCCGCTGCCGGTCACGCCGCGCCCGCTGCGATTCGCCACCCTGGCCTCGGTGGCCGACATCACCGCGGGCGACGAGGCGCAGATGCTGCGGATCGTGCGGGACCTGACCGCCGGCGATCCGGTCGGGAGCCTGGACGAGGTCCGGCCGCGGCTGGACTGCGCGCAGGCGTGGGTGACCGGTTACGTCCTGCCGGAGGACCGCACCCAGGTCCGCGAGCAGCCCGACCACGACAGGCTCGCGGCCCTGGCCGAACCCGAGCGCGACGCCATCAGGCTGCTGATCAAGCACATGGCGGATGACTGGTCCCTGGAGGGCCTGACCACCCTGCTGTACGGCATCCCGAAGCTCCAGCGCGGGCTGCCTATCAGCGCCCCGCCGACCAAAGAGCTGAAGGACGCCCAGCGGATCTGGTTCATCCTGCTGTACGAGCTGCTCATCGGAAAGGACACTGGCCCGCGGCTGCCGACGCTGCTGCTGGCCCTGGGCCAGGACCGGATCCGCTCGCTCCTCGTCCCCGGGTAAGGGGTGCCGGCCGGAAACATGTCACCGGCCGCTGACGAGCATGCGGTAGACGGAACGGGATAGGAGCGGCACCCTGGCTTGGTGGGCAGGCTGCGTGAGCGCGAGCGTGAGCTGGCGGCGGTCGGGGAGCTGCTGGAGCACGGTGGCGGGGTGCTGCTGATCGAGGGCCGGGCTGGCATCGGCAAGACCTCGCTGGTCGAGGTGGCCTGCTCGCGGGCGGATGAGCGTGGCCACGAGGTGGTGCGTGCGCGGGGCTCGGAACTGGAGTCGGGTTACGCGTTCGGGGTGGTACGCCAGTTGTTCGAACGGCGCCTGGCGGCTGCCGGGGAAGGCGAACGTGCGGCGCTGCTGGCCGGTCCCGCCGCGGCGCTGCGGCCGCTGCTGGCCGGCGAGGTCTCCCCGCAGCCTGCTGGCGATAGTTCGTTCGCGGTGTTGCACGGCTTGTGCTGGCTGGTGGTCAGCCTGGCGGCCCACCGGCCGCTGCTGATCGCCGTTGATGATGCGCATTGGGCCGATGAGCCCTCGCTGCGCTGGCTGGCTTACCTGGCGCCGCGGCTGGAGGGGCTCGCGGCGGGCATGCTGGTGGCGCTGCGCCAGGGCGACCCGGCGGCGCTGAGTGCCCCGCTGGCGGCGGTGCGCGCGCAGGCAGCGGTGCTGCGGCCGGCGCTGCTGAGCGGGCCAGCGGTCAGTGCCGTGGTCCGCGCGGCGGCCGGCGGCGAGGCCAGCGATGAGCTGTGCGCGGCGGTGTACGCGGCCAGCGGCGGTAACCCGCTGTACCTGGCCGAGCTGCTCCGGGCGGCTGAGCTCAGCGGCCGGCCGGTGGCCGCGCTGGAGCCGGCTGAGCTGCTGGCTGGAGGGCTGGAGGGAATCGCGCGGCGGGTGATCACCCGGGTAACGGGCCTGGGTCCGGGCGCGCTTGACCTGGCGCAGGCGCTGGCCGTACTGGGGGACGGCGGGGAACTGCGGCACGCGGCGGCGATCGCGGGCGTGCGGATGCCCGCCGCCGCGCGGCTGGCCGGGGGCCTGGTCCGGGCCGAGGTGCTGGCGGCCACCGAGCGGCCGCGCGGCGGCTTGCCCGACGCGCGCGCTCCGGCAGGCACCGAGCGGCCGCGCGGCGGCTTGCCCGACGCGCGCGCTCCGGCAGGCACCGAGCGGCCGCGGTTCGTGCACCCGGTGATCCGTGATGCGCTGGAGGCGTCACTGGACGGCGCCGGCCAGGACCTCGCTCATCGTCGCGCGGCCCGGCTGCTGCACGCTGACGGGGCGCCGCCGGGGCAGGTGGCCGCGCATCTGCTCCGGGTGGGGCCGGCGGGTGATGGCTGGGTGCTGGCGCGGCTGCGGGAAGCGGCCCGGGCGGCGATGGACACGGGCGCGCCGCAGACGGCGGCGGACCTGCTGGACCGGGCACTGGCCGAGCCGCCGCCAGCTGAGCACCGGGCTGAGGTCTTGCGGGAAGCAGCTCGCGCGCAGGTGACCGCGGGGCGGCAGAAGGCGTTCGTGCTGCTGGAGGAGGCGCTGCAGCTAGCCGCCAGCCGGCCAGAGCGCGCCAGGGTCGCGCTGGAGGTCGCCGAAGCGTACGCGGCGTTGTTCCGGTGGGTGGACGCGGTGGACGTCCTCGAACGGGCCCTCGCCGAGCTCGATGGAGCGGACCCCGAGCTCGCCGCCCGGCTAGAGGGTGAGCTGGTGGTGTGCGGCCTGCATGACGCGCGCCGCGCGGACCGGGTCGCGCCGGTGCTCGCCCGGCTAGGCTCCCGCCGCCCGCAGGCCGCCAGCGAACCGGTGGCCGTCGCGCAGGCGATGGCGATGCTGCTGGCGGGTCGGCCAGCCGGCCAGATCGCGGCGCTGCTGGAGCAGGCGCTGGAACGCGCCGGCCCCGATGCCGGGAACTGGGATACGCGGGCGGCGCTGCTGTGGGTGCTGGTCGTGGCCGAGCGTTTCGGCACGGTCGAGGAGTCGCTCGGGCCGATGCTGGACCAGGTGCACCGCCGCGGTTCGGCGCGTGGCTTCGTGGCCGCCTACTCCACCCTCGGCCTGCTCAAGCTGCGGCTCGGCGCGCTGGATGAGGCCGACGCGGCGGCCCGGGTGGCGCTGCGTGTGCTGCAGGAAGGCGACTTCGCGCCCGGGCTCGGATTCGCCGCCACCGTCCTGTCCGATATCGCCGTCGAGGCCGGCGAACTTGACGAGGCGCAGATGCTGCTGGACCTGCTCCCCCAGCGGGGGTGGCCCGCCGGGGTGGCCACGGTGCTCATCCCGGCGGCTCGCGGGCGCCTGAGGCTGGCTCAGGGGCGGGCCGCCGACGCGCTCGCCGACTTCCGCGCCTGCCAGGCGTTGTTCGGCGCCGACGTGTGGGGCATGCCGATCCGCGAGACGGGCTACGTTCATGCCCGGTCGGGCGCCGCGCTCGCGCTTTTGCGGCTGGGCCGGCGCCAGCAGGCACGTCAGCTGGCCGACGCCGAACTCGCCGACGTGCGGGTGTTCGGCGCGCCGCGCGCGCTCGGCATCGCGCTGCGGGCCGCCGGGCTGGCCCGGGGCGGGAACGAGGGTCTCGCCTTGCTCCATGAATCGGCAGCCCTGCTCGACGGCTCGCCCGCGCTGCTCGAACGGGCCCGCTCGCTGGCAGAATTCGGAGCGGCCCGGCGCAGGTCCGGTGAACGCGCCGCGGCCCGGGACCCGCTGGCGCGGGCGCTCGACCTGGCCGTCCGCTGCGGCGCCCGGCCGCTGGCCGCCCGGGCCCGTGACGAGCTCAAGGCCGCCGGCGCCCGCCCGCGGCGTCCGTGGCGCGCCGGGGTGGAGGCGCTGACCCCCAGCGAGCTGCGCGTCGCCCGGCTGGCCGCCGAAGGCCGCTCCAACCGCGAGATCGCCGGCGAGCTGTACGTCACCCTCAAGGCCGTCGAGGGCCACCTCGCCCACGTCTACGCCAAGCTCGGGATCGACGGCCGCGGCCAGCTGCCGCGGGCCCTCGGCACCGGAAAAGACTGAAAAGACTAGGGTGCCGACCCTACGGTGAACCACCATCGCCCGCGCGACGGTAGCGGGCCGCCCCCCGGTAGGCCGCGGCTCAGGCCGCCGGGCGCAGCAGCGTGGCGCGGTGCCTGATCCCGGCCCGGACCCGCGAGTTTCTCGCGTGCCAGGCCTGCCGCCGGGACATGGTGTCCTGAGCCAGGACCAGAGCGCAGCCCGCCGTTCCGGCCGGGCGGAACGAGGAGTACAAGGGCTGCCACACCGAGTGCAGCGCCATGGCCAGACCCGCCGGGGTGAGCGCCGGCCGTGGCACGCCTGGCGGCTGGAGCTGCAGCGCGTGGCAGGTGATCGCGTCCAGGACGCGGGGCACACCGGCCCGGACCTGCCGCGGGGTGTACACGCGTCCCTTGTGCCTCGGCGCGGCCGGCAACGCGGTCGGCTCGTCGCCGGGCCAGCAGCCGGTGAGCATGGCGTAGAGCATCCGGGCCAGGGCTAGGGTGTCGGCGGCGGCTGGGTCGGCGGCGTTCGTCCCGGACAGGGCCGCGTCGATGCCCAGCCCGGTGATCTTGAGGCCGCTCCTGGTGTCCCAGCGCAGCGAGCGGGCGCCCAGGCACAGGTGCGGACGCCCGGCCCGGTGCGCGACGGCCAGGGCGTCCGCGGCGTCGGCGATCATGGCGGCGGCCAGGGCCGGGCTGGGCAGCCCGGACAGCACCAGGTCCTCCAGGTGCGTGCCCCGCGCCCATTCCGACACGATGTACGGGCCGTCGACGCTGAAGTCGGTGTCGTAGATGGTGGCCAGGCGCGAATCGCTCACCCGGGCCGCGGCCTGCACCGCCTCCACCACGCGCCGGGGCACCGGGACCCCGCGGTGCAGCAGGTGGATCGTGACCGGACGGCGCAGCAGCTCATCGGTGGCCTTCCACAGCGGCAGCTGTCCCGGCGCGGTGACCCGCTCGTCGAGGCGGAAACGTCCGCCCAGCCAGATCGCCGGCCCGATCCCGCTGGACGGTACCCCGACGACCCCGACTCTCCCAGCCGTACCAGCTTCCACGGTGACAGTCATGCCTACCCCCTGCTCATCACCAGCAAGTTGTCATGTGCCCCTTTTACGCCACGGAAACCAGGCTCCGCCTCACCCAAACTGGACGATTTTCGCTGCTCGGCCACTAGTAAGGCCCCCTGAGCTGCAAAAACAGCGAAGATCAAGAATCGGATACTTTTTAGTCAACCGCCGGTATCTGTCGGGACGATTGTGCTAAACGCCTCAGTCGGCCGCGCTGGTCAGGAACCGGTCCATGATCCTGACGGCGGACTCCAGGGCGGACAGCGGAATGCGTTCATCGGTGCCGTGGAACATGGCGTAGTAGTCATATCCCTCGGGCAGCACCAGCGGCGTGAAGCCGTAGCAGGTCATGCCCAGCCGGGCGAAGTGCTTCGCGTCGGTGCCGCCGCTCATGCAGTAGGGCACGACGGTGCCGCCCGGATCCTCGCTCAGCAGGGCCCGGGTCATGCTGGCCAGCACCGGGGCGCCGAGCGGCGCCTCCAGCGGGATTTCCCGGTGGGCATAGGCCCAGCTCACCTCCGGTCCGGTGAGCTCGTCGAGGGTGACGTGGAACTCCTGCTCGCGGCCCGGCAGGACCCGCCCGTCGACGTACCCGACCGCCTCGTCCGGGATGACGTTGACCTTGTAACCGGCCTGCAGCATGGTCGGGTTGGCGCTGTTGCGGATCGTGCCGGCCACGAGGGCCGCCGCCGGGCCGAGGTGGGCCATCAGCTCCTCGGGCCCCAGGGCGCCGAAGCCGCCCGGGGGAGCCGGCCGCCCGGCCGCGGCCGCGATGGCCTCGACCGCGGCCTGCACGGTCGGGATCAGCCTGACCGGCCAGCGATGCCCGCCGATCCTCGCCATCGCCGCGCTCAGCCGGGTTACCGCGTTCTCCGGGTTCGGCTTGGCCCCGTGGCCCGCCCGGCCCCGGGCCGTCAGCCGCAGCCACGCGGTGCCCCGCTCGGCCGAGGCGATGGGGTACAGCCGCTGCCCGGGGCCCGCGTGAAAGGTGAAGGCCCCCGATTCCCCGATCGCCTCGGTGCAGCCCTCGAACAGCTCCGGATGCCGCTCGACGAGCCACTGCGCCCCGAACTCGGCCGTGTCCTCCTCGTCCGCGGTGAACGCCAGCACGACGTCCCGCCGCGGGCGGACCCCCCGGCGCGCCCACTGGCTGACCACAGCGAGCACGACCGCGTCCGCGTTCTTCATGTCCACCGCGCCGCGGCCCCACAGCACGCCGTCGCGGATCTCGCCGGCGAACGGGGGCACGCTCCAGGACGACGGGTCCGCGGGCACCACGTCGAGGTGCCCGTGCACCAGCAGCGCCGGCGCGCCGGGGTCGCGGCCGCCGACCCGCGCCACCACGTTCGCGCGCCCGGGCGCCGACTCCAGCAGCGCCGGCTCCACCCCCGCCTCGGCCAGCCTGGCCGCCACGTACTCCGCCGCCGGACGCTCCCGTCCGTCCCCGCCGCCCCGGTTGGTCGTGTCGATCCTGATCAGGTCGGCGGCGAACCGGGCGGCCTCGGTACCGGCCGGCGTCATCGGAGCCGCGTCATCGGATTAGGCGCCCCGGGGGAGCAGGCCGGCCGCGCGGTACGCGTCGTCGATCAGGCGCATGGTGGTGACGGCATGGGCCGCCGATGTCGGGACGTCGCCCGTCACCTCGGGCACACTGGCGGCCGGCCCGAGCAGCGCCGTCGCCGATTTCCGCGCGGTACCGAGCACTCCGATTCGCAGCAGGTCCACGTCGGCATCTTAGGGTGGTGGCCTCGGGGGGAAAAAGCGGGGCACACCACGCCGGCCGCTGGGCGTACCCCGGCCTGAGGACGGCGGCGGACAGGCAGTAGCTTAAGGTGATCGTTCACCTTGAGTTAACGAAAATGTTACCTTGTGCGACCATCGGGACCCGTAGAACTCCCTGCGTGACAGGGTTTCCCGCGTCCGGGAGAGGTGAAGCGTTGCGCCATGATCACGGCCGGGTCGCGCTGGTCAGCGGCGGCTCGCGCGGCATCGGCGCGGCCACGGTACGCAGGCTGGCCGCGGACGGCTGGGACATCGGCTTCTCCCATCACGACGATGCCCGGTCCGCCGTCGAAGCGGAGAAGGCCGCCTCGGAACTGGGCGGCCGGGTGCTCGCCGTCCAGGTGGACATGGCCCGGGCCGCCGAGGTCGCCTCCTGGGTCCGGCGCACGGAGGAGGACCTGGGACCGGTGGAGGCCGTGGTGAGCTGCGCGGGGATCACCCGCGACCAGCCGCTGGCGCTGCTGCAGGACGCCGACTGGCGCGCGGTGATCGACACCAACCTGGACGGCGTCTTCCACCTGTGCCGGGCTGTCCTGCCGGCCATGATGCAACGGCAATCGGGACGGATCGTCACGGTCTCCTCGGTGTCCGGTGTGTACGGCGACACCGGCCCATATCCCGAGCGCGGTTCCGGCACGGCCCGGGCCGGGATCATCGGGTTCACCAGGGCGCTGGCCAGCCAGACCCGCCGGTACGGCATCCGGGCCAACGCCGTCGCTCCCGCCGCGAGCAGCAGCGCGAACAGCAGCCGGACCGAGATGACCGCCATCTGGCCGGAGGGACTCGAAGGGGCCACGGCCCGGGTGACCGAGGCCATCGCGCTGCGCCGGTTCGCCAGCGCCGCCGAGGTCGCCGAGCGGGTCGCCTTCCTGCTCTCCCCCGCGGCCGCGGACCTCACCGGCACCGTCGTCGAGGTACCCGGCGGCATCGGCCTGGCGACCGGGCCGTCCCCGGCCGGCTACGCCCAGGCCGAATTACCCCGGACCGGATCACGCCGCGGGCCGGATCATGTCCGGTCGAAGGGCTCGGCGTAGCGGAACGCGCCGCGCACCGACGGCCGGTAAGCGGTGAGCGGCCGGACCTGGAAATGTGGCTGCCAGGCGGCCACCGGGGGGGTGATCTGATAGTCGCGGCCGAGCCGGAACCCGAACCGGCCGTAGTAGCCGGGATCTCCGAGCAGGACCACCAGCGGCTCGCCGAGCGCGTCACCCGCGCCGAGCACGGCGTGCATCAGGGCGCTGCCGACGCCGGCCCGCTGCCGGTCGGGCCGGACGGTCAGCGGGCCCAGGGCCAGCACCGGTACGTCGCTGACGTGTCCCCGCGTGCAGAGCACGTGCCCGGTCACCTCGCCGTCGGGTCTGGTGGCCACCAGCGACAAGGCTGGGATCCACGCCCTGCTCTCGCGCAGCTCGTCGACCAGCCTGACCTCCGGCGCAGCGTGGCCCGGCGCGCCCGGCCGCGCGAACGCGGCGGCCGTGATCGCGCGGATCACCCCGGCGTCGGTCTCCGCTTCCCGTCTGATCAGCACCGCTATACCATCAGCGAGCTCAGGTCGGCCGCGCAACCGAATAACCGGGCCGGTAGCGGGCACATGACGTGAATGTGAGCGTGCCGCCTGCTGACCGGCGGGCCTTCGTGGCCGAACGCCGTGCCGCCAGCACGCACCGGTTCGATACGATCCATAGCCCGCGCTACGACGAGAACTGGGGCGCGATCAGCCCCTCGCACGCGGCGTTCGTGGCCCGGCTGGCCGGGCTGGTCCGCCAGGGCGGCGAGGTGCTGGATGCGGCCTGCGGCACCGGCAAGTACTGGCCCGCGCTGCTCGCGGCCGGCCTCCGGGTCACCGGCGTGGACCAGTCGGCCGGGATGCTGGCCCAGGCGCACCGCAAGCGCTCGGAGGTCCCGGCCCGCGTGCTCGCCCTGCAGGATCTCGCCACCCTGCCCGGCCGGTTCGACGGGCTGCTGTGCGTGGACGCGCTGGAGAACGTGGCCCCCGAGGACTGGCCGGTGGTCACGGCCGGTTTCGCCGTCGTGCTCAGGGAGCGGGCTCCGGCGTACGTCACCGTGGAGCTCCCCGGCGGGCCGCTGCCCCCTCCGCGCGACCCGCGCCAGGTGCCGGGCGAGGTGATCGAAGGCGGCGGTTATCACTACTACCCGTCCCGGCATCTCGTCCGCGGCTGGCTTGAGGCCGCCGGGTTCGCCATCGCCGGGGAAGCCGACGCCGACCCCTACTGGCACCTGCTGCTTACCCGTATGCCTGCGGCTCGGCCAGGTTGACGCGCCGGCCGGCACCGCGCTGACCGGGAACCCGGCCAGCCTAAACAGCGCCCGCCAGCAGCAGGTCGGCGCACGCGGTGGCCAGCAGCCGGTGACCCCCGGCGTTGGGATGAATCCGGTCCGGGCCGAACAGCTCGGGGTCGGCAGCGGCCGGCATCGACCAGGCGTCCAGGCAGAGTGCGCCGCGGGCGGCCGCCTGATCCCTGATGGTGTCACTGGCCTGCCGCATCCGCTGCCGGGCCAGGCCGACCATCCCGGCGGGCAGCGGCAAGATCACCGCGATATCGGGAAGAGTGCAGGTCAGTACCGTGGCCCCAGTCAGGATCAGGCCATCGAGCAACCGGCCGAACTGCTCGCCGAAGCGATCCTGGCGGAAACCGGGCTCGCGGATGTCGTTCATCCCCACGGTGACGCTGACCAGGTCCGGGCCGACCCTCGCGACCAAGGGCAGCTGCTGCTCGAGCACGGCGGTCACGTCCGCGCCGTCCGCGGCCAGGTTGGTCAGCGCGCAGGGCACCGCCGTCCGGGTGCCGAGGATCTCGGCCAGCCGCCGCGCCCAGCCCACCTTCGCCCCGCCCGGCCCGTAGTCGTCCCGGCCAGCCGACAGGCTGTCGCCCAGCGCGACATAGTTTGACCAGCTCAGCACCGTTGCCCCTCCGCGTATGTAGCGGCCCACGTCAACCCCGCAGACCCCCAAGGTAAGCCGGATCCGCGAATGCCGCGGAAATTAACGAAATCCCGGGTGCAACTAAATGGGGGACCGCGGAGTTAATAGTCCGGGGGCTTCACGCGAACGGGGCCGAATACTGATGATCCTATTTCGTTAAATTACAAGGTGCCTGGACCTTGCTGAGCAGCAATAATTACAAAAGGTGATGCCGTGACTACTCGTTATGGCATCACCATGACCCGCGTGCCCGAGGCGGGCATTCCGCTGGGCCGGATCGAGACGCCACGGCTGGTGTACGCGGTGATCGCCGTATGCACGGCCGCCGCCGCGTTCCTGCGCTTCTACCAGCTGACCAGGCCGGGCTACCTGTTCGGCGTGACCGAGTACGACGACGGCGTCCAGTTCGGTGACGCCGTGCGCCTGGTCGGCGGGGTGATCCCGTACCGCGACTTCACCGTGATGCAGCCGCCGGGAAGCTTCCTGGTGATGGCGCCGGTCGCGCTGCTGGCCAAGGTGACCGGCACCGCGTGGGGGCTGGCCATCGCGCGCCTGCTCACCGCGGCCGCGGACACGGCCTGCGTCGCCGTGCTCGGCCTGCTGGTCAGGCACCGGGGCCCGGTGGCCGCGGGGATCGCCTGCGGGATCTACGCCGTGTACCCGGACGCCCTGGTCGCGGCGCACACCTTCCTGCTCGAGCCCTGGATGAACCTGTTCTGCCTGATCGGCGCGCTGCTGGTGTTCGACGGCGACCACCTGGCCCAGGGCAGGCGGCTGGCCTGGGGCGGCGCGGCGTTCGGCTTGGCCGCGGCCGTCAAGCTGTGGGCCCTGGTCCCGCTGGTGGTGATCGGGCTGCTCGTGGCGCGCAGGCCGCGGCGCCTCGGCCTGCTCGCCGCGGGGGCCGTGGCGGGCCTGGGCGCGCCGGTGCTGCCGTTCCTGGCCCTGGCTCCGGCCGGGCTGACCAAGGACGTGGTCGTCAGCCAGTTCGTCCGGGCCAACCTCGCGCATGCGGCGCCGCTGCCGCGGCTGACCAACCTGGCCGGCCTGTCGCTGTTCCCGTCTCTTCCCAGCCGCGTCGGCGTCGTGGCCCTGCTCGCCGTCACGGCCGTGGTGGCCATCGGGTACATGGCGGCCTGCTGGGCCGGTGCCCGGCTGCCCACCGCGCTGGACTGGTACGCCCTGGCCGGCCTGGCGGCGGTCACCGGCATGCTGCTGTGGCCGTATGGCTACTGGCCGCACTACGGCGCGGTGGCCGGGCCGTTCATCGCCCTGGTCCTCGCGCTCCCGGCCGGCCTGCTCCGCCCGGCCGAGCACCGCCATCAGATCCTCCCGCTGATGGCGGCCTGCATGGTCGCGGCGATCGTGATCGCGGCGCTGGGCCTGCGCCAGTTCGCCGCCGAGACCCGCCTGCACGCCCCGACCAGCCTGGCCGCCCAGGCGGACCGGCTGATCCCGCCCGGATCCTGCGTGCTGAGCAATGATCCGTCGCTGACGGTCAGCGCCGGCCGGTTCGTCCCGGCGACCCCGGCCTCACCGGGCTGCCCGGCCATGGTGGACGCCTACGGGACCCTGCTGGCCCCGACCGACGGGCGGAAGATGCTCGCCACGCCCCAGGAGGTGCGCTCGGTCACGGCGCTGTGGTACGCCGGTTTCACGCGCGCGTCGTACGTCTGGCTCGAAACCGGCAGCCAGGGCCAGATCCCCTGGACCCCGGCCCTGTACGCCTACTTCACCAGCCACTTCAGGCTGCTCGGCCTGGTCAACGGGGCCGGCGCGCACGACGTGCCCGAAGGCGGCCTCTACATCCGCCGGTGACCGTCTGCCTCCTTTTTTCAGACCGAACGTACCGATTGGGCGCGATGAGTTCCGGCCCCGCCGCCGGTATGTATTGACGAGTTCGCCGGAATACCCCGGGCGAACCGATCACGAGGGAGAATTCGATGTCAGACAGTCGTGCGGAAGACGAGGCCGCCATCCAGGCCGTACTGGTTGACTCCTACCAGGCGTGGGAGGCTGGCGACGCCGACGGCATGGTCGCCAACTACACCGCGGACGCGACCGCCATCATGACCGGCTCGCTCCGCGACAGCCGTGCTGTGGTCCGCGAGAACATGGCCCTGGCCTTCGAGGGGCCACTCAAGGGCAGCTCGACCTACAACAAGCAGCTCAGCCTCCGCTTCGTCGGCAGGGACGCCGCGATCGTCGTCAGCGAATCCGGCATCCTGTTCGCCGGCGAGACCGAGGTTCCGGACACGGGTAAGGTGAACGCGACCTGGGTTTTCGAGAAGCGGGACGGCCAGTGGCTGATCGCCGCCTATCAGAACAGCCCGGTGCTGGCGCCTGGGCGGTGAACCCTTCCCCCTAACCGGCAGTGACCGCGTGCGGGCGCGGGGGTCTGACGTCGCTGGCCTCGATATTCGAGCCCTGCCGTCGAACGGCGTGAAGCCCCTGGAAAAGTAGGTCTTGACTAGAGATCAACTTCATAGGGGCTTCACGTTGACACCATGGCTCGACGGCCTGCCGGTACCTGCACGAGGGCTTCGTATGGTGGTCTTGATAGGAGCAGAGAAGGGGCGTGGGCGTGACGACGAAGGTAGAAGGCTTCGATCGCCTGGTCGAACCGTTCCGGACGGAGCTGCTGGCGTACTGCTACCGGATGCTCGGCTCGGCTCACGACGCAGAGGACTTGGTCCAGGACACGTACCTGAGGGCCTGGCGGGCGCGGGAGCAGTACGACGAGACTCGCAGCTCACTGCGCACCTGGCTCTACCGGATCGCGACGAACGCCTGCCTGACCGCCTTGGAGGTCCGCGGCCGCCGACCGCTGCCGTCGGGGGTGGTAGCCGCGTCGGACCCGCTCGGGCCGCTCGTCCGGGGAGAGAACGCCGCCTGGCTCCAGCCCTTGCCGGACTCGTTGCTGGACGAGGGCGATCCGGCTAGAGCCGTGATCGACCGCAGCAGCCTGCGCTTGGCGTTCGCCGCCGCCCTGCAGCACCTGTCGGCGCGTCAGCGTGGTGCGCTGATCCTGCGTGACGTGCTCAGCTTCTCCGCGTCCGAGGCAGCGGAAATCCTCGGCACTACCGTCGTCTCGGTGAACAGTTCCCTGCAGCGGGCGCGTACCCGTGTGAAGGAAGCCGGGGTCCGGCAGGAACGTCTCAGCGAGCCGTCCGCAGCCGAGCAGCGCGCCTGGGTCGATCGCTACATGAAGGCGTTCGAGCACGCCGACGTCGAGGGTCTCAAGCGGCTGCTCACCGAGGACGTGCTCATGGAGATGCCGCCGATGCTCAACTGGTTCGCCGGCCCCGGCAACTACGGCCTGTTCATGGAGTGGGTCTTCGGGCAGGCCGGAACGGACTGGCGTCTGAAGGCGGTCGCGGCCAACGGCCAGCCCGGGTTCGCCGCCTATCGGCGCGTCGGTGGCGGATATGAGCTGCACACGCTCCAGATCTTCACCGTCACCGCCGAGGGCATCAGCCGGAATTCGGTGTTCCAGGATTCCGAGGTCTTCGCGTCTTTCGGCCTGGCGGCCGGACTCGACGCCCAGGGACTTGTCAACGCCGGGTAAGGGGATGACAGCTCAGGTAGCAGCAGGGCACGGCGGGTTGGCGGATTTATCCAGGATGGCTCTTCCGGGCAGAACCACACGAGCGGCGTGAGCGGCGGATGGGAGCAGGGCTGGCCGTGGGCTCCCGGGCGCGGGCCTGTCCCGGGGGCATGAGCCTTTGGCCCGGCGCAGATCCCGGATTGCGGAGCGGAATGGCGCGTGGCGCCGCCCGAAGGCCGCGATGGCGCTGGGCGGGACGTGCAGCCGGACGCCCCGCCTGCCCCGGCAGCCTCACCCGCCCCGCGCCCGGCGGGCATCACGATGATCGCGGAGACTTTAATACGGCGGGGAGTAGTAAACCCTCCATGGAAAACGGGCGCGGCACGGTCCCCGGCGGCACAGCGGGCGACAGATCACAGTGAGCAGGTCCGTTCGAGCCTCAGCCGACGCGCCAGATTGCCCGGACCGGCGTGGGACCCGGACAACGCCCCTTTCTTGAGGACGCACACGCCCCGGCGCCTGGCGACACCGGGGCGTCTGCGCTACCCGTCGTGCCTAACCCCGCCGAGGTTCCCCGGGATCGTGCGGGTTCCAGCGCCAGGCCTCGGCGGTGACAGCAGCGGGTCGGGCGGGCTTAGCGCCAGCGGCGCGCTCGAGGCGCCCGCTGCGACTGGGCGCGTGATCAGTTTGACCCGGGCTCGAGGTAGAAGATCACGGCGGACCCGTCGTTGCGCGCGTATCCGCTGACTTCTCCCGCCCCCTGCTGGGGAGAGGCGTTCAGGAACGCCAGGCCGGACGTTACCCCGTCTGGGGCCGGAAATTCCTTGAAGTGCCAGGTCTGGGTCGTGCTCGCGCCCAGACTGCCGGGCGCCAGGTACAGCAGTCCCACGGTGCCGTTATTGCGCGGGGTTACGCTGGCCTGGCCAGGTCCCTGCCGGGCGGGCTCGTTCAGGAAGTCGACGGCCTGTTTGGGGCCAGCGAACTCCCCGGACTCCCAGGTCTGGGTCGTGCTCGCGCCCAGACTGCCGGGCGCCAGGTACAGCAGCCCCGCGCTGCCGTCGTTGCGCAGGGTCGCGGTGGCCTCGCCAGGTCCCTGCCGAGCAGGCTCGTTCAGGAAGATAACAGCGTTCTTCTCTCCGTCGGGGCTGGGGAATTCCCGGGATTCCCAGGTCGGCGCCGTGCTCGTGCCCAGATCGCCGGGCGCCAGGTAGAACAGCCCCGCGCTGCCGTCGTTGCGCAGGGTCGCGGTGGCCTCGCCGCGTCCCTGCCGGGCCGGCTCGTTCAGGAAGATAACAGCGTTGTCCTCCCCGTTCGGGCTGGGGCCAGGGAACTCCCGGAACTCCCATGTCTGATTCGTCATATCTGCACTCCCCTGTTGTCACATGGCGCGCATGCCCCGGTTCCCGGGGCTGGATCATCTCGCACGCCAAGTCCAGTGCGGTCACTATCACGGAGGAGCGCAGCGGCATTCAGATACTGATCGCGGCGAAATCTGGCGGGGCTGCTCCCCTTACGGCGACGGGCGAGCAGCCATTG
>Ga0116218_1000315_pt1 | contig 34069 bp, 32 predicted proteins | sample Sb_taG_2_FD_88966 | JGI IMG/M metagenome (GOLD analysis project Ga0116218, IMG submission 88966) | Peat soil microbial communities from Weissenstadt, Germany - Sb_50d_5_LS metaG | ecosystem: Environmental > Terrestrial > Soil > Wetlands > Peat | place: Germany: Weissenstadt | collected 2010-09-21 | reverse complement strand
CTGTGCCCGGTGCCGGTCGACGTGCACGTCGACGTGCCGGTCCGGCCCAAGTCCTCGGTGGAGGCCGTCGCCTACTTCATGGTCGCCGAGGCCCTGACCAACGTAGCCAAGCACTCCCGGGCCAGCCACGCCAAGGTCGTGGTGGAAGGCCACGGCTACCCCGGCACCCTGACCGTCATGGTCAGCGACGACGGGATCGGCGGCGCGGACATCAACAGCCCGGGCCTGTCCGGGCTGGCCGACCGGGTGTCCGGCGTGGACGGACGGCTGTCGGTGGAGTCACCGGCCGGCGGCCCGACGATCATCGCGGCGGAACTGCCGTGCGGGTAGTGATCGCGGAAGATTCCGTCCTGCTGCGCGAGGGCCTGACCCGGCTGCTCACCGAGTCCGATCACGAGGTCGCCGCCGTAGCGGGCGACGGCGAGGGGTTCCTGCGGGCCGTGGCCGAGCACAGCCCGGACGTGGTGGTGGTCGACGTGCGGATGCCGCCCACGTTCACCGACGAGGGGCTGCGCGCGGCCCTGGTGGTCCGGGACCGCTGGCCCAAGGTCGGCGTGCTCGTGCTCTCCCAGTGGGTGGAGGAGCGGTACGCCACCGAGCTGATCTCCGGCCGCCCGCACGGCGTCGGCTACCTGCTGAAGGACCGGGTGGCCGACGTGGCCGAGTTCCTCGACGCGCTGACCCGGGTGGCCGACGGCGGCAGCGCGCTGGACCCCGAGGTCGTGGCCCAGCTGCTGGCCCGCAGCCGCCACCCGCTGGGCGAGCTCACCCCGCGCGAGCGCGAGGTGCTGGCGCTCATGGCCGAAGGCCGGTCCAACGCGGCCATCGCCGACACGCTCGTGGTCGGCGGCGGCGCGGTCGAGAAGCACATCAACAACATCTTCACCAAACTGGGGCTGGCGCCTGGTGACCGCGACCATCGTCGCGTGCTCGCCGTGCTCCGCTACCTCGGCACCGGATGAACGGGGTATCACGATGACCTTCATGTCCACCACCGGCCAGGCCCCAGTACCCCCGGCCGGACCCCCGGGCACGCTGGAGCCCCTGCGCATGACGCCCGGGCGCTGGGTGGCCCTCGCGGTCGGCGTGCCGGTGGCCCTGGCCCTGATCGGCTGGACCGGCTTCAGCCTCGTCACCTCGGTCGCCCGAGGCAGCTACCCGTTCAGTTACGCGATCCCCGTGCAAGACAGCCAGCTGGCGGTCAACATTAATGCCGGTGACGTCACGCTGCGCGAGGCCCCGGGCAGCAGCACCGCCCAGCTGACCGGAACCGTCCAGTACGGTCTGGTCCGTCCGGGCATTAGTGAGAGCATCACGCCGACCGGCGCCAACATCGGCATGAGCTGCGACGGGATCAACACCGACTGCGGGATGAGCGCCAACCTCGACGTCCCGGCGCGGACCGGGGTCACGTTGTGGAGCAACGGCGGCAACATCACGGCGTCCGGCTTTTCCAGCGGCCTGACGCTGTGGGCCGGCGGCGGTGACGTGAACGTTACCAACCTGGCTGGCGACCTGCAGCTGGACACGGGCGGCGGCGACCTGACCGGCACCGGGCTGACCGGAGCCATCCAGATCGGCGCCGAAGGCGGCGACGTCCAGGTCGGCAACCTGGATAGCACCGGCACCATCCGGATCGACACCGGCGGCGGCAACCTGACCGCCAACGGTCTCACCGGTAACCTCCAGCTCGCCACCGAGGGCGGCGAGGTCGACGCCGGTGGCGTGGCCTCCGAGGTGATAGGCATGAACTCCGGCGGCGGCGACGTCACCCTGACGTTCACCCAGGTCCCGCAGAACCTGCAGATCACCGCCGAAGGCGGCAACGTCACGGTGCTCCTACCGCCGGGCAGCACCACGTACAACATCTCCACCCCCGACACCGCGGGCGGCAACGTCAGCTACCCGTCGTCGCTGTTCAGCTCCAAGTCCCACCACACGATCATCATCGACAGCGGCGGCGGCAACATCGCCGTCAGCCAGGGCTGAGCCGGAGCGAGCTGACCAGGGCGGCGACGTCCGAGGTGCCCAGGTTGCTGGGGACCGAGGCGTAGAACACCGCGGGGGCCTGGCCCGCGCCCCGGTCGACGACTACCACGGCGCCGGCCTCGCTGGTCCAGGCCAGGCCTTCGGCCGCGGCGTCCGGGTAGGTCATCAGGAACGTGACCACCCAGGCCGGATGCCCGCTGACCTGCATCGCGGAGCTGCTCTCGATGGTGCGGTGGTGCCGCAGCCCGGAGTAATAGGCCGGCTCCACCGCGTCGGCCAGACCTATCGTGACCGGTTCGAGGTCGGCGGGACCGGAGTACGCGAACTGCTGGCCTAGCTGGCCCGAGCAGGCGTTCCCGTGCCAGTCGATCGTCGTCCCGCCGACGCTGACGCGCCCGGCCACGGCATGCTCGCCCGCGGTCCAGCTGAACATGGGGGTGTCCAGTACGCCCGGGCAGCCCCGTTGCCAGGGGGAGGAGAGCAACTGGTAGGACAGCCCTGAAGAAGCGTCCCGGACCTGTGCGGAGGCGGACGGCGACGGCGAAGCGGTCGCGTGCCGTGTGTCATGCGCGGTCGCGGTCAGTGCGGCGGGCTGGGCCACCGCCGGCGCCTTGGAGATCTCCTTGACGAACCCGGCGACGAGCAGCAGGGCTGCGGTCGTGACGGCCGTCAGCAGCCACAGCATCGCCGCCCGCCACCGCCGGCGGCGCCTGCGGCGCCGCGCGGCCGCCGGCATCTCCATATTGCCAGGGTAAACGGCACATACCCGGCAAAGAACAGCTAGCCGGGCATGATTACCCGTTTGTTGCCGGTGCTCTCACGCGCCGGCGGCCGCGGGCATCGGCAGCGGCACCGCCTCCTCGGCCCGGACGTCCGCCCGGCCGAACACCAGGTGCACAACGAAGCCGATGGCCAGCGCCACCAGCACGCCCAGGTTGGCGCCCGCCCAGGCCCCGGCCTTACCGCCCAGGCCGAACGGGCTGAGCAGGTAGCCCTGCCAGGTCAGCCAGCTCGCTGACGTGTTGGTCACCAGGCCCCAGCCGATTCCCGTGGCCACCACGACGGCCGCGACCGGAGCCCACCGGATGTCGCCGTAACGGCCGGCCGGGCTGAACAGTTCGGGCTCGGCGTAGTCGCGCCGGCGCAGCGCGATGTCGGCCAGCATGACACCGCACCAGGCCGCGATCGGCACCCCCAGCGTGATCAGGAAGCCCTCGAACTGACCGACGAAGTTGTGCGCGACGAACACCACATAGATGGTCCCCAGCGTCATCACCGTGCCGTCGATCAGGGCCGCCGCGTACCGGGGGATCCGGACGCCCAGGGTGAGCATCGCCAGCCCGGAGGAGTAGATGTCGAGCACCGAGCCGCCGATCAGCCCGAGCACGGCCACGATGGCGAACGGCACCAGGAACCAGGTCGGCAGCAGCGTGGCCAGCGCGCCGATCGGGTCGGCGCCGATCGCCGAGCTCAGCTTGCTGGACGAGCCGGCCAGCAGCAGGCCGAACACCAGCAGGAAGATGGGCGCGATAGAGGAAGCGAACGTGGTCCACCCCACCACGCCCGTCCCGGAGGACCGCCGCGGCAGGTAACGCGAGTAGTCTGCGGCGACGTTGACCCAGCCGAGCCCGAAGCCGGTCATCACGAACACCAGCGCCCCGATGACGGCCTCGGCCGAACCGCTGTGGAGACCGGACACGGTGTGCCAGTGAATGTGGTCCGCCACCAGCGCGATGAACACCACCGTGGCCACCCCGGTCACGATGGTGATCACGGTTTGCATCCGCATGATCAGGTCGAAGCCCATCACGCCGCCGAAGATGGTCAGCCCCACCACGATGATCAGCGCGACGACCTTGGTGCCGTTACCGCCGCCCCAGCCCAGCTGGTGGAATACGGTGGCCGTGGCCAGCGTGGCCAGGATGACCAGCACGGTCTCCCAGCCCACGGTCAGCAGCCAGGAGATCACCGTGGGAAGCTTGTTGCCGTTGACGCCGAACGCGGCCCGGCTCAGCACCATCGTCGGGGCCGAGCCCCGCTTGCCGGCCACGGCGATGAACCCGCAGGCCAGGAACGACAGCACGATCCCGCCCGCGCGCCTGCCTATGCGTGGCCGTGGCCCGGCTTTCAGCCGTCCCACAGCGAGCCGAGCGCGGCGTCCACCTGACCTCTGATCGGGCCGGCCACCGGCAGCAGCGGGAGTGGCGGGGTGGCTGGGCCGGCGGCGGTGTTGTCGCAGGCGGCCAGGGCATCGCGGTGCAGGAAGCGGGTGAGCTGGCCGAAGCCGTGGCGGTCGTCGCGGCCCCGGCGGTGGTGGTGCAACCGCAGCGGCGCGTACAGATACAGGTGGTCGCGGGCGCGGGTGAGGGCGACGTAGAACAGCCGGTGTTCCTCGGCCAGCCCGCCCGGGTCACCGAGAGCCATGTCGCTCGGCAGCGCGCCGTCGATCAGGTGGGGTACGTGCACGATGAGCCATTCCAGGCCCTTGGCCGCGTGGATGGTGGAGATGGTCAGGTAGTCCTCGTCCAGGCGGGGCGGCCCGGCCAGGTCGGAACCGGAGACCGGCGGATCCAGGGTCAGCTCGGCCAGCGCGTCGTGCAGGGACGGCTGGCCTGCGGCGGCGTCGGCGAGGCGCTGCAGGTCGGCGAGCCGGGCCGTGGCGTCGGGGTAGCGGGCGCGGATCAGCGGGTCCAGGATCGTCACGATCGCCCCGGCCTGGGCCGCGGTACCGGGGTCTGGATCGCCCGCGGCGGTGGCCAGCTGGCCGAGGGTGGCGGTCAGGGCGGGCCTGGACCGGGCCGGGACGGCCTCGGCGGCCCGCGGCCAGTCGTCCGGTGCGAGGTCCTGACCGGAAGTGTCCGCGTCCAGCACAGCCAGGACACGGCGGGCGTGGCCGGGGCCGATGCCGTCGTGCAGGCGGAGGAGGCGGAACCAGGCCAGTTCGTCGGCGGGATTGGCCAGGATCCGGGCGACGGCCAGGAAGTCCCTGACGTGCGCCGTGTCGGTGAACCGCAGCCCGCCGAACTTCACGTACGGGATCTTGCGGGCGCTGAGCTCGATTTCCAGGATGTCGCTGTGATGGGCGGCCCGGACCAGCACCGCCTGATCCCGCAGCGCGGCGCCGTCCTCGACCGATTCCAGGACCCGGGCGCAGATCTCCCGGGCCTGGGTGGCCTCGTCATGACAACGGACCAGCAGGGGCGGCACTCCGGGGCCGCGGTCGCCGGTCAGCGTCAGGTTCAGGCCCGGCGCGGACGGGCGGATCAGGTTGGCCAGATCCAGCACGCCCTGCCGGGACCGGCAGTTGCGGTGCAGGCGGACGATATCCAGGTCCGGATAGTCGGCGGACAGCTGCCGCAGGTGGGCCGGGTCAGCGCCACGGAAGCCGTAGATGGCCTGCGCGTCGTCGCCCACGCAGGTCAGCTGCTTGCCGTCGGGCTGCAGCAGCCGCACGATGCTGGCCTGCACCGCGTTGACGTCCTGGTACTCGTCGACCAGGATCGCGTCGAACATGCCGCGCAGCACCGGCCCGGCCGGCTGGTCGGCCAGCGCCGCCTGCCACAGCAACAGCAGGTCGTCGAAGTCCACCAGGTGGCGGGCGCGCTTGCGGGCGGTGTAGGCGCGGAACAGGTCGGCCAGCTGACTGGTGAACGGGACGCACCACGGGAAGCTGCCCGCGAGCACCTCGCTGACCGGCCGCCCGGTGTTCACGCACCGGGTATAGATGTCGGCGCACGTCGCCGCCCGGGGCGCCCGCTGGCCGGACTCGGCGAGGCCGTGGTCCGGGCGCAGCACGTCCAGGAGGTCGGTGGTGTCAGACTGATCGAGGATGGTGAACTGCGGCGGCAGCGAGAACGACTCCGCGTGCTGGCGGATGATCTTGTGCGCGATGGCGTGGAACGTACCGCCATAGATCCGCTCCGGCCCCGCGACCGAGCCGTTCCCGGCCGACGCGGCCCGGGCCAGCATGTCGCTGGCGGCGCGGCGGGTGAAGGTCAGCAGCAGGATGCGGCCGGGCGGCAGGCCCCGGGCATCCCGCAGCCACGCCGCCCGGGCCACCAGCGTCCGCGTCTTGCCGGTCCCCGCCCCGGCCAGCACCAGCAGCGGCCCGCCCTCATGCGTCACCGCCCTCCGCTGCTGTTCGTTCAGGCCGTCCAGAATGTCGCCTTGGTCGAACATGCTTATGAACATAATGACGCCGGCCGGCGGATCCTGTACGCCGCGCCGGCATAAATGCGGTCATCTGGACCGTCCGCCAGGGACTTTGGTCCTTACCTTCAAGTGGCCGTGTTGCCTAGAGTTAGCATGGCGAACAGCCCTACCGGACAAATGCGGTCAGGGCATAGCGGCGAACATCAGGAGTGACGGTGGCAGATCCGGTGGGCGGTTCGGGACTAGGCGAAGAGCCCAGGGCGCCGATCGCAGTTTTCCTCTTGGACGACCACGAGGTGGTCCGCCGCGGGGTTCGCGATCTGCTGGAGGCCGAGCCGGACATCAAGGTGGTCGGCGAGGCCGGCACCGCGTCTTCGGCGCTGGCGCGCATCCCGGCCCTCAAGCCGGACGTGGCCGTGCTGGACGTGCGGCTGCCGGACGGGGACGGGGTATCGGTGTGCCGGGAGATACGGTCCCGGATGCCCGAGGTCGCGTGCCTGATGCTCACCTCGTTCGGCGACGATGAGGCGCTGTTCGACGCGATCATGGCCGGGGCGGCGGGCTATGTGCTGAAGCAGATCCGCGGCACCGACCTGGTGGGCGCGGTGCGCACGGTGGCCTCCGGCCAGTCGATGCTGGATCCGCGGGCGGCCAGCCAGCTGATGGCCAGGCTGCGGGATCAGTCGGCCAAGCGCGACCCGCTGGCCGGCCTTTCCGCCCAGGAGCGCAAGATCCTGGAGCTGATCGGTGAGGGGCTGACCAACCGGCAGATCGGCGAGCGGATGTTCCTGGCCGAGAAGACGGTGAAGAACTACGTGTCGGCCCTGTTCGCCAAGCTGGGCATGGAGCGTCGCACCCAGGCCGCCGCCTACGCGGTGCGCGTGTTCAGCGACCCGCACGACGGCCCAAGTCACGACGAATAGGGATCTCCGAGGTAACCAGTTGGCCGGAGCGGGCTGACCGGGCGATCAGCCGAGGGGGACACGCCATTCCAGCCTGGTCCCGGGCGAGGGCGCGCCTGGATCGGCCGGGGTGAGCCGGAGTTCGCCGCCGAGCTTCTCGGCGCGGCCGGCCAGGTTCCGCAGCCCGCTGCGCCTACCGTTGGCTGGAATGCCGCCCCCGTTGTCGGTGACCTGTACGTTGAGCCACCCGTCCGCATCCACGTCCACGGTCACGTCGACCCGCGTGGCGGCCGCGTGCCGCGCCGCGTTGGACAGTGCCTCACGCAGCGCCGCGAGCGCCTGCTCGGCCACTTCCGGCTTGATCTGGCCGCTCAGACCCGCCCCCAGCCGCAGGGATGGAGCGAACCCGAGCGAGAGGGTCGTCTCTTCGACCAGGTCGACGATGTCCCCGCGCACGTCCGGCTCGTCGGCGGTGGCCCGGGCTTGCAGCGCGAAGATGGTGGCCCGGATCTCCTTGATGGTCTCGTCCATCGAGTCGACCGCGTTGGTGATCCGGCTGGCGACCTCCGGCCTGGTGATCATCGGCATCGTCCCCTCCAGCGACATGCCGGTGGCGTAGAGCCGCTGGATGACCAGGTCGTGCAGGTCACGGGCGATACGGTCGCGGTCCTCGTACAGCGACAGCCGCTCGGCCTCGGCCCGGCTGGTGTCCAGCTCGAGCGCGACTCCGGCCTGGGCTGCGAAGGAGGCCACCACGTCCGCCAGCGCGTGCGCGAACGGCGCCGCGCCGCGGCGGCGCCCGACGGTGAGCACGCCGCGGACGTTGCCCGGCACGCCGAGCGGGAACAAGACCGCGGGCCCGATATGGCTCATCGCATCGCGCGCGGCCGCGGCGACGCGCTCGTCGGAGGCGAAGTCGGCGGAGGTCACCGGCTCGCCGCTGGCGAGCACCTGCCCGGACAGCGACTGCCCGGCCGGAAGCACCAGCCCGCGCGTGGCGTCCGCGCCCTCGCCCTCGGCGTGGGTGACCGTCAGCCGGCGTCCCTCGTCGTCGGGCAGGGCGAGCGCGACCAGGTCGGCGCCGGACAGTTCCAGTATCTGCCGGGTGACATCGGCCAGCACCTCCGTGGGTGCCGACCCGGACAGCAGCCGGGTGGTGACCTCGGCGCTGGCCTGGATCCAGCGCTGCTGCCGGCGAGCCGCCTCGTACAGCCGCGCGTTGTCGACCGCTACGCCTGCCGCGGCGCCCAGCGCGAGCAGCACCGCCTCGTCGTCCTCGGTGAACTCCCCGCCGCCGCGCTTGTTGGTGAGGTACAGGTTGCCGAACACCTCATCGCGGACCCGCACCGGGACACCGAGGAAGCTGCGCATCGGCGGATGCCCGTCCGGGAAACCCGACGAGGCCGGGTGCGCGGCCATGTTGGCCAGGCGCAGCGGCTGGGGATCCTCGATCAGCAGGCCGAGCAGGCCGCGGCCCTCGGGCCAATGGTGGATGTGATGGATTTCGTCTTCGCTCAGGCCGATCGGGATGAACTCGGCCAGCCGGTTGTCCTCGCCGATCACGCCCAGTGCCCCGTAGGTCGCGTCGACCAGGCCGACCGCGGTCTCGACGATGCGCCGCAGCGTGGACTCCAGGTCCAGGCCCGAGCCGATGGCCACGACGGCCTCCAGCAGGCCGCGCATCCGGTCCCTGGTAGCCAGGACGGCTTGCAGCCGTGCCTGCAGTTCGGCGAGCAGTTCGTCCAGCTTTAGGTGCGGCAGCAGCTCCGGGCGACCTGTGCCAGGTTCCACTAGCAGATCCTTCCCGGCGACGACGCACGGTAAGCATAACCGGCCGGTAGTGAGGGCGGAAGACAGGGCTCCGGTTCCGCTCAAGGGCGTCTGCGCGTTCGAACACAGGCCTTACGGCCCGCAGCTGGCAGGCCGTAAGACTCCTGCCGTCCGCGGTCAGCTCGCTTAGTCTCCCCGAAAGGCAAGGGATGACCATGATCGAGACGACAGACGCCGCGCAGATACTGACCGAGCAGGCCGGCTACCTCGTCGGGGTGGCGGGCCGGGCGCCATCGGTGCACAACACCCAGCCGTGGCGCTTCACCGTCAGCGGGGACGCGATCGAGCTGCATGCCGACGTCAGGCGCCGGCTGCGGATGGATCCCGATGGCCGGGAGATGATCATCAGCTGCGGCGCGGCGCTGTACGGGCTGCGGCTCGCGGTGCGTTCGCTCGGCTATCTGCCCGAGGTCGAGTTCCTCCACGGCCCGGACGGGGAGCGGGAGCTGCCGCTCGCGCGGGTCCGGCTGGGCCAGGCCGCGCCCATGACACCCGGCGAGCGGAAGATGCTCATCGCCATGCCGCACCGGCACACGCACCGCGGCCCCTTCGAGGCCGGCCCGCTGCCCGCCGGCCTGCTGGCGCGGCTGCGGGACGACGCCCGCGCCGAAGGCGCGACGCTGACCGACATCGATCCCGGACCCGTCCGCGACCAGCTGATCGCGCTCGTCGCCGCCTCGGGCCGTGACCAGGACCGCGACCCATGGGTGCGGGCCGAGACACGGCGGTGGAGCCGCGGCACCGGCCGTTCGGACCGGGAGGGCGTGCCCGCGCACACCTTCTCCGCCACGCCCAGCCGCGAGGGCGGGAGCCTGCCGCAGCGCGACTTCGACCTCGGCCGCGGCCTCGGCTCGCTTCCGGCCGGCGGTCCGGCCGCGCCCGTGACCGCCGTGCTGTTCACCCCGGGTGACAGTGAGGAGGACTGGCTGCACGCCGGCCAGGCCCTGCAGCGGCTGCTCCTGCGCGCCGCCACCCAGTGGGTATTCGCCTGCCTGAACACCCAGCCGCTGGAGGATGCCGCGACCCGGGCGCTGATCAGGGATCATCTGGGCCTGCCGGGAGCGCCGCAGATCCTGCTGGCGCTCGGCGTCAGCCGGACGGCACGAGCGACGGCCCGCCGCCCCGCGGCCGACGTGATCGGCCGTGACGCACCCCGCTGGCCTCCCAGGGTGGGTTAGGGGGAAAGGTAGAGCGTTCTAGGGCGTTCTAGGGTCGGTTCCGGCCGAGCCGCTCGTGAGCCGTGACCCATTCATCGGCGACGACGGCACCGCCCAGTGAGATCTCGCCGCACAGCACGGTGGCCGCGGCGATCTCGGCGAACTTGCGGACCTGGCCCGGCCCGTAGCAGCCGAGCAGTTCCAGGCACTCGCGCTGGGTGGCCAGCCCGGTGCCGCCGCCGTAGGTGGCCACGATCAGCGCGGGGAGGGTGACGGAGTAGTAGTAGCTCCCGTCGGTCAGCATCTCGGTGTGCAGCAGGGCCGCTGACGACTCGGCCACGTTGGCGATGTCCTGCCCGGTCGCGGTGAACAGGGCCGCGATCCCGTTGGCCGCGTGGTTCCCGTTGGTGTTGACCCCGGCCAGCAGGCCGCCGAGGTTGCTCACCTGCCGGGCCTGGAACATCTGGCCGGGCGCGGTGTGCATGACGCGGCGCACCAGATCGGCCGGTATCGTGACCTCGGCCACGACCCGCTTGCCGCGGGTCCGCAGGATATTGACCTGCGAGCTCTTCTTGTCCGTGGCCAGGTTGGCTTCCAGGTAGAAGTCCCGGACCCCGTCGTAGCGCGACCTGATCCAGTTGCAGGCGTGCAGGGTGGCCTTGCCGGTGAGGTTCTGCCCGGCCGCGTCGCCGGTGGTGTAGTTGAACCGCAAGAACATGAACCTGCTCGCGGAGAACTGCTCGATGTCGTGCAGGCGGCCCACGTGAGTGGTGGCGTCCGCCTCGGCCTTGATCGCCGCGAAGCTGGCCGTCACCCAGTCCCCGAACGCGCGCGCCTCCCGCGCGCTCTCGAAGCCGAAGGCCGGAGCCCGCTGCATGACGTCCGCCATCACGGTGGCCCGCACGCCGCCGGCCGCGTGGACCAGCTTCATGCCGCGGTTGTAGCTCGCCACCAGAGTGCCCTCGGTGGTGGCCAGCGGCACGTAGAACGTCCCGCGGGCATGCTCGCCGTCGACCAGCAGCGGGCCCGCGATCCCGATCGGCACCTGGGCCACGCCGATGAAGTTCTCGATGTTCCCGGCCAGGACCGCGGGATCGAACGAGTAGCGGCCGACATGCTCCGGGGCCACGCCGGCGGCGCCGGCCAGGAACTCCCTGCGCTGCCGCGCCGCCGTCGTGCTGTAGTCGTCATCCAGCCGGGGAACCTCACGCCGCTCCAGCGTCGCCTTGGCCTCCGCGGTCACGATAGCGCTCCGTAGGCGCGGACCAGTTCGTCCTTCAGCACCTTGCCGAGCGTGTTCTTCGGCAGCTCGGCGCGGAACTGGAAGATCCGCGGGCACTTGTAGGCGGCCAGCCGCTCGCGGCAGTACGAGACGAGCTCGTGCTCGAGCAGGACCACCGACGGCCGCAGGATGACCACGGCCATGACTTCCTCGCCGAGCCGCTCGTCGGGAACGCCGACCACCGCGGCCTCGGCCACCGCCGGGTGCGCGTGCAGCACGTTCTCGATCTCGCTCGGGTACACGTTGTACCCGCCGCGGATGATGAGTTCCTTCTTGCGGCTGGCGATGAACAAGAACCCGTCCTCGTCGAAGTAGCCCAGGTCGCCGGTGTGCAGCCAGCCGCCGGTGAAGGCACCGGCGGTGGCCTCGGGGTTGTGCCAGTACCCCTTCATCACGTGCATGCCGCGGGTGACGATCTCGCCCACGTTCTCCGGCCCGGGAGGAACCGGCCGGCCGTCAGCGTCCCAGACCTGGGTCTGCGTCCCCCAGATGGGCTTGCCGACGCTGTACGCACGGCGCTCGCCCGCGCTGACGTTGAAGGTCGTCGTCGACGCCGTCTCGGTCAGGCCATAGCCCTCCAGGATCACCAGGCCGAAGCGCTCCTCGAACGCGTCCAGCGTGGGGGCGGGGATGGACGCGCCGCCGGAGATGGCGATCCGCAGCGAGGACACGTCATAATCGTCCAGGTCCGGGTAGGACAGCACGTCGGCGAACATGGTGGGCACGCCCTCGAAGATCGTGACCCGGTCCCGCTGGATCGCGGTGAGCACCGCCGCGGGGCTGAACCGGGGGATCAGCGACATCGTGCAGCCGAACCGCACGCAGACGTTCAGGATGCTGGACAGGCCGAACACGTGGAACAGCGGCAGCATCGTAATCACAATGTCGTCGGGCTGGACGTCGAACAGGCGGCCCGGGATGTCCGCGTTCATGTACAGCTGCATGTGGGTGAGCTCTGCGCCCTTGGGACGCCCGGTCGTCCCGGAGGTGTAGACGATGACGGCCGTGTCCAGCGGCTGCCGGGTGGCCATCTCGAAGTGCGGCACCGAGACGCCGAGGAGCCGTTCGAAGGGCATGGCGGCTCCCGGACCGCCGGCGTGGCCGACGGCGTAGACCTGGTCGAGGCCGGCCGCTTCGGCTCCCTTCCCCGCCTCGGCGAGGATCCCTTCCCAGGTGATCAGGAGGCGCGCCCCGCTGTCGCCCAGGTGGAAAGCCACTTCCGGGGCCTTGAGCATGACGTTGAGCGGCACCACGATGCCGCCCGCCTTCAGGATGCCGAAGTACGAGATGAGGAACTGCGGGATGTTGGGCAGTTGCAGCGCGACCGGGTCGCCGGGCTTGATCCCGACGGCCACCAGTGAGCCGGCCAGCCGGTCGGAGGCCTGGTCCAGTTGCCGGTAGGTGAGCTGGCCCTCGGCGAACGTCGCCACGGGCCGGTCCGGTGATGAATGTGCGGTTTCGCTGAGGATGACAGCAAGATTGAAACTCACGGCCTCTCCCTTAGGACGTCGGACTAATGGGTCAGTGTTTCCAGCCTCCGCCTAATCCCGTGCTGCCTGCTACGGGCGTTGAGCCTTGCCCGGGGAGGACCTTCGTACCGAATTTCCCGGTCAGAGCCGGCCGGCGAGCCTATGACCGGCCAGGGGGCCGTGACGCGGTCCGTGGCGCCGGGGGGGACCTAAGTCCCGGCACAAACGGTCACCCGGCCCTGGGACGGCCGGAGGGTCTGTTGTGATCTGGATACGTCGGCTCTGGGAGGCTTGGCGATGACCTGCACCCTGCATGTGGCCTGGGACGACCGGCTGGCGGGCTACGACTTCGGCCCGAGTCATCCGATGGCGCCGCTGCGGCTGAAGCTGACCATGGAGCTGGCGCAGGCCCTGGGCCTGGCCCACCTGGACGGGGTGACGGTGGAGGTCCCGGCGGCGGCTACCAGCGCCGAACTCGAGATGTTCCACGATCCCGGCTACATCGGCATGGTCCGGCTGGCCGGTCATCAGGCCATGCAGGGGGACGGCGGGCTGTCCGGCGGGCTGACCACCCGCGCGCTGCTCATGCACGGGCTGGGCACCGAGGACGATCCGCTGTTCCCCGGCATGCACGAGGCGGCCGCGATGGTGACCGGGGCCACGCTGGCCGCGGCCCGGGCGGTCTGGACGTCGGCGGCGCAGCACGGGGCGAGCGTAGCCGGCGGCCTGCACCACGCCATGGCCGGGAACGCCAGCGGGTTCTGCGTCTACAACGACCTGGCCGTCTCGATCGCCTGGCTGCTGAGCCAGGGCGCGGAGCGGATCGCCTACGTCGACGTGGACGCGCACCACGGCGACGGCGTGCAGGTGGCCTTCTGGGATGACCCGCGCGTGCTGACCATCAGCGTGCATGAGAGCCCGGACACGCTGTTCCCCGGCACCGGGCGGCCCGGCGAGACCGGCGGGGCGCACGCCAGCGGGACGGCGGTCAACGTCGCCCTGCCGGCCGGCACCGGCGACGCCGGATGGCTGCGGGCCTTCCACGCGGTGGTGCCGCCGATCGTCCGGTCCTTCGGCCCTCAGCTGCTGGTCAGCCAGCACGGCTGCGACTCGCACCGGGACGACCCGCTGACCAACCTGGACCTGAGCATCGACGGGCAGCGCGCCGCGCACGCCGCGATCCATGCGCTCGCGCACGAGGCCAGCGGCGGCCGCTGGCTGTTCACCGGCGGCGGGGGCTACGAGCACGTGCACGTGGTGCCGAGAACCTGGACCCACCTGCTGTTCGAGGCGGCGGGCGTGCCGCTCGACCCGGGCACGGCCACCCCGCAGACCTGGCGGAACCTCGTCGCCTATACGACCAGCCAGATCGCGCCCGAATGGATGACCGAAGGCGCCCCGGGGACCTTCGTCGACTATGAGTCCGGCCACAACCCGGCCGATCCGGTCGACCGGGCCATCATGGCCACCAGGAAGGCCGTCTTCCCGCACTATGGCCTGATGCCCTGACCGGGGCTGATCGCCACCTGAACCCGTAAGACCTACTCGCGGTCCTCCGGCGGGATGATGACCACCGCGCAGTGCGCGTGCTGGACCACCTGGCCGGCGGTCGAGCCCAGCAACATCCGGGTGAACCCGCCGATGCCGCGCGAGCCGAGGACCACCATGTCGGCACCCTTGCTCGCGTTGACGAGTTCCTCCACCGGGAACCCGTGCACGGCCCGCACCGTGACCGACTCCGGGTGCGGCCCGCTGAGCGCGGCCAGCACCTTGTCGGCCTCCGCCTTCACCGCCGTCTGGGCCTGCTCGGTAAGCTCCAGGTCCTGCGGAGAGGTCACCACGCCGCCGAAGTAACCCACGATGGCCGGGTGGACGGAGAGCACGCTGAGCGGCACGTGGCGGACGGCCGCTTCCCTCATGGCCCACTCCAGGGCCCGCTGCGAATGGCCGGAACCGTCCACGCCGACGATGATGCCAGGCATTTCCGTTCTCCTTCTGCCAGAACTCCCGTTCTTATACCTCAGGACGAACGATAGGCCTGCCCCGACCCACGGCGGCAGGGTCTGCTGGATCGCTGGCCAGGGACTTTGGTCCTTTTCTGCCGAACGGGCCAGCGATCTGCCGCCGTGGCACCCGGGGTGCGGCCCAGCGCGGCCGCGCCCGGTTACCGCAGCTGCTCGCAGGCCGGATTGATCATCGCGGGACGCCCGTCCCCGCCGATGCCGACCATGCCGTGCAGGCGGACCCGGCAGCCTTCCGCAGGTCACGGCCAGGGCCTTCCGCAGGTCACGGGCAGGGTCCAAGGTGTGGGACCTTTGGCATCTGCAGATGTGAACTTGGTCTCTTATCGACCCGGCCGCCGCCTGGCGATGCTGATGCTATGAACGCGAGATTCTCTCCCTCAGCCAGGAACAACGACAACTCGGCCAGGTTGCCGCTCGATGACGCCATCCCGGCGCGCGATGCGACGGCCGGCGTGGTCGACCGGGCCTGCTGCTGCCCGGCCAAGGCCATGGTGCGAGTGCTCATGCCGGCCACCGCGGCCCGGCCGCACGAGACCGAGCTGCTGCTGTGCGGTCACCACTACCGGGCCTCGCGTCAGGCGCTGGCCGCGGCGCGTGCCCGTGTCCGCGAACTGCCCGGAACTCCCGGCGACGCCGCCGCCTGGATTCGCCTGGAAAGCCACACCGCCGCGGCTCAGGTCGGTTCATAATTCACCCAGGCCCGGCGTGTCCCGGGTCCGGTGAAGGAGGACCAGCATGTCGGCTAAGCCCATCGTGGCGGCCACGGACGGCTCTGAGGACTCGCTGCGGGCGGTGGACTGGGCCGCCCGGGAGGCGGTGCTGCGCGGCGCCCCGCTGCGGATCGTCGCCGCCGCGGCGCTGCTGCCCCGGATGATCGGGGGTCACGCGATGTCCGACTTCGACACCGTGGCCGATAACATCCGCACGCACCGGGACCAGGCCCTGGCCGCGGGGACCGAGCGGGCCGCGAAGGCCGCCCCGGGGCTGCTCGTGGACGCCGACCGCCTGGACGGGTCGCCGGCCCACGCGGTCACCGAGGCCGGCTCCGGTGCGCTGATGCTGGTCGTGGGCTCCCGGGGAGTCGGCGCGTTCGCGGCGATGATCCTCGGCTCGGTCAGCCGCTACGCGGCCACCCACGCGGCCTGCCCGGTCGTCGTGGTCCGCGAGGAGACCGGAGCCGCGCACCGGCAGATCGGTGTCGGCGTCGGCGACCTGGAGCACAGCCGCGCACTGCTCGACTACGCGTTCGAGGAGGCAGTGTTGCGGAACGCCAGTGTGGTGGCGCTCCACTCCTGGCACACGCCGCAGTTCGACATCTCGCGGGCCGGGCAAGCGCCCGCGGGTCCCGCAGCGGATGTCTTCCAGACGGAGATCGCCCGGGAGCTCGAGGGGTTCCTGGACGGCTGGCGTGACAAGTTCCCTGGCGTTCCGGTCAGCCAGGACCTGGTGCACGGTCACCCCGGGCGGGCCCTGGCCGGGCTGTCCGCCCGCGCCGACCTGGTCGTGCTGGGCCGGCATCCGGCTCACCACGGTCCTGGCACGGTCATCCACGCGGTGCTGAACCACGCGCACGGCCCGGTCGTCACGGTTCCGACGGTCAGCGGGTGACGAGCGTTCCCGCCTCGCCTTGATGCTGTGCGCTTCCTGGATGGCGGACTCGGGCGGCTCGCCGCGCTCGAGCAGCGCGTTGCCGCCGAGCGCGGCGACGATCTTTTATTCGGTGTCACCGGCCGTGGCGACCATGAGCGCCTTGATCGTGTGCAGCCGGTTCTCCGCCTGATCGAACACGATAGAGGCGGGCGATTCAAAGACCTCCTCGGTTACTTCGAGGGCCTCCAGGCCGCGCTTGTCGTACAGGCGCTGCCCGATCGCGGTCTCCCGGTTGTGCAGTGCGGGCAGGCAGTGCAGGAACTTCACCGCCGGATTCCCGGTGGCGGCCATCACGCCGTGGTTCACCTGGTAGGGGAGCAGCAGGTCGATCCGCTCGTCCCAGTCCTCCTGCGGCTCGCCCATGGACAGCCAGACGTCGGTGTACAGGTAGTCCGCACCCGCGACCGCCGCCGGCAGGTCCGCGGTGACCGCGAGCCGGGCGCCGGAGCCGGCCGCGAGCTTGGCGGCGATGCCCTGGACCCGGGCCGAGGGCTGCAGCGGCCCGGGGGCGCAGATCCGCACGTCCATGCCGAGCATGGCCCCGGTCACCAGCAGCGAGTTCGCCGTGTTGTTCCGGCCGTCGCCGAGGTAGCAGTAGCTGACCTCGATGAGCGGCTTGCGCGTGTGATCGCGCATGGTGAGGATATCGGCCAGCATCTGGGTGGGATGCCAGTCGTCGGTAAGCCCGTTCCACACCGGGACTCCCGAATAGGCGCCGAGCGTCTCCACCGTCTCCTGCGCCGCGCCGCGGAATTCGATGCCGTCGAACATCCGGCCCAGCACCCGGGCGGTGTCCTTCATCGACTCCTTGAGGCCGAGCTGTGATTCTCCCGGGCCGAGGTAGGTCACGTTGGCGCCCTCGTCGTGCGCCCCGACCTCGAAGGCGGCCCGGGTCCGGGTCGATGTCTTCTCGAAGATCAGCGCGATGTTACGGCCGGCCAGCCTGGTGGTGCGCTGGCCCATGTGCTTTTCCAGCCGCAGCCGCCCGCCCAGGTCGACCAGGTGCAGGAATTCATCGGCCGTCAGGTCGATCTCCTTGAGCAGGCTGCGTCCGTGCAGGTTCATGCCGGGTCCCTTTCGATCGGGCAGGTCATGCAGCGGGGCCCGCCGCGGCCGCGGCCGAGCTCGCTGCCGGCGATGGTCATCACCTCGATGCCGTGCTTGCGCAGCATGGTGTTGGTGGCGACGTTGCGCTCGTAGCCCATGATGACGCCCGGCGCGACGGCGAGGTAATTGACCCCCGTCGTCCCCGTAGTAAGCCGAAAGGCACCGCGTCCGCCGGTAGGGGCGAAGGTCCCGGCTTGATCTTGCTTCGGCCTATGGCGTTCCGCTTGATGCGGGAGTAAAAATGCCGTGTGGGAAAGGAAAAGTACTTTCCCATTGCCTGGCCTGTCATCGAAGGGACAGGATCCATGTACGACAGGATTCTGGTGGCGGTAGACCATTCGGAGATCTCCGACCGCGCGGTACTCGCCGCCCGGGACCTGGCCGTGTTGTCCAAGGGCGAGGTGTGGGTGCTTCACCTGCGGGAACGCGAGATCGGGGTCAAGACCGGCGTGCTGGTGCCTGACGAGACCACCGATGAGGCGAACGCCGAGGTGGCGGCCTCGGTCGAGGTGCTCACCCGGGCCGGGGTGAAGACACACGGCGCGGTCAGGAACACCATCTTCGGGTACGCCGCACGCGAGATCGTCAACGACGCCATCGAGGTCGACGCGGACGTCATCGTGATGGGCTCACGCGGCCGCGGTGATATCGCCGGGCTGCTCCTCGGCAGCACGGCGCACAAGGTCATTCATCTCAGCGACCGGCCGGTCCTGGTCGTCCGCTGATCCTTGGTTGGAGGATCGATGAGCAAGAACATCCTGCTGGCCGTCGACGCGGCGACCCGGGATCCGGCTTCGCACGTCCTGGCCGCCGTGGACATGACGCGTGACCTTAGCCGCGACAGCGGCGACCACGTCATCGTTCTGCACGTGCACGAGTTCGCCACCGGCCGCTTCGGCCGTATCCGCGTGGACTGCGGCGACGGAGAGGGCGAAGCAGTGGTGGACAAGATCGTGGCCGGCCTGCAGGCGGCCGGCGTCAGCGCGGAAGGCGAGATCCGCGAGGTCAATCTCGGTCACATTGCCCGAGCCATCCTGCATGCGGCCCAGGACCACGACGCGCGCCTGGTGGTACTCGGCTCGAGCAGCCGGACCGACCTGCCCCGCGTTCCGCTGGGCAGCGTGGCCAGCAGGCTGCTCCACATGGCGAACCGGCCGGTCCTGATCGTGCCCAGGACCGACGCTCACACCGAGCCGGTCCCCGGTTCCTCCGGGTCCTCCGGGTCGGCCGTGGCGGCGACGGCCGGCGCGGATCAGGGCTAACGCACCGCCTCGGGTGATCTGTTGGTCCGCCTCACCGCGTGCCTTTCAGCGGGCCAGTGGATGACCAAGGTCCCTCCACCTGGCGAGGGTCGCCCGGGCATCCTGAAGCATGCCTTCCGCCGGCCAGATGCGTGATCACCGGGAGCGCTGCCGGCCGCATCTGCTCACGTTGCGGATGCTCGCCCGCGGCGAAGGCGAGCCCGCGCTGGCCGCCGCCCAGGCCGCCCAGGCGACCGGCGCGATCATCGCCGAGGTGGAGGCGGCCATCCAGGCCGCGCTGGGCGCCGACGGCGGCACCCACCGCCATCCAGCGGACCGGGCCTTCCCGCGGGTACGGCTGAACCGGCTCGCGGCAGCGGCCGAGCAGGTGGTCGCGGCGGCGCGGGACGAGGATACTGCCGGTCTCCGCCGCCATCTGCGCAGGTTCGAGGCGCTGACGTCGGCGAGCTGGACAGCCGAGCACGCCGTGGGCGACCCGGTGCCGCCGGTCCGGCGCTGGTCCGCACAGCCGTCGCGGCCCTAGGCTCTGGCCGCCAATGGCACGATATCCGCAAAAAGGGGACCTTCGTCCCTGGGATCGCGGCGTGCGGATACCTGAAATTGGAGCCGTCACTTTCCGTGAAAGGTTCCCCGCCATGTCGATCGCAGAGCAGATACGCGATCATCAGGCACGCTGTATTGCGCCTCTGATCAGCTTGCGGATGCTGGCCCAGGGCGAGGCGGGAGCGGTCCTCCCGCGCCGGGTCGTCGTCGAGGTCGCCCAGGCGACCGCCACGGTACTCGCCGAGGCGGAGGCCGCCGGCCGGGCCGCGCTGACCGCCGTCGGTGTCGGAAGCGGTCACCCGAGGGGCGGGGCCTTCCTCCGGGTGCGGCTGGACCGGCTGGCGGCCGCGGCCGAGGACGCGATCTGCGCGGCCCGGGCCGGGGAGTCCGGTGAGATGCGCCGGCATCTGCGCAGGTTCGACACCCTCACCTCGGCCATCTGGACGGTGCAGGACGCCCTGTACGGGTCGAGCCGGGTCAGCGCCGGGCCGTGACCGGCGATCGCGGTCTGCCCCGCCAGGACTGACCTGGTTCCCTGGGCCTTTGGACCGGGCGGGCCGGGCTGTTCGGCTGCCTGACGGGGGAAGTGCGACCCTACCGGGCCCGGGCCGAAGGTGATGGCGTGGCTGGGACGAAGGGAGCAGATGATGCGTCATCACGAGGTCCGGGAAGTCATGACGGCGGATCCCGCGACGGTGACCCCGGCCACATCCCTGAAGTACGTGGCTGACCTCCTGGTCAAGGAGAAAGTCAGTGCCGTGCCGGTGCTCAGTCTCCAGGGCCGGGTCCTCGGCATCGTTGCCGAGCTCGACCTGCTCAGGAAGGAAGAACTTCAGCGGGACCCGGACGGGCGGCACTCGGTGCACCTGAACTACCGGGCGCGGCGGGACATGGCCACGGCCGAGACCGCGGGGGAGATCATGAGGCCGGTCCCGGTGACCGTCCAGCCCGGCGCGACCGTGGCCGAGGCGGCCCGGCTGATGGACCGGCACGACGTCGCCTGCCTGCTGGTGACCGACGAGAGCGGGAAGCTGCTCGGCGTCGTCGGCTCGCGGAACCTGCTGGAGGTTTAGGGTAGGCGCACGTGACCCGCCCGATGGCGGACACTGGGATCATGACAGATGATCGTGCCTCCGGCGGTCCGGAGCCCGGCCCGGCCGAGCCCGTTCTGGCCGGCCGCCGGGTGCCGATGCTAGACAAGGCTCGCATATACGCGTGCGGGATCACCCCCTATGACGTCACGCACCTCGGGCACGCGGCGACCTTCGTGTGGGTCGACGCCCTGGGCCGGGTGCTGCGCCTGCTGGGAGTCGACCCGGAGGTCTGCCGCAACGTCACCGACGTGGACGACGTGCTCGATGCGGCGGCCTCCCGCGCCCGCGCGCCGTATGACGCCTTCGCGGCCATACAGCAGTACCACTTCGAGCATGACCTGGCCGCGCTCAACGTGCGGCCGCCGCGGCACGAACCACGCGCGCACCGGTACATCGAGCACGTCATCAGGCTGGCGCAGGGCCTGACGGAGGTCGGCCGGGCGTATGAGCGGAAGGGCAGCGTCTACTTCGGCGGCCAGGCCGCGGCCGCCCAGGCGGGTTTGGACCGCGCCGAGGCGCTGCGCCTTTCCGCCGAGTACGGAGGCCGACCCGACGATCCGGCGAAGGATGATCCGCTGGACGCCGCGGTGTGGCAGGCAGCCGAGCCGGGGCATCCGGCGTGGGATTCGCCCTGGGGACCTGGCCGGCCGGGGTGGCACGCGGAGTGCGTGGCCATGGCGCTGTCGGCGTTCGGCGTCGGGGTGGACGTGCATGCGGGCGGGAGCGATCTCCGCTTCCCGCATCACGCCTACCATTCGGCCATGGCCGAGGCGTTCACCGGGGTCAGCCCTTACGCGCGCGCGTGGCTGCATGTCGGCGTGGTAACGATCGGCGGCGTCAAGATGGCCAAATCAGCCGGCAACCTGGTGCTGGTGGAAGATCTCCTGGCCCGCCACACCGCGGCCGCAGTCCGGCTGATGATCCTCGACCGTCCCTGGGCCGAAGACTGGGACTACAGCGGCGCGTCCCTCGATGCCACCGCGGCCCGGCTCGCGGACCTGTATCACGCGGCCGGCCGCACTCATGAGGCGAGCCCAGGCGGCGGGGCCGAGATCCGCCGTCTGCTGGCGGCTGACCTGAACGTACCCGCGGCGCTCGAGGTGGCCATCGAGACGGGCGGCGCTCCGGCCCGCCTCCTCATGGCAACTCTCGGCCTGGACTGATCATGACCGGAGCGGCAAACCGGATGCCTGAGGTCGTGACCATCCCGACGCCCGCCCTGGGGGATCGCAGCTACCTGATCCACGACGGGACCGAAGCTGTCGTGGTCGACCCGCAGCGTGACTTCGGCCGGATCCTGGCGGCGGCTGAGGCCCGGCACGTGCGGATCACGCATGTGCTGGAGACCCACATCCACAACGACTACGTCACCGGTGGTCTCGCGCTGGCCAGCCAGACCGGGGCAACATACGTCGTCGCGGCGTCCGAGGAGGTCAGTTTCGAGCGCCTGGCCGTCCGCGACCACGACCAGATCAGCACCGGGTCGCTGACCGTGACCGTCATGCACACCCCGGGGCACACGCCCGGCCATCTCTCTTATGTGCTGAGCGAGACCGGCCGCGACCCGGTAGCGGTCTTCACCGGCGGTTCCATGCTGTACGGCGCCGTCGGCCGCACCGACCTGATCGGCCCGGATCAGACCGAGCAGCTCACCCGGGACCAGCACCGATCGGTCCGCCGGCTAGCCGCGGAACTGCCGGATGAAGTGGCCGTCTATCCGACACACGGGTTCGGCAGCTTCTGCTCGGCCACGCCCACAGTCGGCACCTCGTCCACCATCGGGACCGAGCGGCGGATCAACGTGGCGCTGCGGACCGACGAGACTGCCTTTGTCAAGGAGCTGATCACTGGCCTGAACGCCTACCCTCGGTACTACGCGTACATGGGACCGGCGAACCGGCGCGGGCCGCGGGCCCCCGACCCGGCGCGGCCCGGACGGGCCGACCCGGCCGAGCTACGGCGGCGCATCGACGCCGGTGAATGGATCGTCGATCTGCGCGAGCGCCGGGCCTTCGCCCGCGCTCACCTCACCGGCACCATTTCCGTCGAATTCGGCGACTCCTTCAGCACCTATCTTGGCTGGGCCATCCCCTGGGGCACGCCGCTCACCCTGATCGGCGAAAGCCCTGAGCAGGTGACCGAGGCGCAGCTGCAGCTGACCCGGATCGGTATCGACCAGATAGCCAGTGCCGCCACCGGCCCGGCCGAGGCGCTCGCGCCCGGCGGGAACATCGCCAGCTACCGGGTCACCGACTTCGGCGGACTCGCCGCCGAATGGGAGCGGCCCGGTGTGGTGATCCTCGACGTCCGGCGGCCGGACGAATGGCGGGGCGGGCACCTGGCGCGTGCGGTGCACATCCCCTTCTGGGAGATCGAGGGCCGAGCGGCCGAGGTGCCGGCGGGCGAAGTCTGGGTCCACTGCGCCAGCGGCTTCCGTGCCTCGATCGGCGCGTCTATCCTCGACCGGGCCGGACGGCGGGTCGTCTACGTTGATGATGACTGGGAGAACGCCGCGCGGTCCGGGTTGCCTCTCGAAAGGGACCTTGGTCCCTAGCGCCGGAGTGACGCCCGCCATGAAATGAGGGCTCCCCCACACACGGAGGGACACACCTGTCATGGCGGTTCCGATGCAACCTGGCGGGCCCGTGCTGGAGGAACTGTCCAGAGCCGAATGCCTGCGGCTGCTGGCCACCGTCACGATCGGGCGGATCTCCTATACCAGGCAGGCCCTGCCTGCCGTGGATCCGGTGAACTTCGCGCTCGATGACGGAACGATCGTGATCAGGACCGATGCGGGCGGCAAGTTCGCGGCAGCGGCACATCGTGCCGTCGTGGCGTTCCAGGCCGACCACCTCGACCCGAGCCGGCGGTCCGGCTGGAGCGTCACGGTGGTCGGCCGCTGCGAGGAGGTGACCGGCGCGGGGGACGTCGCCCGGCTGGACGAGCTCGGGCTGGAGTCGTGGGCGCCGGGTGTCAGAAACCATTTCCTCCGCATCGTGCCCGCCATAGTGACCGGCCGGAAGCTGCGCGGCAGCCCGGGCTGAGGGCCCTAATGGCACGCTTAGAGGTCGCCGGTCACCACCGGGAGGGACCATCGGCCCTGCCCAGTGCGCTAGCGGGGCGGTGGCATGGAAGCGACGGGAAGGACCCGCAGCGAAGACGCTGAGTTAAACGGACTGGACCGGGCGGCACAGGTTTCCGGCCGCACAGCTCGGCCCGCGCACCGCGCAATCGGGATCCGCGAGAAGCGGATGGGTCCTTCCCGTCTCAGCGATCTGGTTCCCGGCCTGCAGTGATGTGGCGGCCGGGTACCTACCCGATCAGGCGGCCGACCTGAGCCAGGGCACCGGCCTGACGCCGCGCGTCGCCGCGGCCGTGGGCATCGTCGCGACCGCCATCCTCGACGACATCGGGCCCTTTGCCGGGACGTCGGGGACTTAGTTCTCTGCCGTCTCGGCACCTCGCGGTCGACCCTGTAACTAGGGGATGAGTGCCCCCAGGACAACTGAGGCTCCCGATGTGAAGGAGGGGGTCACGATGTCGGACGTCATCCATGACATGCCTACGGATCACGGCTCCGATACGCCGGCCGACGGCGACGGGCTGGCCCGCCAGCAGGCGATCAGGCAGATCGAGCGCAGGCGCCGTTTCTGGATCAGCACGATATGGACCGCCATCGGCATGGCCATCCTGGTGGCCATCTGGGCCATCACGGAGTACCACAACGCGGGCGGCTGGCCGGTTCACGGGTTCAGCCAGAGTTCGGGGATCCATGAGGTGTGGAACTTCTGGATCGTCTACCCGCTGGGCGCCTTCCTGCTGATCGTGGCGGCGCATGGCTGGTTCGTCTACGGGAACAAGCCGATCTCCGAAGGCGAGATCAAGCGCGAGATAGAGCGCCAGGCCGGCCCGCGGCGGTGAGGGAACCGGCCGGATCCCCAGGCCAAGTGCAGCTGAGACCGGTCGACGTTGGTCCCGGCTCGGCGGGACCCCCGCCTCTGGCCGGGCGGCGCCGCGTCGGCTGCGCTGAAGCCGACAGGTTTCAAGGGACGTGATCAACATGCGAGCACTCGTGGTTTACGAATCGATGTACGGGAACACGCACGCCATTGCCAGCAACATCGCGGATGGCCTGCGTGCGACCCACGAGGTAACCCTGGTCCCGGTGGCCGCGGCTACCGCGGATCTCGTCGCTCAGGCCGATCTCCTCGTCGTCGGCGGGCCGACCCACATGCACGGCCTGTCCACCTCCTCGTCCCGGCAGCTTGCCGTCAAGACGGCGGCCAGATCAGCGAGCGGGCCGGCGCTGGACCCGGACGCCGCCGGGCCCGGGCTGCGGGGCTGGCTCAGCGGCCTCGCCGGCCGGCCGGAACTGGCCGCCGCCTTCGACACGCGGCTCGTCGGCCTCCCGGCCTTCACCGGCCGCGCCAGCCGCGGCATCAGCCGGCTGCTCAAGCGGCACGGTTACTTCCTCGTCGTGCCTGCGGAGAGTTTCCTGGTCAGCCAGGAAAACCTCCTGGTGGACGGTGAGACCTCGCGGGCCCGCCGCTGGGGCGCCGCGCTGGGAGCCGCCGCGGCCATCGCGCACGTTCCCGCGGCCGCGTGAAACCGGCCGCTTAGCGCCAGGCCCCGCCCACCGCGCGTCCCTCCTCGCTGTGACGCTAGGCAGCCGGCTCCCGCAGCGGGTAGTACTTTGGTCACCGTCGGCCGGGCCTTGGGCCACCCGCCAGCGGCCGAGGCTCCCGCCGGTCAGACGGATCCGGTGGTGGTTGTCGTGATGCCGCCCCGGCTCTGAGCCGGGCGAGCCAGGCGGCCAGCTGGCCGATCTCCGTGGTCTGGCAGCGGAAGCCGATGTAGCCGTCGGGCCGGACCGCGATCAGGCCGCATCCCGGGGAGCTGGTGAGGCGGTGGATGCTGACGAACCGGCTTGGCGGCAGGGTGCCGAGCGGGTCCGCGTCGCGGTCCAGCAGCAGGTGCACGCCGGGCCGGGCGAGCAGGTCATGCAGCCGGATGGTCCGCCCAGCCGAGCTCACGAGCTGGTCGGGCAGCCGGTCCCCGGCGCGGGGGCCGCCGCCTCGGCGCGGCGTTCCCTCTACCGAGAGTGGACTGTGCCGATAGTTCACCCGAAGCTGCGAGAACAGCCGGACCGCTTCGGCGACCAGGTGGGGGCGGCCGATCATCGCCGGCACGAGGGGGGCGGCGAGCGGCGCCAGGCGGCCGCGGAGCGCGGACGGTACAGGTCCCAGGGAGGCCTCGGCCCAGAACACGATGTGCGTCATCGCCATCACCTCGCGTGCCACTGGCCTGCGCTCCCGGTCGTACGAGTCGAGGAGGCGCTCGTCGCCCGGCCGGGCCGCCGCGAACGCGAGCTTCCAGCCGAGGTTGACCGCATCCTGGATGCCGGCGTTCATCCCCTGACCGGTGGCGGGGGAGTAGGCATGGGCGGCATCCCCGGCGAGATAGAGCCGCCCGCGGCGGAACCTGCCGGCCACGCGGCGCTGCAACGTGATCCGTGAGGACCAGGCCAGCTCGGCGATCTGCACGCCCAGGCCCGCCTCGTCCATCAGCGCTTGCAGCTCAGCCGCGGGGACCGGAGGCCCGAGTTGCCCGGGCGGCGACTGGCCCGGGCCCGCGGTCCGGGTGACGAGCAGCCGCCACGTGGCCCGCTCGCCGAGACGGAACGCGAACACCAGTCCCCGCCGCCCGGCTATCACCCGGGCGGCGTCTCCGGCGAGATCGCCGTCCAGCTCGGCGTCGGCCAGCACGACCTCCACCGGGTACGTCCGCCCGGGCCATCCGATTCCCGCCTGGGCCCGGACCGTGCTGGCCGGGCCGTCGCACCCGACGACGGAACCGAACAGGGCCTCCCCGGTCCGGGCTGGTGACCGCAGGACAGCCCGCGCGCCGCCGGGCCCGTCGCGCACGCTGATCAGCTCGGTGCCGTGCTCGACCTCCACCCCGCGGTCGGCCAGGGCCGCAGCCAGCACCCGTTCCACGTCCATCTGCCTGATCAGTGACAGGTGAGGGAAAGCGGTGTCCGGCAGCGCCAGGCCGGCGAGCGTGACCCTGATGACCCGGGAGCCCAGCTGCAGATCTGCCGTGGGCGCGATGTCCGCCCGGGCCAGCAGCGCCTCGGCCACCCCCAGCGGGCGCAGTACCTCGAGCGTGCGGGAATGCAGGATCAACGCGCGGGAGGGCCGCTCAGCGTCCGGCCGCCGGTCGACGACCCGGACGGCGGCACCGTGGTCGTGGGCCTGCAAGGCCAGGGCCAGCCCGGCCGGACCCGCGCCGACCACCAGGACGTCCGCCGTGGCCCTCACCCAACTCCGGCCAGGCGCCACCAGGCCGCCCGGTCCGCCGCCACGTCATCCAGGACCTCCGGCCGGGCCAGCAGCTCGTCGCGGCGCAGTCCGGGCAGCACGACGTAGTGGATCGAGCCTGGTACCGACACCAGCGCCAGCACGCGCCACAGTGCCCGGGCATAGTTCTCGGCGAGCCGCGGCCCGTCCCACTCATACAGGCCCCGGTACCGGCCGCGCTCGTCGTCGGCCAGCCAGAGCTTCGACACGAGGCCGGGGAACCCGGCGACGAGCGGGGTGTTGAGCAGGCTCTCCCGGCGGAACGCGGCGTGCCCGCGGCCGCGTACGGCCCGCAGCCGGAACTCGACCACGAGCACGGACGGGTCCACCGTAGCGCCGCGGTCCACGACCGTCTCCCGGAACACCCACGCCGAGGTGCCGTCGGCGAAACGCAGCCGCACCCCCACCCGCCGCGCGGGCAGATGCATCCGGCGCCGCCAGACCAGCCGCGCGGTAGCCAGGAAGCAGCCCGCCAGCGCGCGCACGGCCGCCGGGTAGGTGAGCGATGGCCTCTCCTGCATCACCTCACCGCGCCCGGGCGCCCGGCTCGGGCCTTCCACGCTAATCCTTTTCCTTTTTCCCGGGAGCCCGCCCGACCGCGCCGATGGCGGGGGCCAGGGTAAGCCACAAGGCGATGGTCACCACCATCGCGGTGACGTACCCGAACGGCCGGATTCCGACGTCGGTGGCGACGATGCCGGCGAAGAGCATCAACAGCCAGGCGCTGACGAAGAACAGCGGCCCGGCCGCGAAGAGCTTGAAGAACGCGTCCACGACCAACCACCTCCTCTTCAGGTCCACCACAGGGTCTGGCGGCCGGCAAGTGCCGATCGTCCCGTCGGCCCGGGACGGCCGGCCCTGCCGGGCCGCGACCGGGCGAGATCAGCTGGAACTGGCTGCCGAACGGAGGGACCATGATGCGCAGCAGGTTTGTCAAGACCGCCACCGGCGCGGCCCTGGCCGCCGGGGCAGGGGCCATCGCGTACCCGCTTTTCTTCCGGCGCTGGTGCCTTACCTGGGGGGCCACGGACGATGAGGTCTCCCGCAAGCTTCCCGGCGATGAACTGCTACCGGAGGCCGACATCGTGTCCACCAGGGCCGTGACGGTTGAAGCCCCGCCGGATGCCGTCTGGCCCTGGCTGGTGCAGATGGGCAGCGGACGCGGTGGAGCGTACACCTACGACTGGATCGAGAACCTGCTCGGCCTGCACATGCACAGTGCCCGGCAGATCCTCCCGCAGTTCCAGAACCTCAAGGTCGGCGACGAGCTGCCGCTGGGCCCGGGCCGCCCGGTCATGCGGGTAGAGGTCTGCGACCCCCAGCGGACGCTCGCGATCAGGTTCGCCGACGGGAACTGGGTGTGGATCTTCGCGCTCGTCGCCGAGGGCGGCCGGACCAGGCTGATCAGCCGGAACCGGATCGCGGCGCCGGGCGCGGCGCGGCCGGCCCGCCTGTTCAGCCTGCTGGTCATGGAACCCGGCAGCCTGGTCATGGAACGCAAGATGCTGCTGGGCATCAAGCAGCGCGCCGAAGACCTATGACCGACTGCCCCATGCCCTTCTCCCTTGCTTAAGGGCAACTAAGTACCTGCTCTCCATCGTGCTGGTCACGGGCGGGTGGGTCGAGGGCTGATGGTCCCGCTCCGGCGGGCATTTCGCCTCTGCAAGCCGGCGCGGCCCGCCGCGATGCTCGCGCTATGGCTAGCATCGCCGTCAATACCAAGACTTGCGAGATCAGCCGTCCGGAGGCCAGCCTCCTGGTATACCTGCGATCCGAGCTGGGCCTGACCGGGGTCAAGGGGGGCTGCGGCGAAGGTGCGTGCGGCGCGTGCACGGTGCTCGTCGACGGCCGTCCGGTGCTGGCCTGCCAGCTGCGAGCGGGGGAGGCGGCCGGACACTCGGTCACCACGATCGAGGGACTGGCCGGCGCGGAGGGGGAGCCTCTGCATCCGGTCCAGCGCGGGCTGATCGCCGAACGGGCGTCGCAGTGCGGGTACTGCACGCCTGGCATCGCGCTGCGCGCTGCGGCGCTCCTGGCCGCGTGTCCCGATCCCAGCGACCAGCAGATCGCCGTGGCGCTGAACCCCTGTCTGTGCCGCTGCGGCTGCTATCCGAGGATCATCCGCGCGGTGCACCGGGCCGCCGCCCTGGCCCGCGGCGAGGACGAGAGCGCCGCCGGGCCCACGCCCGCCGGGACCGAGCCATTGGCCCGATCCTCGCTAGCGCGGCCCGAGAGGCCGTGGGACATGTCCGCGCCTGGAGAGCGGGACTGGTTCGGCGTGCTGGGCCACGGGCTGGTAGCGGTGTGGCCGCCTGCCGCGGCCGGGACGTGGCCGCGATCGGGAGCCGCGTGGCTGCATGTCGCGGCGTCCGGGGCGGTGACCGCCTTCACCGGCCAGGTCGACCTCGGTCAGGACAACCAGACGGCGTTCCGGCTGCTGGTCGCGGAGGAACTGGCGGTGGACCCGGCCGACGTGCGCCTCGTCCAGGGCGACACCGACCTGTGCCCGTGCGACGCCGGGACGTTCGGCAGCCGGTCCGTGCCGGACGCCGGCGAGGCGCTGCGCCGTGCGGCGGCCGGCGCCAGGGAAGCGCTCATCGATCTCGCGGCCCCGCGCCTGGGCGGACCCAACGCCCGCCTCAGGGCCGAGCAGGGGTCGGTCGCCTGCGGCCTGACCGGGACCCGCCTGCCCTACGGCACGCTGCTGACCGGAACTCAGCGGGTCGAGGTACTGGCCGAGGAACCGCCACTGACCTCGCCTTCAGACTGGACCACGGCCGGGCGGCCGTACGCGGCACCCAGGGCGGACGCGGTCACCGGGACCCGTCGTTTCGTGTCCGACCTGAGGGGGCCGGGCCTGCGGCACGGCGCCGTACTCCGACCCCCGGCGCCCGGGTCCGTGCTGCGGTCGGTGGACACCACGGCGGCCGAGGCCATGCCGGGCGTCACGGTGGTGCGGGACGGTGAGTTCATCGGGGTCACGGCCGGTGATCGGGGGACCGCACGGCGGGCCGTGGCCGCGATCAAGGCCAGCTGGGACCAGCCTCCGTCCGGTCCTTCAGACCTGGAGGCCTATCTGCGTGCTCATCCGGCCGATGGAGAGGGGTGGCAGCGAGCCGTCACCTCGCAGGCCGGTGACCCTGAGGCCGCGCTGGCCGCGGCCGCGATCGGGGTCCAGGCCACTTACACCACTGCCTACCTGGCGCATGTCCCGCTGGAGACCAGGGCGGCCGTCGCGGAGTGGGAGGACGAGCGGCTCACCGTGCGGACGGGCACCAATGTCCCGTTCGCCGTCCGGGCCCGGCTCAGCCGGACGTTCGGGATCAGCGAGTCCGCGATCCGCGTGATCGTGCCGCCCGTGGGCGGGGGGTTCGGCGGCAAGCACGGCGACGAGGCCATCGAGGCCGCCCGCCTGGCCCGCGGCGCCGGCCGGCCGGTCATGGTGCACTGGAGCCGGGCCGAGGAATTCCAGCAGGGTTTCCTGCGCCCGATGGCCGTGATCGACGTGCGCGCGGGCCTGGACGCCGCGGGCTCGATCACCGCATGGGACCTCCTCGACATCAACGCCGGGGCCAGCGGCTTCGCCTTCCCGTACGCGGTGCCCAACCGCCGCCTGCGGTACCGGCCGGCCGCCTCCCCGTACGCCCAGGGACCGTACCGGGCCCTGGCCGCGACCGCCAACACGTTCGCATGCGAGTCGCACATCGACGCGCTCGCCTACACCGCGGGCGTCGACCCGCTGCGTTTCCGGCTCCGCCACCTCGATGATGCGCGGCTCGCCGCCGTCCTCGAGGCCGCAACCCGGCGTTTCGGCTGGCGTCCCGGCTGGCAGCCCGCCGGCCGGCCGACCTGGCGGGACGGGCAGTGGGTGTGGCGCGGAGCGGGCGTGGCCGTCGGACTGGAGAAGGGCGGCCGGGTCGCGACCTGCGTCGAGGCTCTCGCCGACGTGGCTGGTCAGGTACGGGTGACCAGGATCGTGACCGCCTATGAATGCGGGGCCGTGGTCAACCCGGAAACGGTGATGAGCCAGATCGAGGGCGGTACGGTCATGGCCCTCGGCGGCGCGCTGTTCGAGTCGGTCACGTTCGCCCGCGGCCGCGTCGCCAGGCCGTCGCTGTCCGGTTACCGGGTACCGCGGTTCACCGACGTGCCCGAGCTCGATGTGGTGCTGGTCGACCGCCCCGACCTGCCGTCGGCCGGCGCGGGCGAGACCCCGCTGATCGCGGTCGCGCCGGCCATCGCCAACGCCATCTTCGCGGCCACCGGCCGACGGCTGCGCTCGCTGCCGCTGCTGCCCGAGGAAAGGGTCCGCTGACCAGAGGGAGGGCCATGGCCCGGAGCCTGCTCGTCGCACCTGCTGCCGAGAATGTGAACCTGGCCAGGACCTGCCTGGGATTGCTTCGCGCCCTGGACCGGCGCGGCGTCAACGTCGCCTTCGTCAAGCCGGTGGCCCAGCCCAGGGCCGACGGCGGCCCGGACCGCTCGGTCGCGCTGGTGACCGCGATCAGTGCGTTGCGTCCCCCCGAGCCGATGACCACCGCGGAGCTGGAGCAGCAGTTGGGTGAGGGTGAGCTGGATGTCGTGCTGGACAAGATCGTGGCCGCCTGGGAGCCAATCTACGAGAGGTCCGATGTGGTGGTGGTCGAGGGACTCCGGGCAGGACCCTCGGCGCTGTACGCCAGCTCGCTGAACCAGGCGCTGGCCCGGGCGCTGGATGCCGACGTCCTGCTGGCCGACGTCTGGCCCGCGGATGGCGACGCAGAGGGCCTGGCCGAGCAACTCGCCATCGCGGCGGGCGGATACGTTTCCGGCGAGCAGGCGCGGGTCGTGGGCTGTGTGGTCCACGGCCTGCCCGGGGCCGATGCCGCCGCGGCCGGAGGCCCAGGCAAATTCGGCACCGCGGTCGCCGGGTTGCGGGCCGCCCTGACCAAGCACAAGCTCCGCCTGATCGCCGGGGTGCCGCACCGCCCCGAGCTGACCTGGCCGCGGGTCCGTGACCTGGTCCACGAGCTGCATCCAGATATCCTGCACGAAGGTAACCTGTCCCGGCGGATCAAGGACGTCGCGGTAATGGCCCAGGGCATCCCGGGCGGCATCCACGCCCTGGACACCGGGCGGCTGGTCGTGGTCCCCGGGGACCGGCACGAAGTGATCATGGCCGCCTATCTGGCCGAGCTGAGCGGAGCCCACCTGGCCGCCCTGCTGCTGAGCGCGGGAACGGCGCCCGATCCGCAGGTCAGCCAGCTCACCCGGGCCACCGCAGCCGTCGGCCTGCCCGTCCTGCTCGTCGAGCTCGACAGCTACCAGACCGCGACCCGGGTGCGGGACCTGGACCCGGGCCTGCCCGTCGACGACACCGAACGGATCGAGGGCGTGACGAACAATATCGCCGACGCGCTCGACCCGTCGTGGCTGGAGTCGCTGACCAGCACGCACCGGCCGCGCCGGTTCAGCCCCGCCGCGTTCCGTTACCAGCTGGTCGAACTGGCCCATGCCGCCGACGCGCTCATCGTCCTGCCCGAAGGCCACGAGCCGCGCACCATGCGGGCCGCCGTCGCGAGCGCGGAACGCGGCATCGCCCGCTGCCTGCTGCTGGGCGCGCCCGACGAGGTGGCCACCCAGGCCAGGCACCTCGGGCTGCGGCTGCCCCGCGGTGTCACCATCGTGGACCCGCGAGCCGTCGCCGAGCGCTATATCGCCCAGCTGGCCGAACTGCGGCGGCACAAGGGCTGGAGCGAGGAGGTGGCCCGCGAGCACCTGGCCGACCCGATCACGGTCGGCACCATGATGCTCAGGCAGGGCGAGGTCGATGGCCTGGTCTGCGGCGCGGCGCACACCACTGCGGCCACCGTCCGTCCCGCGCTGCAGATCCTGGGCACCAAGCCGGGCAGCCGGCTGGTGTCCTCGATCTTCTTCATGTGCCTGCCCGACCAGGTGGTCATCTACGGGGACTGCGCCATCAACCCCCAGCCCAGCGCCGAGGACCTGGCCGACATCGCCATCCAGAGCGCCGCGTCCGCGCGGGCCTTCGGCATCGAGCCACGAGTGGCAATGATCAGCTTCAGCACCGGAACCTCGGCCGCCGGGACAGACGTGGCGAAGGTGGCCGAAGCCACCCGGATCGTGCGCCTGCGCGAACCAGGCCTGGCCGTCGACGGCCCGATGCAGTACGACGCCGCCGCTATCGCCTCGGTCGGCCAGGCCAAACGGCCCGGCAGCCCGGTCGCCGGCCAGGCGACCGTCTTCATCTTCCCCGACCTGGACGACGGCAATACGACGTACAAGGCGGTGCAGCGCAGCGCTCAGGTCGTCAGCATCGGCCCGATGCTGCAAGGCCTGGCCAAACCGGTGAACGACCTCAGCCGCGGCGCCTCGGTCGACGACATCATCTACACGGTGGCACTGACCGCGATCCAGGCCCGTGCCGCGTCCGCGCGGGCGTAGCGCCGGAGCTAGGCGCCCCGGAAGATGGGCTGGCGCTTCTCAACGAAGGCGTTCAGGCCTTCGAGGTAGTCGGCGCTGTCGTACGCTTGCTGCCGCAGGCCCTGGACGCGTTCGTATACCTGTGCCGCGATGGGCTGGTAGTCCGTCAGGACGCGGAGCTGTTCCTTGATGACCGCGATGGCCAGCGGTGACTTGGTGGCCATGGTCGCGGCGAGTTCGAGGGTGAAGGATTCGAGCCGGTCCCAGGGCACCAGGTGGTTGATGAGCAGCCATTCCTTGGCCTTGCGGGCGTCGACGGGCGCGGCGGTGAAGAACATCTCCTTGATGACGTTGATGGGCAGCCGTCCCAGGAAGTGCAGCAGGCCGGTGATGTTGTAGGGCAGTCCCAGGTTGGCGGGGGTGATGGCGAAGGAGGCCGTCTCGTCGGCGACGGCCAGGTCGCAGCTGAGGACCAGGTCCAGCGCTCCGCCCCAGACCGTGCCGTGGACCATGGCCACGACGGGGGCGGGGAAGGCGCGGACGGCGCGGATGAGGCCTTCCAGGGAGTCGTTGTAGCCGAGCGGGTCGCGTCGGCCGAAGGGAAGCTCGCCGATGTCGTGGCCGGCGGACCACACGTTCATGCCCTCCGCAGCCCGTAGCACGATCGCGCGGGCCTGCCGGGCGCGCAGGCTCTCCAGTGCCGCGGTGGCCGCGGTGGCCAGCTGGGCGCCGATGGCGTTGCGCTTGCGGCGGTCCTGCAGGGTGATGATGCCGACCTGGCCGGTCATCCCGGTCGCGACGAGCCCGTCAGCCCCGCTCTCCGCGG
>Ga0116218_1000314_pt1 | contig 34085 bp, 32 predicted proteins | sample Sb_taG_2_FD_88966 | JGI IMG/M metagenome (GOLD analysis project Ga0116218, IMG submission 88966) | Peat soil microbial communities from Weissenstadt, Germany - Sb_50d_5_LS metaG | ecosystem: Environmental > Terrestrial > Soil > Wetlands > Peat | place: Germany: Weissenstadt | collected 2010-09-21 | reverse complement strand
GGGCGAGACGGCGCGTCGCACCGGAGCGTGCTCGAGCGCGGCCCGCCTGCTCGACCTCGCAGCGACCGCAACCCCTGACGACGGGAGGCGAGCTCATCGCCTGCTGCGTGCGGGCAAAGCCGCGTGGCTGGCCGGAAACCCGCAGCGAGCGATGTCGCTGCTCGACCGCAGCCAGCAGCTCACGGGCGACATCTCATTGACGGCTGACATTGCGCTGGCGCGGTGGTGGGCCGCGACCTCGTTGACGGACAGCCTGCAGGATTTGTTCGCGCCGCTGGTCGACCGCGCCAGGGACCTGGCGGGTGCTGATGCTCACAAGGCGGCGAGAATCATGGCGACCGCGTGGGATTGGGCATGGAACACATTTGATATCGACCGCGCCCGCGCGGGCGGAGCAGGCGTTGGTAGCTGTGGCTGGCGATGTGCGAGCGGCGGATCGGGAGCTTCTCACCGCGATCGCTTGGCAGCGCCTGGCCGATTTTCGCGTGGAGGAGGCGCTCGCCGCCGCGCGGACGGTGACCAACGACTCCACCGCGGCGCCGGATCTCCAGGTGGCGTTCGCCGCCGAGGTGCTAGCCGCCGCGGACGAGCTTGACGAGGCGGGCTCGGCGATGGCGGTCGCGATCGCGGAGTTGACACGTCTCGGGCACATGCCAACGCTTGCCTACAGCCTCGGAGCGCAGGCCACGATCGAGGTGCGTCGCGGGCGGCTGCTCGAAGCCGTGAAGCTCGCCGGAGAGGCTCAGGCATTGTCGGATGGAGGCACTGCGTCATGGGCGGGCTGGGCAGACGCTGGGATCGCGGCCGTGGAGGCCGTGGCCGGACTCGAAGCACCGTGTCGCGCGCACGCGGCACGCGCACTCGAGAGCTTGGGCGGGGGTGACCTCTGGACTCAGGCGGATGGTTTGGCGGCCATCGGCTTGCTCGAGCTCGGGCTGGGAAACGACGACGCAGCACGGCTCGCGCTCGACCGCGCCCATGAGCTGCTGCATCCCGTGGGCCATCCGGGCTTCATTCGCTATGCCGCGGACCGAATCGAAGTGCTGGTGCGGCTCGGAGACCAAGACGAGGCCCTAAAGGCGATCGCGGATCTGGACGAGCGCAACCAGCGAGCGCGATTGCCGTGGGCCACTCGCGTACTCGCGCGATCCGAGATGCTGATATCTGCCCCCGAGGTGCTCGACGAGGCTTACGAGCGCGCGATCGCCTCTCCCGTTCAATCGGCGTTCGAGCGTGCGCGGAGCAGCCTTGCCTACGGAGAGCGCCTACGGCGGGCAGGACGGAGAGTGGACGCCAGAGAGCATCTTCGCGCGGCGCTGGAGACGTTCGAGACGCTGGGATCAAGCCATGGGAGAGGCGCGCGCAGTCCGAGCTGCGAGCGAGTGGACTGCGGTTACGCAAGCGCGACGACGCCCGCCGCGATGAGCTGACCCCGCAAGAGCTGCAGGTCGCCCTGGTGGTGGCCGAGGGCGTGACCAATCGCGAAGCCGGCGCACGCTTGTTTCTCAGCCCCAAGACGATTGAGGTTCACCTCTCCCGCGCCTATAGAAAGCTCGGTGTGCGCACCAGGACGGAGCTCGCACACAGGCTGGCGGGTAGCCCCCCGGCTGTCGAGCCGGCGCCGATCCAGGGGCGCACGCTGGCTGCGGTCCTGTTCACGGACATCGTCGGCTCCACCAACCGGGCCGTTGCGATCGGCGATCGACAGTGGTCGGCGCTGCTCTCGCGACACAACCACGCGACCGCGGCTTCCGTCGAGCGGGCCGGAGGCCGCGTGATCGAGTCGACCGGCGACGGCGTGCTCGCGGGGTTCGAGACCCCCAGCAGCGCACTGCGCTCCGCAGTGGCCATCCGGCGCGCTCTCAGGAAGCTCGACATCGACGTCCGGTCAGCGATCCATGTCGGCGAGCTGGAGCAGATGCCTGGCGGAAACGTGCGCGGCATCATGGTCCACGTCGCGGCCCGCACACTTAGCCAGGCCGGGGCCGGCCAGATCGTCGTGACCAAAGCGGTACAAGAAACCGCGAGAGGCACCGCCTTCGTCTTCAAATCGCGCGACGAGGTGGACCTCCGTGGCATCGGTCCCGTCGAGCTGTTCGATGCCGAGCCAGCCAACTGACGAGCCACGCACCTTCACTCAACCGCCCGGCTCTCACCCTCCGAGGAATAGCGCCAGCATCGGGTGTTTGCTAGACGACAGCTAACGCCCGCCGTCCCTCTGGCGCCGCCCGCAAGCGCTTGCGGGCTGACTGACTCGGCGCCGGCGTGTGCAAAGCAGCTGGCGACCGGCCGCCGCCCCCCGGTCTTTCGCCCACGTGCGCACGGGGGCCGGTGAGCCGTGACTGCTAGTCGTTCGGGTAGTGCTGGGTAAGTTGTTGGTGCCCGTGAGCGGTAAAGACTTATCGGGGCTGTCGGCGTGGTGCACTACGGACTGCGGTTGCGGCCGATGTCCGCTACGGGATGCGGCAGCGTCCCGATGGCGTAGCGCCGGGGTGCGCGTACCGTGGGCATTGACCCCTGACCTGAGGAGGGTGAAAGCTAATGTCGAACCCCGTGTCCTACATAAACGGAACCTCGTTGACGCCGCTGATCGGTGAGACGGTCGGCGCGAACTTCGATCGGATCGTCGGCTTGTATCCGGATCGGGACGCGGTGGTCGTGCGCCATCAGGATGTGCGTTGGACGTATGCCGAGTTCGGTGCCCGTGTGGACCGGGTCGCACGCGCCCTGGTAGGGGCTGGGCTGCGGCCTGGAGATCGCATGGGGATCTGGGCGCCCAATTGCGCCGAGTGGCTATTGGTCCAGTATGCCTCGGCCAAGGCGGGGGTGATCCTGGTCAATGTCAATCCGGCCTACCGGACCTCCGAGCTCGAGTTCGTCCTGAACCAGTCTGGATGCCGTGTGTTGATCTCAGCGCGTGCGTTTAAGAGCTCCGACTACGTGGCGATGGTCAGTGAGGTTGCTCCGCGATGTCCCGCGCTCGAGCGCACGGTGTTCCTGGATTCAGGTGATTGGGAGGAGCTGCTGGCAGCGGGCGACGCTGAGCTATCGCTGCCGGCGGGGCTTCAGTTCGACGATCCCATCAACATCCAGTACACGAGCGGAACGACCGGGTTCCCGAAGGGCGCGACGCTCACTCATCACAACATCCTCAACAACGGCTTCTTCATCGGCGGGACATGCCGCTATACACCGGAGGATAGGGTCTGCATCCCGGTGCCGTTCTACCACTGCTTCGGGATGGTGCTCGGCAATCTCGCCTGCACGACGCACGCGGCGTGCATGGTGATACCGGCGCCGGCATTCGAGCCGCACGCGACGCTCGACGCTGTCCAGAGCGAGCGCTGCACATCGCTCTACGGCGTGCCGACGATGTTCATCGCCGAGCTCGACCTGCCCGAGTTCGACGAGTTCGATCTCACCTCGCTGCGGACCGGGATCATGGCTGGCTCCCCCTGTCCGGTGGAGGTGATGCGCAACGTGATCGACCGCATGCACATGGCGGAGGTGACGATCTGCTACGGCATGACCGAGACCTCACCTGTGTCGACCCAAACGAGCGCCGACGACGACATCGTTCACCGCACCTCTACGGTCGGGCAGGTTCACCCGCACGTCGAGGTCAAGATCATCGATCCCATCAGCGGGGCGTGCGTTGAGCGCGGAATGCCCGGCGAGCTGTGCACCCGCGGCTACAGCGTCATGCTCGGCTACTGGAATGATCCCGAGCAGACCGCGGCGGCGATCGACCCGGCCGGTTGGATGCACACCGGCGATCTCGCAACGATGGATCAAGATGGCTACGTCAACATCGTTGGCCGCTCGAAGGACATGATCATTCGAGGCGGGGAGAACGTCTATCCGCGCGAGATCGAGGAGTTCCTCTACACGCACCCCGCGATCAGAGACGTGCAGGTCGTTGGAGTACCAGACGAACGCTACGGCGAGGAGATCGCCGCGTTGGTGATCGCACGGGAGCCTGGCACGATCGACGCCGATGCTGTGCGCGAGTTCTGTCGCGGCAAGATCGCGCACTACAAGATCCCGCGCTACGTGATCCCGGTGGACGAGTTCCCGATGACGGTCACTGGCAAGATCCAAAAATTCAAGCTACGCGACCAAGCAATCGAGTGGCTTGACCTGCACAGCGCGGTCGTGGACACGGCATAGACGCTGGTGGGCGTGCCGCGCCGACCGGGTTGGTAGCAATAGGTCGCCGGCATCTTACGCCGGAACGCTCACTGCGACGAAGCCATTCGGTCAGCGGCGCATCTCTTCGCCGCGGCCGAGGCAGCGCCAGCGCCTTCCGTGGAAGGTATTTGAGCAACAGATGGTCGATCAACGAGACACCTGCATCCACGAAGCCTCTGTGTGGCCGGGCACGAGCCTCGAACCGGAGAGTTCTGCTTTGGGCCGACGAGCTCCCACGGCAGGACTGGAGGCAGCACAGCCGCGTGGGCGAAGGAGCAGAAGCGACCTATCTCGGAGGAGACTCCCGCTTCGACTGTGGTGCGGTAATCACCGGGGAATTGCCGATCGGCACACGTCTGCATCTCACGAATAGCGCACCGAGTCTTCGCGTCGGGCAGGGGCTAGGCCCAGGAAGAGAGCTCGCGAGCCGCTCGGCTAGTCAATGCGGAACTTCGTTGGGTTCGATCTGCGCGACCATCAGCACGTACCCGTCGGGGTCGGCGAGTCGCAGCTCCTGCCGTGGTCCAGGTGTGCCGTCGACGATCTCCCCAGCATCGATTCCCACTGCGACCAGCTGCTCGCGCAGAGTCGCCAAGTCGCGCGAGTACAGGTAGAACAGGACCCCCTGGTCCCCCTGATCGATCGGGTCGCCTGTGGTCACCATCAGCTCGGCTCCCTCGCTGCGTAGCGCCGCCCACGCCGGCCGTCCTTTATACGTGTACACGCTCGCGACGGTGAACCCGAGGTGGTAGTAGAACGCGATCGAGCGCTCGACGTCCTCGACGTGAACGAATGGGACCAGCCAGCTGACCCGCTGCTCGGGCGGGACCACCACCGGCTCCGGCGGCCGCGGGCCATCTGTCAGCTGTTCGTTCATCACCTCGATTGTCGCGCACCTGCCATCAGAGAACGATAAGCAGATCACGGTGGCCTCGAATCCCTTGCGCAGCGACACAACGGCATGCGCCTCGGCGGCATCCATACAGCAGAAGGCAGCGATCACCTAGCGCCGCGCTGGTGGAGCTCTTCGACCGTCAGCAGGCTGTCCGCGCCGACCTGTGCGGGCGGCCAGCTCGAACGCCAGCTGACTCTGGAGCCTCGCCTGTGTCGTGCGGCATGGTCCACGCTGGCTCGCGAAACCGCCGTGCCACCCGCTGACCACTCACGAGACCTACTCCTATCTCGCCGCGAGCATCTCAGGCTCGGCCGTGAAACACCTCCTTGGCGCGGATAGGGATCGCGTGCCGGCCGAGGTGCCTGCGGCGCTCTAGCTGGGGCGACAAGGCAGAGTTCTCAGTCGCGCCGTTTCGCTTGGCCGACGTAGCAACCGGATCGGCCTACTGCGCGACAGCCGGCTACCCGACGGATGCTTAAACGCCGAGGCCTGGCAGGGAGAGCGTCGCGTACTGTCGCCCACCCGTCGCGACCGTCGCCAGTGGGCTTGCCTAGGTTGTTGCCCCAGTGAGGGCGGAACTGGATGCTGATCCGCGCGCCCAGACAGCTCGCTACTTTGGGAATGCCATGCAGCCAGGTCCGCTGGCAGCTTCCGCCCATCACAAGCAGGTCCCCGTGGCCGACTTGGAGCCGCAGTCCCGGGCCGCCCGACTTCGGCCGTAGCCCGAACGGACGGGCGGCGCCGAGCGAGACGATCGCCACCATCGTGTCGCGCGGGCTTTCGCGGGCGATGCGGTCCCCGTACCAAGAGACACTGTCGCTACCGTCGCGGTACAGGCAGAGCCCGACGCTGACGAACCGCTCGCCGAGCTCCTCGGCGTAGTGGGCATTCAGCGCCGAGCGGGCCTCATCGAGCACCGAATGGGGCAGCGCTTCTCCCTGCGGGTAGCGGGCCAAGAGCCGCGGGACCCGCACGGTGGTGTCGTAGATGTGCATCCGCTCCTCGCGCCACGGCACGGCGCTGGCCAGCGCATCGAAAAGCTTGTCGGCCGCGGTCACGAAGCCCGGCCGCAGATCAACCCAGGCGCCGTCGGACAGCGGCCGGCGCTCGACGGCGGCGCCGAGCTCGGCGACGCCGAGTTCGCCCAACGAGCCAAACAGCGAGGGTTGGACGACGAGCGACACGGGATGAAGTCTAGCCCGGCTACAAACACAAGTTCGTGCCGCGAGCGGGACTGAGCGCTCGACTTCTACGGTTCACCGGGCTGACCCACCTGATCGCGCCGGTCCGCCCGAGCTTCAGGGACCGCTACCCGATCATCCCGATCGAACGCTACGTGCCCTGGACGCGGGAGAGCGGGGAGCTGTTCGATCTGTAGATCCGCGTCCCACGTTCGCCGCGGCGCAAAGATCGCCAAACCGATCCCTCACTCAATGTGGATCAGCGCGACGTCCGCCGACTGGGAGCAATGGACGGGCATGCGGTTGCCCGAGGACGGGCAGCACACCTTTCCCGCCGGTCTTGCTCCGGCCGACTGCCGAACGTCTGGATCGTCCACACGCTCAGCGAATAACGAGCGAGAACTGAGACCGCGATCCTGCGGCCCCCGCCAACCGCAGGACGCACGATCGCTGCCCGCAACATGCTCAGCGAAACACTCCCGTTCCACGAGGCGCCCGTGCCGCTGTCGTCCTGAGTGTCGACGGTGTGCGGTCAGCCCGGGCGGAGCGCCCTCGGGCGGAGATCGTGAGGTCAGGGATGCCCGGCCGTGGTGAGATAACCAGTACGGCATCAGAACCCGCGACCCCAGCAGGATCGGCAAGGTGTGGCCGTGGCACCGACCGGTTAGTTGCGGCGCTTGAACAGCCGCCGAACCCGAGCTAACACGCCGCCGCCCGAGTCGCCGCGATCCTCTTCGTCGCCATCGTCCGGATGACGCAGCGCGTACCGGGCCGCCTCGTCCGCCACCTCGCGCGCCTGCTCTCGGGCGACGTCAGGTCCCATGGGATTTGGACCGAAAGGAGGAAAAGACATGCGACGTTCTTCCCTACGCGCGTTGATTGGTAATGCCGCCAGCAGCGTAGCGCTCGAACCGAGCAAGCGCGAGCGCCAGGACCGGAGGTTGTCGCGACGGTGTGGCCGTCGCGGGGGCAGGAGATCGCGACAGCCACAGCGGCATGGAACACAGCTCGCGCTCGTGTTGTCGACGTTCGCAGGGAGCGCCGATAATGCTGATCTTGCCCCAGCCTCCGGTAGGTTCAGCTCGTCGCCACGCGGTCGCCGCGGCGATCCTCATGCGCGCACGAGGGCCGGGTTTTGCGGCCCGACAAAATCTTCAACCACCGGGGCCGCGTCGGGTGGTGGCCGGGAGGGGCACCGGTCCCCCTGCCGCTAATTGGTTGCTGCAGTGACGGCGAGACTGGAATCTGTCTCGTGTTGGTCTAGGCGTCGTCGAGGACCTCCGCGAATGCGATCAGTACGCCTCCGGTGGCGTGCTCGAGGGTAGCGCCGACAAGGGCGCCCGCCTCTGCGGCGGCGTCGCTGGCCGCCGCGTAGTCGGCAAAGTACAGGTCCAACAGTCGGTATGCCGGGCTCGGGCTGCCGTCTTCCTTAGGCCAGACCTTCGACGTCTGCAGCCGAATCAGGCCGGGGAGCTTCCGCGCCAGCGCAAGCTGCTCGGGGTAAGCCGCCTCGAAGGCGGCCGGGTCGGTGGGGTTGGAATAGACGAAGCTGATCTTGGTCGGCTTGTCCTGCCCAGCTTCACCATCTCTCGATCTCATGGGTTCTGTTTCCTGTCTGGTCGAGTTACGTATGTCCGGTGCGATAGGGTCGAGGCAAGCGAGCGGCCCCAGACTTGGACGACAATGTCGGGCGAACTTCCGATGGCCACGCTGCTTCGCCAATGGAAGAAGTTGACACCTGACAAAGCGCCCCAACGTGGTCCCAAGCCCGTCCGATTGGTCGCTCCACTCACTGTTCATCGAGCGTAGCCCGAGGAATGGGTAGAGACAATGACCGCTCCGCCGGAACATCTTGCCGATCGTCCAGCGACGCCAGCCGATTTGCTCCGACCGCAGCGAGAGTTTGCCGATCCTCCAGCGCTCGAGGACGCCGCGCTCGGCCTCGACGCATATGGCCAGCCGCACGACTTGCTCTCCGAGCTGCTCCAGAGCGTCCGTCTGAGCGGAGAACGGATCGTTGCGTACGCTCCGCTGCGGACTTTCTCGATCAGCTTCGCCGATATCGGCACGCTGCACATCATTGAAGAGGGCGGAGTCGTGCTTCGGATCGACGGCGACCGGCACGTCGAGCGCGTGAGTCGCGGCGATGTCATCCTGCTCCCGCGCGGCGACCCGCACCACATCACCGACGCCGGCAAGCGCGCGCACACGACCGTGCGCGCCGGCGCATCCGAGCACGACGCGCCCGCACCCGAGCCGGCGCGTTGGCTCTGCGGAACATTCACGATCGGCGACCCGCAGGCGAGCCACCTGCTCGCGAGCCTCCCGGCCGTGATCATCCTGCGCGGCGCCCGCGGCCAAGCGCTCGAAGGGCTCGAAGTGGCCCGCAGGATGCTCCTATTCGAGATGCAATCGCCCTCTCAAGGATCGGCGGTGATGGTCGCCCGCATCCTCGATCTGCTCTTCATCCAGATTCTGCGCGCCTGGGCCGCTGGCACGGACGCCGAACCGAACTGGCTGGCCGGTGCGCTCGACCCGCAGATCGGTCTGGCCTTGAGCGCTATCCATCGACACCCCGGCCACGACTGGACAGTCGAGGAGCTGGCCCGAGCGTGCAGCCTTTCCCGGTCGGCGTTCGCTGCGCGGTTCGTCGCTCGCGTTGGGAAGCCGCCAGCCACCTATCTCGCGCACGTACGCCTGGACGCCGCCACCGACCTGCTCCGCGACACCTCCCTTCCGGTCACGCTCATCGCGGAGAACGTCGGCTACACGTCGGAGGCGGCATTCAGCCGGGCGTTCAAGCGCCGCTACGGAACGCCACCGGCTCGCTGGCGACGAGACATACGGGCGAAGCACTCGTGAGCGGTGCGGCGACTTCATCCGGCCGTGCGAGCTGCACCCTCAGGAGAACCCGATTGGAACGCTCGTTGCCGAGGGTGCTGCGTTCGATGCAGGTGTCGCCTTGTTCGTGTCGTATATCGCTGTGGAGCCCGAGTGGCGAGAACACGGAGTCAGCACGGTGATGTTCGGAATGGGCCTCACGGATACTCGCTGAGAGAAGCGCACCAGCACTCACCGCGAGGCGGCCAGTCGGGTCTCGGAGCCCGCTGCTCTTCGTAGACCGATCCGGGAGTCCTGCTGGTGCTGCCGGATTGCCGCCGAAGGAGCAGTCGACTTGAACTGCGCCGCGCTCGGCCCGTCTCCGTAATCGAACTCGGTACCGGTCGTCGGGACGCCCAGGCAGGCTACGTTTGACGGGTGTTCGAACTGCAGCGCCTTCGCCCTGATCACGAACCAGCGGTCCTCGCTTTTGAGCAGACGAACCGGACCTACTTCGCCGACTTCGTTAGCGATCGTGGCGACGATTTCTATGAGCAGCACGCTGAGCGACATCGCGCACTCTTGGCCGAACAGGAAACCGGTGCCTGCGTTTTTCACGTGCTCGTCGACGAAGACGAGAAGGTCGTAGGCCGCTTCAACTTGTACGACCTCGTGGACGGGACCGCGGAGGTCGGTTATCGCGTTGGACAACGGGTCGCCGGTCGTGGCGTCGCGACATCTGCATTGCAGGAACTCTGCCGGATTGCGCGCGAGCAGTATGGGCTGCGGACACTTAGAGCGGCGACCAGCAACGACAACGTCGCCTCTCAGAGGGTGCTCACAAAGGTCGGGTTCGTCGCCACCGGACCGGCTGAGGTCGGCGGTCGTCAAGGTTCCCGGTATGAACTCGCCCTGACACCGGCCACACGCGATCCCTGTTGACAACGCGGCGCGGGCGGAGGCAAGCCCACACTTCTCGGTTCACGAAGACCGAGCCAGCTGACCGGCTCGGCTACGGCCAGCCCAGGCTTCTGCTTGCGGTCCGCGGCCGCCCCAAGCGGAAGCCGGTGATGCGACTGCCCCGGCGGCGATAGAGCAAGAGCGCTTGGAGATCGCGCCGCCAGCCTGCTTGCTCACCGGCCGCAAGCACTCCCTCCGCGCGGAGAGGTCCGCTTCATCGCCATTGCAGAAGTCCGCGGGAGCGGCCGCTGATTGCGAAAGCGCTCGTCAGCGCGAACTCGGTCGGACGGGCCAGATTGGGGGATCGCGGAAGCCGCGATCCCGGACGTCGTTCGCGTCGACGACGGTGGTGACGTTCTTCTTATCCCCGCCGGGTTATCCCGGTGACCTCCCATGCCCGGCCAAGGGCGCTGCCATAAAAAGCCACAATGACGAGGACCAAAGCACGTTGCAGCGCAGCACTCTGGGTGTTCGCCAGGAGCGCTACGGCGAGGCCGAGCTGCACTGAGTAGCCCACAACCGAAATCGACGCGAAGGCGATATTCAGCTTTCTGGTTCGAGAGCTGCGGGAGAAATTTCCAGCCCGCTTCGCCCTCGGTATCAGCCGTCTGGTCGCCAGCAGGCCGACGGTTGCCATTGCGATGCTTGATAGCCCGAAGACGACTGAGCCCCCGGTCAAGGCCACGATCGAGACGAAGAAGATGTCGACCAGGACAACAAACGCGCTCCCGGCCAACACAGTTCGCAACTCCCGAGTTGTGGGGTTCGCGTCATCCGCGTTGACGACCGATACGGCGACGACCAGCAACCCCAAGAGGGCAGCGGACGCGCTGGCGCTTGCGATGAAGAAGTTCTCATAGTGGCCCACCACAACACCACCCTACGGGCATCGGCGGCTATCGCGGCGAGGACGCGTCACAGCCAGCTCGCGACTTGCGCGACCGTAGGAGTTGATCGCCAGCGTCCCAAGACCCGCTGCCCGATCGGCGGGATGGCGGCAGTCTCGCCAAGATTGCTGCGATTGAGGAGGACGAGGTCAACGGACGGTCCCAACGTCGGCTGCTCCTTCACCGCAAGAGGAGCCACCACCCCCGGCGTCACGTTCGGCGCGGTCGAGTTCGCCGCGGAACCGCATGACCTCAGCCCGGCAACCAGATGAGAGTGGCCCAGAACAAGGCGCCCCAGGGCCTCAACGTCACGATCCTGTAGCTCGCGGCCGAGGTCGATCATCTCCTGGCTGATCTGCAGCGCCGCCGAATCGTTACCTACGAAGAACATGCCTTGAGCCATGCACATCAGCACCAAGCCGCGCTCACGGCATGCGGGGGCGCCCTCCAGCAGCCGACCGAACTCAGCCGTCGGGCTGCCGCTTCGGCCAGCCCGACATCCAGAGGAGAAGTCAGAAGAGTCCGCCGGTGGCTCAGGCTTGGTGGTTGCGGCAGTTTGTACGTGCGCTCCGGTACGTGCTGGCGGCAGCGAATTACCTCGTCGTCTGCGAATGGTCCGCTTCGCGTCGAGGCCGCGTTGCGAGGAGGGACCCCTCCCGTCTACCGTGTTGTCAGCATATGTTCGCGACCGAAGAGACGTGACCGGGAGGAGCAGAGAGATGGCTGAAACTGAGAAGGCGATCCTTGCGGGCGGGTGTTTCTGGGGTGTCGAGGATCTGATCCGCAAGCTCGATGGCGTGACCGGCACGCGCGTTGGCTACACCGGCGGCGAGACACCCAACGCGACCTACCGCAACCACGGGTCGCATGCGGAGTCGATCGAGGTCCAATTTGACCCCGATCGCATCTCGTACCGGGACCTGCTCGAGTTCTTCTTTCAGATTCACGACCCGACCACGAAGAACCGCCAGGGCAACGACGTCGGCGCGAGCTATCGCTCGGCGATCTACTACGTCGACGACGAGCAGCGCCGCGTCGCGGAGGACACGATCGCCGATGTCGACGCCTCCGGCTTGTGGCCGGGCAAGGTCGTCACCGAGGTGGAGCCCGCCGGACCGTTCTGGGAGGCAGAGCCCGAGCACCAGGACTACCTCGAGCGCTACCCCAACGGCTACACGTGCCACTTCGTCCGTCCGGGCTGGAAACTGCCGCGACGCGCGCGGGAAGCGGCGCACTGAGCCAGGCGATCCTCCAGAAGAGGAGCGTGCGATGACCCGAACGGCCGTATCGAGCGATCAGGCCCCCGATGCGCTCGGGCCATATAGCCAGGCGATCGTCGCGGGCGGCTTGGTCTTCTGCTCCGGGATGGCGGGGATCGACCCGCGACCGGCGCGATTGCGGATGGGATCGAAGCCCAGACCGAGCAGGCGCTGCTGAACCTCGCCGCTGTGCTCGGTGCCGTTGCGTCGAAACCGTCGGAGGGCATGGGAGCTGCCCGGCGGTCGCCCGCAGATCGGCGAGCTCTTCCCCGATGCAGCGAACCGCGAAATCCGTGAGGAGACCGGCCAGGAGGTCACCGTTGACAGGCTGCTCGACGCTTGCGCATTCGAGGTGGTCCCCGATACGTGGGTTGATCTGGTGGCCTACGAGTGCACAGCGCCGGTTGGGTTTCGTCGGAGTCGATCAGTCCCAGCGACGAGCACGCGACGGTCGCGTTCCTTGAGCCGCGGACGTATCTGACGACGAGTACGGCGCCGTGACTCCTGCTCCTGGGACTGCCCGCGCAGAGCAGAAGTCGCTGCCTCGCCCATGACGTCGGCGACACCTAGGCGGGCGTCCGGCACTGGCGAAGGGGCGCGCCGCTTCTGCTCGTCGCCGGTGCGGCGTGCCGCTGCAGCTCACGGAGCGCTGCTCCGCGGGGAGGCCGCCTCCCATGTGTAGCCGCCGGCAATCGCGCGGGCGCCCTCCTCGCTCAGCCCGTGCGAGGACCACGCCGCGCGCCCGGCCTCGACGATCGCCTCGGGGTCGGCCATGCGCTTGTAGTCGCCGAGCGCATCGACCGGGTAGCCGCGCTCGATCCCCAGCGCGTCGGCGAGCAGAGAGATGTAGTTGCGCACCTGCAGATGCTCGTCGCCGGCGTCGCACCACTCGCGCTGGCAGGCGTGGGAGATCGTCACTACCGTGTCCACGCCAAGCTCGCGCGCCTGCTCGAGCAGCGAGGCGCGGATCTCGAGCCAGCGCGAGCGCTCGACGTCGGCCGAGCTCGGGCCGCAGTCGTAGTCGTACTCGGGCGGAGCCTGCAGGCACCCCACGAGCTCGATCCCCGGGATCTCGCGCAGCAGCGCCGCGCACGACTCGCGGTCTTCGCGCGCCCGGCGCTGCCCAACCTCGTGGCCATCACGGCCGACGTGCGTGTGCAGGGCCACTCGCCGGGGCACCTCGTGCTTGAAGTCAAGCTCGCCGCGACGGGCACGCTCAGCCAGGAACGTCGTGCAATGTGTGATCTGGAACGGCACCTCGCGCCCATCGCGGCCGAGCACTATGTCGTCGTAGTGGACGTTGCACGACGGGCACCAGAACACGACCGTGCGCGGGTTATACGCCGACAGTCGCTCAATGCTGCGTGCCGACACGCCGCGGCCGGGTTCGTCGTCGCCGGCGCGGTGCCAGGTGATCCCGCAGCAGAACTGCACGCCGGCGGTGGCCACGAAGTCGAGCCCCAAGCGCTCGAACACCGAGGTCACGTCGGCGGCGATGTCGGGCGTGCGCAGGATGTTGCAGCCGAGATAGAGGACGATCTCGTAGCTGCGCTCGGGCGGCCCGAAGCGCTCCACCCACGAGACGCGGTCGGCCGGGAACTGCAGCGCCTTGGTGGTTTGCAGCCGACGGTAATAGGCGTTGTAGGGAAAGCGGCCCATCGCTCCAGCCTCAGGCCAAAGCCTACCGCCCGCGCCGGGCGGCGGTCCGCGGCCAGCGCGGCACGACAGTCCCTCCGATGCCTCATGACCGACGCTTCGCCCCGGTTCCTATCGGCGGGCTTGGCGCCCCAACGCTCTCGGACGAACCGTACGACGACATGTGTTCAGCCGCCTGAACGCAAGCGCGCCCGAATTGCACCCCTGTGGCCGCCTCGCGGGATCGGCGTGCGGGCGGCTGCCCGGCACCCACATCCGCCCGGCCGTACTCTCGCTCCGGACGAGATTCGATCATCTCGATGAGGTCCGGCGGGCCGTCGTCCGAGACGAGCGCCTTCCCATGCAGCGTTCTCGCGCAAAGCGGCTTCGGCTGGCATTTCGTATATGAGCCCCTCGCCGCGGTGATAATCCAGCGTCGTTCATCGCGAGACTTGGACCGGAAGACAATGTGTGCTGAGACCGGTGCCGGTGCATCGACGCAGGAGTACCCGCTCGCGCCGGTCCGTCTGATCGAGCCGTTCGGGACTGGCGGTGGGCCGGACCTCGTGGCACGTGCACTCGCAGAACGGCTAGTTGAGCGATGGGGTCAGCCCGTCACCGTTGAGAATCATCCTGGCGCCGGTGCTACGGCGGCCCCAGCGCTCGTCGCGAAGACGGCCGCCGACGGCTACACGCTGCTTGTCAACACCAGCGCGCACGCTTATAGCGCGGCGGCCGGCAGCGGCCTGCCGTATGACCCCTTGCGCGATTTCGTTGCGGTGGCGCCGCTGAGCAGCCAGGGCTACGTGCTGGTCGCCGGCAGGCGCGCGCGGGTCACGACCTTGGTGGAACTGATCGCGGTAGAAAAGGCCGAGCCTGGTGGGATAACGTTCGGTTCGACCGGCGTTGGCACGGCTACGCACCTGGGGACGGAGCAGCTGAACCACGCGGCAGGGACGCGCGCCGTGCACGTGCCCCCAAGCGCGGGGGACTCGATCTCAAATGTGATTGCCAACGTCCTAAGAGGGGATATCGACTACGCGATGTCCCCAATCTCGATCGCCACGCCCTACTTACAGAACGGCGAACTTGTCGCACTCGGCGTCAGCAGCGCCCGCCGCTCGCGGCTCTTGCCGCACGTGCCAACGATCGCCGAGGCAGGGATCGCAGGCTATGAGTTCCCGATCTGGTACGGCGTATGGGCGCGGGCCGGTACCCCGCACGGGATACTCGACAAGGTCGCCACCGACATCTCCGCTGCGATGGCCTCGCCCGGTCTTCACCGCTGGCTCACAGAGCACGGCGCCGAGCCGATGACGATGACGCGAGAAGGATTCGCCGGTTTCGTGCTCGCGGAAAGCCAACGCGCTACGCGGATCATCCGAGACGCGACGGATCGATAGAGCTAGCTGACGGCAACTCGCCGACGAGGACACCCTCCGCGTGTTCCCGAGGCGCGCATCTGACTTCTCTAACGATCAGAGACTGCCGTCACTTGGACGGAGGGCGTCGCACAAACCCCGGACCTGGTCCGAAGGTGACACCCTGGGCGCGACGCGCGACGCGCCACGCGGCGTCCGCGGACCCGTTCATCCGCAACCGATCAGGCGGCGGCGTGCTCCGTGGGAGGTCCGAATCGGAGGCTGGGCGTAAAACCGGAACATACGGCCGCTGTGATGGACTGGAAGATGATCACCGAGTTCATCGGCCACAGCGATGTCCGCACGACCTACAACCGCTACGGCGAGGTCGTGCCCGAGAATCTTGCGCCGGCCGCGGCGCAGCTCGACGAATCCTTGGACACCGTGGCCGGGCGCTGCTCAAATCTCGCCTCAAGCTGGGGGCAGCGTGACCGGTTTCAGGCCGCCCCCCCGGCCCCCAAGCGGGTGAAACAGTCCCGGAATCCCTAGTAAATACGGGGTCTACAGGGCTCGCTACACAGCTCGAATCCCGATAGCGGTACTTCAGAACCACGAGTTTTTGGGGGGTTCGTCATTCTTGGGGTTGTGCGCCCCAGTCGGGGTACGGTCGGCTTGGCGGGGGTGAGGAAGGCATCGAGTCGGTCTCGTGCCTCGTCTTCGCCCACCGGGACTAGATGTCCGTAGCGGGTTCCAGGTCTGGCCGACATCGCCGTGGGCCGGCCCACGTGCAGACCTGCTTCCAATCGAGACCGCAGATTTCACACTCATAATGTTGCGGCAACATCGATCTGATATCATAACGCCATCATGACGGAAGATAACTGGCACAAGGGAGGACCGATGGCGGCATCACCCGAGAGGATCGCTCGGTCGCAATCCATGATCGTCACCACCACCGAGCACGTCTCGGGCGCGCGGGTCACGAAGAACCTCGGCCAGGTGTTCGGATTGACCGTTCGGTCGCGAAGCCTTGGCGGCAATATCGCTGCGGCCTTGAAGAGCCTCGTCGGAGGCGAGATCCGCTCCTATGTCAAGCTCAACGAGGATGCACGGCGCCAAGCGGTCGACCGCATGGTCGAGAACGCCGCCGCCATGGGGGCAAACGCCGTCTCCATGATGCGGTTTGACTCCACCGAGATGGGCAGGACCATGAGCGAGATCGTGGCCTATGGCACCGCCCAGATGGTCGAGTGGGACACGGCGCCGTCCGACGTCACCGGCGTGAGCTGAGCCGACATGCTGTTGGTAGTTGTCGCGGTCGTGGTCGTCGCAGGGATCGTCATCGCCCTGTTCGGCTGGGACCGCTATCGAGGCAATCGCCAGGCGGCGGGCGATGGTAGCGCCGCCCAACCGACCGCGGAGGTGTTTGTCGACCCCGAGACCGGCCGTCGAATGCGGGTGTGGTATCACAGAGATACCGGCCGCCGGGAGTACCGCCCCGAGCAGCCATCTGACACCGCGCTTGGGGCCGAAGCGCTTGCAGTCGAGCCGGGAATAAATCAAGAGGACCGCCAGCACGAAGCGCATCCCGTCCAAGGCGGCCACCCACCCGCCGCCTCAGGCCTGGGCCAGGCGGGGCCTCGGGTTCCGCCGGCGACTGGAGGCGGCCGGGACACGGACCTGAGCGCGGCGATCAAGGTGACAGGACTGACCAAGCGTTTCGGCGAGACCGTGGCCGTGGAGGGCCTGTCCTTCTCGGTGGCCGCGGGTCGGGTCGTCGGCTTCCTCGGTCCCAACGGGGCGGGCAAGACGACGACGATGCGCGCGCTGCTCGGGCTCGTGCGCCCGACCGCGGGCAGCGCGACGATCGATGGCCGATACTACGCAGAGCTCGAGCATCCGGCGCAAACGGTGGGGGCGCTGCTCGACGGCGACGATCTGCACCCGGGGCGTTCGGGACGCAACCACCTGCGCGTGCTCGCCCGGGCGGCCGGGGTGGCGCGCGCACGCGTCGATGAGTTGCTCGAGCTCGTCGACCTGACGCATGTGGCCGACCGGAGAGCCGGCGGCTACTCGATGGGCATGCGTCAGCGCCTGGGGCTGGCGGCTGCGCTGCTGGGCGACCCGCGCGTGCTCGTGCTCGACGAGCCCGCGAACGGGCTGGACCCCCAGGGGATCCGGTGGCTGCGCGACTTCCTGCGCTCGCTGGCCGGCGAAGGGCGCGCGATCCTGGTCTCCAGCCACGTGCTGGCCGAGATCTCCCAGATCGCCGATGAGGTGCTGGTCATCAACCACGGCCGGTCGGTGTTGCAGGCGCCGCTGGCTGAGCTGATTGCCCAGCGCAACGGCGGCATGCGCGTCGCCGGGCCGGACATCGCGCGGCTCGCAGAGCTGCTGCGCGCAGACGGGGCGCAGGTCGAGGGAGCCGGCGACGGCGCGATCGTGGTCGCCGACCGAACCGGCGAGCAGATCGGCCGGATGATTGCCGCAAACGGGATCGTCGTCTCCGAGCTGGCCGCCCGCGGTGAGTCGCTGGAGGACGTGTTCTTCGAGCTCACCGGCGCGGAAGGAGGCCCGTCGTGACCCGCCTGCTCAGCTCGGAGCTGCTCAAGCTGCGCACCACGCGCACGTTCTACGCGCTGATGGGCGGCGCAGTCGCGTTGATCGTGATCATCGCAGTGCTCGGCGCCGCGCTGGGAACCTTCAAGAACACGGGAACGCCGGGTCGTGACCTGCTGGCGGTCGCGGGACTGGCGCCGCTGTTCGCACTCGTCATCGGCGTAATCGGGGTGACCACGGAGTTTCGCCACGGCACGATCACCCCCAGCCTGCTCGTCGAGCCGGTGCGCACCTGGCTGATGGCGGCGAAGCTCGCCGCCCAGCTGCTCGTCGGCCTGGTCCTGGGACTGTTCTGCTACGGCGTGTGCGCAGGGATCGTCGCCGGGGTCCTCTCGAGCCGCGGGATCGCCACCGGGATGAGCACCTCAGACTGGATCGGGGCGGTCATCGGCGGCGCGGTCGCCACGATGCTCTACGCCGCGTTCGGCCTGGGCGTGGGCGCGCTGTTGCGCAACCAGACGGGCGCGATCGTGGTCGTGCTGGCCTGGGTGTTCGTGATCGAGAACCTGTTGGGGATCATCCCCGGCGGCTTCGGGGACGGGATCAAGAAATACGGGCTCAGCGGCGTCGGCCACTCGCTGGCCCGCACCGCCAGCGACAGCACCCGAATCGGCCAGCTCCCCGCCGGGCTGCTCCTGCTCGGCTACGCCCTGGTGCTCGTCATCGGGGGCACCATAGTCGTGTGCAAACGCGACGTCAGCTCCTAACTGGCAGGGACTCTCATCCAGCGTGGGATCCAAAGCTGCGTCCCGGCAGCTGTTCAGGCGTCACATTTTCGCCTCGTCGCTTGTCATAGGAGTGGGCCGCCAGATCGGCGGGGAACATGGACACGAAAGCGCAATCTCCACTGGTCCAGGCAGCTGATACACACCCACGGCCGAAGGAGACCATCATGCAGGCAAGAATCAAGAATCCGGCGCTGACCGTTCCGGGCGCGCTCGAGGCGTTTCAGAAGCTCGGGGCCGCGGCGACGACCGCCGGGATCCCCGAGAGCACGCTCCAGATGGTGGAGCTGCGTGCGAGCCAGATCAACGGCTGCAGCGTGTGCGTGGATATCCACACCCGCGCGCTCGAGCACGCGGGCGAGCGCAGCGAGCGCATCCATCTGGTTGCGGCGTGGCGCGAGGCGCCGTATTTCAGCGACGCCGAGCGCGCCGCGCTGGCACTCACGGAGGCCGCCACCCGTCTCGCCGACAGTTCCGATCCGGTGCCGGACGAGGTCTGGGATGAGGCCGCGCGCCACTACAGCGAACCGCAGCTCGCTGCGCTCGTTGTCGCGATCGCGACGATCAACGCGTACAACCGCGTGAACGCGGCCACCAGGCAGCTGACCGGCAAATGGGTTGCCCAGATCGTTGAGGCGGCACAGGCAGCCTGACTCTCATAGCGAGCGAGCGGCGAGACCGGCGCCGCTCGCATCGCAGACGGCGAGGCTCAAGCGGCAGGGTGGCATCGCAGGATCGTCTGGAGGGCCGAGATGGGCGAGCTGGCTCGGCACGAATCGAACGCCTCGCCCGTGGCGGAGCGCGAGAAGCCCCCGAGGATCTGAGGCCCGCTCGGTGACAATGTCGCGCTCGGGGCGTTTGCGCGATGATTGCAAGCGTGGAAAGCCGCGAGAACGAGGGCGAGCGCTACCAGAAGATCATCCGCCGAGCCAAACAGGTTCGTGAGCGCGCCGCCGAGTCGCTAAGACGGGCGCGCGCGTCGGGAAAGAAGCGGGGAGACCCCGAGGGACAGACCGACGCTCAGAAGCCCCGACAATTTCGCCAGCAGCACTGAGTAGCGGGGCGCAGCGAACCGCTGCGCGCCGCGATCAGAGCTCGTGATTGCGCATCCGTTCCTGAGGCGTACCCTTGAAGCGAGGATGTTTCGATCGGTCCCGTTGCGGCTGCTTACGTTCCTCTCGCGCTGGCTCGAGGTCGCCCCGCCGGCTTGCTGTGGCGTGTGTCCGACCAGCATCGGGACGGCTGCGGCCGGTTGCTGATCCCGACCGTGCTAGTGGGTAAGTCGAGCGAGGACGACCACTGACCAACATGCGGCGATGCTGATCGCGTTTGGGGTTCGCCGGCGAGGCCAACTGGCCGATCGGCGGATCTCGCGGCCAGCGCGCCAGCGGCGCCGGCACTACCGCCACGCGCGGACGGCGGCGAGCGCTACCGCCTAGACCTCAGGCGTGCGCGAGAAGGCCGAAGAGGCCCACCATCAGCAGGAAGAGCACCAAGTACAGGGCGTACTTGCCCCACGCCGGCCACTCTGCATCCGGATCGCGGGACATCAGGTAGCGCTCTTCTTCACGGATTGTCTTGTTGCAATGGGGGCAAATCATCTCGGTCGTGTCGGTAGCTAATGGGGGCAGAACAGCCGCGATCGCCACGCCAGAACGGGCACGGCCATCACGGACCGAACTCGTGCGAATCGCTTCATTCCTTACTTCGTCAATACCCGGACCGAGCTTGAGACGAACTTCGTAGCCGGGCAGACCGTAGGCTCGCGAACGACGTGATCGCAGTGAATCACGCGTCCGCGTGAGCCGCGCCGACAGCCAAAGCGTCTAGTCTCATCTGCTCACCGCACGACGCGACCGTCTTAAGAGCCACCCTTGCCCATCGCTCCCGACCTGTCCGGCCACGCTCTCGATGGCCGGTACGAGCTCCACGCCATCATTGGCGAGGGCACGTTCGGGCGCGTGTACCGTGGCCGCGACCGGCGCCTGGCGCGATGGGTCGCGGTCAAGGTGATCAAGCCGTGGTGGGCCGAGGACCCAGAGTGGGCGCGGAGCTTCGAGCGCGAAGCGCAGCTGCTCGCGTCCGTCAGCGATCCCGGGATCATCCAGATCTTCGACGTGGGCGAAGCCCCTGAGGGTCTGTACTACGTCGCCGAGCTCGTCGACGGCGAGAGTCTCGCCAGACGGCTGCGCCGGGGCCGTGTCGCACCTGCCGAGGCGTGTGAGATCGCGCTGCAGCTGGCGCGGGCGCTCGCGCGGGCCCACTCGCAGCGCGTTGTCCATCGCGACGTCAAGCCGGCGAACGTGCTCATCACCCGGGACGGCCGCGTCAAGGTCGGCGACTTCGGCGTCGCCCGTCTGGCGGAGAGCACCACTGACGCGCCCGTGGCGACGATCGCCGGCACACCCGGATACATGGCGCCCGAGCAGGCCTCGGGTGGGATCTCCAGTCCCGCCACCGATGTCTACGGCGTGGGGATCGTGCTCTACGAGATGCTCGCGGGTCATACGCCGTTCGGAGGGAAGTCGGCGGTCGAGCTTGCGCTCCGCCACGTGAACGACCCACCGCCCCCGCTTGCGGCCCATACGCCGCGGACGCTCGTGCGGGTCGTCGAGCGCGCGCTGGCGAAGGATCCCACCGATCGCTACCGCGACGGCCACGAGCTGGCGGCTGCGCTGGCACGCGTCCGGATCCCAGCTCAGCTCGAATAGGAAGAGGAGATGGCCGCGGCCGTGTCGGGTTCCGGCCGGGCCGCGGCCGTGTCGGGTTCCGGCCGAGCCGCGACCGCGGCCCGCCCATCGACGGCGACCCGGGCGACGGCGCACATGGCACCGTCGGCGACCGCCGTGACGACCCCGCAATCCGGTGGGATCGGGGATGTCGACATGCCGGCAGAGGAGGCGAGCGAACGCGTCCCCCCGACCCGCGTGAAGCATCCTCGCCCGCCCCGGCGCAACTTCCATCCGGGGGAACGGCGGCAGCGAAACGCGCTCTTGGCCCTCGCCGTGCTGGTCGCGGCCGGGATGGCGGTCGTGGCGCTCGAAATCGCCCCCGGACACCTGAGCGTGCCGGCACTCCAAGGGATGACGAGGGGCCGGATCATCACGACGGCCCACCGCGACGGTTTCCACGCGGCGTTCAGCCGCCGCTACAGCAACAGGCCGACCGGGACCGCGATCGGCCAGAACCCGGCGCCTGACACCCGCGTCGGGGATGGCGCGACCGTCCAGGTCACGCTCAGCCAGGGCCCGAGGCCGGTGACGGTTCCGCCGCTGATGGGCGCGTCGGCGTCGAGCGCGCAGAGCTCCCTGAGCGCCTTAAAGCTGCGTGCAGATGTCATCCAGGTGCCCGCCCCCGGGGTCAGCACGGGGACCGTCACGCGCCAGTCACCGGCCGCCGGGACGACCTTGCCGCCGCACTCGATGGTTTCCCTGTGGGCGGCCGAGGCCCCGCAGCTCCGCCCGCTGACGAGCTTCTCGAGCAACGGCAACGGAAGCTCCGTGCCGTTCCCGATCAGGGGCCGGCGGTGGGAGATCGTCTACAGCATGGGCTTCGAGGGGACCTGCACATTCATCTTCTTCTGCTCAGGGCCGAGCGCGACGGTGACCAATGTCGGCAACGGCTCGACCGTCGATCAGTTCGACCTCGGCGACGGCAGCTCCGAGAACCGCATCTTCAAGACCGGGCCGGGCGTCTACCAGATCTCGGTCTCGCCTGGCGATGACAGCGCCAACTGGCGCATCCAGGTGGACGACTACTACTAATCCTCAGCCGTCCACCGCCCGCCGGCGAATCGGAGCGAGGTTAAATGCGGTTCGACCCGGATCGGGGCTACCGATTCGCGAGCTTCGCGGCGCCGACGATCCTTGGCGAGCTGAAACGCCATTTCCGCGACAAGGGGTGGGGGGTCCACGTCCCGCGGGACCTCCAGGAGCAGGCGCTGACGATGGGCCGGGCCAAGGAGCGGCTGTGCCAGCGGCTGGGGCATTCGCCAACCCTCCAGGAGCTCGCCGACGCGCTCGGATGGCCGCTGGAGCAGGTGCTCGAGGCAAGCGAGGTCGTCCGTAGCTACGAGACCACGTCCCTCGATGCGCCCGTCGGCCGCGAGAGCGAGGACACGTCGACGCTCGTAGAGTCGCTCGGCTGTGAGGAGGAGGGATTCGACCTCGCGGAGCGGCGACAGGCGATCGCCCAGACCTGGAGCGAGCCCTCAAAGCTGGAGCAGCGCGTGGTGGCGCTGCGCTGCATGCTCGATCTCACCCAGCGCGAGATCGGCGAGGAGGTCGGCTACTCGCAGATGCACGTCTCACGGCTGCTGCGCCGGTCGGTCATGCGGCTCGTCGAGCCGCTCGCAGCCTAGATGGTCGAGTCCGGTCGGGCGTCTTGCCCGCGGCCGCTTCACAGTCTCTGCTCCGCCTTCTTGTAGGCGATCTGCAACGTTTCGGATCCGAAGAACGCAACCAGCACTGACGCGACCCACCGCGTGAAGCGCGGCAGCACGAGCAAGCCCGCGGTGAACAAGGCGCTGGTCCACATTCCCAGGCAGTACGGACAGATGAGCAGCTCGCCGATCGCGTGTCGTAGGCCGTGGCCGCGAGCCCGCTCGTCCACCTCACCCGGGCCTGCTTCACCGCCGAACTCAGTGAACGGCGCCCGGATCGGGGTCATCACGCGGTCCTTGGAGATCATCCGCGAGGCCTTGTGGCTGGCGACCGTGATCAGGGCCAGGTCGCGGGCGTCCATTCGCTCTGGCAACTCCCGGCCCGAGCGACGAAACCACACGGCAAAAGCTCCGGCGAGGCCGGAGAACACCGACATCAGCACCGCGTAGCTGAGGACCGGCTTTTCCTCATCGGGCGAGTACCCGGCGAGGATCTGTTTCTCGTCCATTCCAATGCTCATACGTCAATGCTTACCCGAACCAGGCGCCACGAACCCGCGCGCGCCGACGGCGACCGATTAGGCGTGACCGGTTCTCGAATCGGCCAGCGGCCCCGTTTCGCCACGCTACCGTAGGCCCGCGGTGAAACGATCTATCGGAATCCTGACGGCGGTCTGCGCCATGCTCGCCGTGGGCGTCCCAGTTGGAGCCACAGCGACTGGCGGGCGATCGGCCGGCGCCACATCGGACCCCTACTGCACCGGCCACTACGGCGGCGCGCCGGCGCGGGCCGCGGGCCGGGTGCGGTTCGGGATCGATCCCGGAATCGCTGGAAATGTCGGCGGCGTCCAGCTGCCGACGGTCCCGGACGACCCGTCACGCGACCTCGCCGCGTTGCGCAAACTTCGTCCGAGGGGACGTGCGCTCGTCCTGCGCCTCAACCGCTTGTTCTGGTCCGATGGCCAGGCCGGCATCGAGCAGTTCAAGAAGCTGAGCTCGCGGTACACGAGAGCCGGCTTCGAGGTCGAGCTCCAGGTCCGCTACCACCCGAGCCAGAGCCAGGCGGGCGACATCGGCGCGTGGGTCCGCTACGTGCGCCATGTCGTCGACTCGTTCGGCGCCAACCCCCGGGTCGTGTCGATGACAATCACCAACGAGGTCAACGTCAAGATCTCGCCGAACACCTCGGACGGGTCTTACCCCCGCGCCGAGGACGCGCTGATCAACGGGATCGAGGCCGCCCACCGCGAGGCGGGCCGGCGCCACTTTCGCCAGCTCCGCTTCGGCTTCACCTACGCGTACCGGTTCGCTCCGGACCAGGACGCCGCGTTCTTCTCATACCTGAAGACGCACGGCGGGAAGGCGTTCCAGCGGGCGCTCGGGTTCGTCGGCCTGGACTTCTATCCCGGCACGATCTATCCGCCGGTGAAGGCGCCGGGCACCACCTACGCCGGGGCGTTCGCGCAGGCCGCCGGAGTGGTGCGCGACTGCCTGGCGCCGATGGGCGGCATCGGCCGACGCGTCCCGATCTGGGTGACCGAGAACGGCGTGCCCAGCGGGAGCAGCGCGGACGCGCAGCAGGCGGCGGCGCTCAGCGACCTCGTCCGCGCCGTCCACGACTACTCCGGCACGTTCAACATCACCGACTACCGGTGGTTCAACCTCCGCGACTCGACCTCGAGCCCGCCGGCGACACTCGCCGGCCCGACGTTCTCGACCGACGGGCTGCTCCGGTCCGATTACGCCGCGAAGCCGTCGTTCGCCGCGTACAGGTCACTGATCGAAAGGTTCGGCACGCGGTATCCGGAGCCGAGGCGGCACGGAGGGCGCTGACCGGGCGATTGGTCCCGACCCTCACCCGGACGGGCCTACCCGGCCGGGACCTCGCCCTGGGCGTAGCGGCGGCTCTCCCGGAAGCGGGCAGCGGTCGCCCGCGCCGTGCCGTCGGCCCACCGGGTCGTGGTCACCGCGCCGATCACGAGCACCGCGAAGCCGAGACCGGCGATGATCCACCAGCTCGAGTGGGTGGCCGCCGCGAACCCGCTGCCGAGGGCACCCGCGGCGGTACCGCCGGCGACGGCCCCGACGACTGCGACGCCGAGCGTCACCCCGACCTGCCGGCTGGTCGAGGCGATGGCGGCGGCGACGCCGGCCTGCGCGGCGGGCATGCCCGACACGGCGGTGTTGGTGATCGGCGGGTTCACGAGCCCCGAGCCGGCGCCGAAGATCACGTAGGCGGCGAACAGCACGGTCGTCGAGGTCGTCGGTGTGAGCGTCGTGAGCATCAGCGCGCTGATCAGTACCGCGCCACCGCCGGCTACGAGCGGGACACGGGCCCCGTATCGCCCGACGATGTGGCCGGACAGCGGCGAGAAGATCAACATCACGCCGGCCATCGGGAGCATGTACAAGCCCGCGTGAAACGGCGAGAGGCCGCGCACGTCTTGGAGATACAGGGTGTTGAGGAACAGGAAGCCGCCGATCGCCGCGAATACGCAGACGGCGATCGCGCTGGCGCCGGAGAACGGGGCGCTTCGGAAGAAGCGGATTTCGATCAGCGGCTCCTCGCGGCGCAGTTCATACCGGATCAGCGCGCTGAAACACGCCAGCGAGAGGACGAACAACCCGATGATTTCGGCCGAGAACCAGCCGTTCGTCGGCCCCTCGATGATCGAGTACGTCAGCGACGCGAGCGCGACGATCACCAGCACCTGCCCGACCGGGTCGAACCGGCGGGGGTGCGGAGCTCGAGACTCCGGGACGAACAGGGCCGTCAGGATGATCGCCACGAGCCCGACCGGCAGGTTGACCAGGAACACGGCGCGCCAGCTGAACGCGTCGACGAGCACGCCTCCAAGAACCGGCCCTAGCGCCATGCTCAGACCGAACACCGCTCCCCAGACGCCAATCGCCTGTGCACGCTCGCGCGGATCGTGGAACACGTTGCGGATGATCGACATCGCGACCGGGTTGAGCATCGCGCCGCCGATGGCCTGAAGCACGCGTGCGGCGATCAGGAACGGAAGGCTCGGCGCCAGCGCGCACAGCAGCGAGCCGAGCGAGAAGACAACGAGACCGGTTTGGAACGTCCGCCGACGGCCGACCCGGTCCGCCGTCGAGCCGGCGAGGATCAGGAGGCTCGCCAGGACCAGCGTGTAGGCGTCAACCGTCCACTGCAGTCCCGAGATCGATGCGTGCAGCTCGCGGTGGATCGACGGGAGCGCGACGTTGACGATCGTCGTGTCGAGGCCAACGATCAGCAGGCTCATGCTGCAGATGCCGAGGATCAGCAGCCGCCGGCGCCGTCCGATGTGCTCGTGGCCAACCTGGTCCATCCGCTCTCTTATTACCCCGGTGCTCGATCCGTACCCGGGGGCCAGCCGGCGATCAGCACGCGAGCCGCCTCCACATCGGGGTGCAACGGCCGGTCGCTGAGGTCGGGGTCGAGGCGGGCCGCGGCGGCCGCGTACAGCGGCGCTGTACCGGCCCCGACGGGCTCGTGCCCGGCCAGGCGCAACGCCCGCACCGCGACGACCAGCTCGGTGGCGACGAGGACGCGAAGCGCCTCGAGTGCCTCGTCCGCCCGTCGTGCGGCGGTTGGAGCGAGGCTCGAATGCGACTCGACCCCGCGTGAGACCGAGACCGTCTGGGCGGCCACCGGCGTCACGAGTGGGCGGACCTCCGCCGCCGCCGAATGCGCGGTGTACTCGAGGACGAGCGCCCCCGACTCCACACCTGGGGTCCGGGCCAGGAACGGCGACAAGCCCGTGAGGCTCGTGTCGAGCAGCGTGCTCACCCGGGCGGCGATCAGCGCCGCGGATTGGGCGAGCGCCGTCCGCAGGCCATCGATCCTGTTCGCGAGCGGGGCGGCGTGGGGGTTGCCATTCGGCAGCGCGATCTCCTCGGCAGCGATGATCAGCGCGTTCTCGCCGGCGAAGTTGAGCTCGTGGCCAACGGTCTCCTCAAGCGCCAGGAGGGCGTCGTGGACAGCGCCGTCGACCTGCGGGAGAGCGCGGAACGGATACGGATCCTGGACGCCGAACGGCCCGGGATCTCGCGTTCGCGCCTGGAGACCGGCCAGCAGCCCGCGCATCCGCGCGGCGACGGCCGACTGCCCCGGCCGGTGGAGCGCGGAGTGGATGCGCTCGTCCAGCACCACGGGATCGGCAGCGGCGGCCTCGAACGAGAGGGCGGCGACCGACAGCCAGGCGTCGAGCAGCTTGCGCACGTCCACCACGAGCAGCGCCGCGCGGCCGATCGTTACCGCGTTGCTGCTGATGAACGCGAGCCCGTCGCGCGGACCGAGGCGCCCCGGCGCGATCTGGGCCCGCGCCAGCGCCTCGCCGGCGTCGACGAGCTCATCGCCACGCCACACATGCCCCTCGCCGAGCAGCGCGAGCGCGATGTCGGCAAGCGACGTGAGATCGCCGGTGCCCAACGAGCCGAGCTCCCGCGTGAACGGGCTCAGCCCGGCGTTGAGCGAGGCGACGAGCGCGTCGAGGAGCTCGGCGGCGACGCCCGCGCCGCCGGCGCCGATCTGATTGGCCCGGGCGACCATCGCGGCTCGCACGAGCTCGGCCGGCACGACCGGCCCGGCGGCACAGGCGTGGCTCCGCAGGAGCCTGATCGCGTAGCTGCTGCGCTCCTCGGGGGGGACGCGGTAGGAGCGCAGAGCTCCGACGCCGGTGGTCACGCCGTAGAGCTCGTCGCCGCGGTCGATCAGCGAGGCGATCGCGTCGCGAGCCGCGTCGTTACGCGTCCGTGCCGCATCGGCCAGGCGCGCGGGGGCGCCGTGGCGGGCGATCAGCGCCACCGCGTCTGGAGTCAGCGTCTCGCCGTCGAGCAGGACCTCATCGGGCGTTTGAACCGCGCTGCGCGACACCGGAGGGGAAACGGCCATATCGACATGACTGTAACCACGCCTTTCACTCCGCCCACCGCAGCTTCACTCCGGCTAGCTCTTCATAGAGCCTAATCGCGCTCATCTCGCCGGCATCGTCGCCGTAGCGGACCCGGGCGCGGCGGTGGATCTGCTCGACAAGGGCCGTCATCTCGACGGGCACGCCGGCGTCGCGAGCGAGGTCGACCGCCAGCGCCAGGTCCTTGTTGACGAGCCGCATCGGGAAGCCCTCGTCGTAGTCGCCGTCGTCGAGCACCATCCGGACGTCGCGCTCGAGGAAATTCGACGTGGCGGGCGAGCCGCTCAGCGCAGCGTGGAGCCGCTCGAGCTCGACGCCTGCCTTGACGCCGACGGTCAGCGTCTCGGCGGTTGCGACCGCCTGCATGAACCACGTCAGGTTGAGCAACAGCTTCACGACGTAGCCGCTGCCGTGGTCTCCGACGTGAAAGATCCGGTCGGGGTCGCCGACCGCCCGCAGGACCGGTAAAGCTCGCGAGAACGCGCCGGACGAGCCCCCCACGTAGATCGCCAGCGTGCCCGTCCGGGCCCCAATCGTCTGTCCCGCAACCGGGGCATCGAGCAGCTCGACGCCGCGCGCGCGGGCAACGGCAAGCGCCCGGCGCCCGACCTCGACCGAGCTCGTGCTCATCTCGACGACGAGTGCGCCCGGCGAGAGCGCCGCGATCGCCCCGTCGGGCCCGGTCAGAACCTGCTCGACCTCCGGTGGTCCCGGGAGGCTCGTCACGAGGATCTCCGCCCCGGCGGCGCAGTCGGCGACCGAGACGGCCCCTCGCGCCCCGTCCGCGCGCGCACGGCCAACTGCGCCGGCGTCGAGGTCAAACGCAATCACGTCGAAGCCCGCCTCGACCACATGGGCGCACATCGGACCGCCCATGTGGCCGAGCCCGATAAAGCCGACTCGAGTCACGGCGTCCCCACCTCCGAGGCGTAGAACGCGATCGCATCCTCGTCGAGCTCGGCGCCGAGGCCGAGGCCCGCCGGCAGCGCCAGGCAGCCGTCGTCGTCGATCCGCAGCGGCTCGGCGAGCATGAAGTCGCGGCGTTCGGGCGTCCAGCCGGGAGCGTCGTAGGGGTACTCGATGAACGGACCGCCACCCACGCCGCAGCAGAGGTGCAGATTGGCCAGCAGGCCGATCCCGTTCGTCCACGTGTGCGGGGTGAACCACCGGTTGCGCCGCAGCGCGAGATCGGCCAGCGTCCGCGCGCCGGAGATTCCCAGCGCGAGCACAACATCCGGTTGATAGACGTCGAGCGCGTCGAGCTCGAGCGCCAGGTGAAGCTCCTCGAACGTCCGCGCCATCTCGCCCCCGGCGATCCGAACGCCGCCCGTGCTGGTCTCCCGGAGCAGCCGCATCCCGGACAGATCGCCGCCGGCGAGCGGCTCCTCGACCCACAGCACCGAGAGCTCGTCGAGGCGGTCCACCAGCTCCCGCACGTCGGCCGGGCCGAGCCCGGGCACGGTGTCCCCGGCCATCCGCCACCACTGGTTGAGGTCGACCATGATCTCGAGCCGGTCGCCGGCGGCGTCCCGGATCGCGGCCACGACCGAGATGCCGTCATCGAGCCGGTCGGGAGCGATCCGGACCTTGACCGCGCGGAACCCCTCCTCGATCAGCCGCAAGGCGTCGTCGGCCCGTGCCTCAGGGGCGCGCAACTCGCCCAGCGACGCGTACGCCGGAATCCGGTCAGCCGAGCCGCCGAGCAGGGTCGCGACGCGCGTCCCGAGCGCCCGCCCGGCGATGTCCCACAACGCCGCCTCGAGGGGCCAGCAGCGCCCAGCGTGAAAGGCGATTGTCTCGAGCCTCCGGGCGTGGGTGGCGAGCTCGAGCGGGTCGCGACCGATGAACAGGTGCCCGTACTCCTCGAAGCCCGCCATCGTGTCGCCACTGCCGATACCAATGACACCCTCGTCGGTTTCGACACGAACGATCGTGGCCCCGAACTCGGTGCGCGGATCCGGGTCCCAGGCCGCGTAGAACGGGGGGTCAAGCGGCAGCCGCAGGCGCTGAATGTGGATGGCGGTGATCCTCACGGAACGTCAGCCGCCTCTGTAGAACGGGCTCGTCAGCGAGTCGCGGCGGTCGACGAGCGCCCGGGCGGCCGCAGGATCTCGACCCCGCACGGCAACCGAGACACCCTTGAACGTCGCCTCACGGCTGGCGATCCGCACGGCCGTCTCGTCGCGAGCGCCCGGGTCGATCCACGCCGCCACGAACACGAGCACGTCGTCGCTGGCCTCGAGCAGCGACGCCGCGACCGCGTCGAGGACGCCCTGCGCGATTCCGAGCTGACCGGCGCCCCACGTGATCGTCTCGTGCTCCGGCGTGGTCGCGGTCGCCTTGTTGATCATGATCGTCGGGGGCCACACGGGCTCGTAGTGCTGCTGATCCTCACCGACGACGACGAGGATCGGGGTGTGGCCGGGGGCCGGCGAGGTGAAGGTCGTCAGTAGCGCAGCGGCCGTCGCGGTCCCGCGGCGCGCGAGCACGACGTTGACGTGGCAGCCGTTGTGGCCGACGCCGCCCCAGCCCTCGCCGATTCGCCCGTCGAGATCCTCGCCGGTCACGTAGCCGCCCCCGCCAGATCCGGGTCGATCACGACGACCGAGCGGTCGCCCTCGCCACGCCTCAGTCGCTCGAACGCCGCCTCGACGCCGTCAAGCTCGATCAGGTCCGAGACCACGTCGCCGAGGTCGAGCCGCCCCGAGCGGACGAGCCCGACCAGCCAGGGGAGCGTCGTCCGGGGATCGGCCGAGCCGTAGTAGCTGCCCCTGATCGCCTTCTCGGACAGGAACTCGATCCCCGGCAAAGCCACCTCGACGCCCGCCGGCGCCAGCCCGACGACGACAGCCGTCCCGCCCAGCGCCAGCGCGTCCCACGCCATCCGGATCGTCGCCGGCGCCCCGACGGCCTCGAACGCGTAGTCGACGCCACCGCCGGCGAGCGCTCGGATCTCGGCCGCGGGGTCGCCGCGGGTCGCGTCGACCGCGTGCGTCGCTCCACGCCTGAGCGCGTGCTGAAGCTTGTCGCGCCGGCGGTCGACGGCGATGATGCTTGACGCCCCGGCGAGCTGGGCGCCGGCGATCACATGCAGGCCAACGCCCCCGCAGCCGATCACGCACACGCGGTCGCCGACCTGCACGCTGGCGGCGTGCGTGACCGCGCCGATCCCGGTGACCACGCCGCAACCGAGCAGCGCCGCCTGCCACAGCGGGATGTCGTCGGGGATCCGAATCGCTCCCCCCGCCGGGACGACCACGAACTCCGCGAAGCACGCGACCATCAGCCCGTGCTGGAGGATGGTCCCATCGGCTGACCGCAGCCGCGAGGTCCCGTCCAACAGCTTGCCCGCCACCGAGCTGGCCCCGGCCGGCTCGCACAGCGTGCGCCGGCCCGAGCGGCAGGCATCGCAGACGCCGCAGGACGGGACGAAGCAGAGGACGACGCGGTCGCCGGGCGCCAGGTCCTCGACGTCCTCGCCGACGGCCTCGACCACGCCCGCCCCCTCGTGGCCGAGGACGATTGGCCAGCGGCCCTCGCCGAGTTGGCCGTCGGCGAGCCGGACGTCGGAGTGGCAGACGCCGGCGGCGGCGACCCGGACGAGCACCTCGCCGCGCCGGGGCGGCTCCAGCAGCACGGTCTCGACATCCACCGGCCGGCCAGGCTCGCGCAGCACGCAGGCGCGCACCGAGATCGCGTCAACGGGCGCGACGTTATACCGCGGGTTGCCCAGAGCTCGCAACCGATCCCTCATCGACCTGTAGCCGCCGCAGCTCCTCGAGCGGGATGTGACAGCGGATGCCGTGACCGGCGACCTCCTCTCGGAGCTCCGGTTCGGTCGTCTCGCAGATCTCGCCGATCTTGCGCTGGCAGCGCGTGTGGAACGGACAGCCGCTGGGCGGATCCGCAGCGCTCGGGATCTCGCCCTCGAGCACGATCCGCTGGCGGCTGAGCTCGTCGAGTCGTGGCACGGCCGACAGCAACGCCTCGGTGTAGGGGTGGTGCGGTCCGGAGAACACATCCTCGGCCGGCCCGATCTCCATGACCCGCCCGAGATACAGGACGGCGATCCGGTCGGCGAGGTAGTGGACGACGCCGAGGTCGTGACTGATGAACAGGTAGGCGACGTGCTCGTCGTGCTGGAGATCTGTGAGCAGATTCAGGATCGCTGCCTGCACCGAGACGTCGAGCGCCGAGGTCGGCTCGTCGCAGACCACGATCCGCGGATCGCCGGCGAACGCCCGGGCGATCGCCACACGCTGCTTGAGGCCCCCGGACAGCTGCGACGGGCGCATCGGCAGGTAGCGCTCGGTCAGCCTGACCGAGCGGATCAGCTCGAGCAGTCTCTCGGTCAGCTTTTCGCCGCTGTAACCGCCGAGCTTCGACAGCGAGCGCGAGATCAGCCGGCGCACCGAGTGACGGCGGTTGAGCGCCGAGTCGGGATTCTGGAAGACGATCTGAAGCGCCTTCTCCTGAGCGAGCGTCCGCCTGTTCGCCAACGCGGGGAGCTCCTGGCAGTCGAGCTCGACGAAGCCGCCGGCGTCCGGCGCGGCCAGGCCGACGAGGACGCGCGCGAGGGTCGTCTTGCCGCTCCCGGACTCGCCCACGAGGCCGAGCGTCTCGCCGGCCAGGATCTCGACGTCGACATTCTTCAGCCCGCGAACGTCGCGGCCGGACTGATGGAACGTCTTCGAGACGTCGCGCGCGCGGATCACGACGCCGTCGCTCGCCTCCTCAGCCGCCGCTTCCTGAGTCGAGCCGCCGTCGTCGACGCTGATCGTTCGCGGAAGGCTCTGCGCGCGCTCGTGGAAGTGACAGCGCGAGCCACGGCCGCCCCCGAGCTCGTACAGCGGGGGATGCTCGCTCCGGCAGCGATCCTGGACGAGGCCGCAGCGGTCGGCGAAGATGCAGCCCTCGACCTCGTAGCCGGGTTCGGGCGGGAACCCGGCGATCGTGTCGAGCTTGCCCCGCCCACGTCTGGCGTCGCGGCGCGGAATGCACCGGAGCAGGCCGACCGTGTAGGGGTGCCGAGGATCTTCGAGGATCGTGAGCCCCGCGCCCTCCTCAACCAGCTCGCCGGCATACATGACGCCAACGCGGTCGCACATCTTCGCGATCACCGCGAGGTTGTGGCTGATGAACAGGAGCGACGTGTTGAACTCATTGCGCAGGCCCTTGATCAACTCGAGCACCTCGGCCTCGACGGTGGCGTCGAGCGCGGTCGTCGGCTCATCGAGGATCAGCAGTGACGGCTCGGCCGCGAGGGCCATCGCGATCACGGCCCGCTGCAGCATGCCGCCCGACAGCTGGTGCGGGTAGCGTTTCATCACCCCGCTGGGATCGGAGATCTGGACCTTCGTGAGGATCTGCTCGGCGCGCTCGAGCGCCTCCTTTCGCGAAGCCCCGGCGAGCTCGTAGACCTCGGCAACCTGTTTGCCGACGTTGATCGACGGGTTGAGTGCCTTGCCGGGCTCCTGGTAGACCATCGAGACCTCGCTGGCCCGAAGCTGGCGGAGCTCCTCGTCGTTCAGCGCCAGGACGTCGCGGCCGTCGATCGTGATCGAGCCGGAGCGGACCCGTCCGTTGCGGGCGAGGTAGCGCACGATCGCCAGCGCCATCGTCGACTTTCCGGACCCCGACTCGCCCACGAGTCCGTAGGACTCGCCGCGCGCGATGTGGAAGCTGACGTCGCGCAATACCCGCTGGTCCTGGCGGCGTACCCGGTAGGCAACATCGACCCGCTCGACGGTGAGGGCGTCGTCGGTCATGGCTCGAATGCCTGCTCCACAGCGTTGGCGACCATGTTCACGCCGACGACGAGCGTGGCGATCGCGAGCGCGTCGAAGAACACCTCCCACCAGTAGCCGGCGGGGACGACGCCGAAGTTGGTGCTTATGTCCAGCCCCCAGTTCGCCGACGGCGGCTGGATCCCGAACCCCAGGAACGTCAACGTCACGATCGTGAACACCGCGTAGCCGAGACGGACCGTGAACTCGACCACGATAGGCGGCAGCACGTTCGGGAGGATCTCCACGAACATGATGTACAGCGGCCCCTCGCCGCGCAGCCGGGCCGCGGCGACGTAGTCGAGCTGGCGCTCGAGGAGCACGGCGGAGCGCACGGTCCGGGCGATCAACGGCGCGAAGATGACCCCGATTACGGCGATCACGGTCCCGTTGCCCGGCCCCAACGCGACCGAACCGAGGATTGCGATGATCACGACCGGGAGCGCCAGGAACGCCTCGACGAAGC
>Ga0116218_1000310_pt1 | contig 34147 bp, 37 predicted proteins | sample Sb_taG_2_FD_88966 | JGI IMG/M metagenome (GOLD analysis project Ga0116218, IMG submission 88966) | Peat soil microbial communities from Weissenstadt, Germany - Sb_50d_5_LS metaG | ecosystem: Environmental > Terrestrial > Soil > Wetlands > Peat | place: Germany: Weissenstadt | collected 2010-09-21 | reverse complement strand
GAGAAATTTCCCGAAGCTCCCCTGACGGTTAAAGCGTGTACGGAAGAGTACCAGCAGGCCTGTGCACATCGCCACACACATGATGGCTTCCCATAGAGCGTAGACAAATGCTTGCCAGTGGGGTCCGCCTGCAAAGTATTCGAGATGATTGATGGCTCCTCCCCCAATTGCAACAACCGGGAAGAGTAAGAGGTCAATGATCGCAACCCATAACCATACCTTGCCCATCGCGTCCGGCATCCTGGTAAACCAACTTTGCCGGTAAGCGATAATACCCAGGATGAACATGCTGATATACTGGGGGAAGAAGGGGAACTGGAAATTCAAGAGCTGGAATGTCCAACCTATTGGGAGCCATAGACGAATAAGAAAGTCGACCAGCGCGAGGCCAACAATATACAGAAGCATGTCTTTATACGAAGGGTATGCACGTGTGCGGGCAGTGTCGATGGATGGGACGGTTGTAGTCATTCGAGCGAGGGATTTCGACCGTTTTTTGTTCAACAAGCGCCAGAGCGCGTAGAGCATGACAAAGAAGAAAAGAGCCTCGATGAACCAGACCGGTCCCTGACCGATGCCTCTAAGTGAGAGCAGGTAGCTGGCGTAGAAATTCCAATAAGACCCTTGAAATCCCGTAGCGATAAAAGCGACGAAAGGATCAATGACAATATCGTAGATGAGCAATGGAATACCCAGGCGCAAAAGTCTGTCGCGTAGAAATGGACCGGCCCCTTTGCGATCATAGGAACCTGGTGTAAAGTAGGCCGAGATCAAGAACAACAATCCCATGAAGAAGGCCTGATCTGTCGCCGTCAGGATCGTCAATAAAACCGATGTGAGCGTGTCCTTTGTGGGGTCCTGGTAATACCACGAGCCAGCCGCTCCGTAGGTGATGGCGAGGTGAAACACGACAACAAGGATGATGAGAAAGACACGCAAGTTATCGATGAAGAACAACCGTGAGCTTTTCGCAGCGGCAGCCTGCAAGTTTGCTTCGTCTGCTGTCTGCTGCTTGCATGTGCATTCCACTGGCTGCTCATCTGTGCCAGAATGTATGAGACACGTATGAGATTGGTTCAATTGGGGCATCAACTGTTCGGCCTGTGATGACATATAGCAATCCTTTCTGAGCCTTTGCTCTCGTCGTCATCATCTTATGGTAGTTTTTCTTAAAGTAGAGCTTTTTGCGGCACATGATCCTGTTTTTCTATCTACGTCTCTGCTCCTCTGAAAACACTCCCGACAGGCCAAGTATAGGTGGTGTGGGTCATGTGAGAGAAGGGCATCTCTGATCATTTTACTGACCATGTTCGCAAGACGAGCGCGATCAACCTCATGATGCATAAAGTGATCAGGGATGCCCTTTGAGACCATTCAAAAACTGGTGTTGACACCTTCAGCCTCGCAGCCCCCGTTTTTGAGCGGTCTCCCTTACGTAGCTCTACCCCTATGAGTAGCAACAAATTGCTCCATGATGCGCTCTGCCAGGGCAGCAATCGTCAGCGAGGGATTCGCGCAGCCCGTCGAACCCGCTATCAAGGAACCATCGACCACATAGAGGTTCTGATATCCGCAAACTCTCCCATCCAGATCACAGGCTTTGCCAAGGACCATTCCACCGAGCGGATGAACGGTAAACCCTGTTTGGACATTTGAAGTGACTGGAGGAGCTCCTGGCATCATACTCACACGAAGACGTGAGTACGTTAGCCTTCCGGCTGCTGTGAGATTGGTAATGGCAGGGTCATTCCTTGGCCATTGCACCGTGACGGTATCCGTCCCTGGATTGTATTGGAAGACCCCTTTCGCAGGAAAGGGACCTGAGGGTGGCATGACCATGGCGAATGTACCCATACTCCCATCAGGCACACCATGCAATGGACCACTCTCAACGACAACTGGCCCCAAAGGATTTCCAAAATCTGGTATCTGGGCACTACCTGGGCCTCCTTGTCCCGGGCTGGTAGGAGGGAAACCAGATGTGAAAGCCACCAGATCTCCGTTGTTTCCCCATCCTTGACCGACGTGCTCGTTGAGTTGGGGAAGCTGCCCCTTCGCTTTGGCTTTCACCAGTAACTCAGAAGTCTTTATTGAGCCTGCTGCTAAAAAGAGATACGTGCAGGTGAACGTGACGTTCGTGAGTACGGTTCCTGAGGTATCGATCTGCTGGCATGAGACACGGTAACCACCCCATGTTGTCTGCTCAATGTCTGTCACCACGTGAAGAGGAAGGATCTCAACATATCCAGTTGCTTCTGCCTGTGCCAAATAATTCTGATCCAGGCTCTTGTGTGCCCCAGAATTCATCCCATACCAAACCTCTCCGGCGATGGCAGATGGTCCCCTGGCTCCACACATCTCTTGCCGAACGATATTCCAATCGAGAGCTGATTGAATAAAATCCGGACGCAATCCAGCGCTTGCAGCCCATGCCAGAAAGACCCGTGTGCAGAGATAGTAGGAAGATGCGAGGATATCCGCAGGAAGCGGTGCAGGTTGAATAATCGAACGAACTCGTGGGTAGTACACCTCAGCGAACTGATGATAATCAAGCGCAGGAAACTGGCGTGAAAACAACTCCTGTGTTGGTTGGACGAGCGCGGCGTTATTGACTAACGAACCACCTCCGACACCGACACCTGAGAGCGCTGTAATCCCATTGCCACTGTGGCGGTCTAAGACCCCTGTGTATAGATTAATAGGTACATGTTGATTGATCGGGTCGACTGTTGTAGGACTCAGCCATGCCGCTCGTCCATCTGGGTGTTCGTAGGTAGCAAAGGTAGTCTGTTGTGCGGTAATGGGCCAGCGGAGCCCGCGTTCCAGCACCACTGTTCGATAGCCGGCTTGTCCCAATCGTAGTGCGGTGACTCCGCCACCGAAGCCACTGCCAATGACGACGGCTTCAAGAGACTCATCGTTTGCAGTTGCCTGTGCTATTTTTTCACTCATTGCATCTCCCTTTCTTCACAAGCGTGAGACTTCATTGCATCAGCGAGAAGACGATGGTTGCATGTACAGCGTATGAGTAAAGTGATCGTGTTCAAGCCAGCCTCTGCTCTCCTGTGGGGCAGGGCCTAGGTGAGCGTCTCGAAACCTGACAAAGATTCCTGTCTCGCCTGCCATCCACCAGAGACGCTTTCAAGCGCCCTCTTGGCCCACCTCTGTCATCCTCACCTGCTTGATGGTCGCTGCGTAGCCATCGAAGGAGTATACGGTGACCCCATCTTCCAACTCTTCGGTGAGGGAGGCCTGGGCGGCCGGTTCAAGCTCTGCGACGAGCGGCTGGAGCAACTGTTGCTCAGAGATTCTTCCCCAGCCATACTCTGCCTCAAGCAGCTGCTGAGCTTCCAGGAGTGCTTCCACGGCTGAAGAGCGCAGGAGTTGAGACAGCACAGGAGGATGTGCAAGCAGTTGTCGCACTAATTCCTGATGAGCGCATTCATCCTCAGGACCGTTGCCCAGCGTTTCACGAGGTTTAGCGGTGACGATGGTCTCGACGTCAACGGTGATGCGAAATGTTCGTCGTACGAGAGAAGGGGTCTGTGTCGCCATAGTGCATTCCTTTCTTGCTCCATCTCCAACATGAAAGAGGAGATGGGTGTTGTCTGATCTCGAATGTAACGATGCTCGTTATTCTGAATTCTTTATCGACCCATCATGTGTGTCTATACGTAGTCTAGCAGGTGAGACAGGTGAGAGACTGCACACTTAAGTTGTACCTGCGTGGTGATTCTGGCCAGGAAAATGGATGGTGAGCGATGAGCTACAGGATGAGCCGCACCCTGGCACGAGCGAGGGCCAGGGTGCGACTCATCCTGTGTCAGGGTTCAGCGTACCGAAACCTGAAAACTGTACGCTAGGGTTAGGGTGCGCTGACCCCTCCACGATCAATCGCTCTGGGTAGCATCCAGTCAGCCGGGCTGATTCAATGGGATTCCTTTAGTAGATAGCTACTTACCGATCATGAGTCCCATTTTTCTGCCATGAAGACGTGCAGGTATCTCTCCACACACCGGCAAAATTCTCAGTGCTTGTTCATTTCCTGAGAATCGTTGTGACGGATGCGGGTCCCCTGGGCTATGGTCTTATTTGTTGCCAGGTAAGTCCCATCCGCGCTATAAACCACTCCTTGTCCTGAAGCCGAAAAGGAGGTGCCGTCTTGACTCAAGCTGCCCTGCCCCGTGACAATGACGTAGCCGGTACATGTTCCATCAGCTCGATAATTGAGCTGTTCCGTGAAGCTGAAGGAGATGGCATCTGAGGCACCAGTCCGCCAGGTTCCGGCCCCAGGATTTGGGAGCAGGATGAGAAACGTGTGATCGGGTGCGAAGAAGACCCGGTTTATTTCTAATTGCCCCTGTAACGGTCCTTCATGAAAGGTGACCGTCCACTGCCAAGTTCCGATCAGCTTTGTCTGTGTCTCTGTGGTGGGAGACATCCTGTCAGAATGTGTCTCATTCCACTGCATGTGTGTGTTCCTTTTTGTTTGAAAGTAGATGCTTATGAGAGGGGACGAGTATACACTCTTTCCCCGGCACTTGAAACAAATGCGTCTGCGCACTTCCTGGTCTTGTTACCTGGTTGAGAAACGACGGAGAGTGCTGAACCAGCACGAGGAAATGCGCTGGTGGCCCAGGGGTCAGCGCATCCAACCCCTGACGTCCTGTTGTCAGCTCTGGATGCGCTGACCCCAACTACGTCGACCACGAGTGCTTAAGGGGCCGGCTGCCCGCGCATTTCATAGATGGTCACCGCTTCTCCTTCGTTGTACTGCTCTTCCTCGACTGTCAGACTGTCTGCACGTAGTGTAGCCGGTGAGCATGGTGAGTCACCACATACGAAAGTTGTAGAGATGCGGTGATTCTTGTGAGGGATGTGTCCGCGGAGCAGGAAGCTACAGGAGATTGAGAGTCCTGGCACGGGCGATAGCCTGGGTGCGGCTCTGCACTCCCAATTTGCCGCAGAGATTATAGACGTGCCGCTTGACCGTATTCACACTCAGGACGAGGCGTTGGGCGATCTCACGGTTGGAGACGCCTTCATGAAGCAGGCGCAGTACCTCGCGCTCCCGCTCGGTGAGCGATTCGACAAGCAGATCGGGGCGAGAAGAGGGGAGATGAAGATCCGAGGTGTACTGCTTCGCAAAGGCGGCGAGAAGGGTAGCAACGTATTCCGGGACGGTGCTGCGGGCATAGGCATGACGCAGCAAGGTCTGCATTGGCGTGCCCTCGTCAACGAAGAGCCGGATGTATCCTTCCGGTGCAGCAAGTTCAAGCGCTCGTTCGAGGGTGGAGAGAGCACTCGTTCGATTCCCCTGGGCCTCCAGGGTCAGGGCACGTAGCACGAGGATTTCCAGCACGCTGCCCAGGCGTGCATTGTTCTCGGCTGATTCTCGCAGGCGATCCAGGAGACGCAGGACATCTTGAAGGAAAGGATTTGCCGGATCGCCGCCTGCCCGGGCAATGCGTATCCGTGCCAGGGCCAGGTACCCGCCCTCATGTAGATAGCACAGGTCGTCATCCTCGGTGGACAGGCCGCTACTATCCGCCCAACGGATGGCTGCCGCCACGTTGCCCTGCGCCAACTCGAACTGCGCCCGCAATGCGGCCCCCTGGGTCAGCAGGTGAGCATCGAAGTGCCGCTGCTCGGCCACTTGCGTCAAGGCATCCAGGGTCGCGAAAGCTGCTCGGGTGTTGCCACGCGCTTGCTCGAGGCGGGCCAGGGCAGTGTAGCCGAGCACCACCACAAAAGGCTCAAGCGGTAACGTCTCGTTGACCAGCGCTATTCCTTGCGCCAGGTGCTGTTCAGCCGCATCCAGGCCGTTCCACTCGCGCAGCAGGTCCCCCAGGCCGAAATAGTAGCAGAGGCTGCTAAACGTGGTTTGCAAGACCTCCGGTCGTGGGACCACCTGCACCAGCTGAGCATAGGTGGCAGCGGCCTGCCGGAGCCTGCCCTGTAGGACATGCAGTCGCGCCAGCAGGGTCATGCTACTCACGGTTGCAAACAAGTTGTTCGAGGAGCATATGAACGCATTTGCTGCGGCGACCGCGTGTTCGGTGGTGGGGGTCACATCTCCACTCATCAGGTAGGCGCGGATCGTAGTCGCCAGGGCACCCATACGAGGGATGACCTCCGATTCCGGCAACAATTCGAGCGCCTGCTGTGCGAGGGAGACTGCCTGCGGAAGATCGCCAGAGAAAAGGGCAATGCCTCCACGGATGTCGAGCACGTAGCCCATGATGATCTGTGCTTGCTCAGCAGGTATCTCCTTCTGGACACTCCGTTCGGCCTCCTGTAGGCGAGCTTCGGCCTCCCCCAACTGATTGGTGACTGCTAGTAATAATGCGTGGGACACGCACAGGAAAGGGTGTGTCTGCACCAGTACCTGGGGAAGGGCATTTATCCACCCCAGCACTGTGGAGATCTGACCTTGGTACGTAAGGGAGGACACAATTGGTTCGATCAAGCGGGCAGCCAGCTCGACATCGGGCACGACCAGGGCGTGCTGCACCGCTGCGATCGGCAGATCGTGCTGCTCGTACCAATCGCTGGCGCGCCGATGCAAGACAGGCGGCAATGTAGGCTCTGTCTGTTGCAGGTGGCTGCGTAGCACCTCCGCAAACAGGTGATGGTAGCGGTACCAGCGCCGCTCGTCGTCGAGGGCGACCACAAACAGGTTCGCTTTCTCGAGCGTTTCCAGCATCGCCTGGCTACCCTCCTGCTCTGTCACTGCATCGCAGAGCGGCCCGCTGAGGCGTTCGAGGACCGAAGTTTGCAAGAGAAACTGCTGTACCGCAGCGGGTTGCCGTGCGAGCACCTCGTCGGAGAGGTAGTCGAGCACATAGCGATGGCTGCCGGTGAAACCAGCCAGAAACGCAGAGACATCGGTTCTGCCTTGCAGCGAGAGGGCGGCCAGTTGCAGCCCGGCAATCCAGCCTTCGGTGTGGCTTTCAAGGGTAGCGATGGCCTCGGGAGGCAGGTCTAGCCCCATCACGGCCTGCAGAAACGTGCTCGCCTCGGTGGCCCCAAAGCGTAAGTCGGCGGCTCGCACCTCGGTGAGCTGCCCTTTGGCCCGCAGCCGGGCCAGTGGTAATGGGGGATCCGCACGGGTGGCCAGGATAAGATGCAGCTGCGGAGGTAGATGCTCCACGAGATACGCCATCCCACGATGAACGGGGTCGGCGGTGATGACGTGGTAGTCATCCAGTACCAGCGCAACATCGCCTCCACCACGCTCCACGAGGTTATTCGTGAGCACGGCCAGTAGGGTCTCTGGTGACGGAGGCTGTGGGGTATGCAGCAGTGCCAGCGCGGTCGCCCCAAGCTGGGCATCAAGGGTTTGCAGGGCGGCAATCAGGTAGGCGAGAAAGCGGCTGGGATCGTTGTCCTCCGGTTCCAACGTGAGCCACGCGCCAAGTATATCGCTCTCAGCGAGCCACTGGGCAAGCAATGTCGTTTTGCCGAAGCCAGCGGGAGCTGAGACGAGGGTGAGTTCCCGTTCTGCTCCCTGCCGGAGGCGCGCGGTCAGGTGCAAGCGGGACACGAGGTGTGCGCGCAGGCGTGGAATTTGGAGCTTGGTTGTCAACAGTGGAGGGAGTGTGTGAGGCTGCTGAGCAAGCACAGGATGGCGTGCGGCATTCGTCTCTTTGTCAGGACGGGCTTCGACCAGCGTTTTGGGAGGTGGGAGCTGGGCCTTGTTCAGATCGCTCAGCACCCCTGCGTTATGCTCAAGCCGTGCCAGGGTAAGGTCCGTGGTCCTACCCAGATACTTTTTGGTGAGTCGCTCACCCGCCGTAAGGTAGGCAGACCAGTAGCGGCCGCCACGCTGTTTGGCTTCCTTGCGTGCCGTAAAGTGGCCGCTTTTGCCAACGAAGGCAAAGGAGAAGACCTGGTCTAGCCAGGCAAACCAGGCAGGGCTGTCAGGGGCAATCCCAAGTCCCTCGCGGTCACTGGTCTGGTACAGTTCATAGGCCCCGGTCGTGGGCGACCAAGCCAGTGTATAGATAGGGACTTTCGGCATTGGATCCCTCCCGTGAGATGAGCCGGGGCATATGCATCCAACAGATTCTTACCCAACGATGCTACGTCGGTTCTAGTATACCTGTTGGGTAAGAACCCTGCAAGTGCAGCACTGACCCATTTATGATCGGACCAGCACGCAAGTTGATTACCGGGATGATCAGCAGAATGACGAACAATATGATCAGTCCTGCCATTCTCTCCCTTCTCCCTTGTCAGGCATACTTCTCAGTAGGTAGAAAGCTGGCCAGAAGAAAAGGAAGAGGCAGGATGGACACTCAAAGGAGCACCAGGATCATGTTCAACAACTATCTATACGAGAAGGCAGCACGTGACCGCCACCAGGATGTGCAACGTGAGGTGGAACACCTGCATCTGCTGGCGAGTCTCCAGCAATCCAAACGCGGCTTGAAACGCCATGTTGCCGAACGAGTAGGTATCTTTTTGATAGAACTTGGCATCAAACTGAAACAAGGTGCTCGACTTGAAGCTGATATGCAATGAATTTGGCAAGCAACTGTTATGCTTTTTCAAGCAGGATATATGGGGATACTCGCTACGATTCTCATCTACAGCGTGCCCGCTTCGTTGGTGCTCTCGGCGCTCATCTTGGCCCTGTTATGGCATAATCCCCGTCTTTTGCTTCAAGAGTATCCGAAGGACGTTCGAGCCGCCGTGCCGCCGAAGACACCGGCAGAAAAGCGATTAAGTGCCTATTGGGCAGGAGTGTTCCTCCTGCTGTTGATAGCGTTTCCCATGCTGGCTGCGCTCTCCGCAAAAGCTGCCCATCAAGGCTTTCCCGGCGTCTTACTCAGTACATTTGGAGTGGGCTTCCTGTCTAATCTCGTGTACTGGCTGATTCTGGACTGGTTGATTGTCTGCACCATCAACCCAGCATTTGTGGTGATTCCAGGAACAGAGGGGATGGCAGGCTATAAAAACAATGCGATGCACTTCAGAGGGTTTCTCATGGGAATGGTGATCTCTGTGTTGTTGGGCGTGCTCATCACGGTGCTCGTGATGTATGTCTAAGCAATGTGTTCTCGCTATGACGCTTTCAAAAGAACTATTACTTTGGCTCTTTCTTGGAAAGAAGTCTCCGCTCAAGCAAGGCAAGGAGATGATGCAGAGGTAATACCCAGTGGGGATGAGCAGGAATCCCCCATTGCACCTTCCCCACGATCCACTTTTTCACTCGGCAGTCTCGTAATCTCAAGTACTCATCTAATAGTCCTACTGTCGCTTGTTTTCTTCCTCTGAACTGAAAACCCGTTGTCTTGATTGTTTAGAATCGTTCAGATTAAGGAGAGCTCATGTACAGCTCAAAGCATCGATTCTCGCCACATCGTTTCTTTACATGTTACCATGATCATATGGCCTTTGAAGAATAGTATACAGAGAGAAGAAGGAGGGCACGACTTATGGCTAAAGAAGACACATCAAACAACGCTCAAGATACATATCGCTACCTCCATTTCACAGCTAAAGAACTTGCACACCTATCACCTACGGAACTGCTGCAAGCTTGCCTGGAATCACGCAGTTTGCTCCAGATCATTATGGGGATCCTTTCTACTCCCAACGCGAATCCTACCGAGCGAGTGGTGGCGTGTGACTTGGTCTATACCCAGGCGATGCACATGGCTACAGAACCATCATCTGATCAACCCGAGGAAGTAGTTGCCGATATCAAAACTATCAGCGAACGCTTGGGATTGCGTCCAAGAGCCGTACGAATAGGCTACGAAGCGTTAGCCGAGCGCGGTGCGGTGCGTATCGACGAGCGGATTCTGCCGAAGCCGCGGCATCAGCTTTCACTACCCCTCGACCAGGATACGAGCGAGGATACACTCAGAAAATAAGGACGGGAATGGCGCTAGGCGCATTCATAATTCATTCTTATTACGTCTGCATCCCCTTACAGACAAGGGTTTCGGCCATTGTTGGCCTCAGCACTTATTCCTCCTCACGACAAGCAATGGCGCCTATCCTGTGTGACTTGAGACGGTCATTCGATGAATGGTAGAGGTGTTTTAACCATAGCACAGGAGCGGATTGTAGAAGCCACGGTTTCAGGCATGCCTCTACAACATGGTAGTGTGTATCTACACAGCAATCAGGCTTCAGAAGGACCAGGAATCCACCCTCTCTGTTGAGCCCATTCGGAAACTTAAGCCATGACCTTCCCGATAAAGTGGTTTTTCGCCTCGGTGGAGGAAACTTGATCCTCGGCTCGAGGATACTCTTGTGCCAGTCCGGTCTTCGACTGAGCATAGTCAGATGCAACATCCAAGTGCGTCCGCACATGAACGCGAAAAAGGAGCGCGAACTGTTCACTGAAGCTCCCTGCTCGCCGAACGTGGATATACACGCATTACTGTCCAGGAGCCTCTCTATCTGACAACAAATAAAACAAATGAATGACAGCGTATTGAGAGTATCTTCTCAAGCTAATGGTCGGTCGAGTGCTTGCTTAAGAAGTGCTGAACTGAAGCGACCCTTACTACCCAGAATGATGTATTCTCGGCCCCTCCTTGTATCTCAAGCTGCTGATCACTGTTCTAACCCTTTCAGATAATATTGGCAAAATGTTGTTCTACTTTCAGAGATGAAGGAAAATGAATAAACTGTCAAAAGAACTGTATTCCGATGTATATCATAAATACAAAACAATGAGTGAGGCAAAGCAACAAGCTGATGTAGATCAAATTCCACGAAAGAGAGGAGTTAGAGGAGTATGCTCGAACCCATTGACAGGATGTTAGGCGTTCTTCACTCTTGCCCATCAAGACTGATATGGTTGGCACTCGTTCAAGGAGTGAACAGGGTGTGAGCCTTTTTCAGCATTGCACATCTAGAATGGCATAAGCTCAGGTGTTATCGTCAAACGAAAGATGCCTGGTAATGGCAGTCTTGGAGCAGCTTCGTGCTCATTTTAGCCGCGATCAACACAATACGTTTGCGTCTCATTCTACTTGTGCAAACATCAAAAAGGCTCACACCCTGTTTGAGCGCACATCATTGCTTCTTGTCTCAGTCTTGATGGGCACCATTGGGAGTTGCCAATGGCCCTGATTGAGGATTGTCAGAAATGGTAGTTCCCTGGAATGCACCTTGACTTTGATACTGAACATGCAACGCGAGAATCTCTCCCATCTTCAGCCTGGATATTCCCTCCTACAGCAGATTCTTTTCAAGGTGTGCTCGATTGTGTAACCTGAACGACCGGGAGGAGCGGCATTACCATGTTCTTGCGTTGCCTTCTACTCGATATATCCCTACAGAAGTGACATATGATATCCTTATTACGGTAAGAACGATGACGTAGTAGAGCTACCGTAGGAAGGCATTGCGACTTGGGGAGCAGAGACATGGGACAACACAGCAGCAATCACTTGCTCGTGACTACCAAGCTAGCCATACCACCCGTGCGGCTAGACCTGGTTCCTCGTCCACAACTCTTCCAGAAGCTGGAAGCCTGCCTGGAGCATCCCCTCACACTGCTCGCCGCCCCTGCTGGATTTGGGAAGACCGTGTTATTAAGTGCCTGGGCGCGACAACAGCAGCGATCAGTTGCCTGGGTCTCCCTTGATAGCAGCGATACTGATCCGGTGCAGTTTTGGACCTACGTTTTCGCTGCGCTGGACGCACTCCATCCGGGTATAGGTGCAACACCGTTGTCCCTCCTGCAGTCCTCCCAGCCCCCACCCATTGAAACGGTCCTGGCTGCGCTCATCAACGCTCTAGGTGTATTGCAGCAACACATCGCCTTGATTCTCGACGATTATCACATCATCGAGGAGCTTTCCATTCATCGCGCCATGACCTTCCTGCTCGAGCACCTGCCGCCGCAGTTTCACCTGGTGCTTGCCAGCCGGGTTGACCCGCCGCTACCTCTCTCGCGCCTGCGGGCACGCCATCAATTGGTGGAACTGCGCGCGGACGACCTCCGCTTTACCTTCGCTGAGGCGGCTGCCTTTCTCAACGAGATCATGGGTTTCCAGCTTGCTGAGCATGATATTGCGGCCTTGGAGACCCGAACTGAGGGCTGGATTGCCGGATTGCAACTGGCGGCCCTCTCGATGCAGGGGAGAAAGGATATCGCCGGGTTCATCTCCGCCTTTGCTGGCAGTCATCGCTACATCGTGGATTACTTGACGGAAGAAGTCCTCCACCAACAGTCGGAGCAGGTTCGCACCTTCCTGTTGCAGACCTCCCTGCTCGAACGAATGACGGGCTCGCTCTGTGATGTCGTCACAGGCCAAAGCGGCAGCCAGACCATGCTGGAACAGCTCGAACAGGCCAATCTCTTCCTGCTGCCGCTCGACGATGAGCGCTCCTGGTATCGCTACCATCACCTCTTCGCAGAGGCGCTACGCTTTCGCCTCACCCAGGCGCATCCTGACCTGCTCCCCATCCTCCATCAGCGGGCAAGCGCCTGGTTCGAGCACCATGGCTTCATTCCCGAAGCAGTCAACCACGCCCTGGCAGCACACGATTTCGAGCGGGCGGCGAACCTCATTGAGCCGATCCTGTACCAGCTGTTTAGCCAGGGGACGCATGCTACCGTGCGGCACTGGTTACAGGCCCTGCCTGAGGAGGTCCTCTTCGCACGACCATCCCTCTGCATTCAGTACGCCTGGGCGTTCATGTATGTTGGTGAAATAGCGGCTTGTAAGCGACCACTCGAAGTTGCCGAGCGAGCCTGGCAGGCAGAAGGAAATCTGAGCAGGCTCGGCGAGGTCTATATCTTCCAGTCGAGTATTGCCCTGATTCAGGGTGATGCGATCCGTGCTCGCGACTGCGCTCAGCAAGCAATTCCCCTCCTTTCTGAGAACGACCTGATCAACCGTTGTAACTACGCCACCTATACAGGTGCCAGCCATCTCCTGTTGGGAAATATACGCGAAGCCTCTCACGTGCTCAACGAGGCATTGATACAGTGCCAGCCTGTCCACCTGTATAGCACACTCTACACCATGAATTTTGTCGCAGAGATGCAGTTGGTGCAAGGCAAATTGCACCAGGCGGCAGCAACCAGTCAGGAAGTGATCAGCACATTGGCAGGACGTGCAAGTATCCATAGTAGCCGCGCATATAGCCGATTGGGATGTCTCTCTCGTGAATGGAATGAGCTAGACCAGTCTGCGACTTATATGCAGCAGGCTCTAGCACTTGGAGAGCAAGCTGGGCAAGACATCTACATGTCCCCTGTCTACTTGGCCAGCGCGCAGGTACGCTGGGCACGAGGAGAGATGAGGGAAGCGCTTGCCCTCCTCGACAAGGCTGAGCAGGTAGCGCAGCGACTGGGAAACCATCGTGCTACCAAGCAGGCGCGGGCATTCCAGGCCCAGTTAGAGCTGGCTCAAGGCAATCTCGCGCTGGCTGAGCGATGGAGCGAGGAGGTCGGTATCGATGCGAGTGATGAACCTGTATATGAACATGAAATAGACTCTCTCATGCTCGCCAGGCTACGTATCGCCCAGCATAGAGCCAGGGAAGCTGTGAGATTGCTTGACCGCTTGCTCGCTGCAGATGAAGAAGCGGGACGGACAGGGAATACCATCTCCGTCATGGCACTGCAAGCTCACGCTTATTGGCAGCTAGATAACGTGGGACAAGCTGTGAGCGTCTTAAGCCGTTTGCTGGTACTGGCTGAACCGGAGGGGTACGTACGCGTTTTTGTCGATGAAGGTCCTCCTATGCAAGCGTTACTCACAACATGGCTCTCGTCACCTGCACAACAACAGGGAGCTATGGAAACAAGACCTTCAGCAGCATACGTATGGAAGTTGCTTGCTGCCTTTCCTTCGACAGAGATACATCCAGTCAGAAGCAATGAGGACGCCAGACGCAGAGAAACAGGTCCTTCCCAATCTCCTCTGATCGAACCACTCACGACACGAGAACAGGATGTACTCGTGTTGTTAGCCGCAGGCCTATCGAATGCAGAGATTGCAGCGCGGCTGATTGTCACGGTCGGCACCGTGAAGACCCATATCAAGGGCATCTACAGCAAGCTCGGGGTGCATAGCCGTACCCAGGCGATTGTCCGCGCACGAGAAATAGGACTGCTGTAAGGAGCTGTTGCCCTTTTATCTCCCCTTTTTGGGAGAGAGAACCTATTACACTGCCTTTCGTAAAAACCTCACTTTTGGGAGAAGCGCTTTTATGCTTTACACAATACACTAGGTTTGTGCATAAGAACTGTGAGCAGATGAAGAAAAGCTCACTGATTTACGAAGGAGGCAACGATGTATTCACAGACTCATTACGTGCAAGCTGCTCTACAAATCCAGCGATGGCGCGACTTTGGCAGTCAAGTGTTGGCCTATGTGATTGGGAGCATTGTGTTCATCATCATCTGGGCAGTGCAGGGTAGAGGGTTTTTCTGGCCCATTTACCCGCTGCTGGTGTGGGGACTCGGTCTATCTGTCCAGCATTTCACTGTGGTGATACGTGGTCAGATCACCGACGAAGATGTGCAAAGCAAGTTGAACAGAAACGGAGGCAACATGCAGAAATGACGAATGAGAACTATTCGATCCGGGTAAAGGGTCATCTTGATCAAGAGCGATCAAGCTGGTTCGATGGGCTGACTATCACCCATACCAACGATGGTGAGACGATTCTCTCTGGATCGATTGTTGATCAGGCTGCATTACACGGCGTGCTTGCCAAAATACGAGATCTGGGTCTGTCCTTGCTTGAAGTGAGGCGTAGTAGTTCTGCAAGTGACGATAAGCAAGCGAACTTTGGCCATGAAATGGAACAAAGCAATAATCCATGAGTAGTGTCTTATTCCTACCACCGTCTCTATAGATTAGTTTGCTTAGTACGACATTCAAACATTATATAAAGGAGAACGATCACTATGTTAGCTGGACATTTCGGCGTCAGTTACACTCTTAAGGCCAAAGAGAAACATGCTTCTTTAGGCCTCCTCTTCTTAGCAGTTGGTTTTGCAGACCTCCTCTGGAGTCTGTTTATTCTCCTCGGTCGAGAACAGGCACAGCTCGCCCCGACTTTACCATCAAGCCGACTTAATCTGTCCTATATGCCAATTGACCATAGCCTGGTGGGTATCCTGTTCTGGTCGATCGTCATCTATGTTCTGTTTCGTTTTCTCCCTGTCCCACAAGGGGCACGCAAAAGTGCGATCGCCCTGGTGATGGCGGTGGCCGTGTTTTCTCATTTTGTGCTCGACATTCCAGTCCATCGAGGGGATCTGGGGTTGATCGGCAATATGTATAAGATCGGTCTTGGGCTCTATAACTATCCGCTCCCGGCGTTTCTGCTCGAAGCGGTGTGCCTGCTCGGTGGTCTCTGGCTCTACCTGCGGTCAACAACGGGTACAACGTTCCTGGGGAAGTACGGCATGATCCTCCTGGCTCTCTTGCTTTTGCTGATCAACGCCTTCTCCTATTGGGGGCCAAACCCGCAAAATATCCAGGAAGTCGCTCTGTTTCTGCCGACAGTGTATCTCGTGTCAGCACTGCTAGCTGATTGGTTGGATGGGAAGCGTAGCCTCAAAGTGGTAAGCGTCCCTGAATCGGCCCAACCAGCCATGCAGGCGTGAAAGGGAGAAGGCCATTGTGGATCCTGGCCACCGCCTCAAACGCATTAGAGGCGTTCCGTCCCCGCTATTTGGAGCATCGGCAACTATCCTCGTGTCGGGACTCGATTGGTATCTGGACCATCGAGGTTGGTCCGTAGGGAAACGCACCACCAGGTCAACGTTCTAAGCGTTCTACTTGCTCCTGACAAGAGGAACCTTGTCAGGAGCGAACGGAAGGAAGACACACTACAGAACAATCAGAAGAAAGGAGAAATAATCATGAAGAGCACACTTTTTATTACCGGAGCGGCTGGTTTCATTGGAAACGAGACATGTAAAGAGGCAGTGAAAGCCGGATGGCACGTCACAGCGCTGGTCCATTCAGAGAAGAGCGCAGAAACGCTCCGCGAGATCGGGGCTCAACCTGTGGTGGGTGACGTACACCAACCGCAAGCCTGGATTGCAGAGGCGCGAGACGCGATCGCCTTGATTGATCTCGCGCAGCCGAAGCTCCCGAAGCACCTGAGTCAGAAGGCGATCGAGGCGATGTCGGTAGAGCGCCAGGACATGACTCGCAGTATGCTCGAAGCTCTGCGAGGCTTGCCTGCTGATCAGCGGCCTCTCTTCATCGCAGTCAGTGGCGCTGATGATCTGCAGCCTAATGTCCAAAACGTCATTAGCCACGACTCTGCATTGCGTACACAACCACGAGGCTTCGGCCACATTGGTATCCCTATACGTAGGCTGATCGAAGCTTCGGGTCTGGATGCGACCTACGTCTACTTTGGAAACCTGGTCTATGGGCCGGGCAAGGTGTTTGCTGAGCAGTATGTCGCAGGTCTCAAACATGGTACGGCTCGTGTCATTGGCAATGGGAAGAACCGACTGCCGATAGTGCATGTGACCGACGCAGCCCGCGCGCTGGTCCACCTGGCCACACTAGCACAAGCAAACACCAAAGTGGAGGGCATGGCCGCGCTGGCAGAAACGGACGTGGTGGGACGGACGTTCCTCGCTATGGATGGGGCGGATACAACCCAACGCATGTTGCTGGACGCGACCGCAGATGCCATGGGTGTGAAGAGGCCAGGATCGGTCCCTACCTGGTTAGCAGCACGTGTCGCTGGTTCGATCGGTGTGGAGACCATGACCCTCGACGTCCATGCTGACAACTCGGCGCTGCTCGAGACGGATTTCTACTTTACCTATCCATCCTATCGTGAAGGTGTGCCAGCGACATTGGCACACATGGGCTATACGTCAGTCGAAGCGTCCGCCACGTAGGGTGGTTGGTGTACGGTTTGGGCTCCATCGAACCTTTGGCACATGAAAGAGTGATGCGTTCCTCAAGTGGTACGAGTTGCTTTCCCTGGGCGAGAAGCAACTCGGCGGCGATAGAGTCTTTCATGTATCACGATGGCCACACCGATCAGCAGCCAGGACAACTCAGCAAGGAATGGACTAAGAAAAGCGAGGCCGAGGGAAAGCAGAAAGATCATGGGTGCGATGATCGACCGTTGGACGTGGTGCCGTATCAGGGCTGGATCAAGCGACTTGTCTACCAGTCGATGATCGCTGCTTGCATACCACCAGAGCAGCATGATGAACACGCCGGTGATCGTTAAACTGCCGACGTAGAAAAATACGGCAGGCCGGTAACCACCGTATCTGCCGAGTACGCCGGCTGGAACCGGTAGGAATGCCACACACATCAGGAAGAGCACGTTGAGCCAGATGAGGACGTTATCGGTTCGCTTGATGTAATGGAAGATGCGCTGGTGCGTCATCCAGTAGATACTGACGAGGATGAAGCTCAAGGCATATGCCACAATGTTCGGCCATAGGCTCATCAACATTCCTGGCAGTTTCGTAGCTACATCCGTCGTGAGCTCGGGCACCGTAATCCCGATCACCAGTAAGGTAATGGCGATAGCAAAAACGCCATCGCTGAGAAAAATCAGACGCTCGAGAGCTGACGAGCTTTCAGACTGTGGTTCTTCCATAGCTACTCTACTCGCACCTTTCGGGATGTAGTGCTCACATTCATGCCAATAGGTTAAACGTCTGTCGATGATATACCTGTATGAGGCGCGCGGTATAAAACGGGTCTCACAACACGAGCTCCAGCCAGATTATAGAAGAATTATTGTTTCCCGGCAAGAAAATGCGATGCATGAAGGAGGAGAAATGGGAAAACCTGTCCTGTTCGTAATAGATGACGAACCTGAAGATCAGCAAGCTTTTGAGCGCGACCTGCTAATGAAGTATGCTGATACGTTCCAGGTGCTGCAAGCACATTCAGGCGAAAGAGCCCTGGAGATACTCAAACAATTGAAACTGCGCAACGAATCTATGGCTCTGTTTCTTGTAGATCAGCACATGCCAGGTATGAACGGTGTAGAGTTCTTCGAACAGGCGCTACATCTGTTCCCGGATGCCAAACGCATCTTGACGGCTTCGTATGCTGATGGCGATGCCGCTATCAAAGCCATCAACAAAGCGCAGATCGATTACTACCTGGTGAAGCCCTGGGATCCGCCCTCAGAGCATCTCTACCCGGTGTTGCAAGACCTGCTCGATGATTGGGCAGCAGATTATCGACCACCATTCGAGGGGATCCGCGTTATTGGCCACCAGTGGTCAGCCCTTTCACACGATCTGAAAGACTTCCTGGCGCGGAACCAGATTCCCTATCGCTGGCTGGATATCGAAACACATGACGAGGCCCACATCCTGGTTAAGCACGTCGGTCTTGATGCATCGCGCTTACCGCTGCTGCTGTTTCCCGATGGAACCCACCTTGCGCAACCAACACACATACAGATTGCTGAAAAAGTCGGGCGGCAGACACAGGCGTCCCGGCTATTTTATGATTTCATCGTTGTGGGTGCAGGTCCAGCAGGTCTCGCAGCGGCGGTATACGGAGCCTCTGAAGGATTGCGCACCGCTCTGATCGAGCGAGAGGCTCCAGGCGGACAGGCTGGTACTAGCTCCCGCATTGAGAACTACCTGGGCTTCCCAGTCGGTCTTAGTGGTTCAGACCTGGCACGCAGGGCAGTCGAGCAGGCGGAGCGCTTCGGCGTCGAGATTATCTCGCCTCAAGAAGTGACATGTATTCAGGTACAGGATTCCTATCGTATCGTGACGCTGGGCGACGGAGCCGAGATGAGTTGCCACGCGCTGCTCATCGCCACTGGGGTTTCCTACCGCAAGCTCGATGTACCAGGCATCGAGAAGTTGACGGGGGCTGGCGTCTATTATGGAGCAGCAATGACCGAAGCCGTCGCTTGCCAGGGCCAGGATATCTACATCGTCGGGGGAGCCAACTCAGCAGGGCAGGCCGCACTGTACTTTTCGAAGTTAGCGAAAAGTATCACCTTATTGGTCCGGGGAGACTCGCTGGCCAAAGATATGTCGGAATACCTCATAGCCGAGATCGGGGCGACCAGGAACATCAACGTTCAGGTCTGTTCCAGGGTTGTCGAGGCTCATGGCGAGACGAGTTTAGAGGCTATCACCATCGCTGACGTAAAAACAGGCGAAGCGAAAACCGTCCCGGCGAAGGCCCTCTTCATCTTCATTGGAGCGATGCCGCGTACTGATTGGCTACCAGAGCGAGTGCAGAGAGACGAGCAGGGCTTTCTCCTGTCTGGACCTTCCTTACGAAGTGGCGGTCATCGAGCCGAGGGATGGACACTGGACCGCGATCCTTTTCTGCTCGAAACTAGTGTACCTGGCGTCTTTGTTGCTGGGGATGTGCGCTCCGGATCGGTGAAGCGCGTTGCCTCCGGTGTAGGGGAAGGTTCGATTGCGGTGCAATTCATTCATCACTATCTGAGCGAGGTGAAGTGACAAAGAAGAGCAGACCTTCCTCGTATTGCTTTGCATGCTCTCACATATCAACGCTCTTCTACTTCCATAGAAGTGAAGAGATTGTCCACAAAGATGGTAGCAAGCTCAGTGTGGGGAGGGTCAGTTTGGTGGTGAGCATTGGTAGTGATGTGGGCAACCGCGCGGCGCGCGGAACGGAATCGACAACAATCGATGTATGCATATGCAAGGCGATTGTATCGGATGAGGTCACAGCGGTCTCGCTAGCAAAAGGGGTCACTTCTTTTGAAAAGGACGAATGGAGAGATAGGGATTGTAACGATAAACTGTAAAATAAACTGTCAAACGCCGCATGTGGAAGGTGTAGACAGTCCAGCGAGCAAGATGAGAAGAGGATCGACGGGATGTTTGTGAACGGTGTAGGTGAGGAGTCTCCCCTTCCGAACCACTTATACGTTCATCATTGTTGCTTATCAGTTGCATCACTGTCTTTTCTCGCTTGAAAGTCGTAGCAGCGCTTCTTTTCAACTTGGAAAGTCGCTGGCACTTCTTTACCATTGAGCTAGGGTTAGCTTCAATAGAGAAGTAGGAATGGGATAGAGAGACAATAGTATATAAGCTCTACAACATAAGTAATATACTGAAGGGGCCGAGTACTCATAAGAGAACCTTCTTGGTAACATATGACTCGGATCGCTAAAATGAGTGCTAGTATGGCTACAATATCTTACCTTCTCTAAAGTAAATCTGCTTTGATTGCTACATTCCTGGTGTTTACTGGTCAAGCTCTTAGATATCATACCCACTATCTGTTAAGTGGCACTACTCATTCATCCGTAGGGGAATGGTAGTCATCGATGTTCGCATGTTTTCCTCCAAACACATCATGATACGTAAGCGTGACTTTGAAAGGCTCTGCTGAGAGTACCAAGAATCAGTTGCGCAATGGCAGCCATGCGAGTAGCAAGTACTTTCGGATTACGAATGGTCGGAACATGAAGTTTGACAGGTCATTCATTTTCTCTCCTGTGAGGAAAAGAAAAATTTACGTGTGCATCAGAACCTGCCCAAATTCGTACTGAGCAGTATTCCAATCTACCACGTCATCTAGCGCGTGTTGGAACGCTTCTAGAGCTACTTCGCGTGTCATTTCATCAGGTAGAACGGTTCCTCGCCACACGAGAAAAAGAAACACTCGTTCAGAAGAAGCATCACCCGCTGCAATAGAACGCATCACCGTACCAGGAAAGAGGTGTTGTTTCTTTTTCCTGAACTCTTCCAATCTTTGCAAGAATACATCACGTTGGCCCGCACGCAAGTGTACAGAAATGAGAGACATGAACTGCGTGTTTTCGCCTGAAGAGATATGCCAAAGCGGAGTATTTTTACGCGGGCGACCAGAGGGTTCACGCTTGAATTTCTTGATCTCTTCAATGGGAATCGCGATCACATCAGCGAGCCGAGCACCAGTCAGACGTCCCTCTTCAATATAATCGTAGATGGTCCTTGGTGAGAGGCCGAGCATTTCAGCAGCTTCTTTCACAGAAGCATACCCAGGTATACGTGGAGTATGTACATTATCATCCATGCAATCAGTGTAGTGGAACGCGCTATTCTTAGAAAACGAACTACAATGTACTATTCAAAAACTATGCAAACTCATGTATACTTGTGTTCACCGTTATACATCTCACTCCGTCATCCTGGGGATAACAGAGGAACAAAGCCTTTTCAAGCAACCTATCTTTTCCAGACGGAACGAGAAAAGTGGTGCACCGTGAAAGGATGCTTACGCGCATCACAGAATCTAATGAATGACGTCTATGGCCCCCACCTGTATGTAGAGTATGCACAAGTGGGCATGGTGGCTGGCTAGTGTTGTAAGCAAAGAAAACCTGTTACAATCCTGAACAGTACATATGAAAGTAGTTGTTGATGGCTGTACGTTTGCGTGTGAAAGAAGTCGCTAAAGAGAAAGGGATAAGTATGGGCAAACTCCAGCGTGATGCTGATATTGCCTATAACACCATTAAGCGAATGTTCAAAGATCCGTACTACGTCACGACTACGGAGACGCTTGGCAAGTTGGCTCGAGCTTTAGGGGTTCAGCCAGGTGAATTGATCGAAGAAGTGCCAAATGGTAGGCACACAACATCTGTGTAGTGCTTCAATGATTATATGAAATGATGGATGTAGTCTTACAGAGCAGATAGTTCTTCTGCTGCTGACGCTAACAGGTTTTCTTTCACTACATATTGTTGTCGAGAACAGGCTTTATGACTCCTTATTCGGGATAGGCCATTTCGGGATAGGCCATCGTAGAAGAAATGTAAGATGATGCATGTCGATAGACGGCTGATGCATTATCCAATTTCAGTACATATATTTGTAGGTAGGATGGCCAGTAATCTTTGCGTAAAGCCAGGATTAAGACAAACGTAATCATGCGTGCTTCACTCCTCTGGAAGTGCTCTCAAGAAACTGAGGTATGAAGAGACATACTATGAGTCAACAAATTTCTTCCTCTAAGGGTCAGATTCGATTGCGTTCTCAAGAAGACGGAAGCGAAGGAAAGCAGATCGTGTTCGCTCCTGATCGGGTCTGTCCGATCTGTAAAGGCGCAGAGCGGCTGAGAATTGATGTTCCTTATGGCAATCCTTCCTTCGGGAAAAGCATCCCATGTTCCTGTCTGGAAGATCGGCAAAAAATCTTGCGCCAGCAACAACGCCGTCAAGCAGCGGATATCGATGCCTTTCGAGATTGCACGTTCAAAACGTTCGATTATCGCATTCCTGGAGTGCAGGAAGCCGTCAGGGTTAGCTTAGCATACGCCCTCCATCCGCAAGGATGGCTCTTACTCGTGGGTCCTTGTGGCTGTGGAAAGACGCACCTGGCTGCCGCGATTGCAAATCAATGTCTTGAGAATGGAGTGCCCGTCCTCTTCACCACCACTTCTGATCTTCTCGACACCTTGCGAGCCGCCCTTGTTGTCCCTGAGCGATACACACGACTCTATGCCTGGGTACGCGAGGTTGAACTGTTGGTTCTCGATGATCTTGGCGCTCAGCAGCCCTCGGTATGGTCTAACGAAAAGTTGCTGCAAGTGCTCGAGCATCGCTCCACCTTCGAACTGCCGACGATCATTACCGCAGTTCCAAAAGAGTTCCAGGAACTGGAGGAACGACTCCGCTCACGATTGACCGATTCACACCTTGTTACGACTGTCATGTTTGATCACGTGAAGGATTTTCGCCCCTTGAAACAAGCGTATAGGAGGGGATCCTGAGCATGTCAGAACCCTACCCGGTGACGCCGGAAGAAATCAAACATGCAGAGGCTGTTCTCCTGGGAAGTCTCCTATTCTCTCCAGAACAAGGGACTCTTGTTCACACTGTTTTGCAGCCGGAAGATTTCTCCGAAGATCGCCATCGCCTGATCTATGAGGCGCTCCAGGCGATACCTGGTTCCCATGCACTGGAGAGTATCCATGCCGTGAAAATTCTGCTCTCAGATCGCGAACTGGATCAGATTGGAGGCGAGACATACTTCTTGATGCTAAAACAACAGGCAGAAAGCACAACGATCTCCATAGAGGACCAGGCCTATCTTCTCAAACAGTCATCTTTCCACCGCATGCTCATGCAGGTTGGCGAAGCACTTCATACTCATACAATGTACTATGACAGCGATGATCTCCTGCAGCTAATTGGCAAGCTTGAACACGCTATGTCTGTCGCCAAGCAACTACTTTCACCTATGAAATCCCCTTTCCCGCCCGTGAATCCACTACAAACAGACCTGGAGTCATACCTTGCTGATCTTGGCACACGACGAAAACAACATACAAGCTTGAGTGGTCTTACAACAGGCTTCGCTGACCTCGATACGATAACGGGAGGGTTACAACGATCTGATCTGATCATTATTGCCGGCCCTCCCTCGATCGGAAAAACGAGTTTCGCATTGAGTATTGCGCTGCACGTTCTCCTCGAAGAGCATCGCTCTATAGGCCTGTTCAGCCTCGAGGCAAACAAAAAGCAGGTGATCGAGCGCTTGCTTTCGATGGAAGCACACCTCGATCAGCGATTGTTGCGTGTGCTCGAACTGGAAAACGATGATCGAACACGACTTGAAGAAGCGAGCGTTCACTTGAGGGAGGCCAAATTGTGGATCGATGACACAGCCAACCTTTCCACGACACAATTGCATGACAAGGCCCATCATATCGTCAAGCACTGCGGAGTCGAACTCCTCATCGTGGATTATGTGCATCTGATGCTCTCCAGTATTAATGACAAGCGGCACGAAAATCGCGTTCAGGAGATTGGGGAAATCAGCCGCAGCCTCAAGGCACTCGCACGTGAACTCGATATTCCCGTACTCGCCCTTGCCCAACTCTCACGCGCCTTCGAGAGCCGTCCAATGAAGAAATTCCAACTCTCTGACCTGCGAGACGGATCGCTGGAAAACGATGCCGATCTCGTGCTCTTCCTCTCACCTACCGATCTAGAGATACCAGGATCCACTGGGTCTCCCAAGCTCGTCACCATTCATCTTGCCAAACACCGTAATGGTCCTTGTGCTGATGTGGATGTCTGTTTTCAACCAGATTCAACCCGCTTCCACGATTTGCCGACACTGACACAGCCATCAACGCACGAGCAAGCAGTATCATCTGTTTCTATACCAACAAAGGTATCACCCTGGGAATATCCGAGCCTGAATGAATATTTCAAACAATCCTTACAGAGACAAATGAGGCAAGAGAGTCCAAAGGCTGCATCAGAAACTACTTTACTGACAATGGGGCTTTCACATGATTCAAAGCTGAATGAACCGGGGAAAGACAACGGGATCCAACCTGAAACCCCTACTGCCTCTTTTGTACACGAACAGGAGCGAAATCTTGGATGAATGAGAGTATAATACTCGACTCATGATGATACTACTCATGAATATTGATAATGGGGTGCCAGAGATAACCCGTTCTTGAAGAACAGATTTGCTTTGGGCGCTTTTGAAGTGTTCCTCTTTGGAATGTATGTTTACACTAAATTAGTTGAGAGAAATATGCAATGGAAGAAAAGGACAATATTTGCCGGACAGGCTCATGGCTCGATGCCCATATGAGCAAACTATTTGACCAATATTACATCGACGATCCGATGAAAAGAGAGAGCGATCCTTTGCTGGAAAAAGATTTTGGTCCCTGGAAGGTCATCGTACATGAGTGAGCATCCACCAACTCTTCTCATCGTTTATATTCGTCCCGACCATGACGAAGAAACATGTTACTACATTGACAGGTCACTAACTACAGCAGGGATTAGATACCGTCTCATTGCTCAGCACGATGAGCGTATTCCCCTAGAAAGTGCTTCTCCATTCGTATTCACGCACATCGAAAAGCGTATGGTCTATGTATTGCATGAGTCGCTTGTTGCAAGGGTAATAGAAGACATGGCGCTATACGTGACGACAGGGATCATCTTCGGTTTTGCTGTCAAAGGCGAGATCGCACTGGATGATGAAGTAGGAGTGATCAATAATTTGGTAGGATAGGTTCTTGATATTCTGGGAGTAACTCACCTTATTTTGATGGATTGAATGAAACTTTGTTATTGAAGTATTATCTTTTGTGTTCGTTTCTTGATCCTTGGTGACCAGTCTCTCTTTTGAGAAGCAGATAGTTTGCTTCATTCTTGTTTATCTCCATAGACGAGATATTTATAAAAGGTATTTCTGCTTTTGAAGCCAGTCATCTGCATAATTTCAGCAATTGTGTTACTCTTCGCCGTGTACAATTCTTTGGCACGTGCCAAATTGCGAGGTTCGATAGTTTGGATCGCCTTTGGCCTGCCACCTCGTCTACCACGTGCACGTGCTGCTTCTAAACCAGCTTGCGTTCGTTCACAAATCACATCTCTTTCAAATTCTGCCATTGCTCCGATGATATGAAACATGAATTTGCCAGTCGGAGTCGTAGTGTCTATGTTTTCTTTGAGACTTCGTAGCTCAATACCTCGCTCACCGAGCAGCGTCACTGTTTCGATCAGTTGTTTTAGCGATCGTCCTAAGCGGTCTAATCTCCAGACGACAATGACATCTCCTTTTTGGGCGACGTCAAGCATACGGAGAAACTCTGGCCTGTCAAACCGCTTTCCACTCATTTTATCGGTAAATACCCGATCACACTGCTCTTGACGCATCGCGTCTTCTTGTAAAGCAGTTGTCTGGTTGTCTCTTGACACTCTGATATACCCAATTTTCATTTGAGCTCTCACCTTCACGCATAAAGATGTTGAACTCATTGTACAAGAACTCATGAAACAAAACAAGTTTTTAGACGTTGATTTACAGATGGCAAAGTGAACAGCAATTATATGTTCCAAAGGCAACTTTTGATACATGAATAGATGAGTATAAAAAACGAGCGTTTTTTGTACTCTTCCGTTCAATGAAGAGCCCGTGTTATCAAATCAAATTATATGATTTACAATCTGTCTTACAAAACGGTGCAGCCTGTTGAAAAAGTCAACTGATGAGTTTCTAAGAATGCGAACTGCCATGTTTTGCCACCAAATTACTGCGAATAGGTCTCATAGAAGTGAGTTTTCCACTGCTTTTCTTCTAAGTAAAGCTCTGCAATATAGTTTTTCAACAGGCTGGGTGGATTCTTGAGACTCCTGCTTCTTTTCTCATTACCTCGTCGTTCATCGTATTCGCGCTACTGCCACTTCTTTCACCGAATGTTCTTCAGAATCACTTTTGTCTCTTATCTGGCTGCTTTGCGATCAGGAGGTGGCAGTTTGCTGTTGGGTTCACGCAACCAGAGCGACACATGGGCTGGCTGCATCGTCTCCTGCACCACCGTGATCAGGTGCTCACGCAACTGATTCAAATCTACCTCATTGCGTAACGTTGCGCTGAACGCCTCTACGATCCTGGCCGCATCATACTTGTGCCGATAGAAACGACGATCAATCATACTCTGTATACGTCTGCGCAATGGCTCGAAGAGCGCGAAAATAGCAAGGGTCGAGACGACGAGAGCCACAGCATTATTCTGGTGGAAGAGCCCCTGGAACAGGGATTGTAGAGCAAAGATGAGGCCGAAATAGAGCAGAGTCAACAGGGCGGTCAAGCTTCCATAAACCAGGGTGCGGTTGATAATGAGGTCGATGTCCCACAGCCGGTACCGCAGCAGGGCGATCCCGATGGAGAGAGGGATGAGGATCGACAAGATCGGTGTAAGCAATTTGGCATATTGATACAGCTGGTTTAAGAGGCCAAGCGCCGGGAAGTAAGCGGGGACCAGGAACACGACAAATTCTACCACCATCGCCTCAACGGTGAAGATGGCCAAGGCGAAGACCAGCCACTTGATCTGCTGGCGTTGGACCGGCGTGGACCTCCGCCGATAGCGGTAGAGCACGACGAGCGCAATGCTGCCATAGAAGGCGATGCGCACCAGGGCATACAGCGGGGACAACCACCAGTTCCAGGGATGGGCAGCACCAAGGATGGGGATGGGCACGAATCCTACGGCGACCCACCCCAGGGCTAGCCAGCGAGTGAGACCGGGCACAAAGCGACCATCGGGAAACGTATACCAAACGATGAGAGAACAACTGGCCAGCGACGCCAGGAGATCGGTGGGACCCCACCAGGCGCCGTAGGTATATAAAGCGCCCGGAAGTCGGGGAATGAAGAAGAGCGGCGTGAGGACGAGTGCTACAGAAAACAGCAGGATGGCCCGGTCGCTTGACTTGCGCCAGAACAGCACGAGGCCGGCTGCGAACCATACGCTGGTCTCAAGCACCAGCGTGATGGTGGTGACCAGGCCGTAGTTGCCTACCACGAGGTTGCCGCAGAAGACCACAAGCGTGAGGGCGAAAATGGCGAGCCAAAGCATCCTTGCAAGCAAGAGCCAGTGCCCGCGCAAGCGCCTCGCGACTTCGTCATGCTGCCCGGCGACCATTGTGGCCTGCGCCGGTACATGCTCCTGGTTCATACGTCTGCTCCTTGGGCTTTTGTTCAAAGCTCCGAGAGGAGCTCGCCCTGGCAAAAGTTACGCATGTAAATAATGAGAAGTTTTCGCTGTCCACGCGAGCATTGTACCATACCCTCGTCTTCTCATCGTTACCAAAAGCGTTACGAACAGTGATCATCCGTTTTTCTTCATCGAAGAGAGGCCACGAGAACGAACACAGGTCTTTTCACCGCACAGTAAAGTGATCTATCGAAACAAGGTCAGGGCGAACGAAGAACATACTATGGGTCAATCCCATCAGTTTAAGAGGTTTTTCAACAAGCTGTATTCATGATATACACCGCTTCCATAAGAAATAAGCTCAAAACAAACATACTTGGTTCAATAGAACGCAGTTTTCTTGTGGTTATAGTAACCCAAAATCATAGACCTATCATTTGTCGGTCCCGAAAATCGTCCCGTTAGTTAGGATATTCAATTACCTAAAAGATGGCTGCAGAAATCGGTCGTTTGTTAAGACGTAGCAACCAGGCGACACAAGAACCAGAAACACACTGACCTTGATCCATCAAACCGGGGCAAGATCACCAAGAGAGATGGGAGACGCGCCAAGACATGCCTGCCCGCCGATCGCGGCGATTCACCAGATGGAGGGAATCAACCGGTGCGTCACCCTGGCACAGTAGTTCCTATACCCTGGGAGGTGGGTGGACAGATACCTCTCCTCATTCGTGAGCCGCAAGATGATCAGCACAAGGTAAGGGGGAAAGAGGACGAGTCCCCACCAGGATCCCAGCGCCAATGGAAGACCGAGCAACACCAGCAGACTTCCGCTGTACATGGGATGGCGGACGAGCGCATAGAGTCCGCGAGAAATGACGGGTTGCTCGGTCTCCACGGTGACCGCCGCGGCAGCAAATGGGTTGACGCGAAACACCAGCCAGATCAGCACCAGTCCAGCGGCGACCAACACATCCCCGATCAGCACGATGAAAACGGGGACCTGTGACCAGCCCAAAGCGTAGTCACGCGACAAGACGACAGCCATGGCCGCGCTACAGAGCAGCATGAGAGAGTAGATGATTTTTTGTCTGGGATCTGGCTCGCCTACCGGTCCACCACGTACACGCCGCCGCAGGAGCGCGGAATGGCTCAGCAGATGGAAGAGCATGGGAAGGATGCATATCACCAAGACGAGGCCGAAGACCTCGGCTCGCCAGGACGCCGCCGTTGCCATCGCACCAACCACCAGAGCATGCCCGCTCCATGCCAGGGCCGTCAGCTTGCTCGGTGCAAACAGGGCAAGCGCTCCGAACGAGTGAGAAACGCTTCTGAGCACAAGTTCTACAGGTATGAGATGCTCTCTCGTAAGATTCATATTGATTTCCTCCTTTTCTTGGCCTCTCAGTCCCTGACTGGGAGGCCAGCCGACATAGTGAAGAGAACGCTCACCACGATGGGAAAGCCGATGTATTCGACGACCGAGATCCACTTTTTGCCGGTCATTGACCGCTTTCCTGGCTGGCCGGGACAGGCTGACGGACAAACCACGCGCTTTGTTCCACTGGCAGGAAGAGCGAGACGGCTGCCGCAAACGCCAGCACTTTTGAGAGCATGTTCAGAGCAATGGGCAGGGGAGTTGCCGGATACGCAAAGCCAAACATCACCCACACCGCGAAGATCACAAACATGCCTGCTAAAAGGAACAAGGTCGCTCTCGACAGTTTCACGAAAGGTGAGAACGTGAGCATCGCAAAACTCAGGATCTCGACGAGAAAGAGCGGGACAAAGAAGATCAGGGTAAGCAGTGTTCCGGGAGCGGGAGGAGAGGTTCGCCCCATCACGATGAGATCGAAGGGGAGTTCGAAGATCATCGGTGCAGCGATCGTCCCCACAATGGCGCTCCCAACAGCGACCCAGAACCCGCTCTGTCTTGTCAGGTACGCGATCACGAAAAAGGCCACTACTGCTGTAGGGGGTTTTTGCATATCCCCCCGAAACGGTGTACTCGTTTCGGGGGGAGCAGTAGGGTCTGTCTGACGAAGAGGATGTGGGCTCACCTGGCGCTGGAACACTGCTTGCCAACAGGCGTGCGTCCGTAAGCGCACTGCTGCGGCGCACGCTCAGAAAATGAACGGGATCAAGCGCTTGGTCCTGCGCATGTAGTCCATGTAGGGCTTGCCCAGCGCTTCAACCAGCGCGCGCTCTTCCACCCTGATGCGATAGAGCAGACCGATCAGTCCACCGGCGAGGATGACGACGAGGCTGGCCCAATTCGCCAGCACCATGCCCACGCCGAGCAACATGATCAGGATAGCCGTGTAAGAGGGATGTCGCACGAAGCGATACGGCCCGGACTGCACGACCGACTGCGTGGGGCGCACCGCCACGTCGATGGTGAAGTACCGTCCGAGAGTGAAGATGGCCCACCAGCGCAGCGCGGTACCGAGCAGAATGACGACGATGCCGGCAATCGTCACCTGGGGCCTGAGCCAGGGAATCGCTGCACCCGTCCAGACGGCTGCCAGGACGCAAGCCACGATCACGCCTCCGCCAGTCACGACACTCATCACAACGAGTGACCCGCGATCTGCCTGGCGCGCGGTGGGGTCGCGTTGGGAGCGTCGCCAGTAGATGCCGATGGTCTCAGAGACGCGCGAGATGATGATGACACTGACGAAGGTGATGATATAGGTAGGTGCCGTGTAGATGAGCGGGAGCATGCCGAACGGATGAGAAACACTTCTGAGCAAAAGTTCCACAAGGATGAGATGCTCTCTCGTAAGATTCATCATGACTTCTTCCTTTCATTGAGCGCTTTCCTGGCTAGCCGGGACAGGCTGACGGCCAAACCACACGCTTTTTTCCTCCGGGAGGAAGAGCGAGACGGCCGCCGCAAACGCCAGAATTTTTGAGACGATATTCAGAGCAACGGGCAGGGAAGTTTCCGGAGGTGCAAAGCCGAACACTGCCCACACCGCGAAGATGACAAACATGCCAGCCAGAAGGAACAGGGTCAATCTCGACAGCTTCACGACAGGCGTAAACGTGAGCATCAACAGGCTCAGGATCTGGAAAAGGATAAACGAGGTAAAGAAGATCAGGATCAGCTGTACTCCGGGAGGGGGAGGAGAGATGCGCCACAGGATAATGAGATCGAATGGCAATTCGAAAATTATCGGCGCGGCTATAGTCCCGACAATGGCGCTCCCAACAGCGCCCCAGAACCCGATCCGTCTGGCCAGGTATGCGATCACGAAAAAGCTCAGCACCAGTAATGTGTAAGTCACAGGAGTCACGTAATCTGGCGGGTAAGTCAAATGCCCCCCTGCCTGCCGATACAACGCTACGATGTAGACGGCCGATGCCACCAGAACCGCTATCACACCCACTAACCAGCCCACCACGAGCGCAAAAATCAGATACTTTCCAGGTCTTTTGAAGGCGATGGATTGACGAAGACGAAAGGCGAAGAAGAGCAACGCGCCGGTGACGATCAACAGGACAACCGTCAGGATGATGGTGCCGCCTCCTCCATAGGGACTCCAGGATTGAGTAGCAGTAGTATTCATGGTAATACCTCCATACGTTGCTTAAGAGCAGCAACGGGCGCCAATTCTTGAACAACAGAAGAGTCTTGTCGAGCGTTGTCCTCCCGGGAAGGTGAGGGCAAACTCCCTGTGCGTGCAGGCAGGTCAGGTGAGAGCCACCTGCCGAGAAACACCCAGAAACGCATGCCGAAAAACGAAAGGACCATGGTACCCAGGATAGCCCCCAGCTTGAGCACATTCGCTCCCAGCGTGCCGCTTCCCATGAGTGCCGGGAAGAAGGTGGAGAGCGCGAGCAGGACCAGGTCGTTCAGACCAGCCGTGCCGGCAGCCACCACGGCGAAACGCGCGATCTCGCCTGCCTGCAGCGGGCCACGCACGCGGAACGTGAATCGCCGGTTCCACACGAAGCTGTTCGTCGCGGCAAGCACGACGGCAGCCGTATTGTAGGCCAGCAATGGCACGGTCGCCTTCGTGGGGAAAGCTGCCAGCGCCGCGTTGAGCACGCCGAAGTCGATGATGGCGTTGCTCGTCCCAACCACGCAGAAGCGGGCGAACTGCCCCAGCGCCCTGCTACTGGTGTTGCCCGTGCTTTGTTCCTGAGAGAGCCACGCCAGGAGCTCAGCTCTTGCTCGTACGTCAAACGCACGCCTCCACCACTGTGTACGGACCCACAGCACATCCTGCTGGCTGACGGCACGAAAGGCTTTCATGAATGTCCTCCCTGTCAAGGTGATTCTGTTCGAGTTGGCATAATAGCTATCTGTTATATTTGTTATAACAAAATGTTATAGCAAATATAACAGATAGCTATTGCGTTTGTCAAGAGGGGAGACCTGAAATCCACTCATACTGCCAGAAAGGGGCGCATGTGAGGATACTGTGTGGGGTACAACAACCAGTCGTTTTTCCTGCGCCATTGCCCTCAGAAAGCCGAAAAATGCCCCCTCCTCCACTCCCATAAAGAGGTCTCTGTAGTGCTTACTTTTCAGACATGAAAAAGAGCTGCGCCTTCAAGCAGTAGGCGCAGCTCTCTCATGTGTACAACGGCAGTAGACATCCAAAAAGAATGGCTGTTGTCAGAGAGAGTCAGTTCCTTGCACCGGACTCGATCAATCGAACTGTGTCGCACTGATCTACTTTGCGGCTACGAGGTCCTTCCCTTAACGCTGAGCCTCATTGGGAATGAAAAACCACAAACCACTTTTGCCAGTCTCGAAAAACGTCCCAGCCTGTTGAAAAACTAAACTGATGAGCTTTGATAGATGCGAAATAGTAAATTTTGCTGCCTAATTACCGCGAATTGGCATCATATGAGGAAGTTTTCCGATGTTTTTCTTCTTCGTAAAGCTCTACATTAGACTTTTTCAACAGGCTGGTCCGTTTGTTAGGGCATGCAATTACCTGAAGATGGCTACAATAACGGTGGCTTAGTAATACTGAGCAATCGAAGGACAAAATAACCAGAAATAGATATGTCAACTGCAGAAAACGATGGTTTGTTCCTTCCTGCATATACATGCCAGGTATACGCAGCTCTTTATACATCAAGCGAGCAAGGTTCCCATGACCTTGCTTTAGACAGATCGCACCCGCAATGCAACCGATGATTGATGACTTCTGGACATACGAGCATCTTTGTATCTGAAAGGGGTTTCACGAATACGACCAGGAGTTTGTTGGCTCGGGACAATCCGTTCTCTTGCCTTTCTGCGCCAGGATGAGTCCTGCCTTCATCATCCCATGCTCTGCTTGCCTGCAAACATGGGCAGCACATCGCACACACAGCGCTCAAGCTGGCCGCGTTGATCGATGGAGGTGAAGCGCAGGACTGGTGTCGTGTAGCCAGCATCAAGGAACGAAGCAATCTTCTCGACCACCGCGGCGGGTGGGCCGAACGCCAACCAGTTCTCCAAAGTCTCGGGGCTGACGGTTCCTTGACCATAGTAGTGGTCCAAGAATGTGACCGACTCTTGATACGCCTGCTCCGCGTCATCGTTGATGTTCACCATCAGGTGCAATTGCGCATCAGCCACTTCGCCTGCACGCCCGTATTCCGCTGCGTACTCCTGAATCCGTGCCCATCGGCGGCGAAAGACGTCCGGTTCAATGGCATCGGTTTGCCAGCCATCAGCGAGCCGTGCGACACGGCGCAGGATGCGCTCTTCCGTCACTGGATCCACATCCGGGCCTGGATTCACCGCGATGCAAATCGGGATGCGTGCTTGCGCCGGCTTGGGCAGGACGTTGACCTCCTCGAAATCATAGAAGCGACCGTGAAAAGTGACCGGCTCGGGACCAAAGAAGCGCCGCAGGATTTCGATCCCCTCTTCGACGCGCGCCACGCGCTCCTGTGATGGCACGCCTGTAGCCGCCAGTTCCGTGGCATACGTTTTGCCCAGGGTAGCGGATCCCCCACTACACACGACGAGGATCGTGCGGCCGCCGGAGAGGACATCCAGGCTCGCCCATTGGATGGCGAGCAATAACGGGTGCCGCAGCGGGAAGCTGGCGAGGCAGATTGTACCGAGCTTCAGTCGTTTCGTACGTGCGGCGAGCGCCGAGAGTGTGACGATCGCTTCGAGCCGCGGTTTGGAGAGGAGGTTATCGCCGACCCAGACCGAATCGAACAGTCCCGATGCTTCCGCTTGCTCTGCGGTCTCCAGCAAGACCTGCGTTGGAAGCCCGAATAGCACGGCACGAGTGGGCAAACTGATCCCAAACCTTACAGGACGCTTCGTGGTTGTTATCACCGCTCGTTCCTCTCTTCTATGCAAGTTGGCTGAGTATCAAGTGCGCGAGGACCCTGGCTTCTGTTTCCACCGCACTGATCGGCACGAAATCGACCCCCAGTAACCCTACGCCCCCACTTGCACCGTACATCACCGTCGGCACGCCGCGCGCGACCAGCCCACCCGCGTCGAAGGTGCCTGACTCGTAGCATGTCTGTGCCTGGTGTCCGCACATCGCCTGGTGTGCTTCTTGCAGTGCCTGTATGCCCGCATCATCGGGGTCAACGAGCGCGGGGAGCATGAATATATCGCGCGTAATGGTCACCTGATAGGGCGCAAGATCACCGATCACAGCGCGGATTTCCTCGGTCGCTGTGTCGGGGTCGTCGCCGGGCAAGAGTCGCCTATCCACGACGAGATAGGCGTCGGACGGCAGGGTGTGTGGCGCAAGCGGTTCGAAGCG
>Ga0116218_1000308_pt1 | contig 34220 bp, 24 predicted proteins | sample Sb_taG_2_FD_88966 | JGI IMG/M metagenome (GOLD analysis project Ga0116218, IMG submission 88966) | Peat soil microbial communities from Weissenstadt, Germany - Sb_50d_5_LS metaG | ecosystem: Environmental > Terrestrial > Soil > Wetlands > Peat | place: Germany: Weissenstadt | collected 2010-09-21 | reverse complement strand
CGAGATAGATCGGAACATGTAGGGAGCATATTTATGGTCGGCGTAGCCTCACAGCTCAACACAAGCCGTCAAGCCTTATTAGACCTTTCGACTCGCAACCGACTCCTCCACATCCCGCGCCGTTCAAAGAACGTCAAAACTATCGAGGTAAAAGGCGAATCGTCGGTGGAAGTATTCAAACTGCTTGTCAACGAGGGAAAGGCTCTCGGCTTTTTACCAGCGCGGGAAGCGGATGGTGATGTCCCTCATGAAGACGGTCGCGACAAACTTCTCCAGCCAGAAGGCGATGGTGCCGGTAACGGTGATTCTAGCAAGCGTGATTACCACCGTTTGCAAACACTCTTAAGCTCCGAGGGATTGCAGAAGCGCCTGCTTTCACTTTTTCTTGATGCCAAGACACTTGAAGAGGAACAGGGCGTCAATATCCTCTACCTAGCCATGGGTGTGCTCAAGTGGTTCGAGGATGATAATTCAGATGTCGAGCGCTACGCGCCACTAATCCTTGTCCCGGTATCGTTGGAACGTGGCTCAGCCAATGAGCGCTTTAAACTGCGTTGGCGCGATGAAGACATTACCGCCAATCTGTCTTTACAGGCCAAAATGAGGGCAGATTTCGGGCTTGTTATCCCTGATGTACCGGAAGATGATGATCTGGATATAAATACCTACATGACTACGGTGCAAAGAGTGGTATCGGTCAAGAAACGCTTTGAGGTAAAGGAAAATGACATTGTACTCGGCTTCTTTTCCTTCGCTAAATTTCTGATGTATCGCGATCTTGACGCTGCCACTTGGCCGGAGTTCATCAAACTGGATAATCACCCTCTCATTATGGGACTTATGCGCGATGGTTTCTCGGCAGTGGAAGGGATGATAAGCGAGGACGCGCAGGTTGACGAATATCTCACTCCCGCACAGATGCTGCATGTAGTTGATGCCGACAGCTCTCAGACCCTTGCCATTGAAGAGATGCGCCGAGGGAGAAATCTTGTCATACAGGGCCCTCCTGGCACCGGCAAATCGCAGACAATTACCAATATCATCGCAAGTGCTGTCGCGGACGGGAAAAAGGTGCTTTTTGTGTCAGAAAAAATGGCGGCGCTAGAAGTGGTGCAGCGGCGTATGAATACTATCGGGTTGGGGCCGCTCTGCTTAGAACTGCACAGCCACAAGGCCAACAAACGGAGTATCCTAGAAGAACTCAAGCGCACTCGTGAGCTTGGCCGTCCCCGCGGCCATGATGGCGACCAGGCTACTGCAAAGCTTCAATTGCTACGGGATAAACTCAATACGTACGATGCTATACTGCATACACCGCAGCAGCCATCTAGGCTTACCCCCTTTCAAATTATTGGTAATCTCGTGCGTCTTAAGGAAGAGGGTGCAGATGCACGCGGCATAGTGCTCACTAACCCTCAGAGCTGGTCTGCTGATGACAAAAAAGAGAGGGAAGCGCTACTTGCCGATATCACAGCGCGCACCCGCGAGATCGGCATACCAGCGTATCATCCATGGCGGGGCGTATGCCGCCGGCTGCCATTGTTGCCAAATGAAGATAATAGACTCTGTGACACGCTTACAGAGTTGCGCCAAGCGCTCGATCTCATATTGGGAGATGTGGCGATAGTGGAGCTGACATTTCCCTCTGCTACTACCTCGCTTGCTACGCTTCATATTGCCGATGCCACAGCCAAGGCTGTCCTTTCGCTACCGCCAGCCGATTATCCAGCCCTGGCGCATCCGCTTTGGCAGAATGGGATGCCGCTTTTAATCGAACTTGTGCAAAGCGGCACACGCTATGCGGAATTGAAACAGAGGCTGACAGGCGTCATTACTGATACAGCGTGGAGTGCCGACCTGACGGAATGCCGGCAGCAGATTGCTACTCATGGCGGTTCTTTTTTAAGATTTATGCATGGGGGTTACCGGCGGGCACTGACACTCCTGAAATCTCTCCTGATAGTGCCGCTTCCCAAAAAACAAGGTGAGCGGTTAGGGCTGATCGATGATATTATCACCCTGCAGCGGCTGGAAAAGTTTTTGCAGCAGTATCATGAGGCGGGCAGAGCAGCATTCGGGCGAATGTGGCAAGGAACGCATAGCAATTGGTCTCATCTTTCTGCCCTCGTGGCGTGGCGGAGTGGCTGGACGCCAGGCAAGCTCTCTTCGGATTTCCTCACACACTGCGCGAAGATCACCTCCATTGATATGTGGAAGGATTTAGCAGCGCGCCTCCACCAACGGGTGCCTTTATTTTTCACTAAGCTCACTGAGCTGCGCAATGGCTTGCAGCTTGACCTGCAGGTTGCATTTGACGTATCTGCCATAGAGGCGGTGGATCGTAAGGTGCTGGCAGACCGGCTCACGCTTTGGATTGAGCACAGCGAGTCTCTAACAAAATGGATTGCCTTTATAAGAAAACACCAAGACTTACAGGCTGCGGGCATGCGTTCAATTGCGGACAAATTATGGAGGGGTGAGCTGGCGTTGGATAAGGCAAAGGCCATTTTCGAGCGGGCATATTTTGACGTACTGGCAGAAGAGGTATTCACCATCTATCCACAGTTGCGGGAATTCGACGGTGACCAACACAACCTGCTGGTTGCCAATTTCCGCGAGGGTGATCGTCATCGCATTGAGCAAACACGTATTGAAATTCTCAGCAAACATTATGCTACCATGCCCCGAGGTGATAGTGGTATCGGTGCTCTTGGCATACTGAGTGGTGAGTTTGCCAAAAAACGCAATCATCTTCCGATCCGGAAATTGATGAAGAAAGCTGGCGGAGCTATCCAAGCGCTCAAGCCTGTGTTCATGATGAGCCCACTATCGGTGGCGCAGTTTCTTGAACCTGGGGCGTTGCAATTCGACCTGCTAGTAATGGATGAAGCAAGCCAGGTGGAGCCCGTAGACGCTCTGGGAGCTATCGCACGGGCAAAGCAGATTGTGGTTGTGGGAGACGAACGCCAGCTTCCCCCGACCCAGTTCTTTTCGCGTATGACGACCAATATCAGTGAAGATGATGATGACGACAATACTGTCGCTACCCATGACGTAGAAAGTATTCTTAACCTTTGCTTGGCACGCGGCTTGCCACAACGGATGCTGCGCTGGCACTACCGCAGTAAACATCATTCGCTGATTGCCGTTTCCAATAAACAGTTCTATGGCAATCGGCTTTTCATCGTGCCAAGCCCCTACGTCGTTGGCTCTAGCATGGGCCTTGTGTTTCATCATTTGCCAGAGGCGACATTTGACAGCGGTGGGACAGCAACAAATCCCATCGAGGCAAAGGCTGTGGCACATGCTGTCATCCGCCATGCAAAAGAACACCCCCATCTGTCACTCGGTGTGGGTGCTTTCTCGGTCAAGCAGAAGCAGGCGATTCTTGATGAGGTGGAACTATTGCGCCGAACCCACCCCGACACGGAGTCTTTCTTCACCCAGGCGCACCAGGACGAGCCTTTCTTCGTGAAGAACCTCGAAAATATTCAAGGCGATGAGCGAGATGTCATTTTCATATCTGTAGGTTACGGTCGTAATCAGAGCGGCTACATGGCGATGCGCTTTGGGCCACTTAACGCAGAAGGTGGCGAGCGTCGCTTGAATGTGCTTATATCGCGTGCCAAGTACCGGTGCGAGGTGTTTTCCTCCATCACAGCAGACGATATTGACTTGGAGCGCGGTAAAGGTGCGGGGGTAGTAGCATTCAAGCTGTTTCTGAAATTTGCGCAGACTGGGAAACTTGACTTCGGACAGGTGACCGACCGGGAAGCGGATTCTGTATTTGAGGAACAGGTGGCGGCGGCATTGCGGGCAAAGGGCTATATTGTCAAAATGCAGATTGGCATTGCCGGGTTCTTCATTGATCTTGCTATTGTGGATGCCGATAAGCCTGGACACTTCCTGATTGGCATTGAGTGCGATGGTGCAAGCTATCATAGCTCCCGTTCGGCTCGCGACCGTGACCGGCTCCGGCAGGCGGTACTTGAAGATCATGGATGGATCATCCATCGAATTTGGAGTACTGACTGGTTCCGCAGGCCCAAAGAACAGCTTGAAAAGACCATCCTTGCTATTGAGGAGGCCAAGCGAGCACCTGAGGCATACGGGCAACAAACTGGATTATCGACGGCAGCCAAACCGTTTGAAAGAGTTGCTCACGTTGCTGACAGAGTGATTGAACCGCCAGTAAGCGTTACTCCAAATAAGCTTACCGTGCCTTATAAGGAAGCAGTTTTTATGGTACCGACCAACAAGGATCCTCATGAGGTACCGGACTGGGAAATGGCTGGTATTGTGGAAAAAATTATTGAGGTTGAGGGGCCGATTCATATAGAGGAGATAGTCTCTCGCGTCCGTTTTTTGTGGAACCTGGGGCGTGCCGGAGAACGTATACAGAATAAAGTGAAGGCTGGTCTAAAGCTGGCAATTGGCCATGGTGTAGTAAAATGGGAGGGTCCCTTTTTTTTCAAACCCATGGCTGACATTCCTGTTCGTGATCGCAGTGGAGTGTCTTCATCTGGACTTCGCAAACCCGAGTCATTACCTCCACAAGAAATCAAGAAGGCAATTCTTGTGCTCGTCGAGGAATATTATGGTGTCAGTCGAGACCAGCTTCCTGTGGAGGTTGCTCGTTTGTTCGGATTCAAGGCTACCAGCACCCAGCTTCGTGAGGTCATTGAACAGCAAATAGAGGTACTGCTGTTGTCAAAGAGCTTGCAGAATATAGACGGTCACTTAACAGCCAGTGTCAACAGCAATGTACAAGCCTGACCAAAGTGTAACTGATTAGTTTATGCGCTGTCTCTTGGCTGCTGCCTGCCACACTACCAACTCGTGCCTAAATGCTTGCAAGGAATGATCGAGGAATAATGTAAGGCCAGAGGAAAATGCTACCTCATATCCTCGTCTCTGCTCAAAGCATGGTTTTTCCCTTCCCTCCGCTCCCAAAATCTACTATGGTGAGCAGAAGAAGCGAACGAGAAGAAATGGAGGAAGGGGTATGGAGAGCCTGATCGTCCTGGTTCACAGTCCCTAAGTCAGCCCTTTCACCTAGTCTCTGGTTGCGAAGCCTCAACAAGCAGGCGGTTTCGACGTGCTGATGCCAGCCTTCACCGACAGTGGAGAGACGCCTCCTCCCTACTGGCAGCAGCACGCTGCGTGTGTGCAACAGGCGCTCAACTCAATCCCCCAGGAGCGTCCCCTGGTGCTGGTCGGCCATAACGGAGCTGGCCCCTTGCTGCCGGTTCTGGCCCAGGCAGCCCGCCGTCCTGTCAAAGCTTATCTCTTTGTGGATGCTGGCCTGCCCCATCCAGGCAAGACGCAGTTGGAGGAGTTGCCCGAAGATCTGCGTCAGCTGCTGGCCGAAGGCTCGCGTTTTCCCAATTGGAGCGATGAGGACCTACGCGAGGAGCTTCCCGACGGAGGGATTCGCCAGCAGGTGTTGGCGCAAATGCAGCCGCGTTCCCTCAGCTTCTTTGAAGAAGTCATGCCAGACATTCCCGGATGGCCCGATGCTCCCGATGGCTATCTCCTGTTTACCCAAGGCTATCGCCACTTTCTGGAGCAAGCCCAGAGCGCCGGATGGCCGAGCCGAACGTTTCACGCCGGACATTTTTGCATGTTGGTTGAACCCATCGCTGTGGCCGCGGCCCTTGTCGAACTCATGCAGCAGGTGGACAAAAAGCTCTCACGTTGATCAGGCGGCATGTTTCTGCGGTTGAGGGGAGCGGTTGTCTGATACAAAAGGGCTACCGATATGACGAAGCAGGTCATCCGGGGTACGGGCGAGGGCCTCAAAGTGCCTTCTGGCATCAGTCAGCAGCGACTCAAAGTCTCTGCGATGATGATTGTGTGTCACGACTCGGCGCGAGATACGCCAGAGCCACTCGATGCGGTTAGCATCCGGGTCATAGGCAGGCGTGTAGACCAGAGACAGTTGGTCAGAGAGTTCGGTCAACATCCTACGCACGAGGAGGGAGCCAAGGGCCGTGTGAGTCTTGAGGTTGTCCGTAATGATGATCGCCACACGTCCGAGCGCCTGCGAACGGGTCACAGCCGTCCGCACCTGATCACAAAAGACATCAGCCGTCCGTCCCGGAGCAATCCTGCCATCAAATCTTTAATACCTGTTGGACGAGGTACGCAAGCTCCTGAGCTTTTTCTTTCGCTGCCTTGGCCTCCTCCGGATGCCAGCGCGCACACACGGCGTGCCGTGAGATGGCGCTGCGTTGCTCGGCAGTCAATCGCTCCGCACGCACCTGGCCGCCTCGTTGTCCAAGCAGAGCGGCGTGCATGTTCTGGTGGTGATCTGATGGCATATGGCTCCTTTCGTTAAGTTGCCACCTCCCACTATATAGCCGCTAAGCATGGTCAAGCCTTGCCTGGCTGCCATGCAGCAGGCGCGCGCCCGTATAATGCGGTTTGTGGTGCTTGAGGGTAGGCAGACGGGTGGCGTGCTTAACGGTAGGCATTTAATCTTTGAGGTGATATACTACGCTTACGGGTTTTGATCCGTAGCTCCGTTTATCACGGAGAAAGATGCGGCCTGACGGGTCTCAAAGTCGGTAGGGCTGCATTTTCGTATGGTTGTACCGTAAAGGCTTCGCCATTTTACATATGACGGATACTAAAACTCTGAACTTTGAGTAGGTCAGGTTCTTATCAATGACAAGGGTATTGCCGGAAGTAACAGTTTATGCTGGGCCTATGGGTGCTGGTAAAACGACGCGACTCTATGGCAAGATGGGCGAGCTTGCTCACCTCGGCATTCCTTACGAGGCATATAGGCCGGGAGTGGACGTTCGAGACGTGGTTATAGCTCCTCGTGGCTATGTTTTGAGTGGAAACGCAACGCTTACCCCAAACTGTACAACCGTAGAATCGCTTGGTGATATTCCGATTGAGGAACTTGTGCTGCGCGGTATCAAGACTATTTTCCTGGAAGAGTGGTTCATGTTTGGCTTTGATACTCAGCGGCGTCCGATCTCAGGTCTCTATCGTGAGATTATGGGACTGTGGGCTTTGGCTGGTATTGAGCGAGTCTATGCGGCAGGACTTGATCAAGGAGCAAGCGGCAATCAGTTTGGCCTGGTGGCAGATGCCCGCAGATATGGCGCAAAAGTTGTAGCTTGTACGGCCAGGTGTGAATATCCAGTCAATGGTGAACGTGATCCAAAATGCGGACGTGCAGCCCGCAATAGTCAAATCTATGATGTACGTGACGACAGAGCATTTGACATGGAGACCTTACCTGACCTTCTGCCCGAAGGGTTGCGTCCGAACGATCGATATCGTGCAGTGTGTACGGAACACCTCCTGTTGCCCGCAGAACAGACAAAGCCATTTGACCCCATGCAGACCTGGTAGACTTAAGGGTAATCATCAATACGAAAAGAATGAGGAACAGGCAGCTTCATGATATAATATACAGACTAACTCTGCACCAGATTGATATAAAATCTGCTGACTATAGCTCCGATGAAGTATCGTGAATGGCGGGATATATGTGTGGAAAGAGAACTGGACCAAACAAAGGATGAGCCAATGAGTAAAAAATTAATGAGTACGCTACTCCTCTTTGCCGTATTTGCGGGTTTCCTATGGTGGGGCATATCAATGCTTTCAGACCCGCACAAGGATGGTGAACAGATTGTCTATGCCATTCTCATTCTGGGCTGCTCTATGTACGCACTTGTCTCTCTCTTACTGTTACCGCGAAAGAAACAAAACTAGGTGCCAAACGAAGCAATAGGGAGAATAGTATGATCGATAAACAGCCAGCTTCGAGTTCGATTATACGTGTAGCCACTCCCGAAGACATTGCGAAGATTGAAGACCTGGATAGTCTGAGTACCTCACCCACGCGCAATATTCATCGCGAAATGGAAAAATACTTCGGCTCGGTTGACCCTACGACACATGAGAGGACATTGATCTTTCTTTACGAAGTTGATGGGGTAGTTGCAGCTAAAGCCGAGTTGATGTTGCCACCTCTGAGCAACCACGCAGATCGCTGGCAGGGCGCTTCTGGATATGTTAAACGCGTAATAGCGCGTCCAGAGTTTCGCCAACGCGGGCTGGCACGTGACCTCATGCTGCACATAATAGAGTATGCCCAAAAAGAGCTTCGATTATCAGCTCTTGATCTGCACGTGTGGGAAATGAATCTCCCCGCGATTCGCCTCTATGAAAACCTTGGTTTCGAACTTCAGCACAGAGAGCTTTATTTCCGACTTCCTCTTTGATTCATGCCTGGCAAATGTCACCTATTTTACTCCAAATTCTCCCAAATTGTACTTTTGTGACGAAGCTATAAATACAATCGTTGTAAGTCACAGACCGAGCAAGCAACGTTCTTGTACCTGGGATAATTGTGCGTTGCGCGGTACTTCGAGGGGGGTTATTTGTATTCCCTTTTCAGGTGGACAAAAGGTAGTAGAAATGCGAGAAAATACGGGACAGGTGATCGAGCGCGAAGTTTCCGAAGCTCCTACGCCAAAGGAGATATCGTTAACTCACTTAACTCGATCAGAGAAAGAACGTGATAAGAAGAAGTGGCAGTGGATGCGTCGCTTCTTCTCCGAAGATACATCACCAGACAATCACCAAATAATTGAGATACAACGTCGCGCTACCTGGATTGGCGTTGCCCTTATTTTACAAGCTTTGAACGAAATTCCTCATAAAACCTACTATCCTTACGTGCCTTTCTTACAACCCTGGATGGGAATCACTCCTTTCATCCTGGTGCTGGGAAGCCTGATAGCGCTGTGTATGGCATTCCGTACCGCCAAACATAAACGCCAGGAAGAGCAAGAACATCGTACATCTCATATCAATACACGTCCACACCGCTGGCAACGTATTGTCCTGGTTTGTGTTCTATTAACAACAATTGCAGGCATCGTCATACTGGGTCGCACAGTCGCATTAAGTTTTCTCATGCCCCCGGTATATTCAAATGACGGTACATCCCTCGATACGAACGCTGCGATATTGCTTGTAGAAGGGCGCAATCCCTATACAGATTCAAATATTATCAACGTGGTACGCGAGTTCCCTATTGAAGCATACTGGACAACACCGCTGCGGGTAGGACAATTTGCCAATCGTCTTGAATATCCGTCAGCATCTGATTTCCGCAGCGTACTGGCTACCGACCTCAAAGCAGGCTCTGCCCCTGAGTTTGAATCCAAGGTGAGCTATCCTGCACTGTCTTTCCTGACTCTGGTACCGTTTATATGGCTGAATATCTATAATGTTTTGGCATTTTATCTGCTCTGCTACATCGTCCTTGTAGCAATCGCCTGGAAAATTGTGCGGCCAGAGCTGCGACCATGGGTTCTGCTACTATCGCTGGCAAATGTATCAATGTTGATCTCAGTCTCAAGTGGCAATTTAGATATCCTCAATATATTACTCGTTGTAGTAGCGTGGCTGCTGCGTGAACGAGGATGGTGGTCAGCTCTGTTCCTGGGGCTGGCATTGTCAACGAAGCAGCTTTCATGGTTCTTCGTTCCATTTTACGCAATTATGATATGGCGTCAGTATAATATAATGGAAAGTGTGCGCCGACTTACGATTGCAGGCATTGTCGCTCTGCTCATCAATCTCCCGTTTATACTCTGGAACTTCCACGCGTGGATAGCCGGAATTATGGCTCCGATGGCAGATCCCATGTTCCCAGAGGGTGTAGGTATAATCGGTTTGAGCACAACACCACTTCTACCGTTTTTCAACCAAATCGTTTACAATGTCTTGGAACTTACAGCAATGTTTGTAGCACTGATATGGTACTGGCGTATATGCAAAGAACGGCCAGAAGCCGCTATGGTTCTAGCAATCATTCCATTGTTTTTCGCGTGGCGCAGCCTTTCATCATATTTCTACTGCGCAGCATTTCCACTATTCTTGTTGATGGCAGCCAGAACATTTCCTGCGAAACGCAGATATACCAGGCAGTCCCTTGATCAATCCATGCTATGGTTCGACCATAATGAACATGTAATCAACGACGTCCCAAATCCTGCTGACGTTCGCGTTGCTTTTCAGGGTGTATACGGCTGGTTCAATTTGGCAACTACAAAACTAGCATTAGTACGGCAGGGCTTCAGTTCGGTGATCATCCCTAGCCCAAAGAGTGCACCCCCTCCCCCCAGTGGGTGACCAGATGACCTATTCTCGACTCTTTTTACACCGCGTGATACAATCCTTGGGGTAAGCCCTGAAGTAGTAAGGTATCTTTCGCGAATTACCATTACTTCCTTACATTCAGATGACACGCAGTGCAGCTGTCTTTCGTTCGACCTGAATGCGCAGCAGTAGCACTCCTTTCGTCTTGCCTGACCCATAGCAAGAACAGCACGAGCAGCGTTTCTGAATGCTTTGAGATGAAGAGTTGAGATAAAGAACATGACAGCAAAAAAACAGGGAGATTCTTTTGTCCCACATGTGGATAATACCCAATTAGAACATTTACTTGAACAACGTCACACAATAGCAAAAGAACTGCATAGTAGTACCAGCAAAGCACAGGCAGAAGCTGCATTAACAGAGCTAACTTCGATAGACGAAGCGGCCCAGATGACATTGCTCAAGGCGTTGGCAAAGCTACACGATACCGATGCAGCCGATGTCCTGCTAGCGATGAATGAACTCACTCCGAACAAAGCTATCCGTAAAGAATCACGTCGCGCATTGATACAACTCGCAGGTGCAAAGATTTATCCCAGTTGGACTCCCGAACCAGAACCTGGACCCGCAATAGCGGTTATCAATCCACCCCGTTTCTGGAAAGGCTTTGTTACAGAAACACGAGAAGAAGGTGAGCTTGAGCTTGTCTTATGCTGGGAACAGGGATTTGAATATAGTGAAGCGCGACTGATGGCTTTCATGCTCGATTTCTGGGATGACGGAATCAAAAACTTTACAACGGAGGTGGGCAGCAAGCGACATATTGAAGCGAGACTTGGCAATACAAGGGTCAGATATAGCAAATCAATTGGTAGAGAAATAAGAATTATAGATTGTACCCTGGCCGAGGGACGCCGGCTGATACAGGAAGCACTTTCAGTGAATACCTGGCGCGGAACAGCACCTTTTATAGAGTATCGCCACCATCTCCCCACTGTACAACAACTCGTATTACAAGCTCCTGATCTTGATGTGGATCATGGGAAAGCCTTCATCAATCCCGACCTGGAACCTGATGAAATAGTCGGTAACTTCATCGGAGCATGGACATTGGGAGACTTCGGCTTATGCTTTGATCTGCTCGCAAGCGATAGTTCGCTAAACGAGGGACTTTCAAGAGAAGAATGGATCGACCTGCGCCGTAAATGGGCAGATGAGGCACATCCAGCACGTTATGAACCTCGCTTTTTGCGCGAACGCGAACGCAGTCAACCGTCTATCTGGCTACCCACTTCGGCGCTGAGCGATAGGATTTCGACGCAACGAGAAGTAGAGATCGGCTGGTCGTTGGAACTGACGGATACGCTCTTGAGCGGTACACTGCCTGAGATGCCGATGGGAACCGCTGTGAATAAGGAAACCGGCAGGCATTGGTTCTGGACCAGTTACACACTGGTAAAAGAAGAGGATGCATGGCGAATTCAACGCATGAAAGACGAAGGAGCCAGCGCACAGACCTTACCAATTGGCGAGCTACAGCAACGATTAAAAACTACCGATGAGCGCACACAGGAAATTGTAGAAACCCATCAACCAAACGAGCCCGATGCGCAACAATACTATGAAGAAATTATTTGGCGCACAATACAGTCTTTGCATTACGATGATGCACTACTGGTAAAACTCCCGCTTGACCGTACGATCTACGATGATGCCTATAGTCGCGCACGCGGATTGCGACTGTCCGAAAGGGCCATCATCTACCTTGAGGGAATCATCCAACGCTTTCCTAAAGATCACGATATTGGAAATATCCTGCAGCATCTTGCAGTATCACAAGCAGACCTCAGCGAACAATACAAACAAGACGATATGGATGAGGTTGCTGAGCATTTCTTCGAGCTGGCTTTGGACAATTTACAAAAATCCATCGCTGTAAACAATGCAGCGCTTGCGCATATCATCTTAGCCGAGTTGTTCATGACCAACGATCGCACGGAAGAGGCAGTAACAGAACTTCAGTTAGCAAAGACACTTACTATCACCAGAGATGAGGAAGCACAGATTGAAGCTGATCTGGCAAGTATTGCTATGGTAAGTGAACACTTTGATAAAGCCATTGAGCATTTCAAACGAGTTGCCGAAATTAATCCAAACTATAACGGCGTCTTGATAAATCTTGGGCTTGCGTATCGCAGGCAGGAGAAATATGACGAAGCAATAGCATACTATCAACGCGCACTTGAAGCATATCCCAACGAAATTCCGATCTACGCCGAGCTTGGTACCATTTATATGACGACATCGCAACTGGATAAAGCGATGGAGATAGTTGAGCAAGGATTGCGCCAACACCCAGACTCTGCCCATTTGCATGCATTGATTGCCGCAATCTATTCAGAAAATGGTGATCGCCGCCGCGCCCAGGCAGAACTGGCGGAAGCGGAACGCATCAATCCGGACCTGGAAATTGTAGATGCTGTACGTGAAATGTTACACCCGAAGCGAAAGTGATTGCATCACCAGAAATAGGATCTTCTGAAAGTCAAGACAAGCAGGTAATGTCTCTTATGCAGCTTGTCAACGCTGCGCGTCTACCTGCGGTCATGTATGCTGCAAGGAGTAATCTATGGCATTGAAAAAAGACGAAGCCTTTGAACAATATAAGAATCTTGCAGAGGAAAGTCTACGCGAGGCATTTGCACTCGACAACGACTATCTGGGACATATGCTTTTAGCGGAGTTGCTCAAGGAGAACCCGCAACGCCTCGACGAGGCAGAAGATCATCTCAATCAGGCAAAAGCGCTGACTGCAAATGAAGATATGCTATTGACCATTGAATATGGCCTGGGTGAAATTGCAATGGAGAAAGCACAATACGAAAAGGCATTACTACACTTTCAAAGCGTTGCAGCCATAGACCCTACCAATGCCGAAGCCTGGTACAATATCGCCGAGACCTATAACTTGCTCGAGCAGCTTGCAGAAGCAGAAATAAATTATGCGCGCGCAATTGCTTTAGAGCCAGAAATCATCGATTACTTTACTGCGCTCAGCAGGATGTATATGGAGCATGGACAATCCTCAAAAGCTTGCTTAGTGCTCGAGGAAGGTTTGCGCATCAATCCTGGATCCGCGCAATTGAGGGCCTTCCTGGCATTAGCTGTTTCAGAAAGTGGCGACTACCACAAAGCTGAAGAACTGTTAGACGAGGCTGAACTGCTTGACCCAGAGCTTGATATGGTAGAGATGTATCGCTTGTTGCTCAATATCAATAAAACCAGGAAACTACCGGCAGTGAACAGAAGCAGGTCATTATCTGGCACCAATAAGGCAAAACAACCATCCAGACTGAAGAAAATGAAAAAAAGAGCCAGCAAAGAATGATCAGAGATGAAGCTCCTGTTACCTACTACACTGTCACACTCGGCACTTTAGATCTAGATGGCACAACATTAGCGGAGATCACCGAGCAAAACGAGCTTGGTGAGCAACGTACACGCACGCTGCACGTCCCGGCAGGTCTTCCAGGAGAACGCGTTACGATTGCAGTTGAGGCGCCAATGCCGCCACCAAAGAGACGTAAACGCTATTGGAAAGCACGCCCTCCACGGGTATGGATTACCGAGATTCACTATGCTTCCCCGCTACGCGTCCAGGCATCGTGCCAGGTATTTGGGTTATGCGGAGGCTGCCAGCTCCAGCATATGCAATATGCTGCACAACTCGAGTGGAAACGCTCAATCGTGCAAGCACTGCTGCATGAAACAGGTGGTTTCGTTCAACCCCCGGTACTCGAAACAGTGCCCTGTGATGTCCCATGGCATTATCGCAATCATATGCGTTTCTCCGTCAATCGTGAAGGGCAGCCGGGACTGACCGCCAGAGGCACGCATCGTATTCTGCCGCTAGAATCTTGCCCAATCGCGCATGCACACATCAACCGCGCTCTGAATGTGCTGAACGCTGTACCAAATCAGCGGCCACAGGTTTTGATTCGCTGTGGAGCGGCAACAGCTCAGATGCTGATTCAACCTCATCCTGACGCAATCATTGCGCAACAACTTGCTGAAGCAGGGCTTGATCTGCATACTGAGACAATGGAGGAAAGACTCGGCGGAGAGTTTTTCCGTATTCGTCCAAGCTCCTTCTTTCAGACCAATACAGCGCAAGCTGAAAAAATGGCCGCAATGGTGTTGGAAGGACTGATGGTTTCCGATCAACATTCTCACGAACGTCCACGAACCATCATTGATGCTTATTGTGGAGTTGGCACATTTGCGCTACTACTTACACAATATGTAGATAAAGTCATCGCCATAGAGGAGTCAGCCAGTGCGATTAAAGATGCTCAGTGGAACCTGCGCGAAGTAAGCAATGTGGAAATCCTTAAAGGGAAGGTGGAAGAACTGTTGCCAACGCTTGGGGGTCACATTGACGGACTGGTGATTGATCCTCCCCGAGCTGGATGCCAGCAGGCTGTACTCGATGCTCTTGTACAACACCCCGTGGACAGGATTGTGTATGTATCATGCGAACCCTCTACTCTCGCGCGTGACTTGAATATACTATGCCATCTTCATCCTGCCTATCGCTTGCTATCAGTGCAGCCACTGGATATGTTTCCCCAGACCGCACACATTGAATGTGTAGCGACATTGGAGCGAATAGAGATATGACGACGACACCTCTTCCATTGTTACTTGCCTCTGCCTCACCACGGCGGAGGCAAATACTCCAGCTTCTTGGCTTGCCGTATACAGTGTGTACTCCACCCGTGGACGAAGATGTGGCGCAGGAACGTTTTCGCGGTCTTGCCGAGGAGCTGGCACAATGGCTCGCTAAACACAAAGCAGCCGAAGCGCTTAAATTGCCGGAAGCTGCCGATCGACTGGTGATTACTGCTGATACCACGGTATTACTGAACGGTGAAATCCTTGGTAAGCCACGAGATAAAGCGCATGCTCGTCAGTTACTACTTGCGCTACGCGGTCGCTGGCACAATGTCATTACGGGAATTGCGGTGAGTCGCAAAATTGACGGCCAACATAGGATACAGGCTACAAGCTGTATTACCCCTGTTTTGATGCGCAATTACAGCGTGGCTGAAATAGACGCTTATATCGCCAGTGGTGATCCCATGGATAAAGCCGGCGGGTATGGTATCCAACATCCAGACTTTCAGCCAACCCAGTATATTGACGGGTGTTATCTCAATGTTGTAGGACTTCCCCTGTGTGCGCTGGTTGATTTACTGGCCGATTTTAATGTGTATCCTATACTCGCCGGACAGAGACAGAATGGTCAGGAACTAGTCTGTCCATGGTCAGAAAAATGCAACCTCTGATTCGTGGTCGCTACGCTCCAAGCCCAACCGGGGACCTGCACCTGGGTAATCTGCGTACTGCTTTGCTTGCATGGCTCTTTGCCCGTTGTTCAGACGGACAATTTGTGTTACGCATAGAAGACCTTGATCGACCTCGTGTTCGTCCTGGAGCCAGTGAACGCATGCTCTTCGACCTGCACTGGCTAGGATTGGACTGGGATGAGGGACCTGACATAGGTGGATCATATGCACCATATATCCAGAGCGAAAGGCAGGAAATCTATACGATGCACCTGCAACGCCTGCAAGATAAAGGTCTGATTTACCCATGTTATTGCAGTCGTGCAGAAATCGCTCGCGCTGCCAGTGCCCCGCATGGAAATGAAGGCCCGCGTTATCCCGGCACATGCCGCTACCTGACACAGGCACAACGCAGGCAACACGAGGCTCAAAATCGTCGCCCATCAATGCGTTTTCGGGTAGATGATGCACGGATAGTCTCTTTCACTGATCTGGTAATCGGACCAGCAGAACAGCAGGTACAGCAAACTGTAGGAGATTTTATCGTCTGCCGCTCAGATGGCATATTTGCGTATCAATTTGCCGTGGTCGTGGATGATGCACTCATGCACATCAACCAGGTTGTCAGAGGTGTCGATTTGCTCGAATCCACAGCCCGCCAGATTCTGCTCTTCGAGGCGCTCGGATTTGAAGTCCCTACTTTCGCGCACGTACCCCTGTTGCTTGATAAACACGGGAAAAGATTCTCGAAACGCTTACAGAGCGCTGGCCTGGAGCCATTACGGATGGCAGGAGTTACAGCAATACAGGTTGTAGGAAAAATGGCAGCCGAGTGTGGGTTGGTTGATAGAGGTGAGCAGTTGGGTACGGAGGAATTAGCTCAACGGTATAAATACCAGGGGTATGATATAATGCGCTCAATAATCATCCAATAAATACATTTGTAACAGGATATTTCATATCTATGAGTAATCAAGCAACCCAGGTAATCATTATATTAATAACTCTCCTGATTGCCCTGGGTGTAGGCCTATTATTACGCTACCTGCTGGTACGCCGCCTCAAAAAGACTGTACTTGATAACTGGCTAATCCAGATATTCGGTTTCCTTATTATCATCCCCCCCGTGATTATAGGCGTTATTTTTGTGTCTTTCATTATTGGCTTTCCTCCTACTCCAATTCTTGCCTACCTACAATTAATAATTCCAGATGTATTCAATGTAAAAACCTTCGGTAATTTCGTCTGGAATATCGCATTAAGCGCACTTATCTTGCTGCTGGCTATAGGCGTTGGACGTACGTTACTGAAGATCATCACGGTGGGAACTGCAAAAGAGCATATCGGCATTAACATAAGCATCTTAATTGGCCGCGTCCTTTATACGGCCGTTTTATGTGTTGCTGTTCTCTTGATACTCACTATCTGGAATATCCAATTCGGAATACCTGCTGCCGTCATTAGTGTAATCACTGTTGGCTTCACTTTTGTTTTGCAAGATCTGCTGAAAAACATCGTTGCAGGCATCTACATCCTTGTAGAGGGACCGTTTCATATTGGAGACCAAATCAGTACGGACGTTTATACTGGAAAGGTGGAGGATGTACAGCTTCGCGCCACCAAATTGCGCATTGCAAGTGGAGAACAGGTTATCGTCCCCAACTCAATGCTCTTCACAGGCATCGTTGTCAATAAAACTATTTATGATGAGAAACGCTCTACCATTGTTATCACATTGCCCCTGGATAAATATGAGAAAGATCAAACAGCAGAATGCATTCTTAAGACCATCAAGGGTGTGACTGGTGTGATGATAAAACCAGAACCAACACTGAACCTGAGCAGTGTTGCAGGTGCCTTTGGCAGCAGTACTGGTACAGTAAGTGGCTATACTGGCGAGATTATAACGCTCACCTTACGCTTCTGGATTCCAGAGAGTGGAGATGCTCCAGTTTCCGAAGCGATGCTTGCTTTGCGCGCAGCCCTACCTTACGTTGATCTCACCATACGCGAACCGGCAGGACTCTAATAGAAACCAGATGCTAATGAACACTGTTCCTTTTAGGAGGGTTGAAACGTTGAAATATCATAATGTTTCAGCAAACACGCGGAGAATTGGGGTACTTGGAGGAACGTTCGATCCCGTGCATTACGGTCATCTTGTGATAGCCGAGGAAGTGTATGCTACTCTTCAATTGACGGAGATAGTTTTTGTACCTACCGGACAGCCTCCTCATAAAACAAACATAGAGATCACCTCAGCAGCGCACCGCCTGGAAATGCTCGAATTAGCAATTGCCTCGAATCCGCATTTCACAATTTCGAGGGTTGATCTGGATCGTCCAGGGCCTTCTTATACAGTAGATACGCTGCAATTGTTACGCAAACAATGGGGGAAAAATACGGCCATTTACTTTATAATTGGCGGAGATAGCCTCGAGGACTTACTTAGCTGGCACGACCCCTCAGGTATCCTTGAACAATTGACGTATCTTGTGGCAGTCAGGCGTCCCGGTTATAACGAATCCGAGGCATCCTATGATTGGTTGGAGACTCGCTTGTCAGGTATCAAGCAACGGCTGTTGGTAGTTGACGCGCCACAATTTGACATTTCTGCTACTGATTTACGTCAACGTGTCTCAGAGGGACGACCAATCAAATATCAAACTCCCGAAAGCGTTGAGTCGTACATTGTACAATATGGATTATATAGAACGAAAATAGACGCAATCGAATAGGAAGAACTGCATGGCACCATTACAACTTGAGCTAGGAGATCGAATACGCCTGCGCAAGCCACATCCCTGTGGGAGCTATGACTGGTTGGTAGTACGCCTGGGGGCCGATATTGGCTTACGTTGCGAAAAATGCGGGCGTCGTGTATTATTGCCACGTGCCGAAGTTGAGCGACGCACAAAGCAGATACTTTCTCGGGCAGTAGATACGGATACCACGGTATCTACTGAATGACTGTGTAGAACATGACAACAAGGTCCCATCAACATGTGGATCAATGAGGGTTATACACGAGGAGATTGTGTAATGAATACAGCCGCTCCACAAAGAGGGTTTCAAACACTCTTCAAGAACAGGAATTTCTTGCTCTTGTGGCTGGCACAACTGACCTCCATGACCATCCTCAACGCCTCCAACTACACAATCATTGTGCTGATCGAAGAAATCACCGGTTCAACCACGCTTATAGCTCTTGCTATTATTTCATTCAGTATTCCTGCCGTGATCATAGGCGCTCCAGCGGGCGTATTTGTAGATCATAGAAATAAACGTCGCGTGCTGTTCTACAGCAATATCCTACGAGCAATTGCCACTTTCGGCTTCGTGATTTCTTTATTGATTAATCGCAACGAGCTTATAACCGTTTTCCTGCTCACATTTCTCATTTCAAGTATCGGCCAGTTTTTTACTCCGGCAGAAGGAGCTTCTATTCCTCTGCTCGTCGAAGAGGAAGAATTAACCTCGGCACTCTCTCTTTTCAATATTACGTTCATGTTATCGCAAGCCATCGGGTTCATTGTTTTCGCACCAATCATTCTCAGTTTATTACCCACTTTTAAAATCGGTAATATTCCCATTTTTCCAGCCGAAGTGTTGTACGCGCTCATCGCAGTATTGTACCTGGTAAGCGCTTTACTTATTGCGCTCATTCCTTCTAAAGCTTTTACAGAGAGGAAACGTGAAAGGGATGAGCAAGCAGGCACAAATGCCATCGGCGCTTTACAAAACGTATGGAATGAGGTGCGTGAAGGCTGGTCTTTTATCCGCCATAATAACCAACTTTTTTTAGCGGTCGTACAGCTCTCGTTTGCAGGCGTGCTCCTGTTGGTGATCGGTGAACTGGCAACGCCCCTTGTTACAAGGCTATTTAATCTTCCGGCCAGCTTGATGGCGATTGTATTTGCTCCCGCTGGAGTCGGCCTGGTCGTCGGTTCGATCATAATGCCGCGCATTCTCCAGCGTATTAGCAAGGAGCATGCCATTTTTATTGGCAGTCTAGTACTGGCAGGCACAATCGTACTGTTGCCACTATCTACCATCCTTGCCCATTATATGGATAAACAGGGGTTAAGCTCCAAGCCAATTTATTTTGGGGCGGTCCCTTTATTCATGTTTATTGCTGGGATTGCAATTGATTTCATCAATATCCCAGCACAAACTGCTATCCAGGAATCTACACCTGAATGGATTAAGGGACGAGTCCTGGCATTACAATTGATGCTCTATAATGCTTTCTCTATTCCCATCCTGCTCTTCATTGGAGGCCTTGCCGATACATTTGGCATTGACAAGGTAATCTACCTGCTTTCAGTGACCATTATTGGTTTTGGATTTTGGGGCAGGTTTTATGAACACAGGCACAGAGGTCAGAGTCCAAAGAGTGATTTGTTAGAAGAAAAAGCCAGGTTATCCGAACCTGAACGTGTGAAGAGTTAGGCATGCAGGAATATCCTTATGTGAGGAGTAGATGGATCCCGTTCAAGCAGCACAGATGAATCGATACTTACCCTGGCTTATTCTCGCTGGAGTTGTGGGACTTTTCCTGTTACTTCGTGTTACACGCAAGGGATTGCGGAAACGTGTAGACGAGATTGGCTATCGGTTAAGGGGTGAGCGTGGCTTGATGATCTGGTTCTGGCTGAATGCTCCTGGAGTGATGCTGCATGAATTGAGCCACGCGTTCGTAGTATTGCTTTTCTATCCCTTTGGCTTTCGGGTCACCAGCATTACACTCTTTCGTGTCCAACCCAGAGTACAAGCGCGAAATAGTGGACGTGGAATGAAAACTGGAGGTAAACAATCGCTCCAACTCGGCGAGGTACAATATACACGACCACAGGGCCGCCTGGTAACCTACATTGGGGATGGGTTTAGCGGAATTGCACCTCTGTTTGGTGGCATTGCCATGTTCATATTGCTCTACTGGTTAGCTACTGGCTACAACCTCTGGGATTATGTGAATAACCAGCACGCCATATTGCGCCCAAACTGGCCATGGTGGACATTACTGTTTGTCCCCTATCTGATTTTGACGGTCACCTCTGAACTCTGGCCTAGTAGCGCGGATTGGCGAGGAGCGCGCTGGTTCGTTATCGGCCTGGCACTTTTAACCATTGTGATAATAGCGCTGTTCTGGCTTACTGGGCATCTTATTTTTAATAATGCTTTGCTCCTGAACACTTCTTCAATCGCTAAATATATTGATTTCGCTCTTCTAGTCCTGGTTGGATTAGATCTCGTCTTCCTGGTAGTTGCCGAGCTGATCGTCCAGCTTTTGCGCCGATAGTGAACATTACTCTCCTTTAATCATATCATGATCATGTTTTTTCCTCGTGCATATCAGAGCCACAAACGCTTTGTGTTGTATATGTGATGCCCCATGTATGTATCGTGATACAATCGTGAACCTTGTGGCATATGCTACTGGTGAGGTGATGTGCCTGATTCAAATCGACAATATGAAAGGGGGCACTCCTTGCAATCGATAGATTTCGCAACTATGTTGCAAGAACTAACAAAGCCCGAGGCATTCCTGGATGTAACATTAGGAGACGAGCCTGCACATGAATCGGGAGGCAATGACAGGCTAATTAGGGTCATTCAGACTCATGCCTCAGCCGTTGTGCTTGCAGGTGAGCGAGCCTATAAGTTGAAGAAGCCCAAGAATCTTGGCTTTCTGGACTACTCGACGCCTATCCTGCGCCGTCATTTCTGCATACAGGAAGCCCTTCTCAACAGACGCCTCGCGCCGAAGGTGTATCTTGGCGTGGCGCCTGTCCTGTTATTCCCTGAGAACCGCTTCCGTTTCGGCCCGACCATTTCGCCAGATATTGTTCCCTGGCCAGGTACTAATCTCAATGGTGGATGTGTGGTGGACTACGCTGTGGTGATGGTACGTCTTCCCGAAGCATCCACACTGGAGTATCGCGTGCATAGTGGAACCGCCGACCCTGGGTTGCTGGCAGATGTAGCACGCTTCATAGCGGCCTTTCATGCCACTTCCCATACGGATGAACAAATTGCTAGTTTTGGAGAACTAGAGGTTATTCGGGGCAACTGGGAAGAGAACTTTATGCAGATGCAGCCCTACATCGGACGCACGCTTGATGTTTCCACATATGAAAGCATTGTCGCATATGTCCATCACTTTTTGGAGGGACGTGCAACTCTCTTTGCCACTCGTGTACGCGAAGGATGTATCCGCGAATGTCATGGTGATTTGCGGCTGCAACAGATACATGTGCTCGACAATGAGAATAGGCTGGTTATCCTGGACTGCATTGAGTTCAACGAGCGTTTTCGCTACAGTGATGTGGCAAGTGAGATTGCTTTCCTGGCAATGGAATTGGAGGCAGCTAATCGTGCAGACCTCGCATACGCATTCGTGGATGCTTATATTAAGGAGACTGGTGATGAAACGACTCGTGAGTTACTGCCATTCTACATCTGTTATCGTGCATGTGTGCGTGGGAAAGTGATCTCCTTTCAACTTGACGAGTCGGAGGTGCCAGCCAGCCAGCGCGCGGCTGCTCAACAAGAAGCCAGGTCATTGTTCAATCTGGCAGCGGCTCATGCTTATGGCCCTACTAAACCCATGTTGTTGATGGTTGGTGGAATGATGGGAACAGGCAAAAGTACCCTGACGCTCGCACTCCAAAACGAACTTGGTTGGGCTTATTTTTCATCGGATGAAGCTCGCAAGCGGTTCGCACACATTGATCCTGCGCTCCCGAATACTGACGATTTCGGACAAGGATTGTACGACCCTGAAAGAACTGCATGTACCTATGAGGCGTTGCTGGTTGCGGCTGAATCTACACTTGCGCGAGGCCATTCGGTGTTGTTGGATGCCTCATTCGCACGACAGATCTATCGGCAGAAGGCTGCCCAGCTTGCAGCCACACAGGGAGCCTCTTGTCTTTTCGTGGAATGTATCTGTCCGCGCGAGGTGGCCCTTACCCGCTTAGCTGATCGCTGGCAGGATCGTGTGGAGGGAAATAAGCAACAGATCAAGGTAGCATCGCTTGCTTCGGATGGTCGACCCAATCTATATGATGCCCAATATGCTGCGTGGGAAACGATTGATGCAGAAGAAGAACGGCAAATACCACATCTCGTTGTCATGACGACGCACTCACTATCAGTCACTGTCGAGCAGGTACTTACAACGCTACACATTCCTCATATGGCTTGTCGGCTGCAATCAAGCACATGTACACAAACATTGGGCATACCTCCCGGTGATCCAACAAACAAAATGTGATGGCCTTGTAAGACGAAACAGTGCAACTGTGATAGTTCTGTGAGAAGTATACATTACTCTGCATATAGAGACATTATTCGATACATAATAAAGCGCTGTTAGGACTTGTTCTTTGCAACCATTCATTTCTGCCAGGCACTGGCATCATAAGAGGCGTTTGCCTGGCAAAGCGACCGCCCATCGTAGGATTGGAAGTGACATATGGACACTAATCCGAAACAATCAACTGAGGAGCCACAGGATAAGCAGTCACCACCACGGCCAAAATGGACGAGATTTCTTCCCTGGGTAATCTTGATTGTATTCTTCGTGGTGGCGTGGTTTCTGCCCTCGCTCCTTGGTCAGGGTGGAACGCAAAGCGCTGAAACGGTCAGTTACACCACCTTCGTGGAGCAGGTGAATGCCAATAATGTCAAGTCGGTGACCATCACCGACTACACCGTCACAGGTGCCTTCAATTCGCCTGTGCCTTCGGCAGATGGGACTACGAAGTCGACCCAGTTCACGACCACCGTGCCCCAGTTCGGCAATGATGATCTGATTCCGCTTCTGCAGCAGCATAATGTGGCCATCACGGTGCAACCATCTAGCAGTGGAGGAGCCGATTTCTGGTTGAATATCCTGCTCTTCTGCGGGCCAATTCTCTTGATGATCTTACTCTTCTGGTGGATGAGTCGACGCGTGACGAGAACCCAAAGCGGCCTCTTCTCGTTTGGCAAAAGTAAGGCGCGCCTTTACATGGACGGCAAGACCCAGACGACATTTGCTGATGTGGCGGGCGTTGATGAGGCAAAAGCAGAACTCGCCGAGATCGTGGATTTTCTCAAAGAGCCTACTCGTTTCCAGCAGCTTGGTGGCAAAATCCCCAGAGGCATTTTGCTCGTTGGCCCGCCTGGAGCAGGCAAAACTCTGCTCGCCAAGGCCGTCGCTGGCGAAGCCGACGTCCCCTTTTTCTCCATGTCCGCTTCTGAGTTCGTCGAAATGTTCGTTGGCGTAGGTGCCAGTCGGGTCCGCGATCTCTTTGCAACTGCTAAGAAAAGCGCCCCATGCATTATCTTCGTCGATGAACTCGATGCTGTTGGACGCGAGCGTGGTGCAGGTCTTGGAGGAGGGAACGATGAGCGCGAACAAACACTCAACCAGGTCCTCGTTGAGATGGATGGGTTCGATACGCATGAGGCTATCATTGTGCTTGCAGCCACCAACCGCCCGGATGTGCTCGATTCCGCGCTCCTGCGTCCAGGTCGCTTCGACCGTCAGATCGTGGTGGATCGACCAGATCGCGTCGGTCGCGAGGCTATCCTACGCGTGCATACGCGTCTCGTGCCGCTTGCTCCTGATGTGCAATTAAATGTCATTGCCGCTTCGACCGTTGGTATGGTGGGTGCAGACCTGGCTAACCTCGTTAATGAGGCTGCTCTGATCGCCGCACGACACCACCTCACCAAGGTGACCCAGGCTTGTCTTGAGGAAGCGCTTGACCGCATCATGATGGGTGCTGAACGTCCTCTGGTCCTCAGCGAAGAGGAACGGCGAGTCATTGCCTTCCATGAAAGTGGTCATACCCTGGTGGCGATGTTGACCCCTGACGCGGATCCTGTGCATAAGGTGACGATCGTGCCACGCGGACAAGCTTTGGGAGCAACGCAGATGATGCCAATTGATGATCGGCACAACTATCCACGCACCTACTTGCTGGCACGCCTTGCTGTGGGTCTAGGCGGACGCGCAGCAGAGGAACTGGAGATCGGAGAGATAACGACAGGGGCGGAGAATGATCTGCAGGAAGTGACGGAACTGGCACGAGAAATGGTGACACGCTGGGGGATGAGCCCTCGCATTGGCACGGTCTTTCTGGGCGGCGAACAAGAGGTGTTTCTGGGACGGGAAGTTGGATTGAGAGAGAGGCAGAGCTACTCCGAACACACAGCCGCGCTGATTGACGAGGAGGTACAGGAGTTGATCGCTGAACGCTACCAGTATGCCCAACACTTGCTCTCAGGACACCAGAAAGAACTTGAACGAGTAGCTTATGCGTTGCTTGAGCGGGAATCCCTGGATGAGCAGCAGCTCCAGCAACTGGTCAAAGGCTTACAAAACAACGTGGAAGTGGAGAGTGAAAGCAACGCCAGTAGCAACAGCCTTGTAGCAATTGCCACTAATGGAGATTAGAAGACAAGCATCTTGAGATTGCGAGACGCTATGTAGAGACCCAGTCATAGTAATGATTGGGTTTCAACTATTTCTCCCTTCTCAATACGTTTATCTACTGCGTGTTTTAATCGTCATCTACTCCATGGATATTCATTCCACTGCTCATTCTTCATCCAAGAAGTAGAATGAATATCCATGATCTGATCATCTATGCACTATGAAGAGTGGCTTTCGGGCCGCCTGCAGAACGCGCTCGGTCGTACTCCCCAATGACCAGAGTTGCTGGCCACCTCGTCCATGTGCTGCCATTGCAATCACCTGACAATCGGTTGCAACTTCCCCTCTCTCATTGCCTTCGGCAGCTTGCAAAATTTCCGAAGCCACATCATCAGCCACTCTGACTGACCAGGTTAAGACCAGATCAGGTGGCACATTTACATTGCCTGGTTCATGATGTTTCACACGCTCAACGAGTGTGTAGAGATAGTGACCTGCTCTTTCTAGCTCCTCATTAACACTGCTCATCTCTCTACCTCTTGAAGATACCACATGTGTCAGGTGAAGCTCACCATGAGCAGGAGCCGCTAACGCAGTGGCAAGCATCGCGGCCTTAGCAATAGCGACTTCTGCGTGTTCCGAACCATCCAGGGGCACCAGAATTCGCACTGAGCGATGAGGAGTAGCCGCTAATTTAGTCAGAAGAACGCTGTCTTCATACAGAATAAAGACTGGCGCGAGAACATGACGAGCAACTTTTTCAGCAATACTACCCATGGACCAACGCATTTCGCCAGTGTAACCATGACTGCACATCACCACAAGATCTGTGTTATCCGCTTTCGCCGCTGCAATAATCGCCTCGGCGGGATGACCAATCACAACCTGCGTTTCAGCACGAACGCTCTCTAAACTGTTTTTTTTCGCAACATTTTCCAGGTACACTTTCGCTGCTGGTAAAGTCTCGTCAAGGATGTCTGGTAGCACTATCTCTCCCACCGAGGCCATGTACACACTCGGTGGCCAAACGGCCTGTAACAACGAGACCGTACCATCAGTAATATGCGTGAGGCGTGCAGCAACGGGAAGCACTTTTTCTGCGCGGGATGATCCATCAAGGGGGACCAGAATATCTTGAAACATCGTGTTACTCCTTCCCATCCCCTTATTCTCGGGTATTCTCCTGGTTTACAAGCATATTTCTTCTTAATTAAAGTATATAGCCATCTACTCACAGCATCGTCTCAGGAGAGCAAGTGTATCTCTCTGTTACATCACAGTCTCTCTTTAGACAGCATAAGTAAAAACGATAGCTCGGAAGGCAAAAACATAGATGAGTTCAGGACAAATCGATTGTGAGACACAGGTAACAATGATCACCAATCAAATTTATCAATCAAGAACGACCTGCTGTAGTGAAGTAGGATCGGGCTTCCGTGTGGGCAGACGGCTGGAGCGGAGGCATTTGCCAGGGATGTGATTAAGGAGTGCTGCTCATCCAGGCCAAGTTCGCGACCACGGCGAAGAGCTGAACGGCAGGACAGGCCAATCAATAGGCGATCTTGCCAGTCATCGCTATCTTCTGCTGCTATATGCGCAAGTTCGGATAAATGTCCCGCGAGTTGCTCCTGTCCCACACTGTTTGGTACAGAACGTATGAGAAAACTTCGTCCTCCAAAGCGTTCACATTCCAAACCTAAAGAGCGTAGGACAGGCAAGCGTTGCTCGAATAGATCTGCCTCGTGTCGTTTCAACTCCACAATGACAGGCTCTAGCAACAGGTGAGCGTCAGTCCACTGCTCCTCGTTCTCAATAAGCCGTGTACTCGACCCCATGTAGACCCGTCGCAGGTGTTCATAAATCACACGTTCATGCGCTCGATGCTGATCGATCAAGTAAAGACTCCCGTCAGGAGCTTCAGCCATGATAACAGCTTGCTGTAGTTGTGCTAGAGGTCGTAGCGTTACAAGAATTTCAGCAGCACCCGGACCAGCTTTCTCGGCAGGGTATCCATGGGCCGATTCTGACAGTCGTAAACCTCTTCGACGAGGTGAGGGAAGTCTTCGTTGATACACGAGTCCAGGGCCAGGTAATTGCATTGCTTCAGGTAAAGCCGGGCTGCGCTCCAGAACAGCTTGTATGGTTTGAGTCACTGCCGCTGCTACATCAGCTTCACGCATCAATTTCACTTCAGTTTTTGCAGGATGCACATTGGCATCCAATTCATCAGCGGGTAGATCGATGCATAGTACTAGCAAGGGGTGTTTCCCCTTTGGTAGAAGTCCGCGATAGCCTGATTCAATCGCCTCCTGCATTGGACGCGACTGCACCCAACGACCGTTGATAAAGAGCGTTATATGTTGCCTGCTTCCCTGTGCCAAAGCACGATTACCGATATAGCCATACAACTTAAAGGCAAGTGTAGCATCTCCTTCAGGAGATTGAAAAGAAATTGGGTTTAGCATTTCTGTCAGAGGCAGATGATAAAGCTCGGCAAGCGTTGTAGCAAGGTTCCCACTGCCACTCGTTTGCAAGAGAGGTCTCTCTTCAACTTCTAGATGAAAGCGCACACCAGAATATCCAACCGCAAAACGCCGTAATAATTGTGTAATATGTCCAGCCTCGGTACGGGGATCACGCATAAACTTGAGACGAGCAGGAACGTTATAAAATAGATCGCGTATTGTCACAGTAGTGCCATGGATGCGTGCTCTGCGTCCTCGTTGTATAACCTCACCCCCACGTAAAGTAATGAAAGTTGCTGGATGTTCCTCGCCTAACGATTCAGTTTCAATGGCTCGGCTAAGGAGCATCAACTCTGAAACGGCAGCAATGCTAGCCAGGGCTTCTCCACGAAACCCTAATGTAGATAAATGGCTGAGATCATCCACACCCGCAATTTTGCTTGTGCTATGCCTCGCAATCGCACGTTCTAACTGGTCTTCGATGATGCCATAGCCATCATCTGTGACTCGAATAAGGCGCAGTCCACCACCACGTATTTCAATGTGTATTTCATGGGCATCGGCATCAAGTGCATTCTCAACCAGCTCTTTTACTACTGAGACAGGACGCTCGATAACTTCACCTGCTGCTATGCGTTCTGCTACATCTGGTGAGAGAGGAAGGATTGGGGTACGAAATGTTTGTGATTGCGCTGTTGGCATCTATGATCTTCGTTTCTTTTGCATAATAAACAACAGATTCAGTGCATCGAGCGGTGTTATAGCGCTTATATCAATAACATCCAGATCTGATATAGTGACAACGTCCTGTTCCAAATTTTGCGCAGCAAGACGAGCTTCTTCGGTTTGCCACTCATACTCTCTCTTAAGCTCTATCGATTTCATATCTGCATGATAGTGACCATTGCCATCTGCTATCATCATCTCGCTATACCTGTTGATTGGTATAGTATTTCCGTTTAATTCAATCAATGTATGCAGCGATATGCTGTCTTTTGCGGATTCCAGGCGCTTCAGTACTTCTTCAGCACGCCGTACAATACTCAGAGGCATTCCCGCCAATTTCGCCACATGTACTCCATAACTTCTTCCAATACTACCTGGAGTAACACGGTGTAAGAAGACAATCTCACCCTGTTCATCATCGCTAATCGCCATCGTATACACACGCATATGCGGAAGCTCTTCCGCCATCAACGCAAGTTCATGATAATGGGTGGCAAAGAGTGTACGGGCGGTTGTCACATTATGGAGGTGCTCCACTACAGCTCGCGCAATCGCCAGGCCATCGTAGGTACTGGTGCCTCTGCCGATTTCATCCAGGATGATCAAGCTATGTCGTGTCGCATGATGCAGGATCGCCGCAGTCTCTTCCATCTCGACCATAAATGTGCTTTTGCCCGAGGCGATATCATCTTCCGCGCCAACGCGGGTAAAGATGCGATCTACCAATCCGATGCACGCTTTGCGCGCTGGCACAAAACTGCCTGCCTGTGCTAAGAGTGTGATAAGCGCTACCTGGCGCAGGTACGTTGACTTTCCTGCCATATTCGGTCCGGTCAATAAGAAAATACGCGCCCCATCTTCTTCGTTGGATTCGAGTTGTGTATCATTTGGGATAAAGACATCACCATCCAATGTAAATTCGACAACAGGATGGCGACCGCCAATAATTTCTATACTGCTCTCATGCCGCAACACAGGTCGCACATAACCTTGATGAGCAGCGACTTCCGCAAAGCTCAAGAGTACATCGATCTGAGCAATTGCCGAAGCCGTTGACATTAACTGGGTATAATAGACACTCAGTTGGCGCAACACATCGACATAAATACTACGTTCCATCTCATCGATACGCTCTTCAGCGCTCAGAATGCGTGCCTCGTGCTCCTTAAGCTCGGGTGTAATAAATCGTTCTGCGTTGGTGAGCGTTTGCCGGCGTATATAATTAGACGGGATATGATCAAGCTTGCCATTACCCACTTCAATATAATATCCAAAGACCTTGTTAAAGCCTACCCTGAGCCTGGCTATCCCAGTACGTTCACGCTCGCTAGCCTCCAATGAGACCATCCAACGTCGCGAGTCACGAATGGAGGCTATGAGTGCATCAAGTTCCTCGTGAAAACCTGCACGAATCAAACGTCCATCATCTTCCTGTTCTTCTTCTTCACCTGCACGAGTAAGAGCTTGATCAATCAAGTCTGTTACTTGCGGACAGGCATCAAGCTGGTCCATCATCTCTTGCAGCAGTTGAGAATCACAGCCGCGCAAAAGTTCGTTTAACAGCGGAATCACCAGGAGATAATCACGCAAAGCTAACATTTCTCGAGGAACAGCAGTTCCCTGACGCATGCGGCCCGCAATTCGTTCAAGATCACCCAATCTCTGAAAACACATTGTAAAGCGACTGCGCAATGCCGGGCTTTCATATAGCTCTTCCACACTTTGTAAACGCGCTTCAAGCTGGCCGAGGTCAAGCAAGGGCTGAGTAATAGTACGACGTAATTGACGCGCACCCATAGGGGTAATTGTTCGATCTATAACACCCAGCAAGCTACCCTGCACTGATCCGCTACGTGATCCCTGCAATAAGTCGAGATTGCGCTGTGTATGGGCATCCAGCACCATATAGCTTTGTGTGCGATATGTACGCAACCCTGTCAAAAGCGACAAGAGTTTGCTATTCATCTTTGCAAGATATGCGACAATCGCTCCAGCAGCAGCAATCGCCTGAGGAACCTGCGAACATCCGTAGGAGTCAAGCGACTGCACTTGAAAGAGCTGGCAGAGTCTTGTTCGCGCAATCTCTTGTTCGAAGAAGTAGGCAGGACAGTGCGTGATAGTCATGGTTTCGGAGGGGAAATGATACATATCCTGGCGACTTCCCTCTGCCAGCAGGCATTCTGATGGCACAAGTCGCTGTAACTCTGCCTCTAAGGCAACAGGTAACTCATCTGGAGTAAACCAGGTAACGATAAATTCACCCGTACTGACATCTATCGCAGCCAATGCAGTTTGCGAGCGACCCGAGGCTATAGCTGCCAGATAATTGTTCTGTCGAAGAGGGAGAAGATTTGGTTCGGAGAGTGTGCCTGCTGTGAGTATACGAGTGACAGCGCGTTCAACGGGTTGATGGCCTTTACTTACCTCACCCACCTGGTCACAAATAGCAACCTTGTAGCCACGACGGATCAGTTTACCGATGTAATTTTCTAGCGCATGCAACGGTACTCCTGCCAGGGGCACCTTATCATCACCATAGGAACGTTGCGTCAGTACAATCTGTAGCTCTCGGGCAGCGACACGAGCATCTTCATCAAACGTTTCGTAGAAATCTCCAACCTGGTAGAAAAGTATAGCATCAGCGTACTGGCTCTTCATCTGCAGGTATTGTCTACGGGCGGGCGTCGCCATGAATTTCACCCTCTACTCAAGTTCTCTAGCTGTTCTCTTTTGAAACATCTGTACTTTAACTCATTCTGTTCTTCTTGTCAAAAATTGGAATGTAAAGACAGGGGGATTTTTTATCTTGTCGCACCTGAAGCTCAATCAGACTCGGCAGGTTTAGACAACTCTTCACAAACTACAGCTTCTCTTCCAGATAAACGCATTTTATATTGGTCCACTTCGGCGGAAGGTTGGATTTGTATACCAAGAACATTAGCAACCAGCTCTCGCATCCGTTCATAAATTACTGGCAAACCTTCCTGTTCAATTATCGCAACTTCACTCGGCAATAAAGTATCGTCGATACTTTGCACATCCTTTTTTGTATAACCAAGTCTTTTGGAGGTAGTTGCCACATCATGTTGCGAATCATTATGGTAGAGAGAAGGTTCTTGCGGATAAAATATTCTTGATTCAGCAGTACCGAATTGAGGCAAGTGTTCCCATCCAGTCACAACCGAATCAGTATAAACAAGATGTAAAGATGAGAAAAGTCCCGCAGCAGCATTCGCAGGATCAGTATCTCTTTGGACTTCATATAAATAGGGTACGAATTGAACTTCACTTTCTTGAGCTTGCTGTAAAATTTGAGGTATTGTTTTATATGCTGTTATAAAATTAGCAAAAATAGCAGTTCTGTTTTCTCTTAACGATAAATCCGCTTCTATCCATGAAGTCAATGTACTTAGCGGTTCCCTCATTTCAATCAAAAGGGTTATTTTATCTTTCGGGTATCCTGCCTGGAGTAAAACATCAAGAGGGTTGAAGGTAGATTCAGCGTGGGAATATGGCCCAAGTGTTTCCTTTATGAAAATTGTGTCTTCCGAGGGAATTCCAAAATCTCCTTCCATCCCTTGGGCTTCTCTGCGCATAATTGCTTTCAGTGGTTGATAATAGGAAGGAATCCCTACAGCAGAAAACATTCGTAACTGTATGGTAGTACCCGAGCGGCAAGGTGCAACTGCCAATATAATACGAGGAAGACTTCCAACAAGAGGAATTTTAACATGCGAGCATATCATATCTACCGAAACCTGGTTTGTACGCTCAAATGCAATATCTTTCATGAATATTCTACTGCACCCCTTGAACTGGATATACTTTCTCCAACTGGGTTCAATTTGTTGAGAAGAGCTTAGTTGAGGCAGAAGTATTACAGGTAGTCTAAGCATCTCACACTTGACTCCTGCCATCCCAACTCCATTTTTCGGCACCAGAGCTTTATAGCACAGCCAACTTACCACAACGCTTGATCGCAAGTCAAGGTTGGTTCACTTTCGATATTACAGATCACTGATATTGTCAGGGAAAAAAGTTGACTTTGGACTACTACCTATCCTATTCTAACAGGCAAAGAGGTAGGTTTCTATCCAATGAATATCTAAATGTGGCTATTCAGGTTAGGAGAAAAAATGCGTATTTCAACAGGGTATGGCAAACGTCCAGCAGGTGGCGGATTCGAGACTTTTTCCTGGTATTTCATGCGTATCTCCGCCATCGCACTCTTCTTTCTGGCTATCATTCATTTGTTTCTAAATCATGTTTCAACTGATGTTTCTTGCACGAGTTATCAGCTCATTGCCGCACGCTACTCGAATCCTTACTGGCGAGTTTACGACTGGCTGCTGCTGACACTCGCACTATTACATGGAATGAATGGCCTGCGGATCGTTGTTGATGATTATGTTCGAACTCAAGAATGGCGCATCCGAATCGAATCACTGCTGGCATTGGTAGTGCTGGCATTATTTATGGTAGGCACCGTTACTCTGATCACTTTCCAACCAGTTGCTGGAAGCCTCGGTCCTCATTGTATTAAGTAAACTGTATTGTTGAACATACTATTCGGGCGATACTATCTTCTATCTTTTTATCGCCATTCTACCCAACAATCGATCGATCACTTACAGAAAGCGGCCCAGAAAGCCCCGGCCCACGAGTTGCGCAACGAGGTCAAAGCAGGTAGCGAACGAGCGTAAAATGTGCCTCCTTACAAGGGAAGAATGAAACATTCCCATACTGTAAGGAGGACTCTTGAATAGTATCGCCAATTTTCCGGTCAATATCCAGACCTCTTCCCAATCGGTTCCCTCAACGCCCTGCTGGTTCGGCGAAATGAGCTTGATCGCGCACTTCTTGAAACGCGAGGTCGTGCTTGTGGCACTAGAGGAGCAGGTGCGCTTTGCACGCCGCCGCTTCGGGCACTATGATCTTATCGACTTTGTAGCGGTGCTGTTGGGGTATGCGATCAGCGGCGAACGCACCATTGAAACGTTCTATGAGCGTGTGGAGCCGTTCGCCGACGCGTTCATGGCTCTGTTCGGACGGGAACGCCTGCCGCATCGCTCGACCCTCTCCCGCTTTCTTGCGGCCCTTGACCAGACCACAGTGGAGGCTCTGCGCACGCTCTTTCTCAAAGACCTGCTGGCTCGCCCTCTGGAACGCGCGGAGAAAGTCGGTGGACTCTGGGATCGGGAGGGGACACACTATGTGGTCTTCGATGTGGATGGTACACGAGAAGCTGCCCGCCAACGAGCGTTGCCTCACACCTCTGATCGTCCTGCTGCACAGCGCAGATTGGGCGAGGTCTGTGCTCCCGGCTACACCGGGCGCAAACGAGGGGAGGTCGTGCGAACCAGGACGACGCTCTTGCAAGCGCATACCCATCAGTGGCTCGGGACGTTTGCTGGGGCAGGCAATGGTGACTACCGTGGAGAGCTCCTGCGAGCCATACAGGTGATTGGTGCGTATGCGCACGCTCAGTCGGTGCCGCTGAGCCAGGTGGTCATCCGGCTGGATGGACACTATGGCAATGGAGCCATTGTCGCCGATCTGGCAGGACTGGCCTACGTCATGCGAGGCAAAGACTATCATCTGCTCGATCTTCCTCAGGTTCAGGCACGGCTCAAAGCACCTCCTGATGCTCAAACGACACACCCGGAAACAGGGACCCAGCGGGCGTTGTTCGATATTCCTGATCTGGTGGTGACAGCAACAGGAGAGCGCTGCAGAGTCATTGTGGCAACACATCCCGCCAGTTCCACGCCCGCCCCGGTTGGAGTGACTCGAGAGGGAGGGGTCTACGAACTCTTCTTTACGGCCTTGCCCCAGGTCGCGTTCACATCCGCCGATGTGGTCGACCTCTACCTGGGACGAGGAGCGTTCGAGACGGTGCTCTGCGATGAAGATCAAGAGCAAGAGCCTGATCGCTGGTGTTCGCACACCGCCTGTGGACAAGAAGTCTGGCAGATCCTCTCGCAGTGGGTCTGGAACCTGCGCCTCGAATTGGGGCATACCCTCCATCCCACGGCCATGCGCATGACCGAGTTTGCTCCAGCCGACCTCTCTGCCGAGTCTGCATCACGCCAGCCCCTGACTCCAACGACTTCG
>Ga0116218_1000304_pt1 | contig 34648 bp, 27 predicted proteins | sample Sb_taG_2_FD_88966 | JGI IMG/M metagenome (GOLD analysis project Ga0116218, IMG submission 88966) | Peat soil microbial communities from Weissenstadt, Germany - Sb_50d_5_LS metaG | ecosystem: Environmental > Terrestrial > Soil > Wetlands > Peat | place: Germany: Weissenstadt | collected 2010-09-21 | reverse complement strand
ATTTGATCATGCCTCATACTACAAACTGGATAATCTGGTAGCTATCCTTGACGTCAATCGCCTGGGGCAGCGTGGAGAAACGATGCATGGTTGGAATACAACCCTCTACGCGCAGCGAGCCGAGGCTTTTGGTTGGAATGCTATTGTCATTGATGGCCATAACTATGATGAGATCAACCAGGCATTTGCCAAAGCAGCACGGTCTGATGGCTCACCTACCGTGATTATTGCTAAGACGGAAAAAGGCAAAGGTGTTTCTTTTCTGGATAACAAAGATGGCTGGCATGGCAAAGCCCTCAATAAAGAGCAAGAAGAACAGGCTCTGAAAGAACTTAATCCTGTACGCAGTCAGACTTTCCCAGTCCAGAAGCCAGAAAATCTCCAGCCTGCTCCTGAAGCAGCAAAAAAGGCGCTGGAATTACCAACGTATGATGGCAAAGAAGCTGTTGCAACACGCAAAGCTTATGGTGATGCGTTGAAAGCGCTCGGCGCTGCCAATCCTGATGTAGTCGTTCTGGATGGTGAGGTTAGCAACTCGACCTACGCTGACGAATTTTCTAAAGCCTATCCTGATCGCTTCTTTGAGCAATTTATCGCGGAACAGCAATTGGTGGCTTCAGCAGTGGGTATGAGCGTGCGGCACAAGATACCGTTTGCCTCGACCTTCGCGGCATTCTTCAGTCGTGCCTATGACTTCATCCGCATGGCTGCTATCTCCCGCGCGAACATTCGCCTGAGTGGTTCGCATGCTGGTGTTTCAATCGGTGAGGATGGTCCGTCACAGATGGCCCTGGAAGACCTGGCTATGATGCGCGCTGTATATGGCAGTACTGTACTCTACCCCAGCGATGCCAATCAGACTGCGCAACTGGTAGCAGAGATGGCGGATCATGATGGTATTGTATATATGCGCACCACCCGCGAAAAGACTCCGGTCATATATACTCCTGACGAGGAATTCATGGTAGGTGGTAGTAAGGTTGTTCATCAATCTGATAAGGATGTCGTCACAATTGTAGCGGCTGGCATTACGCTGCATGAAGCATTACAGGCCTATGAGCAATTAAAGAGTCAAAAGATTGTGGCTCGTGTAATTGATGCGTACTCTGTCAAGCCGATTGACGAGGAAACACTGATGCTGGCAGCGGATGAAGCTGGCAACAAGTTCGTCGTAGTGGAAGATCACTGGCCAGAGGGTGGACTTGGAGATGCAGTGTTGGAGGCATTTACCATGCGCGATGGCCCAATACCTGAGTTAGTGAAGCTAGCAGTCCAATCGATGCCAGGTTCTGGTACTCCTGCGGAATTGATGGAAGAAGCTGGCATTAGTGCCAATCACATTGTCCGGGCCGTCCAGGTACTTGTGCGAAAAGCATAGGCATCATCATAAGTTGTGGTTCAGGACGGCCAATCTGTCTTGAACCACAACCTATAGCGCTGGCAGGCGCAGGCTGTTAGTGCTTATCATGAACGTGATCGAGAAACTGCTTTGAAAGAAACACTACAAGATAATTCCACAGCAAACAATGCTGAACAACTTCCTGCCCCTAAAGGTATCGGAATGGCCGTTGCATTCGACTGGGGCTTGACTGTTGAACTACTCTTGCTTCCAATATTGATGATTTTCTCAGGTTCATCAGTCTTATCTACACAGCCCTCTACAACCTCAAACATTGTCATTATCATTACCTTCCTGGCTTCCTGGGTTATTGCAGCCTTGTTTGGCATTTTTGGCGAAGGCGTACGACGAGGCTGGCGTTGGACGAGACCTGTTCAAATTGTGGGCAACTCGCTTGGCTTCCTTGGTGGACTCGCTTTATTAGTGCAACTATTTAACAACATCAAAGTCGGGAATTATTGGACCCTGGTACCTGCAAGTATTTTGCTCATCGTTTCCCCGCTGATTGCATGGCGACTGAGCCGTCCAGAAACTGCAATCTGGTTTAAGTCCGTGACAAGTCAAGAAGCCCGCAAACGGCACGGTGGCTCCTGGGTCGTATGGATAGCATTATGGAGTATTATCGGTGGCACTCTTGTAGCGATCGGCGCACTCCACTGATTTAGTCGTTATAAATGTTATAAGGCAAGGTTCAAATGAGCTTGTCAGTTGATCACGAATAGAAATGTCCAGCCTTGTCATTCTGAGCGTCAGCGAAGAATCTCACACGTTGAACACCGGGATTCTTCGCTGACGCTCAGAATGACATGAGCCCATCGTCCCTCTGTACAAAGGAAAAGTAACGTGAGCCTTGGTGATGAATCTTTAGAGTGGCAGTCAATCCTTGACTCATTGCGGAATATTACCGTTGAAGAAGCGTATGAAACGTTGGGCGAACGAGGCACTGTCGCATACACAGATGGAGCATGCATCAAAAATCCAGGTGGGCCAGCAGGTTGGAGTGTAATTCTGGTCGATGTCGATAACGTCATAAATGGAAACATTCGTGAAGGTGCTCCAAGGATCGAAAGTTATGGCCACATTCCTGATTCCCCAAATACTACCAATAATCGCGCCGAAATTGCAGCTGTGCTTGCGGCATTGTGTATTGCGCCTCGCGATAAACCCTTAACCATCTACAGTGACAGTGAATATACCATCAAAGTTGCGCAAGGTACGTATCAGATGAAAGCTAATCCCGACTTATGGGATTTATATCGCATTCTGCTCAAAAAGCGCACTACTCCTCCAACCTTTGTATGGGTTCGTGGGCACGCAGGACATAGCCAGAATGAGCGAGCTGACGAACTGGCTGGTCTTGGCGCCTGGAATGGAGATCAGGAAGCATTTCGCAAATGGCAAGAATCCATGTCCCCTGAGGCACGTAATCCACTCTCATCTGGAGAAATGGCCCTACTACGCCAGCATGTACAAAAGCTCAAAGTGTTTTTTGATGGTGTCGCGCTGGATAGCGCTCGTGTGGGCTCCAACGAACGTGCATTTATTAACGATATGGCAAAGCGCCTTCAAAAGAACAATTTCGTTCCTTCCGAGAAGCAAAGCAATTGGGTGAAAGTACTTGTGAAAAAATATCAAGTATAAGGAGGAATAGCTTATGCCAACGTCATCCACTCGTGAAATCCGTATTGAATTCGATCAGCGCGTTCCAATGCGTGACGGTATAACCCTCTCGGCTGACATCTATCGCCCGATAGATTCAACGCATACCTCAAGAAAATATCCCGTAATTCTCACTCGTACTCCTTATATGAAGTTGAATGAGCGGGTACTTGTATCAGCAAAGTACTTTGCTGAGCGAGGCTATGTCTTTGTTGCTATGGATGTACGAGGTCGAGGTGATTCCGATGGCTCATTTGTGCCGTATTTCAACGAGGGATATGATGGTTATGACTCCATTGAATGGTGTGCTTCTCAGGCATGGTCGGATGGAAATGTCGGTACCATAGGAAGTTCATATCCAGGATGTATCCAATGGTTAACTGCTCTTCAAAATCCACCGCATCTGAAGGCAATGGTGGTGCGTGTTACTCCTTCTGATCCCTTTGTTGAAATTCCTACAGGTTTGCCATCGCCTATGACACTCTGCTGGTTGCATTTCGTGAGTGGGCGTATGAACCAACTTATGGAGGCGGTAGATTGGGAACGTATCTATGAACATCTTCCTTTGATAAGTATGGATGAAAGAGCGGGCCGCGGCAATTCAAACTGGCGTGCCAATATTGAGCATCCACAACTCGATGATTACTGGGAGCCACTTTGTTACCAGAACAAGTTCGATCAAATTGATGTGCCGGTGTTGCATATTTCAGGTTGGTATGATGACGAACAAGTTGGAACTCCGCTCAATTATAGTGGGATGACAACATATGGAGCCACACCTGCTGCTCGTGCGAGCCAGCGGTTGCTCATGGGACCATGGGGTCACGTGGTCAATAAGGAATCAAAACTGGGAGAAGTGGATTTTGGACCGCAGTCTTTAATTGATATGCTTGCCGAAGAACTGCGCTGGTTCAACAGATGGCTGAAAGGTTACACGAACTTACATGTTACTCCAGAAGAATTTCCTGTGCGTATCTTTGTGATGGGTGCCAACGAATGGCGCGATGAACGCGAATGGCCGTTGGCACGCACGCTGTGGACGCCGTTTTATCTGCATAGTAGTGGTAGTGCCAATAGTCGCTTTGGTGATGGGTCCCTTTCCATAAGTAAGCCTGAAGCTGAGCCAACTGATAACTATCAATACAATCCAGCATATCCTGTGCCATTCATCACAGATCCCACGTCCTCGCAAATTGGAGGACCTGACGATTACTCAGCCATCGAACGTCGCGATGATGTGTTGGTTTATGTGACCGAACCCCTTCGGAAAGAGGTAGAGGTAACAGGGCCTGTTCGTGTAGATTTGTATGCCTCTTCCTCGGCTCCCGATACCGATTTCATGGCGAAATTAGTGGACATCTGGCCATCAGGTTTCGTCCAGCGCCTCTGTGATGGTATGGTGCGGGCGCGTTTCAGTGATGGAATGGATAGACCCTCTTTGATTGAACCTGGGAAGATTTATAAATTCTCGATTGATTGCTGGAACACCTGCCAGGTATTCAAAACGGGACATCGTATCGGATTGGAGATTAGTTCGAGTGCCTTTCCCAAGTTCGATAGGAATTTGAATACGGGTGCCCCGCTCGGAGTTACAACGGAAATGGCAGTAGCGGAACAGAGGATTTATCACGATGTGGAGCATCCGTCGGCAGTGGTGTTGCCGATTATCCCACATTTATAAATATCCCTCTCGCAAGAAGTTCCCAGCGCGTTGTGCGAAAGTCTCGGAAGACAGGACTTCAAAGTCGAGTGAGTCAACAATCCTGTCAATGGTATTAAAATACGTGCAGACGTAAATAGCATCCTCGATAGCCTGGTCACTTACTCCCGCCTTACGCATTGGAGCGATATCATCTCGACCAATTTCCCCAGGAGCCAGCGTCAACTTTTCCAGAAATCCCAACGTAGCCCGCAATTTTTGATCTATCGGTCCAGAGCGCCAATCATCAAGTACAGACTTAACAAACATATCTCCGAGCGCCTCAGACGGGACCGCGCCGTGACTCCCTGTTCAAAAGGGGCACTGGTTCTTGCGTGAAACAAAGGCGGCGAATAGCTCGCGTTCGCCAACGCTCCAATCGGAAGGCCCGCGCATCACATCTTCTAAGCACATCGAAAATGTGGCACCGAACAGTTCTGGACGATAAGCCAGCACCCGACTGACATCCGGCGCAGATGTATCTTTTAAGAGTTGCTCAAGCTTTTTGAGCCTCATTCAATCTCTTCTTTCTAACAGGAATTTCTGAGATGAGTTTGTTTTACCATGCCTGGCTCGCTGGCGAGCCTTTTACGTGAGAGTGTGGAAAGATTTTGCGTATGCGTGCGTACGCAAAATCTTTCCACACTCTCACGTAAGCGCCGCAGGCGCGCAGAAATCAGGAACGCATTAACTTTTGAGAAGCCCTTAATAGGTTGATGAACTATTTTCGCATGATAATAAATATGGCAGCAGCGAGCAATCCTATTGTTATTAACGGAATAAGTATAGTCGCTATCGCTTTGCCCCTACTAAGACGATGAACAGCCATGATGACGAAGATCTGGAGCACAATGCCATATAAACTCAATACAGAGTTGAGGACTCTACCAACAACAGGGATCAAAGCCAGTAGTTTACTGAAGATACCAAGTGGCGCCTGTATGTATAAGGAACTGTTGCACTGCTCAAGAAATGTCCCCTGACCGCCAAAGGCTTTTGCAAAAAGGAAGACTATGCCCATTAATAGAAAGAACAGCAAGGGCACTACACCGATCAAACCGATGGATGTAGACAGAGTAAAGAGTCTTGAGAATGTTGTGCCTGTCACGGGAGGATAGATAAAGTTCACCAGTAGTCCTAGCATTGCGTCTAGAATGGCCCAAGCCACTAGTTGTATCCAGACAAGACTCCAACTTGCATCCCCTTTATCCGCGGTATATGTTGCTACTGATGGTTTAACTAACGCATTGAAGTAATGTTGAGGTAATTGAGAAAGCATTCTACTTCGTGAAGGAACTGTGTCAGTTTGTGTTGACGAGATCGCTTGATCTGTGGGTATAAGTTGCTCTAAACCAGCTTGTTCTTGATAGGGACTGTTAGGCATAAAAGTTACCCTTTCAACGCTTAAAGTTTCTACGAACTATGTATTCCGATATTCGATGTACAAAACCAGGGGCATCATAGCATGAACTAATCGTGCAAACAATAAACATAGGTAAAATGGCTCGAAGTGAATTGACAGACCTCAATGATTATGGTGGTGAGGGACTGGGTCAGAAGTCGAACGCGATCTACAATCTGGTATCAGGCATGATCAAACGAGGCGTTCCAATCAACGGTGTAGGACTGCAGATGCATGTGAGCGTTGATGTGTATCCTCCGCCCCAGGATGTTCTAGCGAACATGAAACGATTGGCTGCGCTAGGCCTTGAAGTACAAATTACAGAGATGGATGTAAAAATTCAAGACGACCCTCGACCTATGCAAGTAAGGCTTGCAGCAGAAGCACAGATTTATGGCGATATGCTGAGCACATGCCTGGCCGTCAAGCAATGCACAGCATTCGTCATGTGGGGCTTTACCGATCGCCATTCCTGGATTCCAGGCGCAACAGGTCATCCGGATGCACCGTTGATATTCGACGCTGCCTTTCGACCTAAACCTGCTTATTTCGCGCTCATGAATGTATTGAGTCAGAAATAAGGGCGTGTATTTAATCATCCTTGACAATCCCTCCTCCCATAGATGAAGATAAACATACAACCATAATGATTAGTGGAGTTTCCTATAGTTTCCAGGTATCTTCAGAGGAATATACTCATGACCACAACCAAACGACGAACCGAACCAGAAAACGTAGATGTTCAGGTCATTGAGCCTGCTCTTGCTCCAGCTAACGTTCGTAACCCGGGTATGCCACTCGATATGGATTGGGTGCGCCAGGTGCGCGTGAATCGCAGCGCGGTTGAGCGGCGTGCAGTAACCATCCCAACGCGTCGCACAGTCAAGAAAGAATGGCAGGCGGCCTGGCTACTGCGAGCAGTTACCTGTATCGACCTCACCACATTGCAGGGCGACGATACTCCTGGAAACGTTCTGCGTCTATGCGCCAAAGCACGCCATCCCGTGCGTCAGGAGGTATTGGAAGCACTTGGCGCGAGTGGGCTTAATCTAAAGGTCGGAGCGGTCTGCGTCTATCATAATCTTGTTCCGATAGCTGTCGAAGCGTTGCGAGGTTCTGGTATTCCTGTTGCAGCCGTTTCGACCGGCTTCCCCGCCGGGCAAATCTCGTTTGAGCAGAAACTCGAAGAAATCGAGGCTTCGGTACAGGCTGGGGCAACCGAGATCGACATTGTGATTTCACGTGCGCATGTATTGACCGGTAACTGGCAGGCACTTTATGACGAAGTGAGAGCTTTCCGCGCCACTTGTGGCGATGCTCATATGAAGACAATTCTCGCTACGCATGAACTAGCTACACTTCGTAATGTTGCTATGGCAAGCCTGGTATGCATGATGGCGGGCGCTGATTTTATCAAAACCTCCACTGGAAAAGAGCCGGTGAACGCTACGTTGCCTCTAGGAGTAGTAATGGTACGTGCAATTCGTGAGTATCTTGATCGTACCGGCTACAAGGTCGGCTTCAAACCCGCGGGCGGTATCCGTACTGCCAAACAATCGCTAGACTGGCTCGTTTTGATGAAGGAAGAACTGGGTAATGAGTGGCTCAATAATTCACTGTTCCGTATTGGAGCCAGTAGCTTACTTTCAGACATTGAACGGCAACTTTCGTACTTCGCCACTGGTCACTATGCAGCGGCGCATCATAACCCAATGGTTTAGGCAGGGAGGCTCACAATGAGTGTTATGGAAATCTTCGAAACGATGGAGTATGGTCCTGCGCCAGAAGCCGCTGCACCAGGACTTGCCTGGATTAAAGAACATGAGCCCTTTGGCCTGTTCATCAATAATCAATGGGCGAAGCCAGCCAGTGGTCAGTATATAGAAAGCATCAATCCTGCGACTGGCAAGCAATTGACAAAAGTTGCTGCGGCTAATAGCGCCGACGTTGATGCCGCTGTAGCTGCCGCACGCACTGCCTTCGAGACGTGGGGCAAAACACCTGGGCATGTACGCGCACGCTATATGTATGCCATTGCTCGCCATATCCAGAAGCACTCGCGCCTGTTAGCTGTGCTGGAGTCTCTGGATAATGGTAAACCTATCCGCGAAACACGCGATATCGATATCCCACTAGCAGCTCGCCATTTTTACTACTATGCAGGTTGGGCGCAGCTCATGCAATCGCAACTCCCCGACTACCAGCCAGTCGGTGTGGTTGGTCAGATCATCCCCTGGAATTTCCCTCTTTTGATGTTGGCCTGGAAGATCGCGCCAGCTCTAGCCATGGGCAATACCGTCGTGCTCAAACCCGCCCGTTATACCTCTCTGACTGCACTCAAGTTCGCTGAAATTATGCAAGAGATAGGACTACCACCTGGAGTCGTCAACATCCTCACCGGTGAGGCCTCACAAGTAGGTGAAGCATTGGTCCGGCATCCAGATGTCAATAAAATCGCCTTTACGGGTTCCACTGACGTTGGGCGCAGTATTCGCCGTGCTACGGCAGGTTCAGGTAAAAAGCTCTCGTTAGAACTGGGTGGTAAGTCACCGTTCATCGTATTTGATGATGCCGATTTAGACAGTGTGGTTGAGGGAGTTGTTGATGCCATCTGGTTCAATCAGGGTCAGGTTTGCTGTGCGGGTTCTCGCTTGCTGGTGCAAGAGAACATTGCGAATCGCCTGATCGAAAAGCTGCGCGTTCGTATGGAACATCTACGCATCGGTGACCCACTTGATAAAGCGGTGGATATTGGTGCGATCGTTTCACCTGGACAACTCGAAGAGATTCAACGCCTGGTGAACCAGGGTGTCGAAGAAGGCGCCGTAATGTGGCAACCATCATGGGCCTGTCCTTCAGAAGGCTACTTCTTCCCACCTACCCTCTTCACGAACGTTTCACCTGCGACTACCATCGCCCAGGTCGAAATCTTTGGCCCTGTGCTGGTCTCAATGACCTTTCGCACGCCAGCCGAAGCCGTTGAGCTGGCTAATAATACGCGTTATGGTCTTGCAGCTAGTGTCTGGAGCGATAACATTAATCTCGCGCTGGATGTGGCTCCCAAATTGAAAGCTGGCAGTGTGTGGATCAACTGCACCAACTTATTTGACGCTTCGAGTGGCTTTGGCGGTTATCGAGAGAGCGGATTTGGTCGCGAAGGTGGCAAAGAAGGATTATATGAATATGTGCGCCCGAAATGGGAAACCATGGCGACTCCATTTGAAGAACTTCATATAGCCAGGGACTCTACACCCTCTAATGGATCAGGGTCTGTACAGAAAGAGGATGGAGAAAGTGCTTTTCAGGATCTTGCATTAGGATCTTCAGATGGCTACGTTGCAGCGCTTCCCGCTATCGATAGAACTCCAAAGATGTTTATCGGCGGCAAGCAGGCGAGACCTGATTCTGGCTACAGTCGCGATATCTATGATCCTGAGGGACAAATGATTGGCCAGGTAGGTGAGGGCAATCGCAAAGATATCCGCAATGCAGTTGAAGCTGCTCACGCTGCGTCTGGTTGGGCAGTTGGCACGACCCATAATCGTGCTCAAATTCTATATTACATTGCTGAGAACCTATCGACCCGTGAGCATGAATTTGCTCGCAGGATTGTACAGCAGACCGGTCGGCCTTATGCAGATGCTGTCGCTGAAGTTCAGACGAGCATTTCGAGGTTATTCAGCTATGCTGCCTGGACCGATAAATATGAGGGCGCTGTTCATCGTCCACCCATGCGTGGAGCGGTTCTTGCTATGCCCGAGGCCATAGGTGTGATGGCTGTAACTTGTCCGGACGAGTATCCCTTGCTTGGCTTCATCTCGCTCGTGGCTCCTGCTATAGCCATGGGTAATATACTTGTCGTAATTCCCTCGCAACAATCACCATTGAGCGCAACTGATTGCTACCAGGTGCTGCAAACATCCGACCTGCCAGGCGGCGTCGTAAACATTGTGACAGGTGATCGTGACACGCTGAGCCAGGTTCTGGCTGATCACGACGATGTAGATGCAATGTGGTACTTCGGTCCCGCAGAGGGTTGCAAGCAAATTGAACTAGCCTCGACAGGTAACATGAAACGTACCTGGGTCAATTATGGGCATCCACGCAACTGGTTAGACCCGATACAGGGTGAAGGTGAGGAGTTCTTAAGAGAATCAACCCAGGTCAAGAACATCTGGATACCGTATGGGGAGTGATGAAGCACCTCTGCATTCATTGTATGTTACCGGTCCTTCAATTTGAGATTGAACCGTGATGTAGCTGTTCTTGACGCTCGCCCTCTGACAAGATAGGATGATAGAGGGAGAGATTCGCCGTTTTCGTCATTAGTGAAAGGTGTTGAGGAGGGAACATATGGAAGTACGTAGATTGACAGAGGCTGACGCCGAGGCATTTTGGAACATTCGATTAAGGGCATTGCGCGACAATCCAGAGTCTTTTGGCGCATCCTACGAAGAGATACTTGAACGGGGCATTGCTGGTGTTACCCAGGGGCTTCGCAAAAGTGACGCTGCTCCAGATGATGCGACTTTCGGTGCATTTGATGGGAACACTATTGTTGGCATCGCAAGTTTCCAACGCGAGGAAGAGGTTAAAAAACGCCATAAAGGTGTTATTTGGGGTATGTATGTCCCACAGGAGTTGCGTGGAAAAGGTGTAGGCAAAGCTCTGGTTGAGGCTGCTATTGCCTATGCGAGAACGTTGCCTGGTCTCGAACAGATCAACCTGGCAGTGGTACTTACCAGTAAAGAAGCCCGAAAACTCTTTGTTTCGATGGGCTTTGAGACTTATGGGTTGGAACGTCACGCATTGAAGTTGCACGATCGCTATTTTGATCAGGAGCACATGACACTGCGCTTGATTGAAGACTGATTGGAGAGCACTCGATTGTCTCCCTAAGCGTCTAAGACTTGTCATTCTGAGCGTTAGCGAAGAATCTCGTGACCCAGCATGTGAGATTCTTCGCTAACGCTCAGAATGACAATGGGGAGTCGAATCGACTCGCTCGAAGTCAAATTATAAAGCTATAATCTTTCAGGGTGCTTTTTCCGCCAGTAGCGCATATAGCCCTGTACTGTCATCTGGTAGTTTGATGCAATTTCATAGCGTGCTATTGCATGATCATTTGGAGCCACTCGCAGCAGTTCAGGCTTCGTATACTCAGTCAGCATTGAAACGATCTCGGCCTCATCTTTTCCATCGCGCATTGCTACCAGTACGAATTCACCCCATGCATAGAGCTTTTCATGCAAACGATCGAAATGCTCGGTTATGTTCTTTATCGCCCCAAAATGCCCTATATAGAGCACATCGGGTCGTAAGCTCTTCACAAGTCTGATGCTGTCTGACCAGGCTTCGAGGTCAATATCGGGTGGTGGTGTGGGTGGACGAACATAATCGACATCTTGCAAACGCACGCCTGCTAAGTCTCCTGCGAATAGTTCGCCAGAGTGTGCATCAAAGAAGATAACATGGTGAATGGCGTGTCCGGGAGTGTAATGCACTTCCAGGCGGCGGCCTGCAATGTTGAAAATATCGCCCCCTTCGATGATCGTCAAACGCTCCTGGGGAGTCGATTCGATCTCTCCCCAGAGTTGTTTCATGCGTTCACCATAGATACGCGAGGCGCTGGCAACTACCTTTGAGGTGTCAAGCAGGTGTGGCGCGCCTTTTTTGTGTGCGTAGACCTGTGCCTTGGGCAGTTCTCGGACAAGCGTGCCCACTGATCCAGCGTGATCAAGGTGGATATGTGTTGCAAGAATGTGTGTCACTTCTTGAGGATCGAAGCCTGCTTCTCGAATTGATGCAAGCAACGATTCCACCATGCTGCCTGGACCTGGGTCGATGATGGCAAGCTCGTTTTGACCTGCCAGCAGGTAGGAACCGACTATCTCATTTTCACCAAGGAAAGGATGTGATATTTGCCATGCTCCGGGACCGATTTGCGTAACGTTAGACAAAGGAAGAACTCCTTCTATACCTTTTTCGTTGATATCGCTTTCGCTTGCGTGAACAGAAGCAGGTAATCCCTACCGCCCGCTTTAGAGTCGGTGCCGGACATGTTAAAGCCGCCAAATGGATGGACACCCACGAGCGCACCCGTGCATTTACGATTGAAGTAGAGGTTACCGACGTGATACTCTTGTTTTGCTCGCTCGATGCGTTTTTCGTCTTTCGAGTACAAGGCGCCCGTTAATCCATACTCGGTATCGTTGGCGATATGCAGCGCGTCATCGAAGTCTCTGGCTTTTATCACCGCAAGTACGGGTCCGAAGATTTCTTCCTGAGCGATACGCGCATGCGGCTCTACATCAGCAATCACAGTTGCTTCGATGAAGTAGCCAGGACCTTGATGACCACCACCAGCCACCAGGCGTCCTTCGTGCTTGCCTACCTCGATATACTCAGTGATCTTCTTCATGGCATTTTCATCGACAACTGGACCCATATATGTCTCAGGTTTGGTCACATCACCCATCGTCAATTTCTTTGTCTTTTCGATCACCTTCTGCAATACCTGATCATAGACTTTTTCGACGATGATTGCACGCGAACCCGCTGAACACTTCTGTCCCTGGAACCCAAAGGCGGACGAAACGATACCCTCTGCGGCAGCGTCGAGGTCAGCCGTTTCGTCTACGACAACAGCATCTTTGCCGCCCATCTCTAAGATAGTGCGTTTCAACCAGAACTGCCCTTTTTTATGTTTAGCGGCTAGCTCACTGATACGAAGCCCCACATCGCGCGAGCCTGTGAAAGCGATAAAACGTACCCGTGGATCCTCGACCAACGCGTCTCCGATGGTTGAGCCTGATCCAGTCATAAAATTCACAACGCCTGCTGGTAATCCGACCTCTTCTAAGATACGCATGAATTGCCATGCGATCATAGGTGACGTACTCGCGGGTTTGAGCACAACAGTATTGCCACTCACAAAGGCCGCGCTGGTCATACCAGCCATGATAGCACTCGGAAAGTTCCACGGTGGTATTACCGCGCCTACACCAAGAGGAATATAAACAAGCTGGTTGTCCTCTCCCTCTAATTTCACAAGAGGCTGCTCCCCAGCCAGGCGCATCATTTCGCGTGCGTAAAATTCCATGAAGTCAATTGCTTCGGCGGTATCGCCATCGGCCTCTGGCCAGCTTTTGCCCACTTCGTAAATCATCCAGGCGTTAAATTCGAAACGGCGTGCTTTCAACAGGTCGGCAGCCGCGAACAGGTAGCCAGCCCGATCTTCAGCGGGTACATGCTTCCAGGTCTCAAAGGCGGCAGTGGCTGAATTAACTGCTGCATCTACCTGCTCTATAGTGGCGCTTGAGAAATATCCAATAACCTCGTCAGGTTGAGAGGGGTTGCGAGAGGCAAATGTAGTCTTGTTCGTAATCTTTTCGCCTCCGATGACAAGCGGGTATGCCTGTCCTAATTCCCGTTTCACCTTTTCCAGTGCTTCCGTTTGGGCCTGGCGGTTCTCAGGTCTGTTGAAGTCGGTGAAAGGTTGATTCTTAAAAGGCGTCGCTGCTCGTGACGCTACATTTTCCATTATTTTTGCCAAGATAATACACTCCTTTGTGGCTAGACTGCTAGTTTCTCTCATTGTATCTCATAAACAGGCGAGGTTCCAATGAAGATAGTGTCATTAATAAGAATGGAAGGAGTTTGTGCGCCCGCGGGCGCACAAACTCCTTCCATTCTTATTAAATAACTGCGCCGCAGGCGCACAGAGAGCAGTCACCAGGTGACTGTGTGGCGTTGAGTTACCTGAACAGTTCAGAAAGTTGATCAAACTGTTCCAGGTCAGGGGTGCAGGGCCAGATAATCACTTCGTCTGCACCAATCTCCTCGTATGCCTGAATCCGGGATTTGATAGCATCAATTGTGAGGGGAAGATTATTAATCATCATTTCCACCATTGGCCCAAGCATAGCGTAGTAGTTGCCGAGATACGCGCTCGCTCGTTCCTTCGCATTTGGCCCCAATGCGTAATAGAAGCATCCAACCAGGCGAGGCTTGCCAGGTCTGCCTGCAGCATTCCAAGACTCTTGAGCTAAATGGAAGAATTGTTGAGTTCCCTTCGGATCGCGACCACCGGCAATAAAGCCATTTCCCCAACGACCAACTCTTTGTATTGCGACAGGTGAATAGCCTCCAATGAGTATTTCAGGACCTCCAGATTGAACCGGTTTTGGACCAATAGGCCCTATTGTATCGCTCAGTGGTTGCCCTGACCAGATTTTCGTGAGGATGTCTAGCTCCTCGTCAAACAACTTTCCTCGTTTTTTGAAAGGAACAGATACGGCATGATAATCATCTTCTCTACCCCCAATGCCCAGACCAAGAGTAAGCCGCCCACCAGAAAGTGCATCCAGGCTGGCCGCTTGCTTTGCAAGCAAGGCCGGATTGCGCAGAGGTGCGAGCAAAACAGTCGTTATCAAGCGAATCCGTTGAGTTACACCTGCAACAGCCGCCAGCGTGATGAGCGCTTCATAGTTGGGATAAACGAGGCGATCAAGTATGCTGAGGCTGGAAAAGTGGCCGGAGTCTGCCTTTTTAGCCCAATCTAAAATACGTGTTCCCTCTGTCCCAGGCATTGTTGCTGGTAAACCAATACCAATTTTCAAGAATTACCTCCGATATTTCTGCATACTTTACAGCGTAAAAAACAATAATATAGTATCACACCTTTCCACTTGCCAGGCTTTTCAATTGCCGAATTGCTGCAATGCGTTGTTCAGCCAGGACGTCCGCGGCTCGGTACGTGGGAATATTTTGTTCTTTAGAGATGGCGATGATGTTTTCCATCGAGTTATATAAACGAGATACCTGTTCCATCGCTCGTTGATTGTTAAAACCACCAGGATTGAGACTGTCGAGGTTGGATAACAAACCTCCCGCATTAACGATGTAATCTGGCGCATATAAAATACCTCTTGCTTGCAGTACATCACCGTGATGATTATCTCCTAACTGGTTATTGGCTGAGCCACAGATGATTTTGCAGTGTAACTCAGGTAATGTTTGATCATTGAGCACGTTGCCCAGTGCGCATGGGCAGTATACATCGACTTTAAGACTATGAATCTCTTCAGTAGAGGCAATACTGGTATCGTATTGAGCGGCGAAAAGCCTGGTTCGCTCTTGATCGATATCAGAAATGGTCACAATCGCTCCTGCTTCGACCAGGTATTTCAGCGCGTGCGATCCAACGGCGCCTATACCTTGTAAAGCGATAGTACGCCCTTGCATGTCTGGACTGCCATAGACCTCTTTAAGGCATGCGCGTATGCCTTGCACGACGCCATAAGCTGTTGCTTGCGAACCATCGCTTGGACCACCCCATGCTTCAGGGACAGTGACGACATATGGCGTTTCCTGGTGTATCACCAGCATGTCCTCAGGGGTGGTACCAACATCTACACCTGTTAGAAACAGGCCATTGAGCCGATTAATAAATCGTCCGAGCGTGCGTAATCTTACTTCGGTCTTGTCGTGTTTAGGATCGCCGATCACAACACACTTTCCACCACCATACGAGGCGCCTGCCGCTGCACATTTGTAAGTCATTCCACGTGCTAGACGTAACACGTCCTTAATTGCATCTGCTTCACTTTCATACGGCCACATACGAATGCCCCCGGCGGCAGGACCTAGCGTAGTATCATGTATTGCAATGATGGCTTTTAGTCCGAGTGTCTTTTCCTGGCAGAAGAAGATATTCTCGTAGTCTTGCGTTTCCATGAGGTCGAAAATATAGCTATCCATGGAATTCTATCCTTCTATTTACCGCAACACTTGATCGGGACGCTCTCGCAAGATGCGCTCGGCCACTGCCACGATCTCTCTGATTATCTCCCCCGCTGGTTTTATCTCGTGGATCATGCCCACGGCATTGCCAGCGCGGACAGCTGCTACACGTGCGTTGCCCTCTTCCTCCGCTTTCACTACCTGCGCGCGCAATTCTTCGCGGTGGATTATCACATCGTCATTCCGTCCATGCCAGGAGGCTGTGTAATCGTTGCGCAATACGCGGTCTCCAACATCGCGCGGAAAGGGAGATTCAAAGGTCAGATCATAAATCTTGGTCAGTACTGTGTCATCTGTGCCTGCCTCTAGCATGCGCTCTTTTTCCCAGTTCTCTCCACCTGACTCCCGGCTAGCATAGAAGCGTGTACCCATCCAGGCGCCCTCAGCGCCAAGCACAAGCACTGCTGCTAAGCCTCGCCCATCAGCTATACCACCGGCTGCAAGTACAGGAATATTGCCAGCTATATCTAGTACAGCCGTCACCATGGGTAGTGTGCCACTGTAACCTGTATGGCCACCTGCTTCACTACCCTGTGCTACAAGTATGTCAACTTCAGCTTGTGCTGCTACCACTGCTTGCGCAACCGTTTGAACCTGCGCAATCACTTTCACACCCGATGCAAGGGCGGCTGGTATGTAAGGAGTAGGGTCTGCGAATGAGTGGCTTATGGCCACCACTCTTTCCTCCAGTGCTACTTTTACAAACTCATTCAATCCGGGAAATGAGGAGATAAAGCCAACGCCAAAAGGCTTGTTTGTGAGTTGGCGTACCTTGTGAATCTGCTCTCTCAGCCATTCGGGGCCACCGCTTGTCATCCCCCCTATGAGGCCGAAGCCGCCTGCTTCAGAAACGGCAGCTGCTAGTTCAGCAGCTGCTGTACCTCCGCTCATAGGAGCGCTGATAATCGGATGTTCGATTCCAAGCATGTCACAAATACGTGTATGCAACATGGTTTAACCTCCTGTTGAATTGTTTCCTGGCTGCATAGGTTTAGGTCATATAACTCGTAGAATTATTGTAGCATTACAGCGTTTGCAATGTTTTATCTTCTCTGTCCAGTATCGTATACTGAGATAAATTAAAGCTTCGCAGCTCATCAGGAATGAAAGAAACTTTACATGGATGTGTACCGCGCGCTCAATACAGATGTCCCACAAATACTCTTTACAGTCTTACATCAAGCTGGCCCAACGGTTTCGGACGAGGAATTTACTCGCACAGTTACCGCTCTCCACATGGAAATTGGTAAACAAATGCATGAAATGTGCGAACGCTTGCACCTGTGGCTTACACGGCAGTACAGTCAGCAGGCCGAAGAAACGTTACAAAAACTTCAACGTTTGGGTGTTTTATCAGAGCAGGCTGGTGTGGGAGAAGTTCATCAAATATTGGAGAAAGACTACAGTCGTCTGGGTAACCGCATCGGCTCTGAAAGCATACTTGGCCTCGAGGGATCTGGTGAAGAGACCTTTAGCGAAGCTGTATTCAGCGATCCGAACCTTGTACAGCGAGTTGCGGATGGACGCGAGTATGTAACCTCGCTTGGATTTAAGCCGGGCCAGGGGACAATACATGAAACATGGTTGCTCTTTCGAGGATCAATTCATTATGATGTAATCGAACACATTGTACGCGACCTCATGGGTATCTATATGGGCAGCTATGGCACTCATATTGAAAACGTTGGATATTCATCATTTGGTACCTACAATCTGGTATATCAGCTTGGTGAATCTTTGACTGCTCATCTTGATACTGATGTCATAACTCAGGAGGTAACCCTGGCTTTCAGTAAAGGTCCAATTCACTATAGCGATTTCAGGCACGACGTATCTGCTCTGATGGAATTTGTAGCTGAGCAGATAGATGTGATACATGCCTCTTTCTGGCAACGTAAACTAGGATTTGGCGCTGGTAAAGAATTTGTGTTGCGTTTACGCCTTCCCATGGGGGAAGAGCCGGTACAAGAAGTATTTCGTGTAATCGATACTGCCGGGAGTGTTGGTAGAGAGACGATTGTTAAACGTGGAAAGTTGATGTTGGGCAAAAGAGTATTGTAAAGGGCAGAAAAATATTGCAACTTCCTGCGTTCGTGCTATACTACGGCTGTGCTATCAGTATGTGGCTTTTTAAGCACTCATTTTTTTATCTGTAGAAACGAGAGACAAGATGGCAATTGAAGAACTCCAGGATGGCCGTTATCACTTTGTGCGTTCACTCGGAAGCGGAGGTATGGGTGAAGTATATCTCATGCAAGATCAACGTATAAACAGGCAAGTAGCAATCAAGGTCATTCGCTCTGAAGGTGCGTCCTATCCAGATAGCACAGCAGCAAAAGAAGCGGCCCGCCTTTTCCAACGTGAAGCAAAAGCCATCGCCGCTCTTGAACATCCCAACATTTTGCCTCTCTACGACTTTGGTGAAGAAATTCGCGATGGTAATACGGTTACGTATATGGTTATGCCGTATTGTACTGAGGGCTCTCTCGCAACCTGGCTGAGACAGCACAATAGTGTAACCCCGCTTACGTTGCTAGATGTTGCGCATTTAGTTGAGGAAGCTGCAGATGCCCTCCAATACGCACATGATCAAAACGTTATGCACTTAGATGTCAAGGCTTCTAATTTCCTTTTACGAAGCAATAAAAAAAATCCAAACCGACCTACATTATTACTGGCTGATTTTGGCATAGCGCGTAGCAGCGTCACCGTTGCCAGCTCCAGTCGTACTATTCGTGGCACGCCCTCTTCAATGGCTCCAGAGCAATGGGGTAGCAATCCTGTTCCCGCCACAGACCAGTATGCATTGGCGGTCATGACTTATGAGATGATGGTTGGTCACGCACCTTTTGTCGGAAGTATGGAACAGGTCATGTACCAGCATTTCTCTGCTCAACCATTCCCACCCAGTACTTACAATCCGCAATTGCCACCTGCTGTTGATTCGGTAATTTTGCGCGCATTAGCGAAGAATCCAGTAGATCGTTTCCCATCGATTGCTGAATTCGCTGTTGCCTTTGAGCAGGCGGCTCAGTCATCTCCTAATTTACTTCTCATGGGATCAGAGGAGACTATTGCCAGCGATATTCACATTCGTGCGACGCTGGCTATCAGTCAAGGGGAGGCTCAATTCGGCACCAATAGAGTTATCACACTTCCAGGGGGTCAGCATTTTAATGTGACGATACCTGCTGGAGTCTCTGATGGCCATATCATTCGCGTGCAAGATCAAGGAGATATAACTCCTGTGCTTCTTACCATTGCAATTAAAAAGCCTGAACAGTCCAGCGGGTCTTCATTTATGGGTAGTGGCAGCCAGCCGCCTGCCGTGGTGAATCCCAACGTACGGCAACTTTCGAATTCAGCATCAGGACCCGATCTGCCGACAGTGGCCTCTTCGGATCCCAATCTTCGCGCTCCCGACAAACAATCGACGCCCTATATTCCGCAGCAGCAGCCTCCTCGCCGTTCCAGATCCGTCGGTATCATATCAGGCCTCATCATTCTGTTGTTAGTGGTTTTGATAGCGGGTGGAGGATTCTTTTTGTATAGTAGTCATCAGTCCAATAACAATTCTGTCTCTCTTACACAAACCGCCACTGCTGGAAAACTCTTGACGCCAACAAAGACTGGGGGTATCACAGCCACTCCAACAAAAACGCAACAAAACGGACTCTATATTGCAGGAACGTATAATGGGTCTATGAATAATCAAACAACACAACAGACATCACAAATAACAGTCTTTCTGACACAAACTCAAGGCAATGCTGCGCTGAGTGGAACCTTCACATTCAGATCTCCTACTCAAGCAACATATCCGCTTACTGGGACAGTAGATCTTCAAGGCAACTTCTCTTTTACTGTGCAGCAACCAACCGGTCAGACGCCACTCTACTTTCATGGACAGGTTCAACAGAATGTCTACTTGCATGGTAGCTTTTGTAATAGTTCTACGAACTCTTGTAGTCCAGATAATGGCTTTTTCACAGTTGGACCGAAATTTTAAGACATTGATTATGTTTCTATACCAGTTACTCTGAAAAAAGTATGCATGATTATCCTACACTCGCGTAGTATACTCAAAGTGTGAGAAGCACAATCACTACCAAATAAGGAGCAATAATTCTATGACCGAGCCACGGCAGGCATTTCCAATAGAGCAACAACTCCGTAAAGATATACAGGATGCCCAACGAGCGCATGACCAACTCAAACTCGATACCTTGCGTATGGCTTTGAGTTCAATTCATAACCTTGAAGTGGCGCGCACCGACCACAAGAATCCAGAATTTGGGCAGCCTTTAATTGAAGCTGATTGTTTGAAAGTATTGGAACAAGAGGTAAAAAAGCGCAACCAGGCAATTCCTTTCTATAAACAGGCTGGCCGTAACGAACTGGCAGAAAAAGAGCAACGCGAGATGGAGATTTTGCAGACCTATATTCAAGGTTCGCAAATGAGTGATGATGAATTACGAGCGCTAGTTGCAAAGCTGGTTGAAGAGCAAGGCAAGGAATTTAAACGTGTCATGCCACTGGCTATCAAAGAGACAAAAGGTCGTGCTGATGGGGCACGAGTACAACAAATTGTGAGAGAGTTGACTGCTTGAATTACCCTGCTTGCGGGATAAGTATGTGATATCCTGCAAGCAGGTCTTATACATCTTCCATTTTGCCCCGATTATTATGCTTCATTCGTCTTAATTTTAAAACAAGCATCCATTAAAGCAATCTTCACGTATCTACAGTATGGGTTTTTTCCAGAAATCCATTCGTCCATAAGAAGAAACAATTGAAACGAATTGCTAGAAGCAACAACCTTAACCAGGTGTTTGTGGCTGTTGCCCAACATATTCGATTTGAAGTCCCGGCATGGATTGGTCAGAACGCAGTTGGAAGAGAGAAAACTTGCGTGTCATCCTGAGCGCCAGCGAAGGATCTCGGTGCCTATCGCGTGAGATCCTTCGCTGGCGCTCAGGATGACACTGGAGTACCGATTCCGGACTGCTCACTTAATGAGCTGATGGAGCAATAATTTGGTTTCAATTGGTTTAGAGCTAAGCCCAAACATCCTCTTCAATCAGGGCTCCAGTAGAGGCGGGATAGTTAAGGCTGCTGCCCTTAACCTTGGATTTGGGGCTGTGCCCCAACATCCTCCTCAAAAGCGGGTCGTAGGCCCGCGAATAAAGTTATGATTGGACGATAGTTTTATCTTGACATAGAATAAACTATACTCGTACGATATGAAGCTGAATGCATATTGAAGTAGGTAGTAGAGAGTATCCGTAAAGCCAGTCGTACAGAGATACGATGCATACTACCTGTTAAGGGCACTGATGCTACAATGAAAATCTACAATACACTGACACGTCGCGTTGAAGACATTCACCCATTAGAGCGCGGTAAGATAAAGATGTATTCTTGTGGCCCCACAGTTTACCGCTACATCCACATTGGTAACCTGCGTACATTCACGATGGCTGATTGGCTACGCCGCACATTTGAGTATCGCGGATACGAAGTGCTACATGTCAAGAATATTACCGATGTTGGCCACATGCGCCAGGAAATGGTGGATCGAGGCGAAGATAAAGTACTGGCTCAGGCTCGCAAAGAGGGGAAAACAGCGCTACAAATTGCGCAATTCTATACCGATGCTTTCCACGAAGATGAGCAAAAACTGAATATTGAGCCTGCAACGATCTTTCCACGTGCGACAGAACATATCACTGAAATGATTGACATCATTCAGGGTCTATTGGAGAAAGATATTGCTTACGAGGTCAATGGGAATATCTATTTCGACATCAAACGCTTTCCTGAATATGGTAAGCTTTCGGGCAACCAGCTTGAAAATATGCTCGCCGGGGTGCGCGAAGGCGTGATTGAAGATCGGCATAACCCGGAGGATTTCCCTTTGTGGAAGGTAGCAGAACCCGGACGCGAAATGGCGTGGGAAAGTCCCTGGGGTCGTGGTTTTCCTGGTTGGCATATTGAATGTAGCGCCATGTCGATGAAATATCTTGGCGAACATTTTGATTTACATACCGGTGGTGTTGATAATATCTTTCCTCATCATGAAGACGAAATTGCCCAGAGTGAAGGGTTTAGTGGCCAGAAGTTCGTGAATTACTGGGTACATGCCCAGCACTTGCTGGCTGATGGACAGAAGATGGCTAAGTCTACTGGAAATGCTTATACCCGTTCTGAAATAGAAGCTCGTGGCTTCGATCCGATGGCTTTGCGCTATTTCTATACAACCGCACTCTTTCGCAGCCGTTTAAATTTTACCTTCCGCGCTCTGCAAGCGGCTCAGACTTCGCTGGAACGATTACGGGGTCTGGCGTATCAACTCTATTTGCAAGCTGAAAGAGATCAAGTTTTTGCGAATGGGCTAGTTGAAGCAAATTACTGGCAAGAGATATTCCTCGCCGAAGTTGAGAATGACCTTAATATGCCACGTGCTATGTCCGTAGTATGGGCTATGTTACGTGCACGAGATTGCGACCCAACAACCAAATTACGCTTGTTGTTCGACTTTGATCGCATCCTTGGTTTCGATCTGAAGAATTATTTGCAAAGCGACATGCCACGGCGCAAAGCTGAATCAGCTACATACCTGAAAGCTCTTCCTGGAGAAATAACTTCTTTGGTTCGAGAACGTGAGAGTTTGCGATCCAGGGGAGAGTATGCTCAAGCTGATCAAATCCGCAGTGAAATTGAGTCTGCTGGTTATACAATAAATGATACCCCAAACGGAGGCATAGTCTTACCATGGAGGCTGGAAGATGAGTTCGCAGTGCTCTCAAGTTCTTCCGATGCTCCCGATAATACTCAGCAAGCAGATCTCTACGAGTTTTCAGTGAATTTGCTCGCGCATAATAGTCAGGATGATCTTGAGCGATGCATACAGAGCGTTTGTCGTCACAGTGCTGATCGTTCTATCGAATTGGTTATCATAGATAATGGCTCCACCGATGAAACACTGGCTTATCTAGAACAGCTAGCACGTCAAGATGACCTGGTCGGAGCAAATGGTCAGCATATTGGTTTGCAAGTGCTGTTCGCCGATCACAATATGGGATTTGCTGCCGGTCGTAATGCTACTATGCGGGCCAGTCGAGGACTTTATATTGTATTGATGGATACCTCGATAGAAGTCGAAGGTGATATTTGGGAACCATTAACGAATACGCTTGCTGATCGCAATATGGGAGTTGTGGGGCCGTATGGGCTTATAACCGATGACTTACGAGAGTTTCAAGAAAGTTCTGGCCCTGATGTAGATGCTATTGAAGGCTATCTCATGGCCTTTCGTAGAGAACTATTATCGGAAGTTGGCTGGATTGATGAACGTTTCCGTTTTTATCGTTTAATGGATATCTATTTCAGTTTCTGCTTCAAAACCTCTGGCTATCGTGCCTTAACCACTCCTGAAGTGGCTGAACGTATTCAGAAGCATCCTCACAGAGAATGGTATAGCCTGAGCGAAGAGGAACGCGCGACGAAAAGTAAAAAGAATTATGACATCTTTCGCGATCGCTGGCATCATGGGGAAAGTCTACTGGTAGCCAATTACCGCCCGCAAGATCTGTGGCGCGGTCATGATCATCCCTACCATCTCGAAGGGACACACACTCATTCTCCCGACGAATTACCACCTGAAGGAGCAATGCATACCCACAATCACCAGCATTGGCCAGATCATTCGCATGAACATGCGCATTATCACCAGAACAGGTGAGTAAGACAGGAGTTTAAATGCTGAAGGATCCATTGGTTGTAACTGCTCGAGAATCGTTGCGGAACCTGAATGCCGAAAAGGTTGTGGTTCTAAATGGTGATGTGGGGCCAATTAACGCTGAACAAGAATATGAGTTGTGCTCTTTTATCAAGCATGGTGGTGGATTAGTATGTCTGGGTGATGCAGCCGAGGCATATCGCGAATATCCTCTGTTAGGTGAGATACTTGGTCATATTCATGGTATATGTACCCCACGCAGCGAAATCATAGCTCGTATAGCTACTACTGATCATTACCTGACCCGCCGAATGGACTCTTCATGTACTGTGTTTGAGGGAGTGTATTTATTGGATATAGTCCCTACAGATGCCGTAATTCTGTGGCAGGTATCGTGGCACTATGCTAAGTACACTGTTGCGTATAGTCGGGAATTTGGCCAGGGACGTGTTTTTTGTACTACTCTTGGAAGCAACCCCCAGACTCAATATCTTCCCCTTTTTCAACAACTGGTATTCCGCGCTATTCGCTTTGCCGCAGGTGATGAGACGAGAGAACAGACGAAGCGAGTGGCGATGATCGGTTATGGAGCCATCGGCTTCGAGCATGGCACAGCTATCAACAATGTGGCTGGATTAGAGTATGCGCTCGTTTGTGATCGCAATGAAGAACGTTTGGTTATTGCTCGTCAGGCATTTCCGGGTGTGAGCACCTGTACAGAACTGAGAGAGATTGAGGAAGATCCGAATATTGATGTCGTGATAGTCTCGACTCCACCAGATACCCATGCCGCTATTTCCAGGCAGATGCTGCGCGCAGGTAAGCATGTTGTTTCAGAAAAGCCTTTTTGTCTCACGACTTCCGAAGCCGACGAGTTGATCCAGCTTGCTCAAGATAATCAACGAGCATTAACAGTATATCAGTGCCGGCGTTGGGATCCCGACTTCCTGGCGATTCAAGAAGTTCTCAAGCGTGAAACCATTGGTGACGTTTTTCACATTGAAACATTTATTGGAGGCTATGCTCATCCTTGCGATTACTGGCATTCTCACGAACCCATTTCAGGTGGTGTCTTTTATGATTGGGGTTCGCACTATCTGGACTGGATTCTGCAACTCGTTCCCGATACCGTAGTGAGCGTTCGAGGCGCTGAACATAAACGTGTCTGGCATGATGTCACCAATGCTGATCATTCCAGCGTGTACTTGCGTTTTGCCGGTGGGCAGGAAGCGGAATTCATGCACTCGGATATAGCAGCAGCCATGAAGCCGAAATGGTATATCCTGGGCACGCAAGGCGCGATTGTTGGACACTGGCGGCAGGAAACTGTCAAGACTCGTCGCTGGTCAGGAGACTTGATTGAAGAACGCCTGGCTCCCTCAGAATCGTTACCCGATCTGTACGTATCTACGCGGGAAATGAGTGGCGCTATCCATGAGCAGCATCTGATGTTGCCCGAAGCCCCCCTGTATGCCTTCCATCGCAACCTGGCGAATCACCTGCATTGTGATGAGCCTTTGGCTGTACCGCCTGAACAATCAAGACGGAATATTGCCGTAATGGAAGCAGCCAAACGTTCGGCTGAACATGGTGGAGAGGTAATCGCATTGGAAAGCTAATAGGCTAATACATGCAAAACGAATCAACATATCTTTCTTCAATACTCGGCGTCGATATAGGTGGAACCTTCACCGATATTGTATATTACAGTCCCCCGTTAGCAGCAGATTCGGTTGGCCAACTTATTGTCCATAAAGTGCCAAGTACCCCAAAGAACCCGGCGCAAGGGTTGCTCGCTGGAATGCGAGAAGTAGACGCAGATCGTGAGAGCGTAATCGTTCACGGCTCTACAGTTGCTACCAACGCACTTCTCGAGCGTAAAGGAGCTTATTCCGCTCTTATCACAACTGAGGGATTTGCAGATGTGCTCGAAATAGGTCGTCAGGATCGACCTGCCCTCTATGATATCATGCAAATACGTCCACCTGCGCTGATTCCTCGAAAGCGGCGTCTGGAACTCCCTGAGCGACTCGATTATCTTGGAAACGTGCTACGTGCTCCCACTACTGATGAATATGAAAAGCTTCTCATGCAGCTGAGAGATTGTAAACCTGAAAGTATCGCTATTTCTCTGCTATATTCCTTTCGCAATGATGAACATGAGCAGTCGCTGGCCAGGTTACTACGCGAACACTTTCCAGATGTCTACCTTTCATTGTCGAGTGACATTCTACCCCAATTTCGAGAATATGAACGTACCAGCACTGTAGCAGTCAATGCCTATGTGCAGCCATTGATGGCACGTTATCTACAAAACTTGCAAGAGCATATCCAGGGACCTTTGCGTATTATGCAGTCATCGGGTGGAAGTATTTCTGCATCCGTAGCTGCTAAAGAACCTGTACGAACTGTGCTTAGTGGCCCCGCAGGTGGTGTGATCGGAGCATTTCATATAGCCGAAATAGCCGACCATAAACACATAATCACATTAGATATGGGTGGAACTTCTACTGATGTTTCACTGTGTGCGGGTGGGATTAATGAGACAACTGAAGCTGTCATTGCTGGTTGTCCTATCGGCGTGCCTGCAGTTGCTATCCATACAGTTGGTGCAGGTGGTGGTTCAATTGTGCGCCTCGATGAAGGCAATGCCCTGAACGTCGGTCCCCAGTCGGCTGGAGCTGATCCAGGGCCAGCATGTTATGGAAAGGGGAGTTCCCTGACTGTTACTGATGCAAACCTTGTTTTGGGACGCATTGACCCGTCTTATTTCCTGGGCGGGCGGTTTACTCTTTATCCCGAACGTGCGTTGGAACAGATGGAAGTGTTGGCGCAAAAGATGGGAGTGAGTGTACAGGAGGCAGCTCTTGGCATCATCCGTGTTGTCAATGCGAGTATGGAGCGTGCTATTCGCACGGTTTCGCTAGAAAAGGGGCATGATCCCAGGCTCTTTACATTACTGCCATTTGGCGGCGCAGGCCCTCTCCATGCATGTGAATTGGCTGAGGCGTTGAGTATCCCAAAGATCTTTATTCCACGCTATCCAGGTGTATTATCTGCCTTAGGAATGGTGTTTGCCCCAATCGTCAAAGATTATGTTCAGACAGTGATGCTCGATACACGAGATCTCAACGATGAAACTCTCAAAGCTGCGTTTGCTCAATTAGAGACGAAAGCTAGAGCAGAAATACAGCACGAAATTTCATCGTCCTCAGTGAAACTTGCAAATGATTTAAATCACTTGCTACATCCAGCTACTATTTCCTTACTCCGTTCCTATGATCTGCGTTACTTTGGCCAATCATATGAACTCATGACCCCAGATACAGGCAATCTGAAGAATACATTAAGCACGTTCCATACCCTGCATGAGCAGCGCTTTGGCCACTCTCATCCTGATCAGCCCGTGCAAATCGTTGCTATTCGACTCAAAGCCGTAGTCTATTCTAGACAACCTGAATTGCCACAACAACCCGATGATGATACTTCACCCGAACATGCCTATATCAAAGAATGCTCAATGACCTTTACCTCTGGTGAACACAGAGTGCGGGTATATGATCGTGAACAATTGCGATGTGGCAATACCATTTCAGGACCAGCACTGCTTGTTCAATCTGATTGTACAATCCTGCTTCCCCCTGATTGGCAAGGTGTTGTTGATTCCTGGGGAAATATGGAAGCATCTTACTCATCACACAATAATGCACAATCAATTGATGAAAATGTAGGGATGGGGCAGGCTCCATCCTTGGACCAATCGGCTTCTACCTCCCCATTGCTATTTTATGAAACCCGTTCTGATACAACCAACCCCTCTTTTGATCCAGTCTCGCTTGAAATATTCAAGCATCTGTTTGCTTCAGCAGCAGAAGAAATGGGCGTTACCCTGGGGCGCACTGCCTATTCACCAAATATCAAGGAACGCAAAGATTATTCCTGTGCTTGCTTTGATGCTCAGGGTCGTTTGATAGCTCAAGCTGCGCATATTCCCGTGCATCTTGGAGCAATGCCAGCCTCAGTTCGTGCCGCAATCGAACATTTGCAAACTTTTGATGCGGGTGATTTAATTCTGCTGAATGATCCCTTTTTAGGGGGTACGCATCTGCCCGACATTACCATGGTATCGCCAGTCTTCATTGCCAATGACCCCGATGGGCATACTGGAGATCTGTTTGGTTTCGTTGCCAGCCGGGCGCATCATGCGGATATCGGAGGTATGTCTCCAGGATCAATGCCGATGTCACGCGAATTATATCAGGAAGGTGTGATCATTCCTCCAATCAAATTGGCAAAGAAAGGAATAGTTAACCAGGAGGTACTCGAACTTTTCTATCGAAATGTACGCACTCCATGGGAGCGACGTGGAGATATGGATGCACAAATGGCTGCCGCACGCATCGGAGAACGCCGTTTGCATGAAATTATCGCCCGCTACGGTTCACATACTGTCCAGGCTCACGCAGAAGCGTTACTTGCATATTCGGCACAGCTTACTCGTGTAGCCCTCTCTCAATTACCAGATCGTGAAGTTTCCTTTACCGATTATCTGGATGATGATGGTTGGGGCGTCGAATCATTACCAATTGCAGTACGTATGAGAGTAGAGAATGGAAATCTAGAAGTTGATTTTACTGGTAGCGCGGCCCGGAGCGCTGGTTGTATCAATGCTGTACAGGCTGTGACGCATTCGGCAGTTCTTTACGTGGTTCGTTGTTTAGTGGGCGAGCATGTTCCTACAAATCAAGGATGCCTGGAGCCTGTGACTATCCGTATACCTGAAGGTTCTTTGCTAGATCCAAATGTCCAGCGGACTGGAAATGAGGTACAACCTTCAGCTGCTGTTGCAGCAGGTAATGTAGAAACTTCTCAGCGAATCGTTGATGTGCTCTTTGGTGCGCTCTCTCAACTTGCTCCAGATCGTATACCCGCTGCGTCGCAAGGCACAATGAACAATCTTACTTTTGGCGGGTATGATACTGAACGCAGAAAAGTGTTTGCTTACTACGAAACAATGGGTGGAGGAATGGGTGCGCGCAATGGCTTGGATGGGCTATCTGGTGTACATGTGCATATGAGTAATACACGCAACACTCCTATCGAGGCTTTGGAAATGGAGCTTCCTCTTCGGATACGTCGCTACTCATTGCGTCATGGCTCGGGTGGAACGGGTCGTTATCGTGGCGGAGATGGACTTTACCGCGAGCTTATTTTCCTTGCTCCTGCTAGAGTGACCCTGTTGACTGAAAGGCGTAAACGTGCGCCCTATGGCCTCTTCGGAGGCAATCCAGGAGCAGTTGGTAAGAATGTGCTTGAACATGATGGAACAATTACACAACTTCCAGGGAAGGCGACATTTGATGTAAGCATCGGAGATATTCTTAGTATTTATACTCCAGGAGGTGGGGGCTTTTTATACAAAGAGCAGGAGAACAAGCATGGCAATTGAATTGCCTCTATTTCCATTAGATGTCGTACTTTTTCCGGGTGAAGATCTGCCGTTACATATCTTCGAACCTCGTTACCGAATGATGATGAATGAATGCAACGAACAAAAGTCACCCTTTGGTATTGTACTTGTACGACCGAATAGCGAGCATTTAAAAGAAGAACCATATCCTGTTGGTACAATGGCGAAGATTGAGTTACTCGATCGACTCGAAGATGGTCGTATGAACTTAATCGCACGAGGTCTGCAACGATTCCGTATTCTCGAATTGCATCGTCAAAAACCCTATATCTCAGGGCTAGTAGAAGTATTTGAAGATAAAGCCGAACAACGTCAGACACAAATAGGCCATGCCAACCAGGCAAGAGAACTCTTCAACGCATATCTTCAAGCTCTCATTGAAATCATTGGGAAAGAGGCTATTGAATTCGCTTTGCCAACCGCATCCGAAGATCTTTCACATTTTATTGCCTATTTTCTGGATGTCTCGAATGAACGTAAACAACAGTTATTGGAACTTACTTCAACTACTCAACGTTTGCAAGAAGAAATAGATATATTAGGCCACGAGGTGCCATTCATGCGCCAGATGCTCTCGCCCAATAACTCATTCCATCCTGAAAGCCCTGATCGAAGTATGCTGAATTGATAAGCTACGAGTGCGGCCCTGAAGTCGAGCAGGGGAACCTACAAGTGCACTAACTTTGCGCTCTGCTCCCACAATTGTCGCTGGAGCGACTCATCATAGGAGATTGCAGCTGACCGCCTGGGACTGCACTTGACAAAGTATGTGCCGGTGACGTCCTCCACATCGGGCGAGGAGGCCAGGTAGATCGATGTATTCGCTCCCTTTTCGGGGCTGGTACCAAAGCTCCCAATTACCTTCACCAGAAGGCGAAAGGCGGGCCTTGCATCACGTTGCCCGAAATGCGTCGCCACGAAGCCAGGATGCAGGCAGTTGGCCGTCACCCCTGTTCCTTGCAACCTGCGTGCCAGTTCATAGGTGAACAGCACAACAGCAAGTTTCGCTTGCCCGTAGACACTCATGGACCTGTAGTGTTCCGACTGCAAATCATCCATCATGATAAAGCCCGCTTCATGTGAATTGGAACTGACGTTGACAATCCGTGCTGGCGCGCTGGCTTTGAGCATATCGAGCAGCAGATTTGTCAACAGGAAAGGCGCTAGATAGTTGACGGCGAAAGTCATCTCCAACCCATCCACGGTTTCTCGCCGCCCAGGAAAGGCCGCTCCCGCATTATTGATCAGCACATGCAAGTGCGTGTAGTGGTGCTGAACGTTCTCGACGAGGAGTCGTATGGACTGTTGCGATGACAGGTCTGCCAGCAGGAGATCAACAGCGTTATTCCTGCTTTTCGTTGTGATCTCACTCCTGGCTTCCTCGCCTCTGTCACGGTCCCGGCAGACCATCACGACGGTTGCACCCATCTGTGCCAGCGCCAGCGCGGTTGCCTTTCCGATACCCGAATTGGCGCCGGTCACCATGCAGATCTTCCCTTGCATATTGCTCTTCACTGTTGGCATGATTCGTTCCTTTCATAGCTCTCTTTCGTCCGCACCACCTGTTACGTACTGGCCTGCTCTGCTTGCTCGCTCCAAAGGAAGCACTAATGGCAAAGGTGCTCGCAGGAATCACGATGTCGATCGACCTGACTTCGGCTACATGCCCGAGGAGCGGGTCTCTACCCGATATGGGGTGACCGGGCAGTTCGTCGAAGAAGCAATAGTCAGCAACTCACTTGAGAATGGTGGTTCGTTCAATTTTATGCCACAGTAATCACGACTTTTCCCTGGGCATGTCCTTCTTCCAGATACCGGATAGCCTCAGCAGTCTCACGTAACGGGTACCGTCTATCGATGACCGGTGTCACGAGGCCCTCTTCAATCAGCTCTTTCATAACCAGTAAATCCTGTGCGTTTGGTTTATGAGCCGAGTTCCCCATTTTCTGTCTCCCAGTCCTGGACATCACTGGCCCCAGGAGCATGGCCTGGAAGACTTGAGCCATGGAACCTCCGGTCATGACATACACTCCCTCGGGACGTAATGCACGCTTATACGCTGCAATCGAATGATATCCGTTCACCGCAAGAATCAGGTCATAGCGCTGCCCACTTGTGGTGAAATCCTCGTGCGTGTAATCAATGACATGGTCTGCTCCGATCGAGCGCATTCTGTCCATGTTGCCTGTGCTACATACGGCGGTGACTTCCGCTCCAAAGGCTTTGGCAAGCTGCATCGCAAAGGTACCCACACCGCCGGACGCACCATTGATCAGCACCTGTTGCCCCTTCTGAATGTGTCCTTTATCGCGCAGGCCCTGCAAGGCGGTGAGAGCCGCTTGAGGCACGGCTGCTGCTTCCTCAAACGAGAGATTAGTCGGTTTGAGGACCAAAGCAGCTTCAGGAACAGAGACATATTCGGCAAAACCGCCAAAACCATATTTGGCTGTGTTTGCGAATACCGCATCACCTGTGTGAAACTGTTGTACGTTTCTGCCAACCGCTTCAATAACTCCGGCTATGTCATCACCGAGTATCGTGTACTTTGGTTTGAGAAGCCCAAAGCCCATCATACGGGCTTTCCCTCGCAATATAAAACAGTCGCCTGCATTGACGGACGTCGCATGAACTTGTATCAGGACTTCATCGTTCTGCGGGACCGGCTTTTGAACTTCTTCCAGCTTCAGAACATCGGGTGAACCGTAGGTGTGATACACAATAGCTTTCATGTGTGTCTCCTCCTTCTTTCTCATAGATCAATTACATTCATCAGGCTCCAGGGTTCGTTTTACATGTCGGCTTTCCGTTTCAGGCTAAGCCACCTGTTTTCTCTTTCTCTCGCTACATAAGGTTTGCAGCAGGTACCCCGGCCCTGGCTTGTGGCTGTTGTTGCCGTATGTGTTGGTCAATCGAATTGATCACATCGTGTAAGGCATTATTTTGCTGCATTGCTCCTATCGCTGCTGTAATCAGCAAGGGATGGATGATCAGGCCAACCGCTCCTACTGCAATCTGATCGACCCAGTCCGACGCTCCTACTTTCACGAGCACTCCACCGTCGACACGCTGCAAGGAAATCGCGAGTGCCTTATCAAAGCCTGTGATAGTTCTCAAGGCGCTTTCCTTTTTCAGTTGAACAGTGGTCTGGTTGATATCACCAAAGTGTTGTGCCTTGTACCCCTGTGCCAGGTATTCAACCACCAGTGCCTGGGCAATCGGTGGAAGAGTGATCTCCGGGGTCTCATAGTAACGGGTTTCCATGGTATTCTTTCCTTTTTTTTCTTACAGGTTGTAAAAACAACCGATTCCTAATAGTCCAGAATTCAATCGTGTTTGCCTTTCCGTTCCTGGATGAACTGATCGAGGCGCTATGTCAAGCACTCACCGAACTGACTGGTGATCTAGAACGAGTTCGTTCGATGATGTTTTTCCCGTATTTTCGGATTGAGGCTTAGATTACAGATTGGTATGTGGCCATCTCCAAGCATACCAGACAATAAACGCCGAGGTGGCAATTAATATGATTGAGAAGAAGAGGTAAGCCAAAGTCGGCTTTCCAACAAACAGCGTCACGATCTGAACAGCAGTCAATACTATGCCTACGATGATGTTCGCCCAGCGATTTGCTCGGTACTTCAATATCCGAGACAGGAGAACCATGACCATCGGAATCTCAACGAGTATGCCGCCTCCCAGTAAGAACACCTGCGTGTAATGCACGGTCGGTGTGTGGTTTATGAAGACGCTGTAATACAATGTCGTAATATCGATGTAGGCAGTATTGAACATGTAAAAGATCCAGAGCGTTGTGAGTATGAGTTTCTTATCTTTCATTTCGGTGGTCTTGTTGGTTGTGTTCATCGTTTTCTCCTTCTTTGTAGGGGAGCTACTGTCCATCACTTGGGCACTTGTGTCGTTACTCATCGCTTTCATTTCAGTGATCTTGTTCGTTGTCTTCATTTTTTTCTCCGTTTTTTGAACGATAGTGATGCGTTTCATTGACGGGCTTTCGCATCTGCCTGGCCGGGTTCAACGCGACTGACCGATATCAATGACACTCCGAGATCACGCACTTTTCGGAGCAATCCATGCAGCGCGGCCTGATCGACCACCGGGCCGGTTAACAGCGTCTCGCCGTTGTCTGTACGTCGGATAGTCAGGCCCCCGAACCAGTCTGTCCATTCGCGGCCCAGTTGACCCTGGATTCTGATCTGGTAGACCAGTGGTTGAGCCTTTTCACTTGCCTCGCGTTGTATTTCGTTTGACATGATCCTGTCCCTGGTGTGGCCGCTCAGAACCCTCTGTACCACTTGCTTCATGTACACGTCGTGTATCTACTATCAAGGAGTATAGCTTCACCAGGGTACGAACAGGGAGATACTAAAGGAGTGTTTAAGGTATTGTTATGGGAGGACTGATACGTTGAGATACCCGCGTGTGCAGGCAAGACTACAAAAGACCCAGCTCGCGGGCACGTGCGACCGCTTCGGTGCGCCGTTGGACCTGGAGCTTGCCAAAGATAGTCCGATTGTGCCCTTTCACCGAACTCAAGGCGAGGAACAGCCGCTCGCACATCTCCTGATTCGAGAGTCCAGCAGCCATGAGGTGGAGGACTTCCAACTCGCGTGGGCTGAGTGGCTCGAACATTCGCTGGGCAGGTGCAGGCAGAGAAGATGTATCTTTGCGCTTCTGCGCCTCCGCTTCCATTACCACCAGTATTTTCCCTGTATAGTCCGGCATCATCCCAAGAGCCGCTACTTCGGACAAGAGGTGAGCCATCGGGGGACCTTCGTCGACAAAGAGACGGGTGACGCCACCCGGCTTTGCCAGTGCCAGCGCGTCACAGAGCAGGTGCACCGCCTGATCCTGTTTGCCCTGTGCGTGCAGAGCGACCGCCTGCAGCACCATCACCTTGAGCCGTTCATCTGCCCAACCCTTTGCCTCCACCTGCCGACGCCATGGCAAAAGCCTCGCCAGCGCTGCGGATGGGTCTCCCTGGGCCAGGTATACCCGGGCCTGGCTGAGAGGGAGTTCGTGCATCTGTGCCAGGTGAGCGGCTGCTGCCAGATGGCCCTGGTGAAGCAAAAGAAGCACTTGTGCGGCAGCAACATCAGGCATCCGAAACACAAAGCTATACCGGCGCACGTACGCTTCGGCCTCATCCAACGCAGCGGCCGCCCCGGACACATCCCCCTGGGCAAGTTTCAGGCGGGCGACAAACGCTCCGTACGCAGCCAAGGTGTCGACGGTTATCTGCCGCGCCAGTTGGGCACTCTGTTGTCCGTGCGCGAGAGCGGCCTCCAGGTCATTCCATTCGTAGCAGATACGGGCCAGGCCAAGATGCGCTTCGCAAGCCATCCGTTGCGGTGGATCACCGGCCAGTTGCAGGCTGCGCCGGTAGCTCTCGGCCGCCAGAGACAGCTGGTTGTCCGCTTCCTGTAATTGACCGAGATTGATGGTAGCCGCCAGGGTGT
>Ga0116218_1000303_pt1 | contig 34663 bp, 29 predicted proteins | sample Sb_taG_2_FD_88966 | JGI IMG/M metagenome (GOLD analysis project Ga0116218, IMG submission 88966) | Peat soil microbial communities from Weissenstadt, Germany - Sb_50d_5_LS metaG | ecosystem: Environmental > Terrestrial > Soil > Wetlands > Peat | place: Germany: Weissenstadt | collected 2010-09-21 | reverse complement strand
GTGAGGCCAAAGGCTGCAAGCCACTCGCCACTTGCCAGTGGCGGCAAATACTTACGCTTCTGCTCGTCAATGCCTGCCAATATTATAGGTAACGATCCGAGTTGTTGTACCGCAAGAATCAAACTGGTGGTCGCACAATTTCTGGCCAGCTCTTCGATTGCCATCACAACCGCCAGCTCGCTAGACTCGATACCACCATACTCGCTTGGGAAAGGCATGGCCAGTATATCTTGTTGGGCCAGTAATTCTTTCATATCCCAGGGAAATTGTGAAGTATGATCAATCTCCGCTGCGCGTGGTGCCACGCGCTCCCGCGCTATTTCTCGAATTGCTTCTATAAGCATTCGTTCATCATCCGACAGATGTGACACGGCCATAGTCTACTCCTTTTTCCACACGCTACAACAGACAAGCAAATACTTCCAAAGTATATCACATGTTCTGGAATACACTTCACAGCAGGTATTTTTATAACATTCACTTCTTTCATGAATTTCTATCAATACACTAACTATGTAGACAGACGCTTGACGTTATTTTCTTATTCGTTTAAAATGATGATGCATACTCTCCACGTAGAGTTAGTGATTGTACATCGTCAAGTTAACCTCAAGGGACAACTTATGACGAACGGTAAAGAAAGTCAGGTTGGAAACTATCACTTAATATCTCTCTTGGGCCTGGGAGGGTTTGCCAAGGTGTACCGGTGTATGTTGGCGCAAAAGATGGCAAGTTATACTCCTTTGACGCTTTCACAGGAAAAGAGAAATGGACAGCTATCAATATACCGGGTGCAGAGGTAGCTTCTTCTCCAACTATTGCTAATGGCGTCGTGTGGGTTGGCTCATGGAACCGTCATTTCTACGCGATCGACGCTTATAATGGTAATATTCTATGGTATACAGTAACAGGAGATGCGATCGAATCGTCTCCTACTGTTCTTAATGGCGTTGTTTACTTTGGTTCACGAGACCACAATCTCTATGCTTTTAAACTTCCCAATTCCTGAAATGGGTAACTATTGAGAAGGCGAAAGCAGTAACGCGAGGCCCAAATTTGCTGCTTTCATTAACGTTGCTTTAAGAATCAGAATATGATATAATTCAGTCAGAATAAGGAAACCTTTTGAGAAAAGTGGGCATCCCGTCCACTTTTCTGTTTGCCAGGGACATTTTCGTCCATACCCGCTGCAAACATGCATCGGAAGTAGTACTCGAAAAAATGATGTTTTGTTAGTGTCTACCTGGACGACCTGCGGGAGGAGTAAGGCATATGAGGAGCGAATTTCAGGCTGCTATCGCGCAATTAATAGCCGAGAAAGGACTACCCCGCGAAGTGGTGATGGAAACAGTTGCCACGGCTCTCCTGGCAGCTTACCGCAAAAGCTTCGGCGGAGGAGAGAATATTCGCATTGAGGTAGATAAGAACGGTGAGGTTCGTGTCTGGGCTACAAAAAAGATTGTGGCACAGGTAACCGATGCTAACGAAGAAATTTCTCTGGCAGAAGCGCAGCGTATAGAGCCACACGCGGCGCTTGGACAAACTATAGATGTTGACTCATCGTACATCTTCGCGCGCATTCCAGCACAAACGGCCAAGCAAGTCATTTTGCAACGTATTCGTGAAGCTGAACACGAACATCTCTACGACCAGCTCAAAGATTGGGTTGGTGAAATCCGCCTTGGTATACTCACTCGCAAAGATCCCGTTCGCGGTTGGCTATTCGATTTCGACAAAGCAGAACGCGTAGAAGGAGTCATGCCTCCAGGCGAGGAAGTTCCCACCGAACATTACCGTGTTGGACAGCGCTTGCGTGTCTATGTTTATGACGTACGCCGCATACCTGGACGCATGCTCCAGATTATGGTTTCGCGTACCCATCGTGACCTCGTACGTCGCCTATTCGAATCCGAAGTACCAGAAATTTATGAAGGTACCGTCGAGATTAGGGCTATCGCGCGAGAACCTGGAAGCCGTTCGAAAGTCGCAGTTGTAGCACGCCAGGAAGGATTAGATCCGATTGGATCGTGCGTTGGCGTGCGTGGTTCGCGCATTAATAATATCGTACACGAACTCAACGATGAGAAGATAGATATTATCCAGTGGAGTTCCGACCCCGCTTCATTCGTTGCTCATGCGCTCAGCCCGGTGAAGCCGCTGCGCGTTGAATTACGCGAATCGGATCATACTGCGCTGGTTACTGTGCCCGAGAGGCAACTCTCGCTAGCCATCGGAAAAGATGGACAAAACGCCAGACTTGCGGCAAAGCTCACAGGGTGGCGCGTCGATGTCTTAAAACCCGTTGAGGGTGAAGTATACGAAGAACAATTTGAAGAGAGTTACGAGCCTGTGCAAACTCAAAGCGGTGGTCGGCGCGACCGCGAGCGTTCCCAAAGTCGTTACGATCGTGGTGAACGTAGCGAAAGCGGATCAAAACGCTCGCACCACCAGCGCGGAGGCAGCAGGCATAACTCACAGCAGCTTGATTATGATGTGTAAGGAAGACGAGTATGGCCACCAAATCCGTAAAGACTCAAACCAAAAGGCCTAAACACGTTCCCTTGCGTACATGCATCTCTTGCCGTGAAACCAAACCAAAACGCGAGTTGCTGCGCGTCGTTCGCACCCCGGACGGACACGTTCAGCTCGACCCCGTCGGTAAGAAATCGGGACGTGGCGCTTACCTTTGTGCCCGGCTGTCGTGCTGGGAGAATACCATAAAGAAGAAGCGTCTCGAGCAGGAATTCGAATTGACATTGTCAGACGAAGACCGGACTGGTTTAGAAACCTTTATCGCAACATTACCCAGGGATGAGTGATTGTTGCAATTACATACTAAGTAGGCTATACTACAATAGCCGTCAAAACCAATCATGTGGAAATACGGAGTTATTCAATTCAGTTCAATTATTACCATCAATACATCTGACCCGCAGGTTGGATGAGGATTGAAACAAACGTATGAGTCATTTTTTCTCTACTCTTGATAGAGGCACAGCCCGCCGTTTGGAGGGCAGTTTTGGCAATGTTTGCGGAGCGACAGCTATGACCAATTAAACATAGCGACCATGACGCCAGTGAGCGCAGACGAATACTAATGCCTGGCACTGCACCAACGAGAGGGTCTGTCTCTTCCCATAGGGGAAGATGGCAGTCCTTTTTTGTGGCTGTGAAGAGAGATTTCCACCGCCCAAAAGGCGTATCATTATATAGAAGGGGGTCTTCTTCATGAGTAATACATCTGATACCCCAGATGCAAACGAGCAAGTCAAAGCAACTAAAACACGCAGTCGCACAACTGCTCGCGCAAAAGCAGAAAGCGCCACACCGAACACCCAGGCACAGGAAGAAAAGCCTAAAGCTCAGCGTCGCACAGCATCAACAACACATGCCACGGCTGCCGTTCGCACCCAGAGCGCATCCGAAAAAGTCAAGACGCAACAGGCTACTCCTGAAGCTAGTTCTGCACCAACGCAGCCTGCAAGTCCCAGTAGCACTGCTCGTCCTGCAACACCACGGCCTGCTACTAGCAACACCGCTCGTTCAACGACAGTACAGCCAGTTCCATCGAACATGGCCCGACCCACAACAGCACAGCCTGCTACTAGCAGTACTACCCGACCTGCAACGAGAGTAACAGCACCTGATGGTTCGCGTTCAAATCCAACTCAACGCTCGGAGCCAGGACATCGTAGTGGAGGAACTGCTACGCCAGTTCAGCGTCAAGCCAGCAATGCTCCCGCACAACGTGCGACTGCTCCTGGTAGCGCAACCACACGACCCGGTACACGTCCAGGGAGTACTTCACCTGGCACGTATCGACCAGGTGCGCACGGTACTCGCATGGGGGGACGTGCTCCAGGCGCACCGGTGCGTAAACAACCTGAACGACGCGTTCCAGTCGTAAAAGAGAAACCAACGGGACCCATTTCCATCCCACCCCAAATTGTTGTGAAAGATCTTGCAGAATTATTACAAACGACACCAAATGATGTCATTCGGGGTCTCATCAAACATAGCATTTTTGCAAGCATAAACCAGGTTGTCGACTACGATAAGGCAGCCCTGGTCGCAACTGATCTTGGCTTTGAGCCAAGTCAGAGCGAGTTAACTGTGACTCCTGCGGTGCAGCGCATCAGCGGAGGTCTCTCAGCAAACGAAGCTATGATGGCAACACGTCACGAAGATAATATGGATGTCATTCCTCCAGTCGTTACAATTATGGGACATGTTGACCACGGCAAAACTTCTTTGCTTGACACAATTCGTAAAACTAAAGTTGCGGCGGGTGAGGCTGGTGGCATCACACAACACATTGGCGCATACCAGGTCGAAGTGGATGGAAAGAAAATCACTTTCCTGGATACACCTGGCCACGAGGCTTTTACCGCTATGCGCGCGCGCGGAGCACAGGTCACGCACATCGCCATTATTGTAGTAGCAGCCGACGATGGTGTTATGCCACAAACGCGTGAAGCAATTGATCATGCCCAGGCAGCTAAGGTACCAATAATCATTGCTCTCAACAAAATTGATAAAGTCGACGCCAACCCTGACTTTGTGAAACAGCAACTCTATGATATCGGAGTAGTGATCGAAGAGTATGGTGGAGATGTCATTTGCGTACCAGTTTCGGCACGCAAAGGGATCGGTATAGACGATCTACTCGAAATGATCTTACTGGTCGCAGAAGTGCAGGATATTCGTGCTAATCCCAACAGGCCAGCGACAGGAGTCATCATTGAAGCAAAACTCGAAAAAAATACGGGAGCAGTGGCTACAGTACTCATCCAGCAGGGAACGCTCAAAATGGGTGATAACATCGTCGTTGGTTCAATGTCGGGCAAAGTGCGCGCCATGTTCAACGACCGAGGCAAGCGCATCCAGAAGGCTCCTCCAAGCACACCTGTGAGTATCCTTGGATTGCCCGAAGTGCCCCAGGCCGGAGACCGTCTCGAAGTTGTATCTGACGAGCGTAAGGCGAAACAGGCCGCTTCGAAAATCGCAGAGCAACGTCGCAATGAAAGCGTGCCGCTCGGCCAGGTTAGCCTTGACACTCTGTACATGCAAATGCAAGAGGGCAAAGTCAAGGAGTTGAACGTTGTGCTCAAGTGCGATGTGCAGGGTTCTGCTGAAGCCATCAAAAATGCTCTGAGTAAAGTTGGTGAAGAGAACATCAAGGTTCGCCTGATTCACGAGGGTATCGGCAATATTAACGAAACCGATGTTCACCTGGCCGGAGCCTCAGATGCTGTCATTATCGGCTTCAATGTCAAAGCTGATGGAGCCGCACAGCGCCTGGCACAGAAGGAAAACGTCGAAATCCGTTACTACGATATCATCTACAAACTGACTGACGATATCCAGGCTGCCCTTACAGGTATGTTGGAACCAACCTACCGTGAAGTTATCGAGGGACATGCTGAGGTACAGCAAACCTTCAAGGCGGGCAAAAACACGGTCATTGCGGGCTGTCGTATCATCGATGGCAAAATAACACGTTCCTCGCAGGCTCGCGTTCTACGCAAAACGGAAATGGTATACGATGGCAAAATCGCCTCACTTCGGCGTGGTAGAGATGATGTTCGCGAGGTCGCCACTGGCTATGAGTGTGGCATAGTGCTCGAAGATTTCACCGAGTTCGAAGAGGGCGACATTATCGAGGCCTACGCACAAGAACGCGTCAAGCCCGGTATGTAAGAGCAAGGTTTTTAGAGGGATAGATTCATGCCAAATCCACACCGACAAGAGAAACTTGGCGAGTTGATTGCGGTCGAATTGAGCGATTTATTACGTACGCGCGTGAAAGATCCGCGTGTTGGATTCGCAAGCATCACACATGTCGAGGTTAGCGGCGACCTTCGTCACGCAAAAGTTTTTGTAAGCGTCATGGGAACTGAGAAAGAGCAGACAGCCACAATTCAAGCGCTGAAACACGCGACAGGTTTTCTGCGCAGTGAACTGGCCAGTCGTATTACCCTGCGTTACATGCCCGAGTTAGCTTTTAAGCTAGATACGTCGATTGAACAAGGCTCACGAATTCTTGAGCTTATTCGCAAGATCGAACAGGAAGAGACAATCAGCGGTGGTACTAATGAGTGAGGACGCGGATACACTGAATTCACAAATTGATCCCGTTCTTGTCGAGCAGGCAATGACACTGATCACATCATCACAGCGCATTGCTTTACTCGCACATGAATCTCCAGATGGTGACTGCATCGGCTCGGCTCTTGGTCTGGCCCATATATTACGCCAACTAGGGAAAGAGTGTATTCCTGCCTGCGCTGATGCCGCTCCGCAAAACCTCTCGTTCTTACCTGGAATTGAGACGCTGCAACAAACATTGTGTAACGAGGCTTTTGACCTGGTTATTGCCCTGGATACAGGCGAGTTGAGACGTTTCGGTCGCCTGTATGAAGATCACAAATCTTTTCTGGACAATGCAACGATCCTCAACATCGATCACCATATCAGCAGCCAAGGTTGCGGACAGGTGAACATTATTGATACCACAGCAGCAGCTACGGCTGAACTCATTGTTCTGTTTCAGCAACAGGCAGGCTTACCATTGAACAAGGCTGCTGCACTATGCTTGCTTACAGGTGTGATTACCGACACGAGTTCCTTTCAATTCACGAATACAACTCCGCGCACATTCGAGGTAGCAGCCTTGTTGCTTCGTGCTGGAGCAATACCAGAATCAATTGTTCAACCTATATACCGCACGCGTCCACTGGCACAAGTGCGATTTCAAGCAATGATTCTCGCAAGTGCTCAGACCTCCTGTGGAGGAAGGCTAATTTGGTCGCAGGCTACTGGCGCAACCCTCACTGCGGCAGGCGCCACTCCAGAGATGGATGACAATACCTCCGGTCTCCTGCGTGATATTGAAGGTGTACAGGTAGCAGCTTTTTTCAAAAGCTATGATGATCCAAATATCACCAGGCTCAGTCTGCGCTGCGCTGCTCCTTATAATGCCGCTGAAATCTGCCAGCGGGTAAGCAATGGAGAAGGTGGAGGTCATGCTCGCGCAGCGGGAGCATCATTTCATGTACCAATTGAGGACGTTACCAAATTGGTAGTGGCCGAATTGGAAAGAGTGATGAATTGCTGATGGATGGCATCTTCAACATTAACAAACCTACGGGTATGACTTCGCATGATGTCGTGGCAATCATTCGTAAACACCTGAAACAAAAACGTGTAGGGCACGCTGGTACACTTGATCCTCTTGCAAGTGGTGTCCTACCCATCTGCGTGGGCCAGGCAACACGTGTGGCGGAATATCTCAGTGAAAGCGGCAAAGCATACCAGGCTGATATCAACTTCGGAACTGCCACAGATACCTATGACGCCGAAGGTGCTATCACTGCTACAGCAAGCACTGCTGATCTTTCCCTGAATATGATCGAAGAGACGCTCAAACAATTTCAAGGACCTCAAATGCAGTACCCTCCACTTTACTCCGCTATCAAAATCCAGGGGCAACCTGCTTATAAAAGGGCAAGAGCAGGAGAAGCAATCGAACTAGAGCCTCGACCCATTGTGATCTATTCGCTCGAAATTCTTGCATGGATTCCGCCTCGACTCACACTTTCCATAGAATGTAGTAAGGGGACCTATATTCGTTCTCTAGCTCATGATCTTGGTTCACAGACTGGATGCAATGCTTACCTGGCAGCTCTTGTCAGAACACGCAGTGGCCCATTCACGCTCTCAGAAAGTATTTCACTTGAACAATTCGCTGATGCGGTCGAAACGAATTCTATACAACACTATTCCTTCCCATTCGACAAAGCACTTGAACAATACCCTGCCATCAAACTGGATGCTGAAACCGTCGAGCGCGTAAAGCATGGCAATACTTTCAGCAATGCGGTAGCAAATAACTCTGGCCTAGCGCGTGTCTATGATATTAATGAAGCTTTTATAGCTATAGCCGAATGGAATGAAGAGCAACAGGCATGGCAACCCAAGAAAGTTTTCGCTTCAGACTAACCCTGTTGCCTGTAATTGGCGGCTGTGGTACTATTATCCAAATCAAAGCAAGGTAACAAATCAAGCTCAACATGGATTACACAACAACTTTAACGAAAAATGATCCAATAGTAATCACAATTGGCAATTTCGACGGGATACATAAAGGACACCTGCGCCTGATGCAAGCATTGCGTACCATGGCGCAAACAGTATATGCCAGGCCGGTCTTAGTCACGTTCGATCCACATACATTGCTGGTTGTGCGCCCAGACATCAACCTGCTATGTTTGACAACGCTGGACGAGAAGCTAGAACTCACAGCTCTCTATGGTCGTATTCCAGATAGTATCGTCATCAGTTTTACATCACAGGTCGCACAAATGAGCGCTAATGATTTCCTCGAGAGTTTACGGGAACATTTTCTGTTACGAGGTATGGTTGTTGGAGTAGATTTCAGCCTTGGTCATAACAGGATGGGAAATATTACTTTCCTGCAAGAGTATGGGCAGAAACATGCTATAGAAGTAATACCTATCCAATTGGAGGCGGCAGAACAGGCTCGAATCAGCAGCACGCGCATTCGCACTCTCGTGAGTGACGGACAAATCGATGAAGCAAACGCATTACTAGGACATCCGGTGATTGCTAGTAGTATTGTTGTAAAAGGTGACCAACGCGGGAGACTGTTGGGTTTCCCAACAGCCAACCTTCTGCCCGAATCACATAAATTATTGCCTGCCGATGGTGTATATGCAGCACGGGTACATCTAGGGAATTCCTTACAACGTGACGAGAGGCATGATAATCCCGTCTATAACAGTGTAGTGAATATCGGCGTTCGCCCTACTTTTGGGGGGCACAAAAGAATCGTTGAAGCACATTTGCTCGATGTTGATCTCGACCTTTACGATCAGCGGATCACTTTAGACTTCATCACTCGCCTGCGTGATGAGCAGCGCTTTGCAGGTATAGATGCTTTGAAGACTCAGATTGCTTCTGACGTGCTTACCGCACGTCAGATTTTACAAAAGGAAACGTGAGCAAGGTGAAGGCTCGCCAGAATCCACTTTCAAAAGTTGAATCATTCATGCAGCGCATAGTTGAAAGTCCCTTTGCATTCCTCTTTCCATCAAAGTTGCAGCCTGCCGAGGTAGCGCGTAAATTGGAACGAGCTATGGAGGATAGTGTACTTTTACAAGGTGAAGGTCGGCGCTTGGCTCCAGATGTCTTTGACATTTTTCTTAGCTTTAAAGATCACCAGCAATTGCTTCCAGTAGAAGCTACGTTGAAAAAAGGTTGGCAGGATCATCTGATTCAAGTAGCACGTCATCGGCACTACACGTTACGAGTAATGCCTGTATTACGCCTGCATCCCAGCAGCGATTTGCGTTCAGGTGCTGTTCGCATTGAAGCTCATTTGCAAGATCGTCAACAGGCTATTGCCGGTGACGAGACAAACCCGGATGCTGGTCCAATGGCAACACAGGCATTGAGCGCCGAGCAATTAGAATTGCTACGCTCACAACTGCCTCCTGGACAACAATTACCAGGCGTGCCTAATCCTCCCATTAATTCAGGAAGTTCACCAAGCAATTCCAGTTCATCGCCAATGCTTCCTGGCAACTATTCACAAGGAATGCCTATCCCGTCTTTGCCTCAGGCCTGGCTGACTATTCGTTTACCCCAGATGCAACAAAAGGTTTATCGTATAGAAAAACCCGTTGTCAATATTGGGCGGCAACTCACCAATGATATCATAGTTGAAGATAAGCGAGTTTCACGTTACCACGCTCAAATAAAATACCAGAATAATGGCCAGTTTATGATTTTTGATCTTGGTAGTACGAATGGAATTACCATCAATGGTACGCCACATTTACGCCAACATACCCTACGCAGCGGTGACCGCTTCACTATTGGCAGTTATGACTTTTACTTCGAGAGAAGGTAAGGGCTGCGAAATATGACATTGGATGTCTTTTTATTCATATTACGGCTATTATTCATCGTCTTGCTTTACCTTTTTTTAATGCAGGTGGTCATCGCTATTACTCGCGATTTGCGTAAGACGGCCACTGCAAGTGAAAATAGTACAAATCAAGCTCCACCTGTGGTTGGACACCTGATAGTGGTTGACAGTGGACCAAGTAACATCTTGCCTGGAACGCGCTTCGACCTCAGCCCACAGACCACAATTGGTCGAGGCCCGACAAATTCCATTCAACTGGTGGATAATTTTATCTCGTCTGAGCATACACGTCTCTGGTTTCGCAACGGTTTGTGGTATGTACAGGATGCGGGCAGTACGAATGGGACATATGTAAATAGTCAACCTGCACGCGAGGCGCTGGCAGCGAGATTTGGGGATATCATTCAAGTTGGTTTTATTCGCTTCAAGTTAGCTCAATAGAGAGATTTTTTATGCAAGCAAAAATGAACTCTGGAATATTGCGGCGTTACCGCTGGAAAGAATTAGGTTTACTGGTTATTCCATTCCTTATACTTCTACTTGAAATGATTCAGTTACCTCTTGCTAAGCACTTCCAATCACAAATCACTGCTACTGCCACTACCCAACAACCCATTCCTTTTAGTACAGCAATCCTGCCATCATTCAGCGACCTCATACCTGTATTTGGTCTGATCGTTTCTCTCCTCTTAGTGAATTTTCTAATGAGCATTTTTTTCCCCAGAGCTGACCAGTTGTTATTACCTCTTGTGGGTCTCATGAGTGGAATTGGCGTGTTAATGGCATTGAGGCTTGGACCAGATGTCGGAGATTCATTATTGGGAACACGTCAATTGGTGTGGGTTATACTGGGCTTAATACTCTGTATGGCAACCGTATTTGGTTTGCGTAACATGAACTGGTTAAAACGGTACAAATATACATGGGCATTGCTTGGAATTTTCCTGGTAGCATTAACGATAGTCAACGCATTACGCGTAAAGAACTTGAACAGCCCGACACATGATCAGCTAAATTTTGGGCCTCTCAACTTGCAACCTTCGGAGCTTTTGAAGATTTTCATTGTGGTATTCTTTGCCGGATATCTGAGTGAGAACAGGGATATTTTGACCGAGGGTAATCTACGGATCGGTCCTTTACGCCTGCCTCCTTTACGGACCCTGGGACCGATTCTGCTGATGCTAGCGATTTCACTCTTGCTGTTCTTAGTAATACGCGAACTCGGCCTGGCACTACTGATTTATGGCATTTTCCTGAGTATGATATACCTCGGCAGTGGGAAACTTTCCTATGTAATCGGCGGTTTGCTGTTATTTGTAGCGCTGGGCTTCATTGGCTTTAAGCTGTTCGGTTACGTGCAAGCACGTTTCGCAGTACTTTCCCTTGATGTTGTGAACTGGCAAAACTGGTCACAGGCAACTCAAGATTTCGCACGTAATGGAGCGCTTCAAGTTGTTCAAGGCTTGATCGCTCTTGCGAATGGTGGAGTACTTGGAGCCGGATTTGGTCTTGGTCACACCGGTACTTTTGTGCCCGTTGCACAGTCCGACATGGTTTTCACTGCATTAGGCGAAGAATTTGGACTGGCGGGATTGTTTGCAATTATAGGCATCTACCTGCTGATCATCTATCGCGGATTCCGCATTGCAATCGAGGCAAGTGATGAATTTAATCAGTTGCTTGCTGCTGGTTTGACTTCGATTTTTGCAATTCAAACATTCATTATCATCGCCGGAAATATGAAGTTCTTGCCACTAACCGGCATTCCGCTGCCATTTCTGAGTTATGGGGGCAGCTCGATCATAGCCAACTTCATCATCATTGGTATTCTGTTGCGCATCTCGTACAATACAGCTATGGAGCGCGAAGGGCTGGCATAGTTTCTTGTATCAACGTATGTCTGCTTGTCTCTTAGTGTCCCACATGTTATACTTCTCCTTACAATACTAGCTATATATTTTTGAACATTCACAGTAGACCAGGATTGTATAAGATGGGCCAATACCAGCAATGGTTACAGTATCAAGAAATTCATAGACACCTGAGTACTCAAGTTGAGGCTCTTGAGGCAGAGTTAGCTAAACTCCAGGAATATTTAGACCGATTAGAACAACAATACAAAGTAGCATCTTTCTCTGATAATCCAATCATGCAGGCGCTTGTTGCTCATTCAAGATCTCAACCTATCCCTCCCAATGATAATGTAAAATCTACACTTGAAACACATACACCATCGGTAATTAGTTCTGACCAGTCAGGCGATACAATTTCTACAGCTCTCCGCAGTTGGGGAGGACTACCAAACTTCGAACTTTACGAGATCAAGGAACCTTTTCCCGTTGACCATCAGTCGCCCTCATTTATCAACCACTCTGAGATAGAATTATTGCCTGAAGATATGATTGCTTTCTTTGATGAGCATGAGCAGACTGATCCTCAACTTGAACTACCATGGTGGTTGCGTAAAATTACTGTTTCTTCTAAAGACCAGCAAACTGGATATCCTATTGATCATAATAGTATACGCACAAACCGACTTGTACAACGTTGGATAGAGCGTTGGGGAAGACAACCCTCTACCACGCTTACATCAACAGAGGACGAGGAAGAGGGTTCAGGTGAATAATACATCTCCTCAACATATGAACACAAATAACGCTGCCATTTTTGCTCAATTGAGCCAACAGGATGTCGAAGAGTTCTTCAATGGCTTTCAATACTGGAACCTGCAACATCAGATTGAGATACTGAAATATCGTCTTAACGACGTTCGCAAGCAAATCACTGAAAATACAACACGCATACATGAGTTTCAACCAACTGCTATTGAACTCGCTACACTTGCACGGCTCCAATCAAATGGCGTGAGCGATATTGATCTGCTCGATCGCATGTTAGAACGGGGTGAATCGTGGTTGGATCGTACTATGCAACGACTTGATTACCTTGAACAATTAGATGACTTTATCCGTGATGACTATACGCAATGGTGTCAACACGCATTAGAAGGAGCTTATGATTGGATTGACTCGGTATTAGATGGAAACGCTCTATCGCGACCTTCAACATGTACTGCCCCGGCTACGACAGAAGACACTAATGAAGAGGAACTGTTAGAAGCCACTGAAGAATTATTCTTACAAAAAATCAGTACTGATGAAGATGAAGCGCTCATGCAAGAAATAACAATGAAACACCCATCAATTACCTCTGCTAATCTAGAAGAAGCTGTTCCCACTATTCAAGATATCCCGGCTGGGGTTGATATTGCTTCGAATCATGAAAATGCAACATCGATATTAGAAGAAGAGCCTCATCTTCATTCAACTGAAGATACAAAAACTTCCCATCGTGAAGAAGACGTTCGTACAGAAAATACTGCGCATGAAGAGCCTCTTTCCGTAGAGAGCAACTCAACTTCTGAGATTGAGCAACCTGTTCTACAATTACCTGACGGAATAGCACTGGTTGCTCAAAATTCCTCCTCGCTTCAAGCCAATTCAACTTTTGAATATGCGTCACATAAACGACCCGGCTGTATGAAGCGTTTTTTTGGCAAAATCTGGGGAAGCTAATTATCAATTTTTCATCCGTGCTAACCATGCTGATGTGTTCATTCTTCCTGTTTTCAGAACACTTCCAGTATACAAACTGAAGTGGGCAGAGCCTCTCAATAGTTGCTTTTTTTCACCATCCCAGACACGCTCGCGAGCGTGTCTGGGATGGTGAAAGTGTGAAAGGTTTTGTGCGCCAGGGAGCTCACAAAAACCTTTCACACTTTCACCAAAGCGCCGCCAGCACACAAAAAAACTCACTATGTGACTGTTGAAAAGCCGAGTGAAAAGGGTTAGCATAAATTGACTGCAAACCATAATAGCTTTATACTGGGTTGGATTTGTAGGGATCATGTCACCACAAGCATCCAGCTTGAACGGCTATCATTTTTCCCACTAAACGAAGGCAAAGCCTGTAGAGGTACACAGTGTTATTCGAAGACTATCTGAAAGAACATCCTGTCCATAGTCCTGTACGCACACAATACCTGCAGATTAAACGCCAGCACCCTGACGCACTCCTCTTCTTCCGTATGGGTGATTTTTATGAAATGTTCGATGAGGATGCTGAGATTGTAGCTCGCGAGCTCGAAATTGCCCTGACACAACGCGATTTCGGGCGCGGAGAAAAGTCGCCTATGGCTGGAGTACCTCACCACGCAGCGGATGGCTATATTGCACGATTGGTGAGTAAAGGCTATCGAGTAGCTGTTTGCGAGCAGACGAGCGACCCTACTCTCTCAAAGGGACTTGTAGACCGCGAAGTTCTGCGCATTGTTACACCCGGCACAGTGATTGATCCAACTATGTTGACAGCAAAACGCAACAACTTTCTCGCAGGTGTTGTTGTTGGGCGGAATGCTGTAGGTATTGCATATATCGACATTACCACAGGTGAGTTCGCGGTGACCCAATTTAGCACAAACGAGCCTGAAGTGGCCCTGCAACAAGAAATAGCGCGTGTCGGTCCTGCCGAAGTAATTGTAGAGGCTTACTATAGCTCTCAGGGGGCAGCATCGCGTAAACGGCGCTGGCTTGCAGCAGTTATGAATGAGAAACCAGTAACCCGGGTTGGGAATAATGGGAATCCACAGGCCGATATAGATGCAACCATGGCTATTACACATGCGACCTTTGACGATTCACAAACACCATCCATTCCTGATGAAGACGAGGATGATATTGCTCCGCTTGCCAGGCTCCTAACCGGCATTGCTGGACATGTAACACCGTATGACGCACGCTACTTTGTTGAAGCAGATGCGAGCCATCGATTGCTTTCACACTTTGAGGTAGCTTCGCTAGAAGGATTTGGGTGCGCGCACCTGCCACTGGCAATTAGAGCAGCAGGAGCAGTAGTGGCATATTTGCAAGAAACGCAAAAAGGCTTATTACGTCAATTGACCTCGCTTGAAACCTATTCTGTCGCGGAATTTATGACTCTGGATGCGCATACACGGCGAAACCTGGAACTTTTTGAAAGCGGACGTAGTGGTTCATCAAAAGGATCGCTGCTTTGGATACTGGATAAAACTCGCAGCCCTATGGGTGGGCGATTGTTGCGCCGCTGGGTTGCAGAACCACTTCTTGATATCGATGCTTTACAAACACGCCAGGAGGTCATCAGTGAACTCCTTACTGATACAATGATACAGGCCCGGTTGGTAGAAGCGTTGAAGAAAGCTGGAGATATTGAGCGACTGATCAATCGCATACGTCAACGCATAGCTACACCACGCGACCTGGTAGGGTTGGCGACAGGTTTGCGCGCAGCCGCAGAGGTACGTGCAAGTCTACCAGCAGATGCCGAGATGTCTCTGCCTTCAGTAAGCCGCCTGGTACAGCGACTTGCTGATAACGAGGATGTGATACAGTTGATTGAGTCTGCACTTGTAAACCAACCACCATTGAGCGCATCTGAGGGAGGAGTCATTCGCGATGGCTATAGTTCTGAGCTTGATGAGGTAAAGGAAGCCTCCCAAAACGGCCAAAAGTGGATCACCGAAATGGAACAACGCGAGCGCAAAAGAACAGGTATTTCTTCGCTCAAAGTTGGTTACACCAGGGTATTTGGCTACTTTATCGAGGTTACGAAATCGCATTTGAGTCGCGTACCCTCCGATTATGTTCGTAAGCAGACACTCACTACAGGTGAACGTTTTATCACTCCCGATCTCAAAGAGTACGAGGCGCTTATTCTAAATGCACAGGACAGGATAGGCAAGCTGGAAAGCGAACTCTTCGCTCAGGTGCGTGCAGAGATCGCTGTCCATGCTTCAGAACGTATCCTAAACACGGCGCACTCTCTTGCTGAGATCGATGTCTACTTAAGCCTGGCCGGAGTAGCAGCGCAGCACAATTATTGTCGTCCGCTGCTCGATAATGGAGATAGCATACACATTGTGGCTGGTCGTCACCCGGTTATAGAGCAATCCCAAATGGATACGCCCTTTATCTCCAATGATACCCAGATTTCCATTACAGATGCACAAATACTAATTATCACTGGACCCAATATGGCAGGCAAATCAACGTATCTGCGCCAGGTCGCCCTGATTGTCTTAATGGCCCAGATCGGTAGCTATGTTCCTGCGGAATCCGCCGCTATCGGGTTGGTGGACCGTATATTCACGCGTATTGGAGCGCAGGACGACCTGGCAACTGGTCAAAGCACCTTCATGGTTGAGATGGTTGAGACTGCTACTATCCTGCATCATGCAACGCCACGCAGCCTGATCATACTCGACGAGATTGGGCGTGGCACGAGCACATATGATGGATTAGCTATAGCACGAGCGGTCGTTGAGTACTTGCACAACAACCGCAGGTGTGGGGCGCGCACGCTATTCGCAACTCATTACCATGAGCTTGTTGAAGTGGCCAGGATGCTACCACGTATCCAATGCTTGAACGTAGGCGTTTCAGAAGAAGAGGGGCACGTGGTTTTCCTGCATAAGATTGTGCCAGGGGGTGCTGACAAGAGCTACGGTGTCCATGTGGCACAACTCGCCGGTATTCCAAGGCCGGTCATACATCGGGCCGAGGAGATTCTAGCTGAGTTGGAACAAAAGGGTGACGCGAAGGCACGTCGTAAGGCGATGCAGGAAATAACGACACCAGCAGTGATGCAGATGACGCTATTTACAGCCGAACCAAATCCGTTAATTGAAGAAATCAAGCAACTCGCTATTGATGAACTGACTCCGATTGAAGCAATTGGTAAATTGTATGAGTTACAACAGAAAGCGAGCCAAGGATCGTAGCAAAAGTTTGAGTTTGTACTTCAATCCTGTTTGATGTTATTATGAAAGTAGCTAAGGTTGGATTCTTAATAGGCGTAACGTAATACGCCAGTTTTTATACCTTTTAGAACATCGACTATGAATATTTTATATACGGACCGCCGCTAAGGAGTTAACTAATGACAAATCCTTTACTTCAACTCAAGTCACAAGGGCAAAGTGTCTGGTATGACACCGTTGATCGCGCACAACTTGACAATGGACTCTTCAAACGTCTTGTGGATGAGGATGGAATAGTAGGTGTCACATCGAACCCCACCATCTTTCAAAAGTCGATCAGTCACGGAAGCGCGTACGATGAGCAAATCACACAGATGGTTCGAGAAGGGAGAAGCACAGGCGAGATCTACGAAGCACTCGCCATCAGAGACATTCGCACCGTAGCAGATATGCTACTTCCAATCTATGAAAGAGCAAACCGACAGGACGGCTTTGTAAGCCTTGAAGTCTCACCTGACCTGGCTCATGATACCGAAACTACTCTTGCAGAGGCTCGTCGATTCTGGAATATGGTAGATCGCCCTAATTTGATGATTAAGATCCCTGCCACACCGGAAGGCCTTCCTGCTGTTCATCAGACACTTCTGGAAGGAATGAACATCAACATCACTCTCATTTTCTCAATCGAAGATTACCGCAAAGTAGCTGATGCTTTTATAAGCGCTCTGGAAGAGCGCAATGCCGAGGGAAAAGATATCAGCCATATTGCCTCAGTTGCCAGTTTCTTCGTCAGTCGTGTAGACACTTTAGTGGATCAGCTATTGGAAAACAAGATTAAAGCATCCAGTGACGTTGAAGAACAGCAAAAATTCAAGTCACTTGAAGGTAAGGCAGCTATCGCGAATGCCCGTCTTGTCTACCAGGACTTCAAACACATTTTTCATTCGCCTCGTTTCGAAACGCTCAAACATAGCGGCGCGCATGTACAACGACCTCTATGGGCCAGTACAAGTACAAAAAATCCAGCTTATCGTGACGTACTCTATGCCGAGGAATTGGTTGGGCCTGATACTGTTGATACCATGCCACTGGAAACAATCGAGAACTTCCGTGATCATGGCAAAGTACGCATGAGCGTTGAGGACAACATCCAGCAGGCCAGAGAAGAGTTAGCGGAACTTGAGAAAGTTGGTATTCATTACGACCAGGTAACGAAACAGTTACAGGATGAAGGCGTGCAAAAATTTGCTGACTCTTTCCATGAACTTTTTAAGGGCATTGAAAGCAAAAAGCAAACTATCCAGTCAAAAATAAGCACAAGATAATAGATAATTCTTTCTCTCACTTTCAATCAATACTCTTTGATTGGAACGAGTTCATGGTTGTATAAATGAGGAGATTAAGCATGCCTCAACGTAGTGCTGCAGTAGAGGCTCCAAATCCCCTACGAGAGGGGCTTCGAATGAAGCATGGCACTGAACCATGCATTATGATCATTTTTGGAGCAACTGGCGACCTGACACACAGAAAGCTACTTCCGGCGCTCTATGATCTTGCACTGGAACACCCGCTACCTGCAGGCTTCTCTGTCGTAGGATTCGCGCGTAGGCCCTATAGCGACGAAGAGTTTCGCGAACAAGCCCTGGAATCGATCAGTCAATACTGTCGTCAAAAGCCAGTCAATCCACAAATCTGGGAGAGTTTTGCCTCGGGTATTCATTATCTGCAAGCTGACTTTCATGATGTAAAAGGCTACGAGAAACTCTGCACTCTGCTCAATACCATTGATCAAGAGCGAGGAACTTCTGGCAACCGCATTTTCTACTTATCAACCCCGCCAAGCCAGTATCCTGAAATCATCCATAATCTTGGTGCGGTTGGTTTGAATAAAAATCGAAAGGGTTGGACGCGCATTATCATCGAAAAACCCTTTGGGCATGATCTAGCCTCGGCACGAGAACTAAACCGCCAGGTTGCAAAAGTCTTTAAAGAAGAACAGGTGTACCGCATTGATCATTACCTCGGCAAAGAAACAGTACAGAATATTCTTGTGTTTCGACTGGCAAATGGTATTTTTGAACCCGTTTGGAACCGAAGATATGTTGACCACGTGCAAATCACGGTAGCAGAGAATATAGGCGTGGAAGGTCGTGGTGCTTATTACGAAGAATCAGGAGCTATTCGTGACATGGTACAAAACCATGTGCTACAGTTACTTTCCCTAGTTGCTATGGAACCCCCTATCACATTCGAAGCAAATGCTGTGCGCGACGAAAAAGTCAAAGTTCTGCATGCCCTTCAGCCTTTGATAGGACAGGATGTCACTACAAATATCATCCGTGCGCAATATGGCCCAGGTTGGGTGAGTGGCCAGCAAGTAATTGGTTATCGCGATGAGATTGGAGTTTCACTTCAATCGACTACTGAAACCTATGTAGCAATGAAGGTATTTATTGATAGCTGGCGCTGGGCAGGCGTTCCTTTTTACTTACGCACAGGTAAGCATCTCCCCAAACGTGTCAGTGAAATTGCTATTCAGTTCAAGCAAGCACCGCTTATGATTTTCAAGCGCAGCGAAGCATATGGGCAGGTTGAGCCAAATGTATTGACCTTGCGTATTCAGCCTGATGAAGGTATTTCGCTTAAATTTGGTGCGAAAGTGCCCGGCACCGAGATGCAGATTCGCTCGGTTAATATGGATTTTTTCTACGGGTCCTCTTTCGTACGCGAACAACCTGAGGCATATGAACGCCTTCTACTCGATTGTATGCTTGGTGACTCGACCTTATTCACACGTAGCGATGAAGTCGAAGCCGCCTGGACTTTTTTGCAGGGAATTCTGGACGATTGGCAGCAGCAGCCTCCTGAATCCATCCTGACCTATGATTCTGGCTCATGGGGGCCTCAATCCGCTGATGAGTTCATCTGGCGCGACGGTCGCAGATGGCGTCGTCCTTGAACCGCTACATTCAGAAATGTGGGGATGGTGAAGTGTGGAGTTGGAAGGGGATGTTTCTTCTTTCATCTCGACTGACTGCGCAGTAGCGTTATCAGAATGGGTTAAGAACTGCCGCGTGAGCAGTCTTAGCGAGATGAATATGAGCTAGCATCACCCTGTAGCGAATTTCGGGCTTTCTTCTCATTAGAAAAAGTCCATCCATAGACGTCATTAAAATAAAAGTAGTAGTATTATCGTCATTTTTTTCTGGGCACTAGTGTATTCGCTGTACAAGAACAAGGCTGTTCTTCATGAAAATCAAAGGAAACGCGAATGACAAATGATACCGCTCACAACCCGGGGATACATCTACCCTGGGCAGGCAAAGCAGTGGGTATGAGTGAAATCGAGACAGTTATTGCCTCGCTATGGAAAATGTCTGCTGATAACTTGCGAACTGGGGCTAATGTTCAAGTACGCACGAGTGTCCTGAATCTCGTAATCTGTACTCCTGATGTAGAAACTGCCCAAAGAGCCAGCAAAATACTGCGTGAGTTATCAAGCACCCATTTAGCCCGAGTTACCCTTTTAATACTTGAAAGTGGAGAGCATGCGCATTCTTCTCTCCATGCGTGGGTCACATTGCGCTGCTTTTCCATGATCTCAGACTTGATGCGTCACTGCTTTGAACAAGCCACTATCTTAGCATCGGGATCTGCTGTTCGTTCAATCGCGAACATCATACAGCCTTTACTCAAACCAGACCTACCTGTGTACTTGTGGTGGCTCGGAGACCCTCCTGGCCGAGACGATCCTACATTTATTGGCCTTGTCGATATAAGCAAGAGGATGATCGTAGATTCAACAAGTTTTTTCAATCCTGAACAGGATATCGGTACCCTATCGGCTCTCTTCGATACAGTACCTGAATGTGCCTTGAGCGACCTGAATTGGGGACGAATCACACCCTGGCGGCAGTTAATTAGCCAGTTTTTCGATGTCCCAGAATACAGGTCGTATCTTGCCGGAGTAACCTCAATCGAAATCGAACACGCTGTTGCACCGCTCGCCACACAAATGCGCACCGATTTGGGTGATGTTTCACCAAACCCCGCACGGGCGTTGCTTCTTGCTGGTTGGCTCAAAGAACGTCTTAACTGGTCAATGGCAGAGGACACTTCGAGCAATGGTTGCGATACCGATAGCGGTACATATTACTGGAGTATGGTACGCTCAGCCAACGCACGATCAACACGCTCACTCACACCAACCCGCGTTAAAACAACACCTGTCAACATAGCAAGCATTTCAATTAGACCGCTTGTGAATGCCGAAATGCGTCCCGGTTCCATTTGTCTTGTACGTCTGATGAGTAACCTGGAACATAAACAAGCCACTTTCACAATCAGCCTTGATGAAGAAATGAAGCTCTTCAAGACCTCGGTCGAACTATCGCATGAAACTCGTTCCAGGCGCTCCGTGAGTCTCGCGGCGGTACATACTGAAAGCGAATTACTCCACGATGAGCTAGAAATTCTAGGACATGATTACCATTTTGAGCAAACACTTAAAGAGGTGACCGAAATGTTAGCAGCAGAAAAATAAAGTGAAGAGGGACCACAGGAGACTGATTCAATGCATATTGCAATTTATGATGATAAACATACCATCAGCCAAAATGCGGCAGAATTTATTATGCGGATAGCGCAGGAGTCTATCGATCTTCATGGTCGCTTCACATTCGCATTAACAGGCGGAACGACTCCTGGAGAAGTATATAGTCTTCTTGGCAGTGAGCCAATCCGAAGCCAGATTGACTGGCAACTGGTACACATATTTTGGGGAGATGAGCGATGTGTCCCTCGTAATAACCCTGAAAGTAACTATTATCTTGCGCAGGAAGTACTGTTAAATAACGTTTCTATCCCAAAGTCTCAGATACATCCAGTACCTGCAGACCAGTTAGACCGAGATGCAGCTTCACAAGCATATACAGTCGAAATGCAACACGCCTTTGGCACAAATGGAATACCCGGTTTTGACCTCATCCACCTTGGCATGGGACCAGAGGGTCACACAGCATCGCTCTTTCCTCACCAGGCTTCATTGCACGAACAGCACCGCCTGGTCATGCCTGTCTCGGTTCCTAAACCACCGCCTGATCGTCTGACATTCACACCACCATTGTTGAACGCAGCTAAGAATGTACTCTTTTTAGTGGCTGGTAGCGAAAAGGCAGATGCTTTGCATGCTGTTCTTGAGGGTGAGTATCAACCGGATGAGTATCCCGCACAGATTGTACGCCCAACAAACGGCGAAGTAGTATGGATATTGGATAAGGCGGCTGCGCAGAATTTACATGTACACAATCCAATGTAAAAGGGGAAATTATAATAATGGCAATTGGAATTGTACCCTCGGTTCTATCCGCCGACTTTACCCGTCTGGGTGATCAGGTACGAGAAGCAGAGGAGGCAGGCGCTCAACGCATTCAGGTCGATGTGATGGATGGGCACTTTGTTCCTAATATCACAATGGGACCTTTGATTGTCGACGCAGTACGACGCAGCACCACTTTACCCGTTGAAGCCCATCTGATGATTTCTCATCCAGAACAATTCATAGAAGCTTTTGCAGCAGCAGGAGCCGATTACATCATAGTACATCAAGAGGTCTCTCCTCATCTTCACCGTCTTATCCAGCAAATCAAAGCAGCAGGCAAATTGGCCGGCATTGCGCTCAACCCTTCTACACCAGTTATCATGCTGGAAGACGTCCTCTCGATGCTTGATATGGCGCTTATTATGACAGTCAATCCTGGTTTTGGTGGTCAGAAATTTATTCCTGAAACTTTACCCAAAATTAAGCGGCTGCGCGAGATGATTGATTGGCAAGAAACCCATTGCGATATTGAGGTAGATGGTGGCATTCACGAAACTGTTGTTCCATCAGTAGTTCAGGCAGGCGCTAATCTGTTAGTCGCTGGATCAGCCGTTTACAATGAACACGAGAGCGTTGCTGAGGCTATAGCGAGATTGCGTAATGCGATCTAAAGATTACCTGCTGGTAACGAAAACTTTGGAAAGAATGTACCCTCATGCACGACGATATTACTGATATCCCTGGTATTCGTGTTGGACACTATACAAATTTAGAAGCCGCTACAGGATGTACAGTTATCCTGTGCGACACTCCTGCCATCGGTGGCGTCGATGTTCGTGGAGGCGCGCCAGCAACTCGCGAAACAGACCTGCTATCCTCACACAACCTGGTAGAGGAAGTCAATGCTATCGTACTTACAGGAGGAAGCGCATATGGCCTTGATTCAGCCAGCGGGGTAATGCGTTATCTTGAAGAACAAGGACAAGGGTATGACACTGGAGTAGCGCGTGTACCAATCGTACCCGCCGCAGCTATCTTCGATCTCGGTTTTGGCTCGCACAAGATTCGCCCCGATGCAGAAGCAGGCTATCAAGCGTGCCAGCAGGCAACCGCCGAGGCAGTAATGCAAGGTAATGTCGGAGCAGGTACGGGCGCTACCGTTGGCAAAATGGCGGGGCCGACCTTGATGATGAAAGGAGGATTGGGCTCTGCCAGCACACTTTTGAGCGATGGAACACTGGTTGGCGTCCTTGTTGTAGTGAACGCGCTTGGCGACATCATTGACCCGCACACACGACAGATAGTCGCAGGCACACGCAATCCATCGGGACAGGGGTTCCTCGCCGCCAGTTCGATTGGTAACACTACTATAGCAGTAGTGGCTACTACGGCCTCGCTTTCCAAACATCAGGTCAATAAAATTGCGCAAATGGCACATGATGGTATAGCCCAGGCTATTCACCCTGCGCATACCATGTTTGACGGCGACGCTATTTTTGGGCTAGCAATGGGACCAAAGTTGCAACACACAACAAACTCAACAATAGCGGCCACACAAGTAAGTGCTATCGGATCAGCAGCAGCAACTACCCTCGCGCGCGCTATTATCAAGGCTGTTCAATATGCAACAGAACTGCATGGCATACCAGCAGCCAGTCTTTGAGCAGTAAAAATTTCTTCAGTTAAGGATTATTCGTTCACGGTTGTAACATCATAAATAATACTATTGCCCCACTAATGAGCATGATCACAACACAAGCCAGAATCACTAGAGGGAACATATAACTTCGAGGCGTAACAGGCGCGTCAGACAAGTGATTTGTGTCGCGTCGCTCAAGCCGGGGAGGCAGTTCTCTCTTCGCTGTTAAGGTCTTTAAACCGCCGGTAGCCAGATCCAGGGAGTGAGTTGCAAAATCAGTGGCACGTTTATGAGCAATCGTTGAAGGGCTTTCTGTCTTAGAATTGAGTGGAATCATAGAAGGGGAAGTCAGAGAAGATGGGGCTGGAGTTGCAGGTATCGAGTGGTTTGTGGGAATCGAGTGTATTGAGTGGGTAGAGTGTGTTTGTTCTGACAGAAATCTCGGAGACTGAGCATCAGGTGTCGGCAAAGTCACAGCTTTCCTCCACTAGGGGACCGTAAGGCCAACCAACTCTTCAAGAAACAATGTACAAAATACGCACTACAGCAAGCATTAGAAATATCAATTAATCATACTATCTATTGTAGTCAACGAATGGAAAGAAGCAAGGTAACCATGACTAATAGGCATCCCTCAGCAACTCTAACAACATTGTGAGCATGCTTGCCGTTGCACCCCAAATACGGTAAGAACCGTAATCATAAAAGTACACCGTATGAGCCACATGATCCCGAACCCATTGCTCAGTATGATAAATTGATGGGTCAGCAAGGCCCTGTAAGGGTAAGAAAATGATCTCTGATACCTCGCTCACTTGCAAATGCAACGTTCCAGGGCCTTCTGGCAAATATGCCACAACGGGAGTTATCAAAAAATTACTTACAACCGTGAAGACCGGTGGCATGATACCTAATACCTCTGCTCTGGATGGGGCTAATCCGATCTCCTCTTGAGCTTCACGTAAAGCTGTAACGATTGGTGAAACGTCGTTAACATCGGCAGCACCCCCTGGAAAGGCAATCTCTCCACTATGTGCTCTGAGCGTACTGGCCCGACGAATAAATGATATGTAGGTTTCGTTGTTCTCGTCGAAAAGAGTAATCAACACTGAGGCATTGCGAGCAGATGGATAATGCTGCTCGTGCGCATCCCTTGACAACCCGGCGTGATTTATTGGCTCCAGACGCTCGCGAAGAGCCAGAATGACCTCTTTACTATTGCTTAAATCCATACGTATATCTTAGCATACATCAAAAGTTAATCGAGCAAATTGTGCGCCTGATACTCCTTGCTTCCATGTGGTACAATATTTCAGATAAAAAACATCGGAGTAATTTGCTAATTTAGGTATGTATTGTCTTGCATTCAGGGAAGGCTTTTGGTATAATTAGAGCATCGAGTGGGGGTATACCGTGCTAAGGCTCTATTTTGTCCGCAACATGGCTTACCTGTCTGCGAGCGTTGTTTCGTATGACCGTTCTGTAGGGCAATTATTTGTTGTCCACTAAAAACTAGTCTCAACTCAAAATAGAAGACTTTGAGACATAAAAAGCGGAAATGATTCCAGCCTAAGTAGCCTCCTCCGATAAATCCATGTCCTTTGACATATCCCCAGGATCCCTAAAACATGCATCTATCCGTCACTTCGCGACATGTTAAACAAAGGTGAAGGTGCGAAAAAATGATGGTGTATAAACAGTAGGATCAAAGATACTTAAAAGGATAGGAAAAACCGTGTATCGAAGGGGGCATAATTCCCATGCAAGCACAAAAGCACGGCGACCTTTCGACGATGCCAGCGGCAAATCTTAAGAGCGGACGGGTACAGACGATGTTCGAAGAAAATGACCTTGAAGGCCAGAACAACAACTCCGAGGAGATGAACGACTACAACGAGATGGAAGCGTTGCTGGCGGCATCCACCACTCCGATCAATATCAAGCGCGGCGATGTAGTCGATGGCGTGATCGTGCGAATTGACCAGGATGAAATTTTGGTCGATATTGGTCTCAAATCCGAGGGTGTTCTTTCCACCAAAGAACTTCCGGCAACAGGCGATTGGTCCTTCAATGAACTCCATCTGAATGACAAGGTACTGGTGTATGTCATTCAACCAGAAACACAGGACGGGCATGCGCTTCTCTCTCTCAAACGAGCAAATGCAGAGCGGCAATGGCGCATTGCGGAAGAGCAGTATAAAAATAATGAACTGCTCAAGGCGAAAGTGATCGACTTTAATAAAGGTGGCTTGATTGTCGATGTGGCAGGGATTCGTGGATTCGTTCCAATCTCACAAATCCTCAACCTCAAACGCGAGGAAGTCGCATCGGGTGGAGATAACCAGGAAACGGCTGCGAAACTCCAGGGTATGAAGGATAAGGAGCTACAGCTTAAGATCATCGAGATAAATCGCGCGCGTAATCGGCTGATTCTTTCAGAGCGGTTGGCTGCTCAGGAATGGCGCCAGAGGCGGCGTGAAGAACTTCTAGACGAGTTGAAGCCAGGTGAAGTTCGCCATGGTGTGGTGAGTAACCTTGCTAATTTTGGCGCCTTTGTTGACCTGGGAGGTGCCGACGGGCTGGTACACATCAGCCAGCTCGCTTGGAGTCGTGTCAATCATCCAAGTGAAGTACTCAAGGTTGGCCAGGAAGTTGAAGTTCAGGTGCTCAGTGTCGATAAAGAGAAAAAGAAAATTGCTCTCTCGATCAAACGTGCCGAAGTTGATCCCTGGACCACTGTTGAACAACGCTATATTCCGGGTCAGGTTGTGACTGGTACAATTACGAAAATCGCACCATTTGGGGCCTTCGCCCGCATTGAGGATGGCATTGAAGGACTTATTCATCTTTCAGAGCTTCCTGCCGGAATGGATCCCAAGGCAAGTCTCCATGAGGGACAGCAACTTCAGTTGCGCATCTTGCGCATTGATGCCGAGCGACGTCGACTTGGTTTGAGTCTGCGACAGGCAGAGGAAATGGACAAAGTACCCGCAGCAGAAACTCCTACTGAAACTGGCACAAGTGGTGTATCTGGTGATATGATGTCTTTATCTTTAGAAGCATCTTCACCACAGGCGGAAGAAAGTACTGCGCAATCAGAGAAGGAGGGCAGTACACCACGCCGTGATACGAAAGGCGAACGTCGTGAACGTCCCGAGCGGGCCAATGAGAATCCGCTTTTGAACAATCTACCTCTGGGTGAAGAGGGAGAAACGACTGCCATGGCCGAAGCGTTTCGCGCGGCTGCTCGCCAGCGTACTAAAGAAGAACCGGAGGGATCTCAAGAGTAACTGTTACTCGACGGCTAAGCAGCCTTTGTACTTGAACAGATGATATTTCGACCTCCTTGTTGCGTATATAGTAATATAGCAACAGGAGGTCGATTGTTTAAGTATAGACCTGTATTTACGTAATTTGTAAAAGATGGGAGGGCCAAGGGTTGTTATCCTTGACGCTATATGATCGGTGTTGTATGATGAACTGCGCGGTTTACCTGAGCATCACAGAGGGCTCGGTTCCACCCTCTGCCACTGAAAGGGGGGTGACAAACAGGTGAACGATAGAGATAGGTTTGACAAGTTTACAGAGCGAGCAAGAAAAGTCTTGAGTCTTGCTCAAGAAGAGGCCCAACGTTTCCAGCACAACTATATCGGGACAGAACATCTTCTGCTCGGTCTTGTGCGCGAAGGCGAGGGCGTTGCTGCTAAAGTTTTGAGTAACCTCGGTGTTGAACTGAATAAAGTTCGTAGCGCCGTTGAATTTATTATTGGCCGGGGAGATCGCATCGTCTTAGGTGAAATTGGCTTGACTCCGCGTGCCAAGAAGGTGATTGAGCTGGCCGTTGATGAAGCCCGTCGCCTGAATCATCACTACATTGGTACTGAACATCTTCTGCTTGGGTTGGTACGTGAAGGTGAAGGCATCGCGGCAGGTGTCCTGGAGAGTCTGGGAGTTAACCTCGAGAAGGTTCGAACACAAACTATCCAGGTGCTCAGTCAATCAGGCGCGCCGCATGAGCGAGATGCCAAGCATTCTAAAACGCCTACCATCGACCAGATGGGTATCGATCTGACGGCTGCTGCACGTGCTGGGACACTGGATCCTGTTATCGGTCGGCATCAAGAAATCGAACGAGTTATTCAGATTCTTTCGCGACGTACCAAGAACAATCCCGCGCTCATTGGGGAGCCAGGTGTTGGTAAAAGCGCCATCGTCGAAGGACTTGCCCAACGGCTGATTGCTGGCGAAGTGCCAGAAACGCTCGCGGGGAAACGTTTGCTTACCCTCGACGTCGGCTCACTTGTTGCTGGCACCAAGTATCGCGGCGAGTTCGAAGAGCGTCTCAAAAAGATTATCGAAGAGATACGCAATAGCCGGGATTGCATTATCTTTATTGACGAAGTGCATACGCTGGTTGGCGCGGGTGCTGCCGAGGGGGCGGTCGATGCCGCTAATATTCTCAAACCCGCTCTGGCTCGTGGCGAACTCCAATGTATCGGCGCAACTACACTCGATGAATATCGCAAGTATATCGAGCGTGACGCCGCTTTGCAACGACGCTTCCAGGAAGTCATCGTGCGTGAACCCACTATCGAGGAAACACTGGAAATTCTGAAAGGCATTCACGAACGCTATGAGGCGCACCATCGCCTGATCATTACAGATGAAGCTCTCAAAGCTGCTGCGGATATGGCCAGCCGTTATATTACAGATCGCTTCATGCCTGACAAAGCTATTGACTTGATCGATGAAGCGGCCAGCCGCGTGCGCATGCAAAATTCTCTTGCTCCTCTCAACCTGAAAGAGGCAATGAAAGGACTGGAGTCGGTTCTGCGCGAAAAAGAGCAGGCTATTCAGCAACAAGAGTATGAGCTGGCAGCTGAGTTACGCGACCGCGAGGTTAAATTGCGCGACCGCATTGCCAAACTGGAATCTGGCTGGCATCGCGAACGTGGTAGTGAAAAGCCCTCGGTCGGTGAAGAGGAAATCGCCCAGATCGTCTCGATGTGGACTGGTATTCCTGTCATGCGCATTGCACAGGAAGAGTCGCAACGCTTGCTCCAGATGGAGGATGCATTGCATTCCCGTGTTATTGCTCAAGATGAGGCGATCGAGAAAGTCTCTCGCGCTGTTCGTCGAGCTCGCGCTGGTCTAAAAGATCCCAAACGCCCTATCGGTTCATTTATCTTTATGGGCCCAACAGGTGTTGGTAAAACAGAGTTAGCCCGCGCACTTGCTGAATTCATGTTTGGTAGTGAAGAAGCTCTTATCAAAATTGACATGTCTGAATTCATGGAGCGCCACGCTGCTGCCCGGCTTGTAGGAGCACCTCCTGGATATGTTGGTTATGAAGAGGGTGGTCAGCTCACTGAGGCTGTTCGTCGCAAGTCTTATAGTGTAATCCTGCTCGACGAAATTGAGAAGGCGCACCCCGACGTTTTCAACATGCTGCTCCAGATACTGGAGGATGGCAAGCTGACAGACGCTAAGGGTCGCACTGTAGACTTCCGCAATACCATTGTGATCATGACCTCAAATGTCGGTGCGGCCTTGTTGAACAAAGAAGCCTCTATCGGCTTCAAACAATCTAAAGACAAGCTGAAAGCCAATCAGTCTGATTACGAGGCAATGAAGGCAAAGGTACTGGGGGAATTGAAGAACACCTTCAAGCCCGAGTTCCTGAACCGTATCGATGAAGTCATCGTCTTCCATTCACTGCGCATAGAAGAGATGTACTCTATCGTTGAGTTACTTCTGAATCGTGTTCGCGCGCAACTAACCGAGCAAGAATTGGAACTGGTCGTCCCCCCTTCTAGCAAGGATTTCTTGATAGAGAATGGGTTCGATGCCCAGTATGGCGCTCGTCCTTTGCGCCGTACAATACAGCGCCTGGTCGAAGATCCTCTGGCGGAAGGCCTTCTTGAGGGTAAATTCCATCCTGGTGATCTGGTCGAAGCTGTTGTTATTGACGACAACCTTGTTTTGCAAGTGCGTAACCGCATCGAGCAATTGCCCGCTCCAGCTTCACCCGAAGCAGCTCTCTCGGCTGGTGGTGAAAGTGGTGTAGGCGAAGCACAGGGATAATGATCTTATTCAGGGCGGGAACAAATCCCGCCCTGAATCTATGCATAAAAGTCAGATTGATCGTAAAACAATTTAAATTATGCCAAAACTACGCACAAAATTTCTCTGCCAGCAATGTGGCGCGGAGCAGAGTAAATGGGTGGGTAAATGCCCAGATTGTGGAACATGGAACTCCCTTGAAGAAGTAGCAGACCTCCCTCAAAGCCCAGCTCAACAGCGTCGTCAAATATTGTTGGGATCTTCTTCTATCGCTCAAGGGACACAAATTCCACTCAATTTACCCGAAATCAAACCACTTGCTCAGGCTCGTATTTCTGTTGGCTATTCAGAAATGGATCGCGTCCTGGGTGGTGGACTGGTTGCAGGCTCACTTATCCTCATTGGTGGGGAACCAGGCATCGGTAAGTCCACGCTCCTTTTGCAAGTTGCCGGCAATGTCGCAAAAAGCGCGGGAGCGGTGCTGTACATTTCTGGCGAAGAGTCGATTGAACAGGTCAAAATGCGCGCTGAACGCCTGGATATCATTGGCGAACAGCTTTATTTACTGGCCTCGATTGAACTCGATGTGATAGCAGAAGCAGTTAATAAACTGAAACCCTCATTAGTAATTGTCGACTCAATTCAGACTGTACTATCCAGTCACATCACGTCTGCCCCGGGCAGTATCAGCCAGGTTCGTGAATGTACGCTTCAACTCATGCAACTGGCAAAAAGCACCCACATCCCGATCTTTATTATCGGGCATGTTACGAAAGAAGGCACTGTTGCAGGCCCTAAAGCACTCGAACATATTGCCGATGCCGTGCTTTATCTCGAGGGCGAACGCTATCATACCTATCGCCTGCTACGGGGTGTCAAGAACCGCTTTGGCGCAACGCACGAGGTAGGTGTATTTGAAATGCATGGTGATGGATTAGCAGAAGTTTCAAATCCCTCTGCAATGTTCCTGACCGACCGTACGGCTGCCGCAACTGGCTCCGCAGTCGTTGTGAGCATGGAAGGTACACGTCCCTTGCTGGTAGAAGTGCAGGCACTCGTCATCCCCAGCAATTTCGGCAATGCTCGCTGTACAACAAATGGTATTGATTACAGCCGACTTTTGATGCTACTTGCAGTCCTCACGAAAAGAGTAGGTTTAGCCGTAGGTAGCCATGATGTGTATGCAAATGTAGTGGGCGGATTCAATTTAGAGGAGCCTGCGATTGACCTGGGAGTTGCAGCGGCTATCGCCTCGAGTTATCGCGAAAAGCACATCACTCCAGAAATGGCATTGATTGGCGAAGTAGGCTTATCGGGAGAATTACGCAGCGTCAGTCGTCTCGGCCTGCGCGTTCGTGAAGCCGCAAAACTCGGTTTTAAACGTTGTATTGTGCCAAAGGCTGGCGGAGGTGCGCAAATTAGCTCAGAGCTAGAAAGTTCAGGTTTACCGGCAGACTTCAAAATCATTACGGCAAGTTCGCTTGCTGTAGCATTGGAAGTTGCGTTACATTAGTTAGAAAGTATTGATTTCAATGCTGTGACGGTGTATACTCGATAACTGTCAAACATCGTTTTAACAGCTTAACGGGCGCGTTTTTTGGTTGAGCATAGTCCAGGTACTCTGGGTCAGGCAACATCATCTTGTTATCATCATTTTTATCCTTATCAACGACCTTGCCTGCATGCCCCACCTCACGTAGCCCCTCACGAGTGCTTTAACACACTCATTAGCACCATATTGGAGGGTGAAGGGATGTCAGTCAAATCTATTGCTCGTGTTATCGGTTCCGTGGTTGCAATTGTCGCGATCATGGCTCTCTACTTTCTAGATCGTTCCGAATTTCCTTCCTGGATCAATCTCTGGTGGGCGATCGGTATTGCAGCCGCCGCTGCCATTATCATGTTTATTATCACTCCCTACATCACTGTAATGCCATATCATTGGATGCGAAACACTTCAGCGAGCGATCTCCTCGCAGCAGTGATTGGACTCGTCGTCGGACTTATTATATCTGTGCTTCTAGGGATCCCGTTATCAAATTTGCCTGCTAATCTGGGGCATATTCTCCCCTTTGTTGGCGCCGTTGTCTTTAGCTTCCTGGGTGTGGCTATAGCCGTACAACGTAAAAGCGATATCATGCACCTTTTTCAGGCAGGCCTTATTCCTCGTCGCTCGCGTGAACGCGAGCGCGAGCGCGAACGTGAAGAAGAACGTAACAAAGAACGCGAAAAAGAAAGCGCTTCTCAGCTTCAACCCGTCACGCAGATATTGCTCGATACAAGCGCCATTATCGATGGCCGCATCGCCGATATTAGCCAGACAGGCTTTGTCTCAGGTGCATTGGTTGTCCCACGTTTCGTCTTGAACGAACTTCAGCATATCGCCGATTCTGCTGATACCATGCGGCGCAATCGGGGACGCCGTGGGTTAGAGATGCTCAATCGTTTGCAAAAAGACGCCACTGTTCCTATCGAGATTACCGACGCTGATGTTGAAGGTATCGTAGAAGTCGATAGCAAGCTTGTCAAATTGGCTCAAACGCTCCATTGCCCAATTATCACAAACGATTTCAATCTGAACCGTGTTGCAGAACTGCAGGGTGTCAAAGTACTGAATATTAACGAACTGGCTAATGCAGTCAAACCCGTCCTGCTTCCTGGAGAAGATATTGTTATCAAGATCATCCAGGATGGCAAAGAACTGGGCCAGGGGGTAGGCTACCTGGATGATGGTACAATGATCGTAGTGGAAGGTGGGCGCCAGTACATGGGATCGACAATCGAAGTTTCCGTAACCCGTGTTCTACAAACTGTAGCGGGACGGATGATTTTTGCACACCCAAAACAACAAGGGGGGGTGAGTAACATTCCTTCTATACTGCCCTCCCAATCTTCTACCACCAAACCAAAGTAATTGCTGAGATATGCTTGTAAAAGCTTCTGTCATCATCGCAGCCGCCGGTTCCAGTCGTCGCATGGGAGGACGAGATAAACTCTGGACTCCCCTGGCAGGCCGTATTACACTTGCGCGTACTATTGATGTGTTTGAAGCTTCTCCTGTCATAGATAAGATTGTACTTGTACCCAATTCCGAGCGCATCGACGATGCTACCAGACTCTGCCAGCAAGAAGGCTGGAGTAAAATTACAAGCATCGTAGAAGGAGGAATGCGCAGACAAGACTCTGTACGCGGCGGACTTGATAGCCTGGATACGCTCATGCCAACAACACAATGGGTGATGATTCATGATGGGGCACGTCCACTTGTTACACTCGATATACTGGAAGCTGGCTTGAAAATGGCACAGGAATGCGATGCCGCCATTGCTGCCGTCCCGGTAAAGGATACGATCAAGCAAGTTGAGCAAGGCTGGATAACCAGTACGTTGGATCGCTCGCAACTCTGGGCAATCCAGACACCACAGGTCTTCTCTTTTCCTCTTATTTATCATGCATATCAAACAGCTTCAATTCAGCAAGAGTTCATGGATGATGCCGCATTGTTGGAACATTTGGGCAAACGCGTCGCTATCTTCAAAGGCTCATATAGAAACATTAAAATCACTACTCAGGAAGACCTGCTGATAGCAGAGGCGCTCATCAAAGGATTAGCTAGCATATGACTATACGAATAGGATTTGGCTACGATGTACATGCCTTTGCAACTGGACGACCATTAATACTTGGAGGTGTAACCATTCCATCCGAACGCGGTCTCAGTGGTCATTCAGATGCCGATGCAGTCATACACGCTATCGTGGATGCTTTACTTGGTGCCGCAGCGCTCGGTGACATCGGTCAGCACTTCCCCTCCACTGGCAAACGCTGGAAAAATCAGCCCAGCTCAGTTTTTCTCGACTACACATATAACCTGTTATGCCAACAACAGTATGTGATCAATAATATCGATGCAACGATCGTCGCAGAACACCCCAAATTGGCCCCTTCCATACAGGCTATGCGTACCCATGTGGCAGAGCATCTGCATCTTACCAGAGAGCAAGTAAGTGTGAAGGCAACTACCACGGATGGCCTTGGATTCGCAGGTCGGAAAGAAGGAATTGCCTGCTATGCTGTAGCCTTGCTTGAGAAGTAATACCTGTGAGCATTTACATTGAGGAATCGAAGAGGTTACTCGATAGAGGTTGAGGAGGATGAGGAACTCTCTTTTTTTGCTTCTGGCTGATTATTTTCCTGTTCGGGAAGCAAAAGCTTCTGTACAGCCTGCTGAGGACTCAGAGGGATTTGAGAAAACGTATTCGATATTTCAGAGATTTCCTCCAATGGCAACTCAGACATTACTTTATCTTTCATTGTCTTAGCCTGACCAACACCTTTGCCTGCCTTGCGCGAAATCGATTGCACCGTCTTTGGACCAGCAATCAACAGGGCGATCGCCAGAATGACGATCAGGTCAAGTAAATGTAATCCGCCCATATTGCCTCCCTCCTTGTATGATCAAAAGCAAAAGATTCTTTTCTTCTATCTATCGTTTCCTCTATCATATCATACGTAGGAAAGAGGGAGTTGGACCCAATTAATTGTTTGAACTAACCGTGTTTCTACAATACCCCTAAACTTGTCCCAAAAAAGCAAACCATGGCGTTTATCTAACTAGAGAGTCTACAAGACATCGTGAAACGGCAGGATGGCTCAATGTCTCATGGCTCTTCTGATCATCAGCTCCATTGAGCCATCCTGGCTGAGGCGCGGTAGGAGGTATACTGAGCCCAGGACTTCCCCCACACACCCCTTATCTGGGTACACCGGTCGTGTTTCCCCCAGGACAGCGACCGGTCTCTTTTTTTATGTTTTAGATTTCCTCGATAGAACAAAAATACCAGTTAATTTACACCCCCACCCTGCGAACAATCCTCATGCTTGTTAATAGCG